>Ga0315273_10013235_pt1 | contig 10597 bp, 7 predicted proteins | sample YL17G02_0_MG_FD_205753 | JGI IMG/M metagenome (GOLD analysis project Ga0315273, IMG submission 205753) | Sediment microbial communities from Yellowstone Lake, YNP, Wyoming, USA - YL17G02_0 | ecosystem: Environmental > Aquatic > Freshwater > Lake > Sediment | place: USA: Wyoming | collected... | reverse complement strand
ATGCGCGGCGGTCCCATCGGCGGCGGCGCGGCGGCGGGCGGTCCCATCGGCGGCGGACCCATGCGCGGCGGTCCCATCGGCGGCGGCGGCGCAGGCCCAGCGGCGGCCTCTCCGATCTTTGCGCCGCATTGCGGACAGAACGATCCCTGGGCCTGCGCCCCGCAGTTCGTGCAGAAAGCCATAATATGAGGTCCCCTTTCGGTAAGATACACCAAGGCGCGGTTCCGGGCAACGCATGCGGCGGATCCAGGCCGCGGCCGGTTTACCGGATCCCGATCAGTTTCCAGTACGGCAGCGCCACGCCGCACCAGATCGACAGGTTCACCGCCGACACCACGAAACCCAGCCTCCACCACGCCGCCTGGTCCACGTACCCGGCCCCGAAGAAGATCGGCGCCGGACCGGTCGAGTAGTGCGTAAGGGACGCGTTCAGGTTCGACAGGAAAGCCAGGACCAGGGCCGCCAGCAGAGGCGGCGCACCCGCGGCTACGGCCACGCCGACAAATGGCGGGTACGTGGCGGTGACGTGCGGGGTCATGCTTGCGAATCCGTAGTGCGAGTAGAAGTAGACCAGCGCGAGGACCGCGAGAATCCACCGCCACTCTCCGTGCACGCGGCGAGGCGGCGCCGGGCCTCGGCGGGCGCTTCCGGCGACTCCCTCATTTCCGGCGGGTGGAGCCGGTACAGCAGCCAGGGCACGACCATCGGCGACAGCAGGCCCGGAAGCCCCGCCGGCCAGGCCGGTGACGGCCACCGCGTTCGAGAACAAAAACGCCGACACGATCAGCCAGACGCTCGAGTTGCTGAATCCACCGAGCACGGCGGTGAGGGTCACCGCTCCGGTCAGGATCGCGGCCACCAGCCCCAGGAGCACAACCGCTCCGGAGTCCATCGCTTGCAGGATCATCCCCAGGAAATGGGTGGGGGCCCCACCGAGCCGCGCGGGCGGGGAGTATAATCGGAGGTCGAAGTGCCCCTGGTTCCCTTTCTCATCGGGATGTTCTTCTCGGCAGCGTCGTTCCTGGCGTTCGCCGCGATGTTCCGCCGCCGCGTGAGGGGCGAGTTGCGCCGGGTTCTCCAGCAGGCCTGGGTGCTGTTCGACGAAGCTCCGGTTGCCTGTCACGAGATTGATCTCGACGGAGTCATTCGGCGCGTTAACCGGGCCGAGTGCCGGTGGTTAGGGATGGAGGCGTCCGGGATTCTGGGTCGTCCGGTGTGGGACTTCGTCGCGCCGGAATCGCGTGAGGAAACCCGGAAAGCGGTCGGGAGCAAACTCCAGCGGGAGCGATCGTTGGAACCCTTCGAGCGCGAGTTTCTGCGCCAGGACGGAGGGCGAGTGTTCGCCGAGATCCACGAATCGCTGTTGCGCGACGCGGACGGCCGCGTGATCGGAATCCGGTCGCTGCTGATCGACATCACGGCCAAGAAGAACGCCGAGTTTCGATTGGCGGACTTCGCCCGGCAACTGAGCGACAAGAACAAGGAGTTGGAACTGGCCCTGGAGACGGCGCGCGAGGCGGTCCACGCCAAGAGCCGCTTTCTGGCCAACATGAGCCACGAGATCCGAACGCCAATGAACGGTGTGCTGGCCACGGCCGAACTGCTGGCGCTCTCCGCTCTGAACCGGGAACAGGAAGAGCTTGTGGAAACGATTCGGAGCTCGGCCGACTGCCTGCTCGGAATCCTGAACGACATCCTGGACCTGGCGAAGATCGAAGCGGGTAAGCTGCGATTGCAGGCCGACTTCTTCGACCTGCACGATTGCGTCCGCTCGACCGCCGCCCTGTTCCTGCAAAACGCCCAGAAGAAGGGCCTGCGGTTGGATGTCTCGATTGCGCCCGGCACGCCCCGGACGGTCCGCTCGGATGAATTGCGCATCCGGCAGGTCCTGGGGAATCTCATTGAAAACGCGGTGAAATTCACGGAACAGGGCGGAGTCCGGATGGTTGTGGAACCCGGGCCTCGCCTGGAATCGACGGCCAGGGTCCGCTTCACGGTCGAGGATACCGGGTGTGGAATCCCGGCCGACCAGAAGGACCGGCTGTTCACCCGGTTTGGACAGGTGGACGATTCGACGACACGGCGGCACGGAGGCGCCGGCCTTGGTCTGGCGATCTCCCGGCAACTGGTCGAGATACTGGGCGGCGAAATCGGTTTCTCGAGCGAAGCCGGCGCCGGGAGCCGGTTCTGGTTCAGTTTGCCGCTCGGGTTGCCCGTCGAGACAGCCTCCCCGGAAGAGCTTCCCGTGGCCGGCAATCGGGTTCCCACGCTGGGCTGCGGGCTGCGCGTCCTGGTGGCCGACGACAACCGGATCAACCGCCGCGTCATCACGCGTTTGCTGGAACAGGCCGGTTGCGCCGTCGACATCGCTCCCAACGGCCAGGATGCCGTGAGACTTGTGAGTGCGGGCCGCTATGACGCCGTCCTGATGGACATCTACATGCCGGACATGGATGGCTATCAGGCCACCGCGGCCATCCGCGCGCTCCCGGGAGACGCCGCCCTGACGCCGGTGATCGCGCTGAGCGCCGGTGTCCTGCCGGAGGACCGCAAGAAGTGCCAGGATGCCGGCATGGACGACTATGTCGCCAAGCCCGTCAGCCTGAAGGCGCTCATCGACGCGCTGAACCGCTTCGCGCGGCGTCCGGTCCAGCCCTTCTCTGAAACGGACCGGGAGCCGGACGGAAGCGGTAGACTGTGAGAAGTGCCCTCGGCCTTTCATCTGGCAAGCAAAGCGCGCTCCCCGCTTCCGGACAGCCTGCCGGGAGTGGCGGAACTAGCCGAGTCCGCCTGGATCCGCGATTGTTTTGAGTGGTTTAGCCGGGAGCGGCAGTGGGTCAACGAGCGGCACCTGGAGCTTTGCCGCATTCCGGCGGCCACCTTCCTCGAGCAGAAACGCGCCGAGTGGATGGCCGGCCAGTTCCGCCAGTCCGGCTATGACGTTCACATCGACCGGGCCGGCAACGTCGTGGCGCTTCCACCGGCGGAGGGGGACGGACCGCTGGTCGCGCTGACCGCCCATCTGGACACGGTTCTGGCGCCTCGCCGGGCCGAAGAGGTCTCGATCGGTTCCGACGGCAGATTCAGCGGGCCGGGGGTCTCCGACAACGGCGCCGGTCTGGCCGCGCTTCTGGGGGTGGCTCGCGCGATGCAGTTGGCGCCACCCTTGGAAAGGCGGCAAGCCGCTCTGGCGCTGGTCGCAAACGTGGGCGAGGAGGGGGAGGGCAACCTGAGCGGCATGCGCTTTCTCTGCCGTCCGTCCGGCTTCGCCTCGAAGGTCAAGGCCTTCCTGGTCCTGGACGGCCCGGCCACCGACCACATCACCTGCCAGGCGCTGGCCAGCCGCCGCTTCGAAGTGAGTTTCGCCGGACCCGGAGGGCACAGTTGGAGCGACTACGGGGTGGGCAACCCGGTGCATGCGCTCAGCCGGGCCATCACGCTTTTCGTGGAAGGAAACGGCAATGCGCGCTCCGAGCCGCGCTCGTCGTTCAATTTCGGCGTAATCGAGGGCGGAGTGAGCGTCAACTCGATTCCGGCGCAGGCGCGCGCCAAGCTCGATCTTCGCTCCGAAGCGCCGGAAGCGATGGATGAGATGGCCGCGCAACTGACGGAGGTGGTCGAGCAGGCGCTGGAGGCGGAGAACCAGCGGGCCTCCGGCGCCAGGCTGACCGCCAAGATCCGCGAGATCGGCTCGCGGCCGGGAGGGCGGCTGGCCCAGGACTCGGCGCTGTTCCGCTCGCTGCGCGCCGTGGATGCCCACCTCGGCATCCGCGCCCAACTCGACTGCGCCTCGACGGACGCCAACATCCCGCTGTCGCTGGGCCTGGCGGCGGTGTCGATCGGCGCCGGAGGCCAGGGCGGCGGAGCGCACACGCCCGCCGAGTGGTACAACCCCGAGGGCCGGGAACTGGGTCTGAAACGGATCCTGCTCACCGTGGCGTTGCTGCTCGGCTATCCCGGCGGCGCTCCGGCTTCCCGATGAACCGGAGCGCGCCCGCCCCCCGCTGGCACGCCGACCTGGCGCTGGCCGGGATCGCGCTGATCTGGGGCGCCACTTTCGTGATCGTGAAGCAGGCGCTCGACAGCGCCTCCACGCTGGTGTTCCTGGCGTTGCGCTTCGCCATCGCGACCCTGGCGCTGATTTTTGCGTTTCGCGGCCGTTACGGACGGCTGAGGGAGCGCCGGCGGGAGCTTCGCGGCGGAGTTCTGGCGGGGATCTGCCTGTTTGCGGGCTTCGCGTTTCAGACCTCCGGCCTGCGCCACACCACGCCCTCGAAATCGGCCTTCATCACCGGGCTCAGCATCGTGATGGTACCTTTGATCGGCTCGCTCGTCTATAGGAAAGCGCCCCAGGTGTCGGAGGCGCTGGGCGTTGCCGCCGCCACCGTGGGCATGGCGCTGATGACGCTGGAAGGACCTTCGCTCGCGATTGGGTTCGGCGACTTGCTGACGCTGGGCTGCGCGGTCGTGTTTGCGCTGCACATCTTGGTGGTGGGAGAGTTTTCCGCCGGCGGGAGTTTCGAGGCGCTGAGCCTGACCCAGGTTGCGACGGCGGCCCTGCTGGCGGCGGCCACATGCGGGTGGGCCGAGCCTCCGCGGGCGGTTTGGACCGCCGGCCTGCTGGCGGCGCTGCTGGTCACGGGTCTGCTGGCCACGGCGCTGGCCTTTTCCGTCCAGGCCTGGGCGCAGCAGCGGACCACTCCCACTCGCACGGCGCTGATCTTCGCCCTCGAGCCGGTGTTTGCCTGGATCACTTCCTATCTGGTACACGGCGAGTTGCTGGCGGCGCGGGCGGCGGGCGGCGCGGGACTGATTTTGGCCGGGATTTTGCTCGTGGAATTGAAACCGATTGCGCGCGGGAAACATCCATGATGTCAGAAGGTCAAAGCTGGCCGTCCTGGCCGGATCGGTCTCCTGGAGTCCGGTCCAATATAATGGTATTCAGAGACTCGTCCTGAAAGGTGAAAAGAACCATGAATTTCTTCGAGAAAATGCGTCAACAGAAGCTGCTTTCCTTCACGCTGCTGCTGTTCACGCTGTCCATTGGGATTCTGATTGGGACGCTGGTCAATACGGGCGTGCGGGCGGCCAAGGACCAGGCCGTCGCGCCGGATGCGACGCCTCTGACCATCCCGGCGGCGACGCTGTTGCCGAGCGAGTTCACCGAACTGGCCAAGAAACTGGAGCCCTCGGTGGTGAACATCAGCACGGACTACACGCCCAGGCAGGCGCGAACCCGCCGGCCGGCGCCGCAGCAGCAGCAGCCGCAGGACGAGGACGAGCAAGGCATGGACATGTTCCGCCGCTTCTTCGGCGGCGGCGAGATGCCGCAGCGCATGTTCCGCCGGGAAGCGACCGGTTCCGGGTTCATTGTCGACAAGAACGGCTACATCATCACCAACAACCACGTGGTCTCCCAGGCGGATCACATCAAGGTTAAGATCAACGGCGACAAGACCGAGTACAAAGCCAAGGTGATCGGTTTCGACCGCGAGACCGACGTGGCGGTGATCAAAATAGACGCCCCGAGGCCCCTGCCCGCGGCCAAGATCGGCAACTCCGACGGCGTGCAGGTGGGCGACTGGGTGGTGGCCATCGGCTCGCCCTTCGGCCTCGAGGCTACCGTGACCGCGGGCATCGTGAGCGCCACCGGCCGCGATATCGCCGGCGCGCAGCAGTTCCAGCGCTTCATCCAGACCGATGCGGCCATCAACCCGGGCAACTCGGGCGGGCCGCTGCTGAACCGCAAGGGCGAGGTCATCGGCATGAACACCGCGATCGCCACCAGTACGGGCGCCTACCAGGGCATTGGCTTCGCGCTGCCGGGGAACACCACGGTTAAGGTCTACAACCAGATCATCCGGAGCGGCCACGTCACGCGCGGCTCCATCGGCGTCAGCTTCGGCAAGTACGACAAGCCGGACGTTTACAAGGCCCTCGGTTTGCAGGGCGGCGTGCTGATCGAGTCGGTCGAGCCGGGCGGGCCCTCGGAAAGGGCCGGCATCAAGGCCGAGGACGTCATCGTCTCGATGAACGGCAAGCCGGTCAAGGACGGCGACGACCTGGTCGGCAAGGTCTCCGATATGCCCGTCGGCTCCGAAGTGGGCGTCACCCTGGACCGCGGCGGCAAGAAGGTGGACCTGAAGGTGACCATCGAGGACCGCACCAAGGTCTTCGCCGCCAACCCGCGCATTCGCGGCGACGAGTTCGAGGAACCGGCCCGGGCCGAAGGCACACAGGCCAAGTTCGGCATCTCGATCCGCAACCTGACCGACGCCGAGCACGAGCAGATAAAGGTGGGCGAGAGGCGCGGCGTCCTCATCACGCGCATCGAGGAAGGCTCGTTTGCCGAGGAGATCGGCCTGACACCCAACGACGTCGTGGTCTCGATCAACCGGCAGGCGGTGGCGTCGGTCGACGACGTCAAGAGGCTCCAGGCCGCGCTCAAGCCGGGCGACGCCGTGGCCTTCCGGGTCATGCGGCAGCTTTCGCGCGGGACCGGCCGCGCCGCGGCCTGGCAAGGCCTGTACATCGCGGGCACCCTGCCGGCGCTGTAGCACGGAAACCCGGGACAGTATCCTCAATACCTAGTTTCCGGCCCGCGGAAACTGGGATTGAGGATACTGTCCCGGGTTTCCGTGACAGAAACGTGACCCAGCGGTGATCGGCCCGTGATCGGCGCCCTTACAATAGGAACTGCCCGATCGAACTACGGCGATGACCGCCCGCAAATACTTCCGTGCCCCCGGGACACTGCTGGCGTTGTTTCTGCTGGTGGCGGGGGTTCCGTTCGCGGGGTTGGCCTGGCTCGGATGGCGGCTGCTCGAGCAAGACCGCGCGCTGGAGAACCAGCGGCTGCGGGAGCGGTTGGAGAACGCCGCCAGCTTGCTGAGCCACGAACTGAACCGCGCTCTGGCGGAGTGGGAGGGCACATTGCCGCCCGGCGGGGTCCGGCTGGTTTTTGACTCGATCGGGGTCCTTCATCATCAGGGCGCGCGGCTGCCCTACTATCCGCTTGTTCCCTCGCCGCCCGAGGCGCACGCCAGCGTGTTCGGAGCCGCGGAATCTCACGAGTTCCGGGAACAGGATCTCGCCAAGGCCGCCGCGGTGTACCAAAGCCTCGCCCGCACGCGCGATCGCAGCCTGCGCGCCGCCGCCCTGATGAGGCTCGCGCGCTGCCTCCGCAAACAGCAGCGCCTCAAAGACGCGCTTGCGGTGTACGGGGAACTTGGGGCGCTCGGCGAGACGCCGGTGGCGGGATCGCCCGCCGAACTGCTGGCGCGCCACGAGCGAATCGCCTTGCTGAAAATGACCGGCGACGAGCAGGCGAGCAAGCGCGAGTCCGGGTTGCTCGCCTCGGCGCTGTGGGACGGGCGGTTCCGCATCGACCGGGCCACGTTTCAGTTCTACAGGGAATCGCTACAGCCAACTCAGGCGCCCACGGACGGCGCGCTCGCGCTGGCCGAGGCCGTGGAAGCGTTGTGGCCGCTCTGGCAACGCCAGGCAGAGGGCAGAGCCGCCTGGTCGGACGCCGGGCGCGCCGTCGCCGCCGTATGGCGCCGGACACCAGCGGGCACGGTGGCGCTGGTTGCCGGTGTCGATGCGCTGATGGCGTCCGCTCTTCCAGCCATACGGAATCTCCAGGTGCGGCTGGCGCTCGAAGATCCGGCCGGGCGCTTGGCGTGGGGAATCCCCACCCAGGCCGGTCTGCAAATAGCGAAAACCTCTGAGGCGACGGGCCTGCCGTGGACCTTGCTGGTGGCGAGCGCCGATCCGGCCGCCGGGCAAGCCATTTCCGCCTCCCGCCGCAACCTCCTGGTTTCCGGCTTTGCACTGATGCTGCTGGTGATCACCGCGGCCAGCTACTTCGTCTTCCGCGCAGTGAACCGGGAGCTGAGCGTCGCCCGCCTGCAATCGGACTTCGTGGCGGCGGTCTCGCACGAGTTCCGGACCCCGCTGACGGCGATGTCGCATCTCACCGAGATGCTCGAAGAGGGCGGCACTCCGGCAGATCGCCTGCCGCTCTACTACCGCGCGCTGGGCAAGGAAACCAGGCGGCTGCGCGAGATGGTCGAGAGCCTGCTGGATTTCGGGCGCATGGAGGCGGGGCGGCACATCTACCACCTGCAAGACGCGGATGCCGCGGACCTGGTGCGGCGGGTGGTGGATGAGTTCCGCGAACAGGCATCCGCCAACGCACACCGCGTCGAACTGGACATGCCGCCCGGGGAACGCCGCATCCGCGCCGACCGGGAGGCGATCACGCGGGCGCTGCGGAATCTGCTGGACAACGCCGTGAAGTATTCGCCCGAATACTCGACCGTGAGGGTGGTAGTCGAATCGCAGCCCGGACACCTGGCCATTTCGGTCGAAGATCAAGGAGCGGGCATAGCCAAGCGCGAGCAGCGGCAAGTATTCCGGAAGTTCGTCCGCGGAACTTCCTCCAGGACTCTGAACGTCAAAGGGTCCGGCATCGGACTGTCCATGGTGGACCATATCGTGAAAGCGCACGGAGGACGGGTGGCGCTCGAAAGCGAACCGGGGCGCGGGAGCCGGTTTACCATCCTCTTGCCGGTGAAGCCGGAGCGCAAATGAAGAGAATCCTCATTGTCGAAGACGAGCCGAGCATCGCCCTGGCGCTGGACGACGATCTGCGCCGGGAGGGCTACGAGACGGAAGTGGCCGCCGATGGCGAGACCGCCGCTCTAAAAGCCCGGTCGCGGGAGTGGGACCTGATTCTGCTCGACGTCATGCTTCCCAAGAAGGACGGTTTCGAGGTGTGCCGCGAATTGCGGCGCGCCGGCATCCGGACGCCGATCCTTCTGCTGACGGCAAGAACGCACGAGGCCGAGAAGGTTCTGGGGCTGGAACTGGGCGCGGACGATTACGTGACCAAGCCTTACAGCGCGCGCGAACTGCGGGCGCGGATCAAGGCGCTGTTGCGCCGCAGCGCCGCCCCGGCCGCCGAGGTCTGCCGCTTCGGCGACGCCGAGCTGGATTTCAACCGCTGCCAACTGCGGCGTGGCGGGAAAGTGGTCGAGCTGACGACGCTGGAATACAAGCTGCTGGCGGCCTTCGTCAAGCGCGCCGGGCATGTCCTGACGCGCGAGCAATTGCTGGATCAGGTCTGGGGACCGGGGACGCACGTCACCGACCGCGTGGTCGATAACCAGGTGAACAACTTGCGCAAGAAGATCGAGCCCGAGCCGGACCGGCCCCGGTACCTGGTGGCTCTGCGCGGGTTGGGCTACCGATTCGATGGCGGAGGCGTGACCGAGCCGTGACAATGGGGTGAATAGCGCCTGACCTTGGTTTTGTAACCTCCTTCTATGAAGGCTTCGATCATGAAGAGGATATTGAGTATCGCGGTGGCGGCGGCGCTGGGCGCGGGTGTGGCGCTGACGCAGGCCCCGCGTTCCGCCGAGGTCCAACTCAAAGCGGCCGAGCACAAGCAGCAGGTCGAAGGCGACCTGAAGAGCGCCATCGAGCAGTACCGGAAGCTGGCGCAGGGCCGGGACCGCGCGGTGGCGGCGAAGGCGCTGGTCCGCATGGGCGAGTGTTACGAAAAGCTGGGCGACGCGGAATCGCGCAAAGCTTACGAGAGGGTGCTTCGGGAGTATGCCGACCAGACCGGGGCTGTTGCCGAGGCCCGCGCCCGGCTCGCCGCGTTGAAGTCCGGCGGACCTCCCACCATCACGGTGCGTCAGGTCCGGGTGCCCGGTGCGTATATGCTTGGGACGCCCTCCCGCGACGGCGCCTATCTGACTTTCCGCGATGATTCCAGTCTGGACGTTGCGATTTGCGACCTCGCCACGCGTCAGACACGGCAGCTCACCAAACACCAGGGTGTTTGGGAGTTCGCCTATGATTCGATGCCCTCCCCGGACGGCAAGCTGGTGGCTTACACCTGGTACCAGGACGGGCTGAATGAACTGCGCGTCGTCGGGCTGGATGGGACCGAGCCTCGCGTTCTGTACGGCCACGCCGAGGTGACGTGGTTACAGCTCCAGGATTGGTCCCCGGACGGCAAGAGCATTCTGACCGTCCTCACCCGAAAAGACAGGACCAACCAGATGGCCCTGGTTTCCGTGCGGGACGGTTCCGTGCGCGTGCTGAAGAACTTCGATGAGCGCGCAGCCGGACGCCCGCGGTTCTCTCCCGATGGCCGCTATATCGCATACACTCATCCGCAGCACCCCGAATCCGGGGAGCAGGACATCTTCGTCCTGGCCCTGGACGGAGGGCGTGAGACCCCCCTGGTTCAGCACCCGGCTAATGATAGCGTTCTCGATTGGACGCCGGATGGCAAGGCACTCCTGTTCCGCAGCGACCGTACCGGGACCGCCGGCCTGTGGTGGATTCGGGTTGCCGAGGGCAAATCCCAGGGAACTCCCGAGCTGGTCAGGTCTGGCTGGGGGCTTAACTTCAGGCCAATGGGGTTTACCCGAAACGGCTCGTACTACTACAGTGTCCGGACGGACATGGACGATGTGTACATCGCCGAGCTTGATCTTGCGACAGGCAAACTGATTTCCGCGCCGAGTCTGGCTACCCAGCGCTTTGCGGGAACCAACAGCGGGCCCGACTGGTCGCCCGA
>Ga0315273_10013234_pt1 | contig 10597 bp, 9 predicted proteins | sample YL17G02_0_MG_FD_205753 | JGI IMG/M metagenome (GOLD analysis project Ga0315273, IMG submission 205753) | Sediment microbial communities from Yellowstone Lake, YNP, Wyoming, USA - YL17G02_0 | ecosystem: Environmental > Aquatic > Freshwater > Lake > Sediment | place: USA: Wyoming | collected... | reverse complement strand
AGATGCTCAGGGGGATGCCGTTCCAGTGGAGGGTGTTTTTCGGCCAGCCATACTTCATCCCCGGCAGGATGCCGAACATGTTTTTCATGCTTAGGGTGATCCCGGCCAGCTTGTGGGTCTTCATCTTGGGGACGGAGATGATGACGTCGGCCGAGAGGATGGTCTCAGGCAGGTAGAGCTCTTTCAAAAGCGTTGCCCGGGGATTGACGCATTTGACAGGGCTGATATCGTCGTAGTTGAGGTCGACGAGACGGATACCTCGTCGTTTGGCTAGAGCTTCGTACCCGGAACGGCGGAAGAGCGATTCCGAATCCCTATTGTGCGAGGTCCCTTCGGCCAGGATGATCTCCCGCGCCCCGAGGTCACCGAGGTGAAGAATGAGCGCCTCGATGAGCCGGGGATCGGTGTGGATCGGCCGGTCCGGCGAGACGTCGACCATGTTAGGTTTGATGACGACGCGCTTGTTCCGGACGTCGGGCGGCCGGCTCGACCGCCAGCCGGCCCGGACGGCCGCGGCGAGCGTTTCCGGACCGTAGTCGGGGCAGGGGACGAGGGCGACTTGGAGGAGAGAACCGGAGACGGGCCCCTTGGCAGACTGTTGCCGACCTCCCGCGAGAGCGGCGGCGGGCAGGGCTGAGAGGGCGGACGTCCCCAGCACGCGGACGACCTCCCGGCGGGTCATGGCTTTTTTCGTCATCGGCCCTTCCCCGGAGTTCGAACGAGTATTGCCGTATCGCTCAGGACGAGGAAAGCCAGGGCCGTTTCGAATATGTTCCGACGGAAGCTCCCGTCGGCCGCTTGAAGGCCGGCTAGGCGGGCAGAGACCTTCGGGGCCAGGGCGGCCCCAGTTGGGTAACAATTCAGGGCGAGCAGGGCCCAGGCGAGAGAGGCCGTGCTGACGTCGCCGGCCAAACCGCGGGCGAGGTAGCGGATCCCTTCTCCGACGGCGGGGTGGCTTCCGGGGACGCCCGCGGCGCCGAGTGCGGCCAGGGCCAGAGCGGTCGACATCGTGCTCGCCTCGAGCTCGTAGGCCTTGCTGTAGGGGTTCCCGAAATTCCAGCCGCCCGAAGGGACTTTCCGGTCGAGGATGAGATCGACGCCGGACTTGATCCTTTTCTCGGTCAGGGGGATCCCGGCGCGGCTAAGGGCGATGATGAAGAGCGCGGTCGGCTCGACCCAGCCCGTCGTGTTAAGCGTCCAAGGCCAGCCCCGGATCGAGGCATCGTAACGGTAGTCCGCTTGGATGGCCTTGATATCTGCCGGGGTAAAACGGCTCGACGCGTCCTCGAAGCTCAAGATCCAATCCCTCAGCCGGCTCTCTTCGGAGCCCGCTCCGAGGGCGTCGAAGGCCAGAAGGGCGGCGTAGGCCATCCAGCTTCCTTCCGGGTCTTGGGGATTGATGCCGACCGCACCCGACTCCTTCAGGCAGGTTTTCAAGAAATCCAGCCCTTTGACCATCGCGGCCTTGTCCCCGCCCGCCTTCAGGGCCAGAAGGCAGAAACCCGTCGGTTCGACAAAACTGTCGCCGCCCGGCCGGTAGCCCCAGCCGCCGTCGGGATTCTGGTTGGCCTTGATGAAATCGAGAGCCCGGGCAAGCGATTGATTCGGCATCGGTTTTATTGGGCCCATTATACCCGCGGCCGCCCGTTTTGTATAGATGAGGGCTGTGCTATAATCCGTGCCGTTCCATGCGCAACGCCCTCCTCGTCCTCTTCTACATCGTCCTCGTCATCCTCATCACGCCGTTCATCGTCTTCTGCATGCTGACGGGGTTGAGAGACCCGTTGATCGCCATCGGCCAATGGGCCATGCGCGTTTCCGGGCGCGTCCTCGGGATCAAGGTCGAGGTTACGGGGCTCGACCGGTTCGATCCGCGGACGGCGCTCATTTTCATGCCTAACCACATCAGCTTTCTCGACGGCCCCCTGCTCGAGATGCTCATTCCCGGGGCGGCCCGGGTCGTCCTCAAAAAATCCATCCTGCGCATCCCGGTCGTGGGGCTGGGGATGCGTTTCGTTGGGTTCGTCCCGGTGGACAGGAAGGGGATTAAAGGGGGAAAGAGGAGCATAGCCAAGGCGGTCCAGATGGTCAGGGACAAGGGCTATTCGTTCCTCATCTTCCCCGAGGGGACCCGGAGCCGGGACGGGAAATTACAGCGCTTCCGGCGGGGCGGCTTCTTCCTGGCCCTCGAGACCGGGGCGCCCATCGTCCCCGTGACCATCCGGGGCACGTTCGAGCTCATGCCGAAGGGGCAGAAGTACGCCCGAAAGGGGTGCGTCCAGGTGGCCTTTCACGACCCGATACCGACAAGGGGCCAGGCGATAGAGACCATGGCCGGGCTCATGGAGAAAGTGAAAGAAGCGATCCTGTCGTAGTGCCGGGACTTCGCGGGCGAATATAAGTTATCTCGCGGACGGGCCACAGTCCGAGGAGCAGGAGGGGTTATGGGCACAAAGAATCCAAAGGCTGTAGCTGAGGCGGGGGAAGCAGCCGGCGCTTACGAAGCGACGGTCATGGAACTCCGCGGCATCCTGGGCCGCTTTTTCGAGACGCAGTCGGGTGTTCTCGAGGCCGCGGCCAAAGCCATCGCCCGCAGCGTCCGGGCCGGGGGCAAGGTCCTCCTCTTCGGGAACGGAGGGAGCGCCGCCGAGGCCCAGCACTTCGCCGCGGAGCTCGTCAACGGGATGCGGCACCGGGGCAGGCCGCCCATCCCCGCCATTGCCCTGACGACGGACACGTCCTCGCTGACGGCCATCGGCAACGACCGGGGGTTCGCCCTGGTCTTCAGCCGTCAGGTCGAGGCCCTGGGCCGCCCGGGGGATGTGGCCGTCGCCCTGACCACGAGCGGGACCTCCCCGAACATCGTGGAGGCCCTAAAAATGGCCCGGGCGAAGGGCCTCTTAACGGTCGGCTTGACGGGTGAGGGGGGTGGCCAGGTCGCCCCGCTTGCCGACCATCTTCTCGACGTCCCCTCCCGCTCGACGCCGCGCGTTCAGGAGGCGCACCTCTTCATCCTGCATATTCTGGCGGAGAAGCTGGAAGCTCGGGATTAGCGGTCGACGGCCCCGGTGCCCTTTTTCGCGAGGCCCTTCTTTTCGAGCTCGGCCTGGATCCGGGCTTCCTGAGCTTGGGCCTTCAACAGACGCTGGTTGGTTTCGGCGATCTGCTCCTGGATGACGTAGCCGGGGACCATGGCGTCCTGGAATTCGTACTGCTGGCGGAGGGCGTTCATCTTGGTCGTCAGGAGGTCGACGAGCTCTTGGGCAGACTTAAGCTGGGCGTCGAGGGTCACGCCGGAAGTGGCCTGGTCCGTGGCCGCGCCGTCTCCCATGAGCGTCGGCCCCGCGGCGGCGACGCGGGGGACGATCCGCCGGATCGGGGGGGCCCCGGAGCCGGACGGCGGGACAGACTGCTCGGCGTCGGCCGAGTCGGCCGCGACATCCTCACCGAAGTCCTGGCCCGGTTCGTTGGTCACGGCGTCGGGATTGGTAACTTCGACGGCCGGGAGCTTCTTGACCCGCAGAAGGTCGTGATTCCTGGCGACTATGGCGTGAGGGCCCTTGAGGCTCGCCCGGCGCTCTTTTTCGCGCTTGGCCAGCTCGACGACGCTCTGGGCCCCGAGGGATGCGGTGAGGCCGAGGACGGCTAAGAATATCAGCGCTTTCTTCATGGTGAACTCTACCCTATTATCGGCTCCTGCCCGCCGCGTGTCAAACGCGGCGGGCAGGAGGCCTTCGGATCCTTACCAAATGACCTTGTAGATCTCCCTCCAAGACTTGATCCGCATCAGCGACCCGATGGGCTGCTCGAGCATTTCCAGGGTGGAGTCGTATTCCTGGACATAAACTTCGCGTTTGTTGACCCGGCCGGCGACGCGCGACGCCTCGCCGACAGTTACGGCCCGGCGAGCCTTGCTGACCAGCTGGAGGTATTCGGGCGGCGTCTGTTCGGTCGTCCTGAAGGCCGTCCCGCCCACGGGGATGGCCGACGTCTGCTTGATGTAGCGAGCGTAGAGACGTCCGGCCTCGCCCAAGTTGACGCAAGGGTTGACGCTTTCGATGCTGCCCTTCAGGGTGCTGAAGTAGACGACCTGGTCGGCTATGACCGGGTCGGCCCAGACCTTGCTTCCGACGCCCAGGTCTCCGACGTCAAAGCTCGCGGCGAGGTTGAGGCTGGCCGGGACTCCGAGATACCATTCGATGGTGGCCGCGTTCGCTCCCGTATCGATGATGCCGAGGAACGAATAATCGCGGGCGGCCGGGGCGCCGTCGTCGCCGCCCGTGCCGAAGTAGATCCGCGGCGCCGGGCTCCCGTCGTAGGGGTCGAGCCAGACGGCTGGCTTGGTGATGATCGGATAGTTGAGGTAGTCGGTATAGATGGCCGCGAGGTTCCATTGGCTGGAGTTCGTGCCGCTGACGTTCATACGATAGAGACGGCCGTCGAGGTCGCCGACGTAGACGGAATTGACGAATCCGTTCGCGTCCGTATCGATGGCCGTCGGCGAGCCGGGGATGGTGGCGATGATGTTGGTGTAGCGGTAGGGCTGCCTTGCGCCGGTGAAGCCCATCGAATCGACCTGGCCGATCTCGTTCGTGTACACGATGACCGCCCCGGTATCGATCCGGACAACATAAAATCGGCGGCCGACGTCGTAGGCGGCGTCGTTGTCGAACCCGGAGCCCATGAAGGCCACCCAGCGGGGCGTCCCACTCTGGTTGACCTTGCCGATGACCGGCACCGACCAGGTCTCGCCCATGGTCTGATAGGTCTTCATGTTTTTGCCGCTCCCGCTTGTATACGTGTGCGTGAGCTCCCAGAGGGGAACGGGGTTCGCCGGGTTGGTGATGTCGAGGGCCCAGTAATAGTTCAGGCCGCCAGCCAGCGCGCTCCCGGAGCCCGGCCCCTGGCCGGTGACGAGGACCGTCCGCCAGGCCCCGTTGATCTGGACGTCGGCGACGGCGGGTGTCCCATCGACGTAGACGTCGTGCGTGAAATAGCGGGTGTTGTTCACGGCGTCGACCGCGTACATGTTCTTGAGCTTGCGGAGAAGGTTGTAAGGGACGAAGCCCCAGAGCTCCTCGCCCGTGGCCGCGTCGAAGCAGTGCAGCATGCCGTCGTTGGCCCCGATGTAGAGGACCTTCGGCCGGCTGGCGTAGGCCTGTTGAAATTCGGCGTAGCCTGCCCCCATGTAGGCGGGGTCTTCCGACGGCGGGCCGATGACGATGGGCGTCGAATGGTTGACGTCGCCCATCTTCCAGTAGCGGTTCTTGCCGCGGACGAAGTCGATGAGTCCGGCGTTGTCGCCGTTGACGTCCTGGAGGCACCAGGCCAGGCTCCCGGCTGTAGCCACGTTCCCGACGTTGGCGCGGGTGAAGTTCTGGCGGACCAGGGGGTTTGTCAGGGTGCCGCCCGTCCGAATGGCGGTGTAGATCGTCCGGCTGTCATAGTGGCGGTCGTCGAGCATCTGCCCGGCGTCCCAAAAGACTTCGGCGCCCGTGACCAGGGTCCGTCCGGTCGCGGCGTCGAGGTCGGAGGTGGAGATCGTCCGGAGCGCCGAGAACGTGCCGCCCGTGAAGGAGACGCTAGAGACGTCGTAGGCCCGGAGCTGGCCTTCCCAGCCGGGGAAGATGAACGACGAGCCGATGACGAGCTTCTTGTTGATGCCGCTCTGGGTGACGACGGTCGCCGCGGCCGAGGCGCGGGAGTATTCGCGCCGGTCGACGTAGACGAACTCGAGCGCGAGGTCGTCGACGTAGGGCGATTCGAACGAGGCGCCCGTATATTCCTGCATCGGGTCTTCCGTCGCGGTCAGGACGGCCCGCCAGCGGAGGTCGGCCCCGAAGTTCTTGAAGTCGTACCAACCGACTCCGGCCGCGTTGGTCAGGTTGGCGATCGCCGCGGCCTCGAACCGCCGGTAGAATTCCCAGTCTTTTCCGCCGTTGTTGGAAAAGTAAAGGGCAACGGCCAGTCCGGCGCTTGAGCCGTTCAGGATGCCCTGGTGGATGGAGGTGACCCGGACGCGGGTGACGGCGTGGAGGCTGGAGTCGATGGCGCCCGCGGCGATGTTCGTGGATTGCGCCTGGCCGCGGAGCTCGTAGACCTCGGCCAGCTGGTTCTCGACGAGGTAGTAGTCGCCCGAATTATTGGCGTCGGCGATGATGATGTCGAGGTCGCCGTCGTTGTCGTAGTCGAGCGGCGTGCTCATGTCGACGTCGTAGGTCGGCGGGATGATCGGGTTGCAGTTGTTGAGGCACTTGAACTCCCAGTCGACGTTGGTGACCGTTACGGGGGGAACGACGGAGTTATCGATCGTATTTTTAAGGCCGTGGTTTCTCATAAACCACATGTGGGCCTGGTTGCCGGCGTTCCAGGCGTCTGTCGCTGAAAAGATGTCGGGCCAGCCGTCGTTGGTGAAATCCCTGCCCAGAACGCCGACGGAGCCGGTGCAGGACGCGACGGGGATGGCCAGCTCCTTGCGGGTGAAGTGGCCCAGTCCGTCGTTTTCGTAATAGACGAGATAGGCGATGTTATTGACGGTCCCGCCGACGATGTCGACGTCGCCGTCGTTGTCGAAGTCGGCCGCCGAAATGCACGAGCCGCCGCGGCCGACGGTGAAACCCGTCGGGGCGTCATAAGCCAGCTCGCCGACCTCCCACTGGTCGACGCTGAAATTGCCGGGGCCGGGATTCCGGATGAGGAAGATCTTGTCCTGGCTAATAACCAGGAGGTCGATATCGCCGTCCTTGTCGATGTCCACGGAGGTGACGTGGTCGGCCGCCCAGTTGATATAGATGTGGGCCGCCTGGAAGCGGGCCGTGAAGTTGAGGCTGGGCGAGACGTCGTGGGGCTCGAAGTTGGGCACGAAGGCCGTGCCCCTGTTGATGTACATTGCGGCTATGAAATTCGTGTAGCCGAACTCGTCGACCGAATTCCTCATGAAGAAGAAATCGAGCAGGCCGTCGCCGTTGTAGTCGCCAACGGTAATGGCGGCGGGGCCGGTGTTGGTGTGGAATTTTTCATATGACGTCCCCGGGTCGACGGTAAAGAAGGGGGGAGCGCCGCCGTTCGCCTGGTACATGTTCTTGATGAGCACGAGGTGGGACAACTGTGGTTGAGCGGAGAACTGTCCGCTGATGTCGAGGCCGATGAGGTCCGGGAAGCCGTCGCCCGTGAAGTCGCCCGAGGCGCAGGAGTAGATCCGGGCGCCCATGGTCCCGGGCTGGGTCACCGCGAAATTCGAGCCCAGACGGGGCAGGCTGATCCTCCCCGCTTGCGGCCAGCCGTAGACGGACGAGTTCGTCGCGTCCTTATAGTTCATACCGCTGAAGTTCTCGGCGAAGGCTCTCGTGTACTCCGTGCAGGCCTGGACGACCTGCGGCCAGAGCCGCGGGACGACGATGCCCGCGGCGATGACGCAGAGGACGGCGAGAACATAAAGGCTCCCTTGGCGCTTCAAGCCTTTGTGTTTCATGGCGTTCTCCTTTTCCCGGATCCTAGGATCCGACTTCGATGACGATTTCAAGACGCTTGTAGGTGTTCCGCGGCCCCCGGCCGATGCAGACCAGGATGCAGTCGTTGTCGTCGGCCGTGATCGTCCCCGGCGCCTCGTCGTTGACGAGGAAGACCGTGTATATGCAACGATCGTCGGTGGCCAGGACCTCGGAGTTGAAGATGGCGTTGGTCGGGTCGGCCGCGACGTCGGCGACGATCTGTTCGTCGGTAAGCTTGCGGAAATAGGACGAGCTCAACGGGTCGTCGAGGCCCGGGGCGCCTCCGAAATTCGTCCGGTAATGGCCGTTGAACGATGTATAGACCTTGTTGAGGAAGGCGTCGTTGAGGACGATCCAGGCGGAGTTGAAACCCGCCTCGGCGGAGTCGAAGGCCATTCCCTGGAGGCGCATGCTGTCCGAGACCTTGGGGCTGGTGCCCGTGACGGTGAGCAGAAGCATGCCGACGGCCAGCATGAAGGCGACGATCATGATGATGACGATGAGGCCGGAGCCCCGCTGCCGGCTGTGATCGATCTTTCGTCTGTTCATGGCACGCTCCTCATCTCTGACCGAGGTTGTAGAGGTTGAGGCTCATGTTGCGGACGTTGGAGGTCGAATCGAGGAGGAACCTCTTGTGGCGGTCGTCGGCGGCCGCGGCCGGGCTGTTGGACAGGGCCGGACGGCGGTAGACCTGGATCGCTCCCGGAACCGTGCCCCCGACCGAGGTGAAGGCCTGTTCGGTCCGGCCCAGGACCCAGGTCCTGACGTGCTGGATCCGGGCGATCTGGGGCAGGGTCCAGGCGTTCTGCCAGGGCGTCCAGCCGTCGAGGAGGAGGTCGTTGTCCATGTCTCCGTTGTACTCGACCTGGAAGTTCTCGATGTTGCTGGCCAGCGGGAAATGGACGCCGTTGTGGGTGACATAGAGGACGCCGCCCACGCCGCCGCCGATGTAGCCGTTGACGCCCGCCGTCAGGCCGGGGTAGTTGCCGTCGACGTCGAGCCAATATTCCTTGACATTGATGAAACTGATAGTGCCCCCGTCGTAATCGTTGGAGCTGGCGCAGGTCCCCGACAGGCCTCCCGGCGGGTCGACGCCCGGGGCCAGGCCGGGGGAGAAGTTGAACTTCTCGGTAGACCCTCCGGTATTGTGGGTGACGTGGGTGACGGACCGGACCTCGGCCGAGCGGCAGCCCGATTCGGGATTAGGCAGGATGATGACGAACTTATTGACGTAAAAACTGTCCGGGTAGGAGTACTGCTCGAAGCTGAAGTCCTCGATGTCGAGGGTGACCGATGAGCCCTGGTAGTTCTTTACGGGCACGTTGAGAGGATCTTCCAGATTGCCCATGAGCCGGACCCGGTCGGGCCCGACCTCGGCGCCCTGGTCCTCGTTGTCCTGGCCCTCGATGAAATAGCCGGCGAATTCCGCGGGCAGTCCGGCCCCGGCCATGCGCAGGTCCCGGGTGAGGAAGAACATCGAGGCCCGGACGTCATTCTGGACCTCGGTGACCATCTGCTGTTCGACGGACACCTTGTTGCTCCGGGCATAGATCGACAGGGCCCCGATGATGGCGATGAGCATGATGCTGCTTCCGACGAGGAGCTCGATCATCGTGAAGCCCGCCGGGCGGTTCGAGGAGGGAATCTTGGGTGTTTTCACGGCTTTCGCTCCTTCATCGGGTGATGATCGTCGTGATCAGGGCGCGCGGGCGGTGCAGGTCCGTGTCCGCGATGAGCTCGGCGGGGCTGACGATGCCGAATTTCTCGGCGGAATAGACGTAAATGCGGACCTGGTACGTGTCGGCGGCGATCCGGAAGTCGGTGATCCGCCGGAAGTCGTTCGTCCCGTCCAGGTTGAGATCGAGGACCTCGTCGCGCGATTCTATGGTCGTCCCGGCGAAGGCGTTCAGCTCGTCGAAGGTGAAGCCGCGCAGCCAGTCGATCTGTTGCTGGGCCAGGAAGGTCGCGTTGGCCACCCGGTCCGCCTTGAGGTTGTTGGCGACGGCGGCCAGAAACAGTTCGGCCAATCCGAGGACGGCCACGGCGACGAGGAAAAGGCCGACCAGGACCTCGATGAGACTGAAACCGCGGGATTTTTTTTTCGTTTTCATCTCAGGCGCTCTTTCTCTTGGCATATTGGATCGAACCGCCCATGAAGATGCTGAGGACCCGCTCATCCATCTGCCCGGGGCGGTCGAGGTTCGGATTCTGCAAGATTATAGAATTTTGGTTGATGGCGAATTGCGGGAATGTCCCCAAAGGCGAAAAGACGGCCACATGGTCCGCGCCCAGGACAGGGAAGGTGATCGTGACGTTGAGCCGGTTGGGGATCGCCTTGCGGGGAGTGTTTTGGGCCTTGATCCATGTGCCGTTTTCCTGGAGGCGCTCCATGTCGTAGGCCCAGTAGGAGGCATCGACACGAGTGAAGCGGACACGGTGGGGGATCCGGGTGCTGACCGCCTGGAGCTTGGTCTGTTGGAGGAAGGTCTGGATCTGGCGGGTCGTGTTCTCCAGGTTCCGGGTGGCCATGGTGTTGAGGATGCTCGGATACGACACGACCATGAAGATGCCCATGATGCCGAGGACGACGAGGATCTCGATCAGGGTGAATCCGCGCGAGGACGGCCGGTTTTGGTAATGCTTCTTCATGACTTATCCCTCTGTCAACTCTCGTTTTGCCTCATTTATATAGCAAACTCGACGCCCGTTCAAGGCGGGCCCCAGGGCTTCTCCGCCGTATCGCATTATCCGACGCCCCCGGGACCCGGGCAATCACCCCGGCTGATGATAAGAAGGGTGATTTAATGAGGAGGAGCCTCCTCCCGGACGGCTAGCTGCTGGCGGGAGCGTTCAGCGGCCGGTTGAAACGAGCTCTTTGAGCTTGTCCGAGCCGGCGACGCCGCTGTTGAAGAGGACGCATTCGACCGAATCAAGGAGGCAGCTGAAGAAAGCCCGTTCAACCTCGAGCTTTTCCGGCGAGGACCCGAGGAGATGGGGGTTGTAGTAGGGCTGGGCCTTGCTCCCCGTCAGGGCCTTCTTGGCCCCGGCCGCTTCGCCGGCCTCGAGGGTCCGCAGGGCTACGTCTTTCCCCATCTTGACGATCGCCG
>Ga0315273_10013232_pt1 | contig 10598 bp, 10 predicted proteins | sample YL17G02_0_MG_FD_205753 | JGI IMG/M metagenome (GOLD analysis project Ga0315273, IMG submission 205753) | Sediment microbial communities from Yellowstone Lake, YNP, Wyoming, USA - YL17G02_0 | ecosystem: Environmental > Aquatic > Freshwater > Lake > Sediment | place: USA: Wyoming | collected... | reverse complement strand
AAGGCGGCAAGACTTATCGATACGACATCGCCACTCTCAAGGCGGCTGAAGGCGGCGACGCCCAGCCTGCCTCACCAGGAACGCGCGACACCCGGAGTGTGTCAGCGGCAGCCGGGGGCCAGGGCCAGACCCAGGCGCCGCCCGCAGGCCGCGATCGCGGGGGCTCCGAACCGGCACAGACGGGGGTGGCTGCGTACGCGATTTCCGGGTGTCCTCAAACGGCCGTTGCGCGCGGCCGCCAGGCCGACTGCGTCGTTTCGCCTGACAACAAATGGAAAGCGTTTCATCTGGACCGCAATCTGTGGATCGCCAATTACGATGGGACCGGTGCGACGGCTGTCACCAAGGACGGTAATGAAAAAGATCGGATCAAGTACGGCATCGCAACCTGGGTCTATGGCGAGGAACTGGCGCAAACCACGGCGATCTGGTGGTCCCCCGACAGTAAGAATGTCGGTTTTTACCGCTTCGATGAGAGCCAGGTGAAGGACTTTTATCTGGCGCTGAACACTACGCAGGTGCAGGACAAGCTCGATGTCGAGGCGTACCCGAAACCGGGCGCGCCGAACCCGATTCCCGACCTTTTCGTTTACGACGTCGTGTCCGCCCGGACGACCATGCTCGATGTGCGCGACGGCAAGCCGTTTGAAAATGATGTCATCGGTTACTACATATATGACGTTCGCTGGTCGCCCGACGGCACGGAGTTGATGTTCAACCGCACGAATCGGCGGCAGCAGATCCTCGAATTTGCCGGGTGCAACCCGACGACCGGCAAGTGCGGGGTGATCCTGCGCGAGGAATGGCTCACGGGCTGGCTGAACACCTATCCGGTTGCGAATCCGTCCATGAGCCCGCGTTGGCTCAAGGACGGCAAGCATTTCATCTGGCAGTCCGAGCGCAACGGCTGGAGCAACTATTACCTGTACGACATCAGCGGCAAGCTTGTTGCCCCGCTGACCGCCAACAACTTCGAGGCTGCGAACATCATCAAGCTCGACGAAACGGCGGGCGTCATGTTCTACCTGGCGCGCGACGGCGACAACTACATGAAACTGCAGCTTCATCGCGTCGGGCTCGACGGAACGGGGGATGTGCGGCTGACAGCACCGGCATTCAACCACAGCGTCGGCAGCTGCATGCCGGGCGGCGCCGGACGCGGCGGGTTCGGCGGCCCGGGTGGCGCAGGGAACTGCGGCATTTCTTCCGACAATAAGTATTTTGCCGACGTTTACCAGACGCATGACCAGCCTCCCGCCACACAACTGGTGGACGCAGCTACCGGCATAGTGATCGCGCCACTGGCGGCAAGCGACATGACGAAATACGAGCAGGCGGGCTTCAAAAAGGCAGAGCAATTCACCTACAAGGCGGCCGACGGCACCACCACGCTTTACGGGCAGATCAGTTTTCCTTCGAACTTCGATCCGTCCAGGAAATATCCGACGCTCGTCCCGGTGTACGGAGGCCCCGTGCTCATCAGCGGCGTCCCTACCGAAGATTTCGCCCGGCCGGTTGCGAACTGCGAATACGGCTTCCTCGTGGTTAACGTCGGTTATCGGGGAGTCCCGGGACTGGGCAAGCGCGCCGCGGATGCGCTCTATATGAAGCTGGGCGTTACGGAAATGGATGACATGGCCGAAGGCGTTAAAGCGCTCTGGAGCCGGCCCTATTTCGACAAAACGCGCGTCGGCATCTACGGAACATCCTACGGCGGGTACACGGCTGCAACGCAGATCCTCCGGCATCCCGAAGTATTCGCCGCGGCGTCGGCATCCTCATCACCCACCTCCTGGTACAACTACGATTCCATTTACACCGAACGCTACATGTGGATTCCGCAGGAGAACAAAGAGGGCTACGAAGCCGGCAACGACATGAACCTTGCAAAAAGCTTGAGGGGGCGGTTGCTGCTGTATTACGGGACGGCGGACAACAATGTCCACCCGAACAACACCATGCAGCTTATCCGGGCATTGCAGCAGGCAGGGAAGAGTTTTGAGCTCCAGGTTGGTCCGGATCAGGGACACAGCGGCGTAAATCCCCAGCGCATGATGGAGTTCTTCGTCGAAAATCTCATCATGCGCCCGGAGCGTCTCCTGGCGCCGTAAAAACGGGGACGTCCGAGCTGTTCACCTGGTTTTCAGAGGAGGTTTTTCATGCCGGGCTCTCGTCGGGTAGTCGCCCCTGGTGCGGATCTACGAACCAGCACAATCCTGCACTTCCGTTAAAAATTTTTCGACAATGATTTCGTCCACGAATCGTCCCTTTATTCTCGCATGCCGCTGGGCTGTTCCGATGATGCGAAACCCCTGGTTGAGATAAGTCGACAACGCCGCCGAATTATCTGCCCGGATGAATGTGAATATCTTTTCATACTGCTTGCGCAAGGCCGCCTCAAAAATGGATTCGAAAAGCCGCTGCGCGATGCCTTGGCGGCGATATTCGAGTGCCACCCACGTGCCGAGCACCCCTACATGGTCAAAAGCGTGCGTATAGCTGGCAAAGGGTTCCATGATTTGGACAATGGCCCCGGCATCTTCGGGGATTGCTTCCCGAACAAATAGTTTCTCCAAGGTGGTTTCCCCGACAAGTTGGCAGTCCATCTAACGTCAAACCGATAACCCGTGGGCGCCGAAGGCGAACGCGGTGTTGAGCTGTTTGTCAGACGTCCGTTCGCTCCATTGGTTCCGCCTGCAACTGTGCCCCGTGCCAACACGCGACTACCCAAATGATTTTGGCCTCGCGCCGGCAAAAGAAACGATATGGCACAACAATTACCTCACGGAAGGGAAGATCGGGAAACTCCGGAATAAGTCGACCCGACTCCGGATACTTCGTGAGGCGTCGGAGTATTTGCTCAGTCCTATTGCGGAACTTGGCGGCGGCCTGCGGATTATCCTGATGGATATAGGACACCGCCTTCAGAAACTGGATGCGTCCTGAGGGCGTAAACTGAAGCTTCACTTTGGGCCACCGGCAAGAAGAGCGTCTGCCTCGGCCAGCACCGCGTCCAGGTCGAATCCCTTGCCGGCCGCGATTTCCTTTTCGCCCCGTGCGATGAGCTGCAAAAGCTGGCGCTCGTGCTCACTGCGCTCGTAAGCCTCCACGCTCAGAAGAATCGCCGCTGCCCTGCCTCGCTGTGTGATCACGATGGGTTGCTTCGATGACTTGACGCGCTTCAGCGCTGCGGCGGCATCCTGCCGAAGGTCAGTAATCGGAATGATATCAGGCACCTTTGCCATAAACGTTACCTCCAGAGGTACGTTTAACGATATCTCTAATGTCCTTGAGCTGTCAACAGGCGTGCTCCTCCGGACGTCTAACGACTATGCTGAGCGGCGCGGGCGGGTCCCTATGATCGTCGGAGCGTTACCTCCGCTGGCGCGCGACCGCTGCAGCGCGTTGTTAGTCCGTGCACGACTTACCAGAGGAAAGCGTTCGGGAAACTCGATCGACTCAACTGCGAGATCGGCGTCAAGATCGGGCCAATAGAGATGTGTGGCATGGGGTTGTTCCACTCTGAGCAAATGTCCGATTGGCACATCCCGAAACCAAGGGAATTTGTCGAAAGGGAGAAAGAGCTCTCGCTCGTTAATCAGAAGCCAAAATCCCTGCCGTGACACGTTGGCGACTTCACCTTCGGAAATGTATTTTCCAGGCAGTGCGGATTTCATGCCGGTGCCTCCGGATGAGTTCGAGAGCCGTGCTCAGTCTGCGATCAGTGAGGCCGTAGTTCTGCGCCAGCTCGATTTCCGGCTCAAGCCAAAACTTCGCTTCTCCTTCAACGTGATGCACATGCAGGTGCGAACGGAGTTCCTCAAGCGAGAAGAAGAATAACCGAAGACTTTCTGGCGGAAGATTGTCGGGCTCACGAGGACATCTTACACCCATCGGGGAAATTTGGTTGCGACCGAAGTTTACAGTCTTGGTCCGCATCCCGTCTGGGGCTGCTTCCATGCGTCGAGGCTCTCGATCGGCCTAACGACTATGCTGAGCGGCGCGCCGCTGCCTTTGCGGCGCGTCTGCGCGAGCGCGTGGTTAGCGGTCGTTCATCCTTGACAAGCCGAACCTTAACCTTGTATCCGAGAGCCTGCGCATACTTTTGCAGGGTGGCAATTGACGGCGAGTGTTTGGGTTCAGCGGATTCCAACCGAGCGATGGCCGATTGGGTGGTTCCCACCCGAGCCGCGACCTCCGCCTGGGTAAGACCCGACTCAGCCCGCGCCTTCAATACCTCGTCGAAAAAGGCGGATTCCTCGGCCAATTCGTCGTACGCCTTTTTCACACCGGTGCGCGCGAGGGCGCGTGTCTTGAACTGCTCGAGATTGCTAGCCATGTTTCACTTCATTCATTCGCTGCCGCGCAATGTCGGGCTACTTATACCGCAGAAATCGAGCGAGGAAGCCGGCCGAGCATGCGAGAATCTCGCTCTCGAGGCGCTGGCTGTAAAAGGTGACAGTCCAAATCATTGTCACAGCATAGCATATTTGCTATGTCCCGCCAGCCTCCCTACAGCCGTGGACGCCAGCGCTCAGCAGCCCGCGCTTTTTGCGGGGCCGCTGAAGCGCATAGTTAAGCTGGGACTTTGGATAACTGATAAATGACTGGCTTGAAAGAAGGAGGAGGAATTGGCTTGCCTTCAGCTCTGGCAGCCTCGATCCAAGCCGTTTTGGCCTTCAGCACCTCGGCCAGAGCTTGTGCTTGCGTTTGGCCGAAAGCCGCGCAGTGGGGAAGATCAGGGATATCCGCAATGTAGCCTGCGTCTTCTTCGCTGAAGAAAATGTTGATATGGTAATCCGTCATTCGTCACCGCCTAGGGACAGATTATATCGTTCAACCAGGGCAAGCAACTGCCTGATTTGGTAAGGCTTGGCTTTTCCTCCTACCTCCTGGAGATTAAGGAGTTCGGGGATTATCGGCTGAGCAAAAATGTGGTGACTTCCATTCACTCGCGATAGATAAAATCCAAAGGCGCGTGCGAGAGCGACGCCTCCGAAAAGCGGAGGTTGGCAGGAGATGATAGCGCTTTCTCAACCAATTTGCGTGGATTCACGCTCAACCTCTCAGCGTAACCTCGCGGTTGAGCAGCGCGTTCTGCGCGTCCGCTCCAATCGCTTGTTGTGCCGCGCCATGATTTCGAAAAGGCACGCTGGCCTTACTGTACCTTTGAGTGAGCAGCATTGTGTGCGAAGTAATTGCAGTAATCCGTTACGCCGCAAATTGAACAGAACGGACTTTGCTCTAAACAAATACCGTTGGCGAGAAAGAGTCAATGTAGGCTTGGAACGAGCCATGTTCGCTGACGATGCTTTTGAAAACTTTCGCGTTTTCGATACAGGCCTGAACTCTCCGCCTATTCCTTATCATTTCTGGGTCGCTGAGAATCTCGTCGACCTTGCTCTCGTCATAGCCTGCGACGGTTTCGTAATCGGGGAAGTATTGGCGAATCGAATTCAGCTTAGCATTGACCGTCGCGGCTCTAAATCCCGCATAGAAGACAACATAAACCAGAATCCAGTAGTAATCGGCATCAGAGAATACCTTGCCTTCAAGATGTTTGAACTCATCAAGATTGGCGCGAATTTTATCAGCATAGAGATTGGCCGAACCAACGCTGATGAGTGTGGACTCGACTTTCTCGAAGATGGCTTTGTAATCCTTCATACGCCGAACTTGATAACCTTTGGCCTGCGTGAAGTGGCCCAACGTATAAGTTTCTTTCCGCAATCCCCTGCCTGAAAAGCGGATGGCCGCATGAGCCATGAAACTCCGGAAAGTAACGGTTGAACAACCCGCTTGGTGATTTATGAGAATTATATCACCGAAGGGCTTGGCGGGGCGAAGGAGTGATGCGAATGGAGCTTTGGATGATGCCGAGACGATGAAGCCTCGCCAAGCGGACAACCGATATTTCCCTGCCAAAGACGGGATCCGCGGATGCGCGCCAGTTCATCCGGTTGTGGATCAGAGTTCACCGGCGAGTACCTACTCCGTGCGCGCTCCGACGAGCTGGTCCTTGTACTGAAGCTGGTACAGCCGCCAGTAAATGCCCCGCAGCTTGAGCAGCTCCTGGTGGTTTCCCATTTCGCGGATGCGGCCGTGATGCAGAACGATGATGCGATCGGCATTTTGAATCGTCGACAAACGGTGCGCGACAATGATCGAGGTCCGGCCGGCGAGGAGCTTCTCCAGGGCGTCCCGGATCATCAATTCCGTCTCTGTGTCGATGCTTGAAGTCGCTTCGTCGAGAATCAAGATTCTCGGGTTGTAGGCCAGGGCGCGCGCGAAAGCCAGCAATTGCTTTTGCCCGACCGAGAGGGAAGATCCGCGCTCGCCGAGCTGGGTGTCATATTTCTGATCGAGGCGCTCGATGAATTGAGCCGCATGGACCGTCTCGGCTGCCTGATGCAGCCGCTCGGTGGTAATTTCGGGATTCCCGAGCCGGATGTTTTCCGCCACGCTGCCCGAAAAGAGAAAGACGTCCTGGAGCACGACGCCGATCGACCGCCGCAGCCCCTGGATTTCGAAATCGCGGATATTCGTCCCGTCGACCAGGATCGCGCCGCTGTCGGTGTCATAAAACCGGCTGAGAAGGCCGATGATGGTCGACTTGCCCGCACCCGTGGCCCCCACCAGCGCGACCCTTTCTCCCGGAGCCGCTTTGAACGAGACGTTGTGCAGTACCACCTCTCCGGGATTATAAGAAAAAGTGACGTCCCGGAATTCCACCTCTCCTTTGCTCACCTCGGCCGCCCGGGCTTGTGCGGGCGGCCCGATGACGGGCTGGGTGTCGATCAGCTTGAAGATGCGCTCCGACGAAGCCATGGCGGACTGGAGGATCGTGTATTTCTCACTAAGATCTGCGATGGGGCGGAAGAAGCGATCCGAATACTGGATGAAGGCGACCAGGGCGCCCAGCGTCAGCGTGCCGGCGAAAACCTGGAGACCGCCGTACCAGATGATCAACGCGACGGCGAGCGCGCCGACCAGCTCCAGCAGGGGGTAGAAGAGCGCATAGTAGAAAATCGACTGCAGGTTGGCGTCAAGATGCTCGCGGTTAATACGGGCAAACTTGTCGTGCTGCTTCTTTTCCTGGGTAAAGATCTGGACGAGGGCGGTGCCGGTGATGTTTTCCTGCAGGAAAGCGTTGATGCGCGCGATTGCCGTGCGCACCCGACGGAAGGAATCGCGCACCTTGATCTTGAACATCAGGGTGATGATGAATAGGAGAGGGACGACCGAAAAAATGGCGAGCGCCAGGCGGTAATTCATCAGGAAAAGCATGATCACGATGCCGGCCAGCGTGAATATATCGCCAAAAACCGAAATGACGCCCGCCGTAAACAACTCATTCAGGGCATCGACATCGGTTGTGACTCGGGTCATGAGCCTGCCGACGGGATTCTTGTCGAAAAATGCCACGTCCTGCCGCTGGAGATGCCCGAAAATCTCCATGCGCATGTCATACATGATGCGCTGACCCATGAGATTCATCACCCAGGTCTGGCCATAGCTGAATGCGAAAACCGCGCCCAACGTCAGGACGTACAGCAGTGCGACGTTGCCCAGCCCGGCGAGATCGTTGCTGCGGATGTAGCGGTCGATCGCCACCTTCGTAAGATAGGGGGGGAGCACCGAAAGCCCCGATGCGGCGATAATGTAGAAGAGCGACAGCGCGGCGGACCTCCGGTAGGGCCTGACATAGCCCAGAAGCCGGCGCATCAAGCGAGCGTCGTATACCTTGCCCAGCACCTGTTCTTCGCGCGTGTCTGCCGCCATATCTTCAGGCTGTTGCCAGCTCTTCCTCCAGAAGCTGTTTCCTGTGAAGCTCGGCGTAGACGCCCTGGAGTTCCATCAGTTCCTGATGGCTTCCGCGCTCCACGATGGTTCCGTCCTTGAGCACGACGATCTGGTCGGCGTTTTTGACGGTCGAAATCCGGTGAGAAACCAGGATGGCGGTGCGCCCTTTGGTCACCTCCGTCAATTGCCGGAGGATTCGCTCCTCGGTGTAAGTGTCCACATTCGAAAGGGCGTCGTCCAGTAGCAGGATCCTGGGCGAAACGGCCACGGCGCGGCTGATCGCCACGCGCTGCTTCTGCCCGCCGGAGAGCGTGATTCCGCGTTCGCCGACATAGGTCTCGTATTTTTGCGGGAAGCTCTCGATGTCCTCGGCGACCTGCGAGACGCGCGCGGCCGCCGCCGCCTCCGGTTCGGTCAGCAGATCCCGGCTCCCGAACGCGATGTTCTCGCGGATGGTGTCCGAGAAAAGAAACGTCTCCTGCGGAACATAGCCTATGCTCCGCCGCAGTTGGGCCAGCGGCCAACGGCGGACATCGACATCATCGACAAAGACCGTTCCGGACGGAGGGTCGTAAAGCCGGGGGATCAGATTCAAGAGCGTGGACTTGCCGCTGCCGGTGTGGCCCACGATCGCGAGCACCTGGCCTGCCGGAACCGTCAGGCTGATATCATGCAACGCCGGCCGCGCTGATCCCGGATAGGAGAAAGAGAGATTCCGCACCTCCAGCGAACCGCTGACGGGGTCGGGTGCCGCAGCATCCGGGGCGTCGCGGATATCGGGTTGGGTTTGCAGGATCCGCAGCATCCGGTCCATCGATGCCGCGCCGCGCTGAAAGATGTTGATCACCCATCCGACGGCGATGGTCGGCCACGTCAGCATGGCCAGGTATCCAATGAAAGCGACGAATTCCCCGAGGCTCAGCTTCCCCTGCATCACCTGGCGGCCGCCCCACCAGAGCAGCACTACCGAGGACAGGCCGATCAGCGCCGACATCAGGGGATAGAAAATTCCCCACAGGCGAATCAACTGCATGCTGCGCCGGACGTATTCTTCATTCAATGACCTGAATTCTTGAATCTCGGATTCCTCGCGGGCAAAGGCCTTGACGATGCGAATCCCCGACAGATTCTCCTGCGCCTTGGTGCTGAGGGCGGAAAACTGCTCCTGAATCTGTTCGAACTTGTCGTGAATCTGCTGCCCGACTTTCTTGACCGTGAAGGATGCCAGGCACAACGGGATGTAGGCGAGCAGAGTGAGCCGCCAGTTGATGCGCAGCAGGATCGCCGTGGCGATCACGACCGTGATCGCGGTGGTGATGGAATACATGATGCCCGGGCCAAGCACCGAGCGGACCGCGTTGAGGTCGTTAGTGGCGCGCGACATGATGTCGCCCGTATTGTTGGCTTGGAAAAATGAAAGGGACATCCGCTGAAGATGCGCGAGAAAGTCGTTGCGCAGGTCGTATTCGATCTCGCGGCTCACACCGATCAGGATCTTTCGCATCCAGAAACGGAAGAAGCCCTCCGTCGCCGCAATCCCGAGGATAAGAAACGCATAGTAAGGCATTTTTTCCCGTGAGAAGGCCGACTGGAGATCGTCCACGACATACTTGAGCACCCAGGGCGCGCACATCCCCGCGACGACGGTGAGTACCACCATGACAAAGCCGAGCCACATCTTCGGCCGATACCGGCCCAGGTAGGGAAGCAGATACAGGAGGCTGCCTTTGCGCGTCGTCATCGATTTTCAGGGGGAAGGTCTAACTGCTGGCGCGGACTTCCCGCATGTCCTTGTATAGGACAGGGTCTCCCGGCGCCAATTTAAAATCCAGAGAGTAACTGCCGAACTGACCGTGGTAATCGGCAAATGATAGATGGAATGATGCCGTGTTGTTCGGGAAGACGATCTCGGAGTCCATCCGCACGACCTGGGTCTCGAGCAGGGTCCGGTCGACGGCATAGAGCCGGACGGTCGCCTGGAGCTGCTCTAACGGCCGATTGGAAATGTTGCGGACCACGCCCCGTATGTGAAACTGGTTATCCTTGATTTCATCACCCAGGTATAAAAAGGCGATTTTCTCGGGCGGCGGTCCCGGTGCGTTGCGCGGCCTCAAAGCCGAAGCCATTTTGTCGACGGCTCCCTGGGGCAGAACCACAAGCATAAACGCCGCGAAAACGAATAGCGCGCAAATGATGACGGCCCCGCGCAGGATGTCGAGCATCACGGGGGAGCGTTCCTGCAGCGCGAGCAGCGGGTAGGACGGGTCTGAGGCCGGCGCCGGCTGAGTTTCTTCTACCACGGGCTCAGAAACTGCCTCGGCAAGAGGAGCCTGTGCCGCGGTTCCGGCCTTCTGGTCCGAAGGGGCAGTATCCGATGCCTGCGACGGTGCGGAATATTCCGGGACTGGGGATGACTCACCAATCGCGACGGATTGATAAACCGCCGTAGCGTTCGGGATTGCGGCGGATTCGGGAATAGCGGGCGATTGAACCGCTTCCTCGGACGCTTCTGTGGCTTGATAATCCTTCCGCGCCGTCGAGTCTGCGCCGACGCGGGGAGAAGCAGGCTGCTGATCCAGCGTCAGGCGGATAACCCGCGGCTCAGGATGCAGCCTTTGCATGATGCGTCTGGCAATCAAATACCCCAGCATGGCAGCGCCTGCCAGCCCAAACAGCGCCGTCCGGACAGATGCGGGATCGGAAAAGTACTCTCGAAGGGACATTATCGGGACGGGGGCTTTCGCAAGACTCCCGGCCCCCGGGAATCGACGGGCTGAGGGCTCTTATCCCAGAAG
>Ga0315273_10013231_pt1 | contig 10598 bp, 7 predicted proteins | sample YL17G02_0_MG_FD_205753 | JGI IMG/M metagenome (GOLD analysis project Ga0315273, IMG submission 205753) | Sediment microbial communities from Yellowstone Lake, YNP, Wyoming, USA - YL17G02_0 | ecosystem: Environmental > Aquatic > Freshwater > Lake > Sediment | place: USA: Wyoming | collected... | reverse complement strand
CTCGGCCATCACGCGCTCGCGCTGCGCGCGGCAGAACCGCGGGTGCAGCGCCGACAGCTTCATCGAAATGCCGGGCCCGGCGACCACGCCGCGGCGGTTCGCCGTCCGGCCGATCGCGTTGATCGCGGCTTCGTATGCGTCGTAGTACCGTTGCGCATCGGCGGCCGTCATCGCCGCCTCGCCCAGCATGTCGTACGAGAACGTGTAGCCGCGCGCCTCGCGGTCGCGTGCGTTGGCGAGCGCCTCGTCGATCGTGCGGCCGGTGACGAATTGGCGGCCGAGGAGCCGCATCGCGAGATCCACGCCCTTGCGGATCAGCGGCTCGCCACCCTTCCGCAGCAGCGAGGAGAGCGCCTGCTCGAGCGTTCCCTCGCTGCGCGTCTCGACGATCTTGCCTGTGACCAGCAGGCCCCACGCCGCCGCGTTGACGAACAGCGACGGCGATGCGCCGACATGCGAAGACCAATCGCCCTTGCTGATCTTGTCCCGGATCAGCCGGTCGCGCGTAGCCGCATCCGGGATGCGCAGCAGCGCCTCGGCGAGGCACATCAGCGCGATGCCTTCGCGACTTTCGAGCGAAAACTCGAGCATCAGCGCATCGACGCCGCCGGCTTTCGAGCGCTCGGCGCGCACCGCCTCGGCGAGCGTCGTCGCCAGCGCCTGCGTGCGCGCGAGCTGGTCCGGCGAGAGCCGGGCGGCGTCAATCAGCGCCGTCAACGTCTCGCCTTCGTCAGCCCGGCAGGCAGCGGAAATGCGCTCGCGCAGCGGGGCGAGCGCGGGATCCGCGGCGAGGCCGAGATCGAATTCCCAGCTTGGACGGGTGGCGGAAGGGGGTGGCACGAGCGGTTTCCGGAAGGTCGAAGCCTACGCTCGCGCGTCGGATGTTGCGATTCTAGCGCGTCGAGCCCGTCGTCGTGCGCCCGGCACCGGAAACGCGATCGTCGCCGCGGGCGACGTGCCGTCGATCTCGGCCGCCTCGCGGACGCGCCGGGCGACAGTCTATAATCGGCCGGACAACGCAAAGCGCGAAAAGGAAGCTTCGTGGCCGGAGAAAACGATATCGTCATCGAGGCGTGGAATACCGTCCTGTTCGACAAGTTCTGCCGTTTCAAGCACCTGCTGATCCAAGGTCTCTCCCCGCACAGCGACGAGGCGCTGGCGAGACACCCCCAGCCCGAAGGTGCGCGCGTACTCGATGTCGGCTGCGGCTTCGGCGACAGCACGCGGCTCATCGCGAAGCGCGTGGGACCGGCCGGCGCAGCGGTGGGGGTCGACTGCGCCGGCAACTTCATCGACGCCGCGAAGCGGGAAGCGAAGGAAGCGGGCATCGACAATGCCTCGTTCTTCGTCGCCGACGTTCAGACCGAGGACCTCCGCGGGCCCTACGACTTCGCGTTCTCCCGATTCGGAACGATGTTCTTCATGATGCCCGGCGCGGCCATGCGGAACATTCGCAAGTCGCTCAGGCCCGGCGGCAAATTCACGATGATCGTATGGCGCCGTCGCGAGGAAAACCCCTGGCTGCACGAAGCGGAGTTGCGCGTCAAGGAGATCGTCCCCGTCATAGCGCACGAAGATACCGAACAGGTGCATTGCGGGCCGGGACCGTTCTCGATGGCGGGCCCGGACATGGTCAGCACGATGCTTCGCAGCGCCGGCTACGACCGCATCGCCTTCGAGCGTTTCGACGCCGATATCTGCATCGGCCGGAACATGGCGGAAGCGATCGAGTTTGCCATGGCGCTCGGCCCGGCTGGCGAGATCATCCGCCTTGCCGGGGAGGAGGGCCAGAAGCGCAAGGATGCGGTGATCGCGGCGCTCCACGATACCCTGTCGCCCTACGCGCGCAACGATGGCGTGTGGGGACCGTCGAGCACCTGGTTCGTCACCGCGCGGAATCCCTGATCCGGCGGCGGATCACCCTTGCCGACCGCTCGATGCTCACGCCGTTCCAATCGTGCCCGTTGCGTTTCTCTCGATTCCGCTCGCTTCCTACTGACGAAGCTTGATCCAAGCGTCGACCTGCTCGTCCAGTATCTCGAGCGGCAGCGACCCACCGCGCAGCACCACGTCGTGGAAGGCCTTCTCCGCCTCGGCGTCGAACCGGGGCCCGAGCGCCTTCTGCGCCCGTTCGCGCGCCGCACGGATCCGCAGCATGCCAACCTTGTAGGCGCAGGCCTGCCCGGGCTCGACGATGTAGCGCTCGATCTCCGTGACCACTTCGCCCTCGGGCATGCCGGTCTTCTCCTGCATGTAGGCGATGGCCCGCTCGCGCGTCCAGCGCTTGTAATGGATGCCGGTATCGACGACTAGGCGCACGGCGCGAAACATCTCGGCCTGCAGCCGGCCCAGGTCGCCGGAGGGGTCGTCTTTGTAGAGCCCCAGTTCGGTGCCCAGCCACTCGGCGTAGAGGGCCCAGCCCTCGGCGTAGGCGGTGAACGGCAGCACCTTCCGGAAGGTCGGCCCGCCCTCCTGCTCCTGCGCCAATGCGATCTGGAAGTGATGGCCGGGCACGCCCTCGTGCAAGGCGAGCGTGCGCATGCCAAATTTGGGCACCTCGTTCATGTCGCGCAGATTGGCGTAGAAGACGCCAGGCCGCGTGCCGTCGAGCGCGGGCGGGCTGTAGTACGCGCTAGGCGCAGTCGTCTGCTTGAACTCGGGGACGCGTCGCACCTCGATCGGCGCCTTGGGGACGAGCCCGATCACCGCGCGCGAACGGGCGAGCTGGTCCTCGATCATCGTGGCGTAATCGGCGAGCGCGGCCTTGCGGCCGTCGTCGGTGTTCGGGTAGAGGAAGCGCGGGTCCCTGGCCAGCCGCGCCAGGGCCTGAGCCGGCACCTCCCCGGGCTGCAGCTGCGCCTGCGCGGCGAGGATCGCCGTCATCTCGCCCTCGATGCGCGCCACCTCGGAGCGGCCGAGGTCGTGCACCTCCTGCGGCGTCATCCGCGTGGTGGTCTCGCTGCGGAGGCGATAGGCGTAGTACGAATCGCCGTCGGGCAGTTTCCAGACGCCGTCGTCGGTGGCGGACCGCGACAGCTGCCCTTCGAAGAACGCGATCAGCTTGCGGTAGGCCGGCACCACGCCACTCTCGATGACCTCGGCACAGCGCGTCTCCAGGGCCTGCTTGTCGGCCGGCGTGAGCTCGGGCAGGGTCTGGACCTTGTTTGCGAAGTTCTTGTACAGCGGGTTATCGACCGCGGGCTTGCCGGCGAAGCCACGCATCTCGGTGAGCACACGCTCGATCACGAAGCGCGGCGGCACCACGCCCTTTTGCTCGCGCAGCGCGAGTCCCTCCAGTATCTGATCGAACTTGCGGCCCACTTCGCCGAGCCGCGCCAGGTAGTCCTCGGCACCGCGCCGGTCGGCGATGCGGTGCTGGTTGATCAGGAAGTCGGGCGTCTGGCTCTGCATGCCGAAGTGTTGGCTGACTGGGTAGTCGTGGAAGCGGAACCGCTCGCCTTCGAGCTGGTCCTCGATGTACCAGGTGAGAATGCGCGTGGAGAGCCGCTGCTCCGGCGCCTGGGCCGCGAGGTCGTAGGCCTTCAGGTCGGCGAGGTATCCGTGCCAGAGGGCGAAGTCGCGATCGCCCTGGACGATCGAAACGTCGTCGAGGTGGGCGTTGTGCCGGCGATAGCCGAACTGCTCGGCAATGCCGATCGAGGTCAGCAGCTCCGGATTCTCCAGCACGAACGTGATGAAGACCTTCTCGTAGAAGTGATTGAGGCTGAAGGGCCGGAACCAGACGAGGTTGACCAGGAACACCGAGGCGGCGAGCAGAGCGGCGGCGAGCAGCACGCCAAGGGCCCTGAAGACGGTCTTAGGCATCGAGGAAGATTACACGAACGAGCTCGTCTCGCCGAATCGATCGAGGTCGACAGCCACTGCCCCGGTCACCGCAATCGAGCGGATTTCACTGCCACGGTCTGGAGTCCATGGTCGTCCACAGTCGGCTTTTCGGCAACGAAACTTGCGTGTCCGGGGTCCGCAGGGGGTCGGCGCCAGCCGGTGGAGTGAACGACGACCTGCGACCAACAGCACAGGAAATCAGGCGGACTCAATGCGCTATCCTGTTGCGCACAACGCGGACTTGCCCCTCAACGAGGTCACGCCATGCCCATCGATCCCGGCATCGGACTTATCGCACACGCCATTCAGCTCGCCATCGCACCCGTGTTCCTGCTCACCGGCATTGCCGGTCTGCTCGGGGTAATGGCCACGCGACTTGCCCGCGTGATCGACCGCGCCCGCAGCTTCGAGGCGACCTGGTCCGGCTTGGATGCCAATGCCCGGGCTGCGGCGCGCTTGGAGATCCGCAATCTCGAGCGACGCCGGCGCGTGTGTAGCTGGTCCATCAACTACTGCACGATAGCGGCGCTGCTCGTCTGCTTGGTTATCGTCACCCTGTTCATGGAGGAGTTTTTCGCCACCAATCTGAAGTGGCTCGCTGGCGCGTTGTTCGTGGGCGCGATGGTGGCGGTGATCTGCGGCCTCACTTGCTTCTTGCGCGAAGTTTATCTCGCCACACACACAACCAGCATCGACCACACGCGGTTCGAATGAACAGTTCGCAAACGGCGCGACAGGGCCAGAACCAGACGCAGACACTCCTTCTTCAAAGCGGCCAGTCGTGCTGCGCCTACGTGTGCGTAGCTGAACCGGCCAGCGGGGAGATGACGCCGCTTCGTGCAACCACCCTCTCTCGCCACCCGGCCGGACTATGTGGTACGGTTGAAATTTCGATTCTCAAGGGGGCATCCGATGAAATTGTCTTATGCAACCGCCGCGCTCGTATTCGTGCTGGCGTCGTTCTCGGCCGCCGCGGCCGACTATCCCGCGCCGAAACAAGGTGACTGGGTCGCGCGCGACTTCAAGTTTCACACCGGCGAGGTGATGCCTGAGTTGCGCGTGCACTACACCACGGTCGGCGAGCCAACCGGACAGCCGGTGCTGTTCCTGCATGGCACAACTGGCTCAGGTCTCGGCTCGTTGACGCCCGCCTTCGCCGGTGAGTTGTTCGGCCCCGGCCAGCCGCTCGACGCCACGAAATATTTCATCATCCTGCCGGACGCGATCGGCCACGGCAAGACCTCAAAGCCCTCCGACGGGCTGCGGGCGAAATTCCCGAATTACAATTACGCCGACATGGTCGATGCGCAATATCGTCTGGTCAAAGAAGGGCTCGACATCCGCCACGTGCGTCTCGTCATCGGCAACTCGATGGGCGGCATGCACACCTGGCTGTGGGGCGAGAAATATCCAGATTATATGGACGCGCTGGTGCCGATGGCGGCGCAGCCGACTGCGATGGCGAGCCGCAACTGGATGATGCGGCGGCTGATCATCGACACGATCCGCAACGATCCGGCGTGGATGAACGGCAACTACACGACGCAGCCGACCGCGCTCAAGGCCGCCAATGTGTTTTATGGCATCGCCACCTCCGGCGGCACGCTGGCGTTTCAAGCGGTGGCGCCCACGCGCGAGAAAGCTGACAAGCTTTTAGATGCCCGCCTTGCGGCGCCGTTCACCGCCGATGTCAACGATTATCTGTATCAGTGGGAATCATCCGGCGACTATGACGCCGCGCCCGGACTGGAAAAGATTCAGGCGGCGCTGCTCGCGATCAATGCCGCGGACGACGAGCGCAACCCGCCGGAAACCGGCCTGATGGACAATGCGCTCAAGCGCGTGAAGAACGGTCGGCTACATCTGATCCCGGCGAGCGAAGACACCCGCGGCCACGGCACCACCGGTATGGCCAAGTTCTACAAGCAGCAGTTACAGGAGTTGCTCCAGGTCGCGCCGCAACGTGCGATGTGAGAGGCACGCGTGCGATGGTGCGCACGTGCCTGTTCAAATCTCGGAAAAATTCCTGCTCCGGCCCTTGCCGCCGGCAAACCGCGGCGAACGTCCGCTCTCTAGCGCACGACAGACCGCAACGGGTCGATAACGACGGTCCGTCGTCATCAGGCAGCAGCCGGCCAACTGATGCCGTTCAGCGTCGCAGGCCAATTTGCCCGAAAGCGGCCGTCCACGCAGAAGTCACCGCCGCGAACCCGTTGCACCATCGCCCGTGCGGCTTCGTCCGGCAGCAAGCGCCGGCGCACCCGCGCTTTTTCCAAGGTGATGGCGTTTGCCTCGAGCCCGGTTGCAGCAGTGAATATGATCCCTCGCAAGATCACTCGATCACCCCCTCGCAGGTACAAGCCTTCTAGCCGCTCTGCATGCTCAAGAAATCACCGGATAGAGATCGAATGAGCCATCCAACCCCTTCAGCGTAGATTTTCGCGGCTCTCCAAACGCAAAAGTCCCTAACCCTCGCGCCAGGGCATAGACCAGGTCCGACGCAAGTATTTCCCCTCCAAACGCCAAAGCGCTGATGCGCGCGGCGATCACGACGGTGCGGCCATAAAAGTCGTCGCTACGCTTCACGGTCTCGCCCGAGTGCAACCCGACGCGTATGCGGACCGGGAGATTTTCAAAGCCCTCCGCAATTCGGTTGCGCATTGTCACGCTCGACCGCAGCGCGTACGCCGCTGAAGGAAACGCCAGCATGAAGCCGTCGCCCTGCGACTTCACAACGAAACCGTTCTGCTGTTCCGCGGCGTCGCGCACGATGCGGTCGTGCCATGAAAGCAGGCGAACGAAAGCGGCGTCCCCGAGGCGGTTCAACAGAACCGACGACGATTCAATGTCGGTAAAGGCTATGGTGACAGTGCCGTCCGGAGCGGACGCCGGCCGAAAATCCGGTCGGTCTCTGCGGACGCTGTGTTCTATCGCCTCGATGCTCTTTGTCAGCGATCGGCCGAAAGAGATTTTATCAGCCTCGCCAATGGAGTTGTGCCATTGGACGACACGCCAATGGCCGCGCTCCATGGCCAACACGGCAGTGAGCCGAAGTTGCACCTCGGCGCCGGTTGGCAAGACCAAGCGCGGCCGGTCGGCGATCCAGCCGACGTCGCCCTGGAAATACGCCACTGGCTCTCCGGGCAATAGCCGGACCCCGCGCAGCTCTCGCGACTGGCGAAGAACGATCTCTATGCCGTCCGTCCGGGTCCACCATTCGTCCGGATCCGTTCCGATCATGAGGGAGTAAGCGCCGGCGGAGAACATCTCTCGCAACGTCTCCGCATCGTCGGCTTCCATCGCTGCGTAGATACGGAGCAAGAACGCTCGCAATTCCTCGCTTGGCGCAACCACGGCCATCGCTGCTCCATAAAAGGAGAGGCGCTTCAATCACGCGAGCCTGATTCTGGTGGGGTCGGTGGTGCGGGTCAAGCGTCGCGTTTCCGCGGCAACGGGTTGCTCCGCACGCTCGTCGTTGCACTTCCGAGCGGGTACCGACGCGAAGGTAGCCGCACGTGGGCAGGTGGGCGAGGGCAGGCACGAGCCCGCCCGGAGTCGCGCGTGGAGGAGGGTCGACGGTTGTGGCTACCAGGCGATGCGCTGGTCGAACTGGTAGGCCGGGATGGGCGGGAGCGCCGGATCGGAGGTCGGCTCGTGTTCGGCGCTGACGGCCTACCATAGTGCCAGGCTGCGGGCGGGCGAGCCCGGCCGTGACCGCCGCCGCCATCGACTCCACGCCCGGAATCATGAACGAGTGGTTGAGCACGTACTTGCCGATCTTCGTCGCGCCCGACAGGTCGAAGCTGATCGCGGCGATCAGCGAGCCGTATCACGATCGGCATCTGCAGCGCGCTCTTCGCGCCCGGCAGCGTGCGCAGGCCCGGAACGCATTACTGTTCGAACTTGGGGCTGATGAGGTTCTCGAACGCGAACACCTCGTCCCATTTTTCCTGCGTCAGCAGCTTCCGCTCCTCGACGACGAGCTGATGCAGCGACTTGCCCGTCTCGTAGCCTTCGCGGGCTATTTCCGCGCACTGCTTGTAGCCAAGCGAGGGTTTCAACGCGGTGACGATGCCGAGTGAATTCAGCACCATGTCGCGCGAGCGCTCGGCGTTGGCGGTGATGCCGTCGATGCAGTTGACGGTGAGGCTGTTGACCGCGTTCTCCATCGTCGAGATCGACGTGAACAGCGCTAGCGTGATCACCGGCTCCATCACGTTCAACTGCAGCTGTCCCGCCGACGCCGCGAGCGTCACCGTGAGATCGAGGCCGATGACCAGGAACCCGGTCTGGTTGACGACCTCCGGAATTACAGGATTCACCTTGCCCGGCATGATCGAGCTTCCCGGCTGCATCTGCGGCAGGTTGATCTCGTTGAAGCCGCAGCGCGGCCCCGAAGCGAGCAGCCGGATGTCGTTGCAGATCTTGGTGAGCTTCGACGACGTGCGCTTCAGCACGCCGGAGAGCAGCACGTAGGCGCCGGTGTCGGACGTCGCCTCGATCAGGTCGCCGGCGAGGATGAACCTGGTGCCGGTCAGCTCGGAAAGGTGCTTCGTCGCGAGCTCGGGGTAGCCCGGCGCCGCCGTCACCGTGGTGCCGATCGCAGTCGCGCCAAGGTTGATCTCGTGCAGGAACTGGCGCACCTCGCCGATTCGCTGTACTTCCTCGCCGATCGTCGTGCCCCAGCCGTGGAACTCCTGACCCAACGACATTGGTACCGCGTCCTGCAGATGCGTTCGGCCCATCTTCAACACCTTGTCGAACTCCCTGCCCTTGGCGAAAAACGCCTCCTGCAATCGCCGCAGCGCCTCCATGTAGCTGCCGAGCCGAAGAATCAGCGCCAGCCGGAAGGCCGTCGGGTAGACGTCGTTCGTCGACTGCCCGAAGTTCACGTGGTCGTTCGGGTTGACGTACTGGTACTCGCCCTTCCTGTGGCCGAGTTGCTCGAGCGCGAGGTTGGCGATCACCTCGTTCGCGTTCATGTTGGTCGACGTCCCGGCGCCTCCCTGGATGAAGTCGGTGACGAACTGGTCGCGCATCTCGCCGGCGATCAGCCGGTCGCAGGCCGCGGCGATCGCATCGGCAATCTTCGCGTCGAGCACCCCGAGGTCGCGGTTCGCCAGCGCGGCGGCCTTCTTGACGTAGCCGAAGGCCTTGACGAAGCAGGGCTCCGTCGACATCGGAATGCCGGTTATGTGGAAATTCTCCTTTCCGCGCAGCGTCTGCACGCCGTAGTACGCATCGTCGGGAATTTCCCTGGCGCCGAGAAAGTCCCTTTCGATCCGGGTTCCCATGCTGTCGCTCCCTGGTTTCTCTCGCCACCGGCCGGTGGACCGCGGCTATGTCCAGCTCATCGCCGCCATCTTTCGCCGCATGAACGCGATCTGCGTGGCGAGCGGCAGCTCCTTCGGGCACACGTCGTGGCACGCGAGCAGGGACATGCAGCCGAATACGCCGTCGTCGTCGCCGATCACATCGTAGTAGTCGTTGTCGGTGCGCGTATCGCGCGGGTCGAGACGAAAGCGCGCGACGCGGTTCAGGCCGACCGCGCCGACGAAATCCTCGCGCATCCGCGCCGTGCCGCAGGCAGCGACACAGCAGCCGCACTCGATGCAGCGGTCGAGCTCGTAGATCTTGTCGGCGAGGTCCGGATCCATCTTCTGTTCCATGCGCCGCAGATCGGGGTTCGGATCCTTCATGTGCAGCCAGCCGCGCAGGCGCTCGCTCATCCCGCGCATCCACTTGCCGGTGTTGACCGAGAGGTCGCCGATCAGCTCGAAGAACGGCAGCGGCGCCAACGCGATCTCCGCGCCGAGGTTCTTGGTCAGCGTGCGGCAGGCGAGCGTGGGCCGCCCATTGATCACCATCGCGCAGCTGCCGCAGATGCCGGCACGACAGACGAAGTCGAACTGCAGCGACGGATCCTGCTTTTCGCGGATCTCGTTCAGCGCGATGAACAGCGTCATGCCATCAGCTTCCTCGAGCTCGTAGGCCTGCATGCGCGGCAGCTTCGAGGGCTCCTGCGGGTTATAGCGCAGCACGCTGATCGTGAGCTTGCGGCGAACGGCATCCCCACCGTTCCCGCCCTTCGCGGCGGGGACAATCCTTATCGTGGCGTCGTTCATTTTCCGGGCTCGCAGGGTTCGTCCACACGCTCGTTGCGGCCGCGGAGCCGCTCGGGCAGCATCGCCTCGTAAGGCATCAGCGTCTCCTGCACGGCAAAGCGCGGGGCGCCGGCCATCTTTGCTTTCAGCGCCTCGACCTCGGCGGCGCGCCTGGACGTGTCGGGGTGGTCGACGTAATCCTTCGCCCCATAGCCACGCCAGCCGGGCGGCAATTCCATCGCATTGACGTCGAGCGCTTCCCACGCGAGCGAGGGCAGCGTGTCGGCTTCGCCTTTCCACGAGGCCAGCGTGCGCTTGAGCCATTCGGCGTCGTTGCGGCGCGGGAAGTCCTGCCGGTAATGCGCGCCGCGGCTCTCGGTGCGGACGAGGGCGCCGTACGCGATGCAAAGCGCGACCTTCAGCATCTTCTGCACGCGGTACGCAGTGACGAGCTCGGGATTCGCGCCGCGCGAGCGGTCGCGCAAGCCGATGTTGCGGCTCTTGACGAGCAACTGCTGCAGCTCTTCGACCGCCGCCTGCAGGTCTTCGCCGCGCCGGAAGATGCCGACCTTGGCCGTCATCAGGTCCTGCATCCGCGCCTTGATCGCCGACGCGTCCTCGGTCCCGCGGCCGTCGACCAGCGTGTCG
>Ga0315273_10013229_pt1 | contig 10599 bp, 9 predicted proteins | sample YL17G02_0_MG_FD_205753 | JGI IMG/M metagenome (GOLD analysis project Ga0315273, IMG submission 205753) | Sediment microbial communities from Yellowstone Lake, YNP, Wyoming, USA - YL17G02_0 | ecosystem: Environmental > Aquatic > Freshwater > Lake > Sediment | place: USA: Wyoming | collected... | reverse complement strand
ACCAGGCAGGAACGCTCTCCGGCAATCCGCTGGCGATGGCGGCCGGCTTCTGGTCGCTCGGCCAGCTCTCCCCGCGCCTCTACCGCCATCTCGCGAAGCTTGGCACGATGCTCGCCGAAGGCCTGGCGTGGGCCGCGCGGGAGGCAGGCGTGATGCTGCAGGTGAACGCGTTCGGCTCGATCCTCACGCCGTTCTTCACCTCGCAGCCGGTCCGCGACTACCGTTCGGCGCTCACGTCCGACACGACGCGCTGTGCCGCCTTCTTCCGAGGCATGCTCGCTCGCGGCATCTACTCGCCGCCGTCCCGGTTCGAGGCCTGGTTCCTTTCTCGACCGGGACGACGAGCGCACACGGCCGGCGCACCTGCTGGCGTCGCCGGATGGGCGGTTCGGCGTCCTCTATGGCCGCCGGCGCTGCGGTAAGTCCCGCCTGCTCCAGGACACGCTGCCCTCCGCCACCGCGATCTACTACGTGGCCGACGACCGCGAGAGCCCGCTGCAGCGCGCCTCGCTGGCCGCCACCGTTGCGGCCCGTGTCCCCGGATTCGATCGGGTGCGCTACCCCGACTGGGAGGCCCTGCTCTTCCGGATCGCCGCCGATGCGCCGCCGGGAACCGCACTGGTCATCGACGAGTTCCCGTCCCTGGTGCGGGCCGCGCCGGAACTGCCCAGCCTGCTGCAGAAACTGCTCGACCGCCGGCCCCGTCCACGCCTGCACCTGCTCCTGGCCGGCTCGTCCCAGCGCCTGATGCAGGGCCTCGTGCTCGACCGCACGGCGCCGCTCTTCGGTCGAACAGACCTGCTTCTGCCGGTCGGCCCTCTCCCCGCCGGATGGATCTCGCGCGCGCTCGCGCTGAAAGACCCGGCGGACGCCGTCGAGGCCTACTCGGTGTGGGGCGGGCTTCCGAGGTACCGGGAACTGGCTGCGGACTACGAGGATCTCGACTCGGCGGTGCAGCAGGCCGTGCTGAGCCCGCTCGGCGTTCTGCACGATGAGCCGCGCACACTCCTGCTCGACGACCTTCGGGACACCGTCCAGGCCGCCTCGCTGCGGTCGCTTGTTGCCCGCGGGTGCCACCGCCTGTCCGAGATCGCCGCGCGTGTGGAGAAGCCGGCCACGTCGCTGGTGCGCCCCTTGCGACGGCTAATCGAGATGGGGTTCGTCCGGCGCGCCGTGCCGTTCGGTTCGACGATCCGGGACACCAAGCGCACGCTCTACGTGGTGGCGGACCCGTTCCTGCGATTCTGGTTCCGCTACGTGGAACCCGCCTGGTCACGGCTCGAGTCAAGGCAAGTCGCGTCGGTCGCCGCGGACATCCGCAAGACGTTCGCCCAGCACGTGGGCGGGGTGTGGGAAGACCTGGCGCGACAGAGCGTGGCGCACCTGACGGCATTCGGGCACCGCTGGCAGCCGGCCAGCCGCTGGTGGGGAACCGGGCTCGATCGCCAGCCGATGGAGATCGACGTCGTCGCCGAAAGCGAGGACGGCCGGGCGCTCCTCGTCGGCGAGGCGCGCTGGAGCCGGACCGCGGGCGACTCCCGCGTGGCCGGCGACCTGCGCCACAAGGTGGATCGCTTGCCGCTGGCCCGTGGGCGCACCGTGCACCTCGCCGCGTGGGTCCCGAAGGCCCTGGGTGGGCGCCACACAGACGTCGGGGTGTTCACGCCGGCCCACGTGCTGAAGGTCCTTCGCTGAGACATCTTCCAGGGCCGAAGGCGTGACGAATGAAGCACGTCTCACGCGACCGCCCTGGAATCTGTCTTGGGCCCCTTCGGGGCCTGACAGACTTGTCGGCCTAGCTCGACTCGACGGCCGAGCCGCGACCGCGCGCCCATGACGCAGCGGTCGTGACCCTGGTGGGGATCCGGCGCAGCGGCAAGACCTGCCTGCTCTACACGACGATGCAACGGCTCGAAGCCAGGGGCGTGGACCGGCTCGGTATCGGGTGACGAGGAGGGCACGCCCAACGAGCCGATCGGGGCCGAAGGCGGTATGATCGAACCCTATGACCCCGATAGCGCGTCCCCGCAGGCCGACCGTCGGCGTGAAGGTGGGGAACGTCCAGGTGGGCGGCGGCGCCCCGATCGTCGTGCAGTCGATGGCCAACACCGACACCGCCGACGCGGCAGCGACCGCCCGGCAGTGCATCGAGCTGGCCCGGGCGGGCTCCGAGCTCGTCCGTATCACGGTCAACCTGCCTGAGGCGGCGGCCGCGGTCCCCGAGATCAAGCAGCGGATGCTGGATGCCGGCATCACCGCCCCGCTCATCGGCGACTTCCACTACAACGGCCACCTCCTGCTGCGCAAGTTCTCCAACTGCGCCCGCGCCCTCGACAAGTACCGCATCAACCCGGGCAACGTCGGCCAGGGCCGGCGGCGCGACGAGCAGTTCGCGACGATCTGCCAGGTGGCGGTGGACAACGCCAGGCCCGTCCGGATCGGCGTCAACGGCGGGTCGCTGAACCAGGATCTCGTCGTGCGCAGGATGCAGGAGAACACCGACCTCGCCCTGCGCAAGACGTCCGGGGAGATCATCGCTGAGTGCCTGGTGCTCTCGGCGCTGGAATCGACGCAACTCGCGCTGGAGTGCGGCCTCCGCAGGGATCAGATCATCATCTCGTGCAAGGTGTCGGACCCGCCGGAGCTCATTGCGGTCTACCGGGATCTATCCGCGAAGACCGACCAGCCGCTGCACCTCGGGCTCACCGAGGCGGGCATGGGGCTGAAGGGCCTCGTCTGGTCGTCCTCGGCGATGGCCATCCTCCTCAACGAGGGCATCGGCGACACGATTCGCATCTCCCTCACGCCGCGGCCAAACGGCGAACGACGCGAGGAGGTGTACGCGTCGTGCGAACTGCTGCAGGCGCTCGGCCTGCGCGCCTTCGCGCCGAGCATCACCGCGTGCCCGGGCTGCGGCCGGACGACGAGCACCACGTTCCAGGAACTGGCGGAACGGGTGCAGGGATATGTGCGCGAGAAGATGCCGGAGTGGAAAACGCGCTACGAGGGCATCGAGACGATGAGGGTGGCCGTGATGGGATGCGTGGTGAACGGTCCCGGCGAGTCGAAGGCCGCCAACATCGGCATCAGCCTGCCCGGCACCGGCGAGACGCCGAACTGCCCCGTCTTCGTGGACGGACAGCACTTCACGACGCTGCGCGGCACCTCCGAGGAGCTGTCGGCGGCGTTCACGCATCTGATCGACGACTACGTGGAGACGAAGTACAGAAGGCCCTAGGCGTTTCGCGCGTGATTCCCCGACGATTTCGGTTCGCCTGCCGGCGCAGCCGGCAGCACCAGGAGCGTGTCGGTGATGACTCGGACACGCTCCTAGAACAACGGGTAGATGAACGGCGCCACGGCGCTGCTGCCCAGGAACATCAGCACCCCGAACAGCGCAAACACCAGCAGGATGGGCAGCAGCCACCACTTCTTGTTGTGGGACAGGTAGTCCCAGAACTCGGCCAGCAGCGAGCGTCGGCCGGCTGATACCTGCTCGTCGAAATCCGCGCGGTTCCCCCCCATGGAATCCCTCTCAGAACTGCTTGAAGTACCGGCTCACGTCGGCCGGCGGCGTGCGGCGCACCCAGTAGGTCTGCGCGGCGCGATCGAACCGGCGGTGCAGCACGTCGCGGCCGATCAGCTTGAAGATGAGCGACACCAGCGTGAACAACCCGAAGTAGGTGACGACGAGCAGCAGGTGGCTGATGACCCAGCCGATCGGGAACGCCATGGCCATCCACGCGACATAGACCGGCCGGACGGCGGCCGGGGCGACCAGGCCCACAAGACCGACCAGCGCGGCGACGATCCACAGGACGAACGGCGCTACCCACGGCCGCACCCACGCCATCGGCACGCCGATCGCGCCGGTGCGCCACGCGACCAGGGCGCCGAACACGCCGAAGGCGACGAGCCAGATGGCCGCGAATTGCCGCAACTCGCGGGTGCCCGGCTTCCAGTTGATCTCGATCACGGCCACGGACGCTCTCCGGCTCGGAGCCCGTCAGGGTGTTCCCAGACGGGCTCCGAGTAATCGCGCGACATCTTCTGAGGATCCCACCGTCCCTGCCGGCGCAGCCGGCACTATTAGGAGCGTGTCTGCCCCGACTCGGACACGCTCCTAATCGAGTGCGAAGGTGCTCAGGTACTTGCTCCGATCCACCTTGATCAGGTGCGCCGGTTGCTCGGTCTTCATCAGCACATAGCGCTCGAGCACCAGCACGTCCATGCCCGTGTTCACGAAGCACCGGAACGCGTCCTCGGGCGTGCACACGATCGGCTCGCCGCGCACGTTGAAGCTGGTGTTGATGACGACCGGGCAGCCGGTCAGCTCCTTGAACCGCTTGATCACCCGGTAGTACGGCGCGTTGCGGGCCTGGTCCACCGTCTGCACGCGCGCCGAGTAGTCCACGTGCGTGATGGCCGGCACCTGCGATCGCCGCACCTTCAGCAGGTCCAACCCCCGCAGCTTCGTGACGTCCACGCCGTCGTCCACGCGCTTGGCGTCCCGCACGTTGGCCACCAGCAGCATGTACGGGCTCTCGACGTCGGGCCGGAACTCGAAGTACTCGGATGCGTCCTCCTGCAGCACGGAGGGCGCGAACGGCCGGAACGACTCCCGGAACTTGATCTTCAGGTTCATCACCGACTGCATCGTCGTGCTGCGCGCGTCGCCGATGATGCTGCGGGCCCCGAGCGCCCGCGGCCCGAACTCCATCCGGCCCTGGAGGAACCCCACCACCTTCTCGTCGGCCAGCGCGCTCGCCACCCGATCGACCAGCGCCTGGTCGTCGTAGCAGTGGTAGCAGGCGCCGATGCCGTCGAGGAACGTCGTGATGTCGGCCTCCGTCGCGCGCGGCCCGAGCAGGGAGCCCTTCTGTGCGTCGGTCACCGGCTGCGGCCGGGGGTTGTCCAGCAACTGGTACCACGCAAAGAGCGCGGCCCCCAGCGCCCCGCCCGCGTCGCCCGCCGCCGGCTGGATCCACAGGTGCTCGAACGGCCCTTCCTGCAGCAGCCGCCCGTTGGCCACGCAGTTGAGCGCGACGCCGCCGGCCAGGCACAGGTTGCGCTGTCCGGTTTCCTTGTGGAGGTGCCGCGCCATCCGCCGCACGATCTCGTCGGTCACCACCTGGATGCTGGCCGCCAAATCCATCTCCCGCTGGGTCACCGGCGTTTCCGGCTTGCGCGGCGGGCCGCCGAAGAGTTGTTCGAACCGCTCGTTCGTCATGGTGAGCCCTGCGCAGTAGTTGAAGTAGCGCATGTCCATGCGGAACGAGCCGTCGTCCTTGAGATCCAGCAGGTGCGAGTAGATGAGGTCCGCAAAGCGCGGCTCGCCGTACGGCGCCAGCCCCATCACCTTGTACTCGCCCGAGTTGACCCTGAAGCCGGTGTAGTACGTGAACGCCGAGTAGAGCAGGCCCAGCGAGTGCGGGAAGCGCAGCTCGTGGCTCAACTCGATCCGGTTGCCGCGCCCGACGCCCATCGTCACGGTAGACCATTCGCCCACCCCGTCCAGCGTCAGGATGGCCGCTTCGCCGAACGGCGACGGGAAAAACGCGCTGGCCGCGTGGGATTCGTGATGGTCGAGGAAGACGTAGCGGCCCTTGTAGCGCCCGCCCAGCCCACTGTCCATCTCGCGCTGCAGCCAGAGGCGGTGCCGCAGCCACACCGGCAGCGCCTTGATGAAGCTCTGGAACCCGGCCGGGGCGTAGGTGAGATAGGTCTCGAGCAGGCGCTCGAACTTGACGAGCGGCTTCTCGTAGAAGACAACCGCCGCGAGATCCTCCGGCCCGATGCCCGCCTCGCGGAGGCAGTAGTCGATGGCGTGGCGCGGGAACTCGGGATCGTGCTTGCGCCGGGTGAACCGCTCCTCCTGCGCCGCGGCCACAATCTCGCCATCGCGCACGATGGCGGCGGCCGCGTCGTGGTAGAACGCGGATATCCCAAGAATCGTCCGGCTGTTGGACATGAGGCTTAAGCGATCTGCTGGAGACGGAACAGCGCCGGGGGTGCGGGGACTATTATCGTCGAACCACCGGTCGGACAAGAACGCCAGCCGCCAGGAGCCCGTCCGCCTCATCCGAGACATCTTCCAGGGCCACCGTCGGTCCAGCGGCAAGCCCCGAAGGGGCCTAAGACAGATTCCAGGGCGGTGCGTGAACACTTGCTTCAAACGTCACGACTGCGGCCCTGGAAGATGTCTAGCGCCAGAACATGAGTCGTTCGACCCACGAGATGCGGGCCAGGTCGTTGTAGATGACCGTGACCATCAGCATCATCAGCACGACGAACCCTGCCAGCAGCATCTTCTCCTTCACCTTCATGCTGAAGTCGCGGCGCGCGAGGCCTTCGATGGCCATGATGAAGATGTGGCCGCCGTCGAGCACGGGAATGGGCAGCAGGTTCAGCAGGCCGAGGTTCAAGCTGATCGACGCCATCAGCAGCAGGTACGGCAACCAGCCGGCTTCGGCGGACTGCCCCGAGAGCTGCGCGATGGCCACCGGCCCCATGAGCTGGCTGGTAGGCGTTTCCCGCGTCAGCAGGCCGATGACCGTCTGGTAGATGAGGCCCGCGAACTCGTAGTTCTTCTGGACGCTCAACCGGATCGCGCCCAGCGGCCCGGGCTTGATCGTCTTGAGCGCGTCGCCCGTCAGGATGCCGATCTTGCCCTTGGGACCCGGCGTCGGGCGCAGCTCGATGCGCTGGCCGTCGCGCAGCACGGCGACGGTGATGGGCGTGTTCGGATGCTTCGAGATGGCGGCCACCAGTTGCCGCTGGTACACCATGGTCTCGCCGTCCACCGACAGCACGAGATCGCCGCGCTTGAAGCCGGCCCGCTCGGCCGGGCTCTTCGGGCTGACGTCGGCCACGTGCGGGTGCACGTTCGGCAGGACGCCGATGTCCCCGACGTTGAACTTCGTCTCGGATGTGCTCTTCGCCGAGAGCAACAGCGTCTGGCCGTCCCGCAGCACCGTGATGGCGAGCACCTGGTTCGGCCGCGCTCCGACCTGCACGAAGACGTTGTCCCAGGTGGAGACGGCCTGCCTCGCGACCGTCAGGAAGCGGTCGCCCGGGCGGATACCCGCCCGCTCGGCCGGCGACCCCGCGACGACGGCGCCGACGACGGGCGGGTCGTCCTGGAACGCGGGCACCTCGACGCCGAACGTGAACACCACTGCGGTGAGGACGACCGCCAGCACGATGTTCATCACCGGGCCCATGATCAGGACCTGCAAGCGCTCCCACTTCGTGCGCGACAGGAACTCCTCTGGCCGGCCGCTGAGCGTGTCCTCAAGCGTCTCGCCTGCCATCTTCACGTAGCCGCCCAGCGGGATGGCGCTGACGCAGTACTCGGTGTCGCCGCGGCGAAAGCCGACGATCTTGGGGCCGAAGCCCAGGGAAAACGTGAGCACACGGATGCCGATTCGCTTGGCCATCATGTAGTGGCCAAGCTCGTGCACGAAGATCAGCACGCCGAGCATGAAGACGAAGGCAATCAGCGTCAGTAGCACTCGAAAAGCCTCAAGTGATTCATTCTAACCGGCTGGCCCGCTCCTGGGAATACTCCCGGGCCCACGCGTCGATCCGCCGCACCTCTTGCAGCGTTCGCGCCGGCTCGGGGCGGTAGGCGTTCATCGTGGCTTCGATCAGGCGAGGGATGCCGGTGAAGCCGAGCTGGCCATCGAGGAAGGCGGCGACCGCCACCTCGTTGGCGGCGTTGAGCACGACCGGCAATCCTGCCTCGTCCTCGAGGGCGCGGTACGCCAGGCGCAGGCATGGGAAGGAGGCGTGGTCGGGCAACTGGAACTCGAGCCGGCCGAGGGTGGCGAGGTCCAGCGACGGCAACGCCGCCTTCCAGCGGTCGGGGTAGGAGAAGGCGTACTGAATGGGCAGCCGCATGTCGGTGACGCCAAGCTGGGCAATGACTGACCCGTCGATCAGCTCGACCATCGAATGCACCACCGACTGCGGGTGGATGACGACGTCGATGCGGCTGCCCGGCACACCGAACAGCCAGCGCGCCTCGATCACCTCGAGGCCCTTGTTCATCAGGGTTGCCGAATCGATGGTGATCTTCGGCCCCATCTGCCACGTCGGATGCCGAAGCGCGTCCTCGGGCCCTACCTCGTGCAGCGCGTCGCTCGGCTGGCCGCGGAACGGCCCTCCCGACGCGGTCAGGATCAGGCGGCTCACCTCGGACGCCGGACGACCGTGCAGGCACTGGTGGATGGCGTTGTGCTCGCTGTCCACGGGCAGCAGCGGCACGCCGCGGCGCCGGGCGGCCTCGGTCACAATGGCGCCCGCCATCACCAGCACTTCCTTGTTGGCCAGCGCGATGGTCTTCCCATCTTCGATGGCCGCCAGCACGGCTTCGAGGGCGGCGGTCCCTGAGGTGGCGCACAGCACGAGCTCGACGTCGGGATGCGTGGCAACGGCCACGAGTCCCTCGGAGCCCGCCGCGGACGCGGCCGGCTTGAAAACGGACTGGACGGCCAGCCGGTCGAGGGCATCGCTGGTGGCGAGGGCGACGATGCGCGGGCGCACGCGCTCGACCTGCTCGGCAAACAGCGCGACGTTGCCGCCCGCCGCCAGGCCGACGACCTCCAGGCGATCGGCGTGCGCGTCCACGACCGCCAGCGCGCTGCGGCCAATCGATCCGGTCGATCCAAGAATCGCGATACGTTTCACGCCTGCCCCAGCTCCCCCACCTGCCCCACCCGCCCTAGCTGCCCCAGTACCGAAGGAAGAGGTAATACGCCGGCGCGGCGAACAGCAGCGCGTCGATGCGGTCCAGCACGCCGCCGTGCCCCGGAATGAGGGCCGAGCTGTCCTTCACGCCCGAGGTTCTCTTGATCTGCGATTCGAAGAGATCGCCGAGGATGCCGGTCGCGACGACGACGACGCCGAGCGCGACGCGCCAGGCGGGCGCGACGGCCGGCAGCCACCAGTGGCCCACGATCGCCAGTGCGAGCGGACCGCCCACGAGGCCGCCGATCGCCCCTTCGATGCTCTTCTTCGGGCTGATGATCGGCGCCAGCCGGCGGCGCCCGAAAAGCGAGCCCGTGTAGAACTGCGCGGTGTCGCTGGCCGCCACCGTGAGGATCAGCAGCAGGACCGCCTCGCGACCGGCCATCGACGCGGTGGCCACGATCGCCCCGAGCGGCAGGCCGAGATACAGCGCCGCGAACAGGCCGGCCACCACTTCGCCGAGCACGTCCCTGCCGATGCGTCCGGCGGCGACCGACACCGCGGCCATCGCGATGACCGCCGCCATCAGGACGGCCTGGACCGAGCCGCCCGGCAGGACCACGGCGACGCACGTCGCGGCGGCGGCGCAGCCGGCGACGACGCGTGAGAACCGCACGCCCAGCGCCTCCGCCATGCGGGCGTACTCGAGGAAGGCCAGCCAGAGCACGACCTCGGCGACGACCAGCAGGCCGAGCGGTGGGAGGAACCAGATGGCGGCCGCGGCGAGGGGGATGAGGACAAGCGCGCTCAGGATGCGGATCATGCGGTCACGGGCCTAGAGGGAAGCGGCACGGCCGGCCTTGATGCCGCCGTAGCGCCGCTCGCGTTTCTGGTACGCCACCACCGCCTCGAACAGGTCGCGGCGGCGGAAATCGGGCCAGAGCGTGTCGGTGACCCAGATCTCGGAGTACGCGATCTGCCAGAGCAGGAAGTTGCTGACGCGCATCTCCCCGCTGGTGCGAATGAGAAGGTCGGGATCTGGCTGTCCGGCGGTGTAGAGAGAGTCGCCCAGGCGCCGCTCGTCCACGTCGGCCGGCGGCACGCCCGCCTCCATCAGTTTCCTGACCGCGTCCACGATCTCCGCCCGGCCGCCGTAGTTGAGCGCGATGTTGAACTGCATGCCGCCGTTGCCAGCCGTGCGCGCCGTCGCCGCGTGCAGCTCGTCCTGGACGTCGCCCTGCAGGTCCTCGCTTCGGCCGATGACGCGGAAGCGGATGTCGTTGGCGAGCAGGGTCTGCAGCTCGAGGCGCAGGTAGCGCTTGAGCAGCATCATCAGGGTGTTGATCTCGATGCGCGGCCGCTTCCAGTTCTCCACCGAGAACGCGTAGAGCGTGAGAACCTTGATGCCAAGACGCGCCGAGGCTTCGACCACCGACCGCACCGACTCGATGCCCGCGCGGTGCCCCTCCACCCGCGGCAGCCGGCGCTGCCCGGCCCAGCGTCCGTTCCCGTCCATGATGATCGCCACGTGGGCCGGCAGGTGATCGAACTCGATCTGCCGCGCCAGGGCCACCTCGGGCGATCCCGGCGGAAGCCACGCCAGGAGATCCTCAACGGTCATGCGGAATCCTCGAGACATCTTCCAGGGCCGCAGACGTGGAACCTGACGCAAGTCCACACGCACCGCCCTGGAATCTGTCTTAGACCCTGAATGATAGCGGCTGCGACCACCAGTCGCAAGGCAAGGGGTGGGCCGAGATCGCGCCCGCAGCGTCCGGCTCCCGGATTCGTCCGGGGATGACGCGGAGGACGGGGAGACGGATGATCCGGGGATCACGCGGAGGGCCTGCACGCCGAAGCTGCGCCGGGTTCCAGTGGTGACCAGGCAGCGAAGGCGGGTCCGGGGAT
>Ga0315273_10013228_pt1 | contig 10599 bp, 13 predicted proteins | sample YL17G02_0_MG_FD_205753 | JGI IMG/M metagenome (GOLD analysis project Ga0315273, IMG submission 205753) | Sediment microbial communities from Yellowstone Lake, YNP, Wyoming, USA - YL17G02_0 | ecosystem: Environmental > Aquatic > Freshwater > Lake > Sediment | place: USA: Wyoming | collected... | reverse complement strand
GCTGCTGGCTGCCGTCCGCTGGTGTCGGCGTAGACGTATCCGCCATCGTCCCGCTGAAAGGCGTCGAGGACGCGATGGCCGACCTAAAAAGCGGGTAGGATTCGCTCATTACTCGTAGCCGCCACCACCGTCCTCGTAGCCGCCGCCGCCTCCGCTAGCGCTCCCGAAAACACTTCCGAAGGTCTGGGCGATCTGCTTTTTCCTCTGGGTCTGGAGTTCATCTTGCCGGTAAAGCTGATCCTGGTACGCCGTCCACCCACCGATCTGGGACTGCATGAACGGATACGCCGCTGCTAGCTTCTGTTCCTCAAGGCGCGAAAGAATCTCGGTCAATCCTTGGCTGTACGAGGCCATCTGATTCCGGTTGATGTCGCCAAGACCAGCGACTCTGGCCCCGGAGTCGTAAAATCCGCCAGCATTGGACGCCTGCGTAATCTGTTCGCCTTGAGCCGCCGAGTTGCGCGAAAGGAGGTCGCGAAGAGACGTGGATTGCATCGCGAATTGAGGCGTATCCGTCGTTTCTGTTGCGTAGAGATTTTTGAGGTAATCGCTCCAGCCGCCACCTACTGTACCTGGACCGAAGAACTCGGGATTTTCGATCTTACGCTTGTTGCCACTGAGCCACGACCTGAATCCCATGTCTAGCTCCTAGTTTCGTGGACGTACCACACAACGTCCTTGATGGCTGGAGCGGGTGCGGTGCCTCCGGCGTACTTCACCTTTAAGATGTAGGTGTGACTCGAAGCGCTCGTTGGGCTTGCGTCAATGTAGACTCGAGTGATCTGCGTGCTCATTGATCCGGAGCCTGAGAACGAAAAGGAGTCTGCGTTGCCCGATCCAAGGAGGGAGGTTCCGTCCTTCTGGACGTAGTATTCAATGCTGCGTCCAGCATCCCCGGAACCAAAGGCCGTGAACGAAACCATCACGGCCACGATATGGGCCGGATCTCCGGTTGGGTGTACTGAGGTGGCTATCGACGCGTAGATCCCGGTGAGCGTCGTGCTTCCGTGGTTGAAACTCGACTGCACGCTAGCAGCAGACCCGTAGAGGATCTTCTTCTGCGTCACCGCGTCGTCGTTGATCTTCACGGTCGTTACGGCGGCGTCGTTGATCTTGGGGGTCGTCACGTTGAGATCGAGGATTTTCACGGTGGTAACGCCATCGTCGGCAACCGTGGCTACTAGCGTCCCGTCGAGCTTTGCCTGCGTGACGGCTCCGTTAGCAATCTTCGCCGTCGTGACCGCGTTGTTCTTGAGGTTCACGGTGTCGATGTTGCCGTTGATCGCGTCGTAGGCTCCTGCGATGTCCGACTCGAGATCGGCACCTGCTAGCGTCTCTCCATCTTGGAATGGCGCTCCGGCGTGTCGGGTGATGGTTCCCATTACAAGGCCCTCACGAGGAAAAATCGGTCAGCCCCGGTGTTTTCCACGACGATCATACTAACAGCGCTCGTTACGTTTACGGACGTTGCAATTACTTTCCCAGTCCCTTGAGAGTCAGATGCTTCTAGGACCGACGTAACCATCGGGACCTCGAAAAGCCCATGCAGGAAGTCCGCGCTATCTCCGGAGAGTATTCGCACCCAGATCGAGGTATAGACCCGTATCGCGTTGGCCTTGATGTCGTCAAGTTCGTCCCGAATCGGAGCGTTCTGGTGCAGGTTGCGAACGTTGTCGATCATCTTCGCCTCAACACTTGCGCCCCTAGAGAGTAGCCACGCAGGGACCACCTCGAGTCTCCGTAGAACGTAGGCTGTAGGTTTCTGGCTACACCCACCAACCCGGTCCTAGTGGAGATCACGGGAGAACCGCTCGCAAGAACGAACGTACCCAGAACCCCGGCCCCAAGATAAGATCCATCCTCTCGTATGAAATCCAACTGCGCTGAGAACGATGGATACCCAATCTGATCCGGCTCGAATCTGACACTCAGGTCGGAGTTGGTTGACCCGTCGCCCTCGGCCCGGATGAATCGAGCACGCTTCGGCGCGTCCGGCGATCCGTAATCTAGGCGTTTCGCTGTGAACGATGCCGCTATCAGAGCGCCGTCGTCGGTGACGCCCTCATCCGCATCCCAAAGGTATCCGGAGGTGTCCCCGATTTTTACCCTGGAAAGGGCGGTCCCGGTGGAGGCCGTTCCTAGCACGTTGCCAGAATGCCGATAGTAGCTGAATGCCTCTAGCGAGTAGTCGTAGACGATGACTCTGTTGGGAGTGCTTCCAGTGGAAGTAACCAATGTCCACCATTGGAAGCGCCCGTCTCCAGGTGCCAGGTGAGCACATGACGCATACTTGATTCGACCCGGAACCAACGACTTGAACGTCGTGTCTAGCTCGGTGAAAAGCCTCACCTGCTGCCCGTCCCATAGCGCCATGCCCTTCACGCGCTGCGAGTCGGACACAAAAAACAGCGCCCGACCTACGACGGTGAAAGCGTTTTTCCCGGCGATCCCAACGTTCTTAGCGATCAACACTGGCTCGGCCGTGAGAAACCGGCGAGCGTCTAGCGCCCACACGCTGTTTTTCATGCCGATGATGAGAGTAGCCGGGGAAATGAACGCTAGCGCGGTAACATAGTCGCCATCTCCTTTTCCGAAGTCTCGATAGCTCAACGACGGGAAAGACTCGTAAAAGGCCCCGGTGATCCCGATCTTGGACGCCATGACGCGCCAGGGAGTAGCAGTGATTCCGGCGACAAACCTCTGGTTGGCTCCCACGGTAGCGATCGAGTGGACCGGGGCTACGTCGTCGTCGTAATCCGGCTCGTTCGTCATGGCGTCTACGGTGATCGTCGTCGTGGTGACGCCCAAGGCGACCTGGCCTTCGGCCGTCCCCGCAAAACGGAAGATCCCCGACGCGGGCGACTTGAGCGAGATTCGGATGTGGGTTGCGCGGTCCCCCGCTCGAGTGATGTCGTTAGGAAGGTTTGTTATCTGGATCTTCTGGTTCCCTGCGGAGAGTGTTACCGTGAGAGTCGCCGCCCCTTGGTACTTCGTGTTCGACTTCTGCTGCAACACGTCGTCCCAGTAGTAGTAGTCCACCGCCCAGACTCCGGTAGGAACGATCACGAGGCTGCCGCCCGCTGCCGTTGCTAGCGTCGGAGTGGCAGTAGGTGGAGAAATCCCGTCGTTTGCCCAATACTCGGTGGCCGAGCGGATAAAGAACTTCTTGGGGACTTCCACTCCGTTTGAGATGAAAGCGGTGTCATTCCCTACGTTCATGGAAGGCTGGTTGTCCGCGTTTACAGTGAACGTCCCCGTATTCGGCGACACGACCGTCATCGTCCCACTGACTTCCTTGTAGACCTCTGCTCCCGATGCGACTAGGAGCCGCTCAGTCGCCCCGTCCGACAAGCGATAGTCGAGGATGCCCGTGATGGCACCGCTCAGTGGGGTTGCGTTGACTTTGGTTTTGCCGTATCGAGCGCGACACCCCGAAGGGAGAGGCTCCACGTCGATTGCCTCCGTCCACTTGTTCGGGGGCAACTCGTGGTCGGAGTGCGACTCGTCTATCCCCCCATTGGGGACAATCCAATCGGACCACTGGATCTCGCTGGAGAGTTGCCGTGGTCCCTGGAGAGCGCTTGCCATCTTCTAGTGATTCCCGTAGTGTCCAGGGTCCAGTCTTCCTCGAGTCGTGAACATGCCGCGTCGGTTCACCGGCTCCATTCTGCTGCTAGCATTCGGATCGACTCCCGACATGCCGGACATCACCCGAATGAGTTTGTGAAAAGTGCCCTGCGAGCGCCCGGTGACGCTTACGTCCTCGTTGTTGTTGACATCGTGGTAGTAGCGCAAACCGGCTTGGAGCATGGCTCCGATCCCAACGATCGGGCCAAAGAACGGGTCTACCGACATGCTCTCGTTGGCAGAGGTGATGTCGGTAAGCGCTCGAGTCCCAAGGAAGTTGATCGTGCGAACGTCATCCGGAGCGGGCCACAGTCGGATTTGTTTCTCGCCCGATGCGGTCATGCCCGAGTCTGCCCACAGGACGGGCGGCCCGGACGTGGGCGGGTTGACGTTCACACGCATCAACGTATTCTCGGTGTCTCGCTCGATGACCGTGTTGCTCGTGGTGTCGTACATCTGCCCGCCGATCACCTCGTCGATGTCTGCTAGCAGGTAGATCCCCGACGTATTTCCATCGGTCTGAAAACTGGAAGCAGAGTTCTTGGCAGACTTCCAAGACCCCAGAGCCGCTGCCTCTTGGCGTGCCAAGTTAAGCCAGCGAATCGCGTTAGCACGGTAGGCCGCTCCGGCGTCCCCGGAGTCGGAGACTACCGTGTCAATGAGATCGCCGAAGGTCAATGCTTAGACCCCATCTTGTGCGCGTTGAGCGCACGGAAGTTGACGAAAGACTTGCCGCACGCCTCACAGGCGTATGTCAGAGGCGTCTCGGACTCTTCCTTGAGAGCCTCAGTCGGACCTACCTCCTCTTGCTCGTTAGCGTCCATCGCGGCGACCTTGCGCTTGAGGAGCATGAGTTCGAGAGCGTCTCGTTCGTTGGCGATCTCGGCCCGCTTGCGCTGAGAAAGCTCACGGTCCTTGGACAGCTTAGCCCCCTCGAGACGACGAGTACGGCTCGCCATGAGCGCGGCCTTGGTGCCGTCTACGTCGTACGTCCCTTCGAGTTCCTCGACGGTGCAGAGCTTCTCGTCGCACTCCACCGCCCTCTGGTTGAACCCCTGGTAGAGCTTGCCGTTGAGGACGAAGTGCCGCTGCGTCTCGACCATCTGGCGGCCTTGCAGCGTCTTGACGTACTGATTGATCGTCACCCCGAGGGAACGAATCGCCTCCTGCTTGGAGACGAGTTCCGAGGTGTCCAGAGCGTCCACGTTGGAAAGCATCAGTTGTTCCTTAGCCCGATGGCTGTGAACATGATGCCGTCGCCATCGGCAGGATCGAATACGGCCAAGTCGGTCGTCCCCGCACCTGTGTCGAGGATGCTCTGAATGTAGAAAGTGGCCGTGGTCGTTGTCGCCGCCGTGACCGTCACGGATTGGAGCGCCGTCGCCACGGGAGTAGCCTTGAGGTAACTCGCCGTGACTTGCGGAGCCGTCAAGAAAGCGTCCCCGAACGTCACTGTCGGTATTCCAGTCCCCGTATCCGCGACCGTGGCCGAGCCGTCGTTGCAAGTCAGAGCGGGAACATTGGTCGTGTAGATGATGCGCCCGGTGACGATGTGAAGTTGTCCCAAATTTAGCAAAGCCTTGCTGGACATCTAATTAGCTCCTCGTGCTGAGATCGCGGATTATCTCCTGCGACATGAGCGAGTAGGTGTTGTTCTCTTCTAGCTCGCGAGAGTAGAGGCGTATTGCTACCTGCAACTCGTCGTCGTGCGGAAACGTGGAAGCAAACGAGATGCACCCGCACCCACAGTAAAGCGTGCGAGGCTCGTCCTTCTTGGGGTACGGGCGCAGCCGATGACACGCAAGGCAACGAATCGCCTGCACGCGAGGATCGGCTGCGCCCTGCTGGAGCATCAGTCGCACTTCACCCAACAGATCGCCCCGTCGTTCGTCGTCGAGGTCGCCCTAGTGTAAGTGCCGCTCGATGCCATCTGGGTCCCGATGACAACGGTGTCTCCCGTGACTCCGGCCGCAGCCGAAAGCACGTTCGACGCCTCACCCGCCACGTTGGACATGATGAGAAATTCACGAGCCGCGCCGCCGGACGCCACGGAAGCCAACGGGGCGATCCCGAAGGTCTGGATGATGGCGACATCCTGGTCGGCCAGAACGGCAGTGCTCACGTCGGACGTGATGCTGTAGTTCGTGACCGTCTTACCGGCGAGTACGCCGATGCACGTCGCCGGGTTTCCAGTCGTCGTGCTGTCCGACAGCGAACACTCGACGTAATCGGCCGCGCCGAGCGTCTTGCCGCCCACGACCCCCGAAACTCCCTGCGATGCGGGAGCGGTCATGGAGATCATCACCCAATCGCCGGGGTACATCGCCCCGTCCGCGACGGCTGCCGTGTAGCGCTGAATGGTGTTGCCCTGTCCGGGCCGGAAGAGTCCTTTTGCGAGCATGTGAACCTCTGTCCGCCGTCACGGCGCGGAACCCGCTAGCAGCGAAGGGACTGCTAGGCCCCCAAAGAGAACCGAAACCCGACGACTACGCCGGGGCGGTGACGGTGTGCAGCGTGCCCTGCCGACGCCGAGCCGAGCAGGTGAGGTTCCCCATCCACAGGATCTTCGCCGTCTTGGCCGCCTGGTTGTCGGGGGTGATGAAGTCGGTCGTGATGAAGTCCGCGCCCGACATCAACTGGAGCCGGAGGTACTTCGTGTTGATGAAGTACAGCGAGTTCGTGATGCCGATGAGCGGGTCCCAGAGAATCGGCACCTGCTTGAACATGAGGTTCTGGAAACCCGCGTCCGCCATCTTCGTGTCGGCGTAGCGGATCTGCCCGACCTGCGAGTTCTCGTAATACTCGAAGATCGTCTGCGACGTGAGGAGGAACGTGGGAGGTTCCACGCCATCCGAAACGTCGTTATACATCGTGTTCATGTCGGACACCGAGAACGCGCCCGCGCTGGTGAACTTGTTTCTCCACCAGGACTGCGCGTTGCCGGAGATCGCACCGATGGAAGCCGTGCGCGCCGGGTTGGTTCCGGGGGCCGTCTGGATGTGCTCGGTCAACGAGATCGGGTCTTTCGACCCGGCGGACGGGGCGACCTGGAGCAACTGCGCGTTGAGGCCGTCGCGAATCGTGTCGCCTGCGTCGTCGATCTTCTGGTTGAGAATGTCGATGAGCTTACCGCGCCCCTTGTTCTTCATCTCTTCGGTCCACGCGAGCGTGATCGTCGCGTAGTCCTGCGCCCACGGGAACTTCGCGGAAGTCTCCGTGTCCTGGGGGGTCGTGTCGAGGATGTCGTAGGAGTCGAAGGAACCGAACGTGGTGTTCTTCGCGAAGCGGATCGGAACGACCATCTCGTTTCCGCCGTCCACGGTGTCCACGGCACCGAAGCGCCGAAGCGCGTTCAGGAAGGCCGTGCCCTTGAAGATGTTGTCCACGATGCTCGAGCGCCGGTTCGCCAGCGTGAGCGAGAGTTCGGTATCGGGAACTGAAAACGTCAAAGCCATCACTTACCTCGTGGCGCGGTCAGGTTCCCATCGTAGCCCGCAGGATGTCCGAGACGCTCATGTGCTCGACTCGCTGCCCTTTGGCCGCTAGCTCGCTAGCTTCCCTTGCGGACTTCGGCAGAATCCGTACCCGTGAAAGACCGTCAACATCGACCCCGCTGGACTCTGGCCCCTTCGGGGTGCTTTTCTTGGTGACGGTCGTGGTGGTTGCTTTCGGCTTGACGAACACGTCTAACGCCTCGCCGAACGATCGGTACTTCTTGCTGTCCATCATGCGACCAACAGCGTCCTGCACGGCAGGGTTCTTCGGGTCAATGCCGCGCTCTCCACAGGCCGCATCAAACTGCGACCGTATGGCTTCCCGAGTCGTCGTGGTCGTGTGGGCCAGCGTAGCCGCAGCCTGGTCAGCGGGCATTCCGAACTTACTCTCGAACCATTGATCGAATATCTCGGGGTGCGTCTCGAGAGTCTCAAGAGCGTAATGCTCCATCGCCTCGAGAGGTGTCGATCCCTCCGGTGCTGGCTTGAGCGCACGCTTGAGCCGGTCTTTCGGGGCGACAGGCTCGGCCTTGGGAGAGAGCGCTGCTAGTTTGGCTTCTAGCTCGGCACTCTTCGCCTCTGCCGCCTTCCGCTTGTCGTTGACCGACTTGAACCGAGAGTAGGGGACGTTCGTTCCTGCCGCTGCTTGATGACCGGAATCGTCGCCATCCGTTGCGTCATCACCGTCAGCGGAATCGTCCGCAGGCGTATCGGTGACTTCGGCTTCGTCGGTGGTCTCAGGTTCCGTGTCGTCGGTGCCGGTTCCCGCGTCCGGCGTGATCTCGGGGTCGTCTGCCATTCTGTCCTCGCGCCCGTTACGCGGGCGAGCCGATTATGGTGAAGGTGAAACCCTTGGAGCAACGTAAATTTCGGGGCCGGTGCCGTCCTTCTGCGCGAATCCAGCGTCGTTCATCTCTTCCAACTGGGAGAGGGTTAGAAGCTCCATCGCGAGACGTAGCAACTCCGACCTCCTAGAGGCTTTCGGGGCGGGCTGAGTCAACGCCTCTAGGTAGCTAATTGCCACTTTTTAGCTTTACCCCTCTGCGTTCCATGAACTTCAACAGTGTGTCTTCCAGTTGAGCCTCAAAAACAGCAAACTGGGGTCCTAGAAATTTCCGTTCCTCTTTCCCGGCAGGGTCAAGCAAGGTGATTTCGGGTTGGATGATGAACGATTTGACGATATACGCCTTGCCCTGATCTGCTTGAGATAGTAGAGGATTCTGCTCCCCTTTGGTTCCTCTTCCCGGCCTCAAGGTAGGCTTCCTTGCTTTGCTCATGTTTCTATCCTACTCCAAGTCGATAACGATCATCACGCCGTTCGCTTCCACATATAGCAAACGAAATACGGCTGGACAACACTTGTTGCCGTGCCGGTGAAGGCGTGATTGTGAGATGAACCCGCCGACGTGTTGGCCGGGTTCGTCGCCCCTGTTGGATCGAGGGTCGATTGTCCCGCCGACCGCAGAGAACCACCGGTCGAGGTCGAGGTCATCAGGTGAGTTCCGGTGGTGCTGGCGGTAGTACCTCCCTGTGCCCGCTCGACGTGAACGTGATTCGGAACCTGCGTGAAGGTATGCGTGTGCGCTGCCTCTGCTGCGTTGGAGCCAGCCGATGCAACGGTCTTGGAGCCGCCCGTCTCCTCTACGACATCGAAGTCGGCGTCACCAGAGTCAAGTCCGACGAGGACACGACCGGCCCCGATTGCGCTCCACGTCCCGTAGCCTAACAGGGTGGCCGGATCGGTAGAGACGACAGCGAGGTAGATGCTGCCAACGGGGAATGCCACACCGGGGAATGTTGTGGTAGAAGGAGTCTCACCCAAAGTGGCCATTATCCCCCCAATCCAATCATCATGCGATCAACCCGTATGCCTGTAGATCGACAATCAAGGTTCCTAACACATCGGCTAGTTCATCTATTGTCGTCGCGTTGGCGTTGTAAGAACGATCAGTCGTTACGTTCGTTGGAGTGTAAGCGGACGATTTCACAACAGGAGCCGTGTTGAAAAATCCCAGTTTGGAACTTTGAATCAGAAACTCAGTCGCCCCAATGTCGATACGTCCAGCCGCGTCACTTCCGATCCATGTATTTTGATCACGAATGACGAGTGCTTTGTATCCCGTTCCGGTCGCCCCGAGGAAGATGCCGTTGTTCGTCGTGCCGCCTCGCGTCTGCTGGTCGATGCTCAGGCCGTAGTCGTTCGTGACAAGCACCGAGCCGGTCGAGGTGGGGTTGTCCACTTGGAGGCCGTATAGGTTCTGGACTGTTACGTCGATCCCGGTGAGGTACGAGTGGAAGTAGCCGTTTTTGATCGTACCCACCGTGGACGCAGCACCCGTTCCCGTGGCGACTCCCGAGGAAAAGTCTCCCCCGATCATGGTCCCGATGTACCGCGCTGCACCGTCCCATCCGAACACAACGTCGAAGCTGCCACCGATGATCTTCCCGATGGTTCCGCTCGCTACGCCCCCACCGTTCCAACCCACCGAAGCCTGCATACCGATAACCTGATTCGTGGAGGCGTTCGTGTTGCCGACGTTGTACGAGTACATCGCTTGCGTCTTGTCCGACGTGAGCGATCCGTTGATGCTGTTGACGAATGCGTTGTTCGCCCAGGTGTAGACAGACTCGTCCAGCCCGTTCGCCGCAAACAGTCCCTTCCCGGCCTCAAGGACGAGATTCCCTGCGGTGTTGAACCACGCGCTGTTGACACCTGCACCGTTGATGAAGTTCACGGCCTTCGCTGTCCCGGTGCGAGCCGTCGATGGCCCGATGGTGATGCCCGTCGCTCCCGCCGCAGTGGTTGAGTCGATAGTTGCGAATGATTGAACCCCGGTGAACGATTGCGCCGCGTCCGTGCGTGCGATGGTCGCGCTCGTCGTGGGGAAGGTCATCGTCGTGCCATCGGTCCCGGTAAGAGTGAGGCTGCGGTTTGCGGTAAAAGTCTTACCGTCCGCGATGGTCAGAGTGGCGCTCGATACCGGTTGCGTGATCGTGACGAGGTTGAAACGAGTGGCTTTGAGTTGGCCAGCGACCTCGACCACGGGGAAGTTGTTGCCACTCGCGGACTCAAACTTCCACTTTGCGTTCTGTCCGTCCAAGCTCCCGGCGCCCACCGTGGCCGTAACGGTTCCGGTTGTATCGGCCATCACGAATTGAAAGTAACCGGGAGATCCAGAGGTAGGAACAGTCCATACCTTGAAGCCCGGAACCTTCGACGCGGCGAATGGCGTCCACGAAAGAACCGGATCTTCAATCGCGGAGAGTCCGCTGCCGTAGTCCAGCCCGTCCACCCAGAACGTCCCGGTGCGGTTAGGGAATGTGAACGTCCTGTCGGCATCGGTTAGGTACTGCGTGTCGAAGATCGCCTTGTACCCGCTCACTGGATCTTCGAGGGTGACGGGGGCGACGAGATTCGGCGCGGTGTTGAAAACCGCAAGCCCGGTTCCTGTCTCGTCCGAGAGAACGCCTGCAAGCT
>Ga0315273_10013227_pt1 | contig 10600 bp, 10 predicted proteins | sample YL17G02_0_MG_FD_205753 | JGI IMG/M metagenome (GOLD analysis project Ga0315273, IMG submission 205753) | Sediment microbial communities from Yellowstone Lake, YNP, Wyoming, USA - YL17G02_0 | ecosystem: Environmental > Aquatic > Freshwater > Lake > Sediment | place: USA: Wyoming | collected... | reverse complement strand
TTTTTCAAACTCTTTTACAATAAGCTTGTTATTTGTTAATACAACTGTTTCCCAAATTTTTTCAGATAGGCAGTGTATTCGCAAAATGGCGTCAGAAATGATTTTGTTACATATAGCGGATTCAAAATAAACTCTTAACCATAATATTAATTATAGCATTTTTTTTGCTGCAACATATTGCTGTGCGCCCAAAGGCAGCCATTTAAGTATTTTTTCGATTGACCTGAAAAACCTGCTTGAAAAGGGAAAAAATATAATGTAAGAATCATATATGATTTTTAACCCTGAGCGGACAAAAAGCTGTTTTATTTTTTTATGCGGCAAAAGCACTGCATCTCTATCGAATTCGCAATCTCGTACAACTTTTCTTGTGAGCGGGTTTGCGGGGTTATGTTCAAATACTGCAGCAATTCCTCCCGGTTTCAGCACACGGTGCATTTCGTTGCAGAAGTTCTGCCAAAGATCCACTGGCACATGGTGCATTACGTTAATTGCAAACGTCAGGTCAAATGAATTATCATCAAACGGAAGGCTCTTCCCGTTGTACAGCATGTAGCTAATGCCCGGGTTATTTATTTTTGCTTTTTCAACAACGCCTTCTTCAATATCAACACCCGTGAGAGATTTCAGTCGCGCGGCAATATATTTATCTACCAGTCCTACGCCGCTGCCTACGTCCAGCGCCGTAATGGAATCAAGCCTGCCAATAAATCTTTTAGCCAGCTCCAGCAGCAATTTAGCTTTTATTTCGATGAAGAAATCAACATCCTGCCCAATGAAATCGATAGAATTCTGTATCTCCTTTTTATAGGTATCTACATAATCATCAAAACTGATCTCATTTTGTTTGTCTTTGTTCATTTATTGTTGTTATACGGCGATAATTTCAGCTTATCAAAAGTACTTAAAAATAATAAAAAAGACGTTGTTATAAGAGGAATAAACTCCGCATAAACACGCACTTCAGTATAATAGGTTACAAAAAAGCCAAGTAATAAATTAGGTAAAAATGCCAGGTTAATAAATACCAGATTCCTCGGCAGAAAACGTTTCCACCTGCCCGTTAAGAACAATAGGAACAGGAAAACATACATTGCGCCAAAACTTAACAAAATATGTTTCATATAAATTTTGTTTGATATAAAAGTTTTAATGATATTTATGTTCTCATACATGCAAAACTCAACCGTATCGCCCGGATTGTGTCTGAATACGTAACCCAGCAGCAGCTTTGCAGCAATATAAACGGCAACAAGCAATTCTGAAGTGAAAATTATTTTCCTTGTGAAAATTATTTTATAATTAAACATCAAATATGCAAAAACAAGATAGCCCGATGTTTCCTTGTTAATTATTCCGATAATAAAGATGATAAAAAACCATTTAAAATTATCTTTAATAATAAAATACATGCCAAGTGTAAATACCAGGATGGCAGTAAAATCATAATATTGGTAAGTTTGATTAAGCAAAATGTAGTTCCACAGCATCGGGTATAAGATGACAGGCGCACATATTAAAACAGCAAATTTGTTTTGAAAATACTCCGCAAGAATTTTCCTGTAAACAATAATAATTAAGTAAGTAACAATAATGGTATAAATAAAATAGATCGTCTTTTGCGGAATGAAGGTTAACGGTTTGAACAAAAAGAAAATAAACGGAATTAAGATCCGGAACTGGTAAGGCTTGGCGGTTTCAAAAGATGCAACTGCATTGATGCTGTTCGGCGCATCGGGATCGGCCGGCAATACAATCTTTACATAATACAAATATGCCAGCCCGGCTGCAAGAAGCAGGTAAAAAATATGATACCCTATTAGTGTTTTATCTGGTTTCATGTTTCGTATTTTGAAATATGCTTTTGGTTTTACCTTATTAACCCCTGCCTGGCGCCCGCCGCGCCACACGGTGCGCCGAGGCTTCGGCAGGCAGGCGCGAGGGCATGCTTTATGAACCTTTAAGAACCTAATAAACCGCTTTCAGGATTATAATATATCGGTACACACCAATGATTTTTTGCAATCCAATCGGTATTTGGCATATCAACATTATGGCCAAGCAGCTTGTGGCATGATTCATCGTAAACTTTTCCCGTAGATTTTTCAACCGGGTTAAACACTATATACTTATAATATCCCGATATCATTCCTTCGGGCATAATTACCCTGTTGGGATATTTCAGATCAAGAGATTTTGCATAATTGTTCTTGAAATCGATTATTTCCTGCAGCCTGTCAACCTGGATAGCACCTATAGCAGCAGCGAATTCGGTTATTCTGTAATTCAATCCATGCACTTTGTAATCAAACTTTCCGTAGTTACGGAATTTTTTAGCATATTCAATAACTTCCGGGTGTTTTGATACCATCATTCCGCCTTCGCCTGTTGTAATGGTTTTTGTTGCGTAAAAGGAATATACTCCCGCATCACCCCATGAACCGGTTTTTTTCCCGTTCCATGATGCGCCGTGCGAGTGGGCGCAGTCTTCCAGCAGGATTATATTATGCTCTATACAGTATGCAGCAATTTTTTCGATATCAAACGCAATATGTCCGCCTATATGCACTACCCAAACGGCTGACGGTTTATATTGCTCTGCTTTAGCTTTAAAATCATCAAAGCTTATGCAGAGGTCATGCCTGTTGCAATCAACAAACTGAACCTTTGCGCCAGCGTGTTCGATAGCAAACGGTGTTGCCATGAACGTGTTGGATGGGCACAGAACCGTTTTGCCGCGGAGATTGTAATACTCCATTACCGCAAGCGCGGCGCCTGCCCAGCTTGAAAACGCGGCAGATAACAATGAATTAAACTCTGCCCATTTATTTTCAAATAACTCCGTATAATAGCTTTCGCTCCATTTGTTTGACGCAACAATTTTATCGAATGCTTTATGGACCAAAGGAAGGTCGCGTTTATCAAAACCTATTGAGAAATTCATATAAAATTTTATCCTATTAATTCTTCGCTGGAATCGAAGTAATGGTTATAATAAACTTTCTGCTTCGGGTCCTTTATTTCCTTCGATTCCAGCTTTTGCCAGATTTCTTTTGCCGCCTGTGGTATTGTATGGCTCACTTTAAATCCCAGCTCCGTTTGAATCCGCTTAAATGATACGCGGTAATCGCGCGCATCAAAGGAATCGCCTTCTATATTTATCGGGATATTTTTTCCAGATGCTTCCTTTATTCCCTGCCCAATTAGAGAAGCAACCTCCGATATCATATAGTTTTGTTCTTCAGAACCAACGTTATATATCTTTGAACCAGTATCGGTTTGCAATACTTTTAAGTATGCTTCGGCTGCATCTTCAAGGCTTAAGAGGGGCCGCCACTGGTTTCCGCCGAAAACATTTATCTTTCCTTCTGTGAATGCCGTCATGGTCATAGTGTTAACAACAAGATCAAATCGCATACGGGCTGAGAAACCGTACAGAGTTGACATACGCATTATAACGGGGTTGAATTTCCCTTTTGCCAGGCTCATTATGCTTTCTTCCGATGATATCTTTGTGCGTGCATACAGCGAGACCGGGTTAAGCGGTGCATCTTCATCCAGCAAGTCATTACCCATTCCGTAAACGCTGCATGTTGAAGCGTATATAAACTTATTTATGCCGTTTAACCTGCAGGCGGATGCTATCATCTGCGCAGCAAGATAGTTTGTTTCAACCGTAAGTTCGGGCTTAACCTTCGAAGCAGGATCGCCCACAACCGCTGCAAGGTGAATTACACTTTCAATATCAAGCATAGCAATGTTCACCGTTTCGATATTACGAATGTCGCCTGCCGTAATTTCTACATCAGGATTACCTGCATATTTTTCAACAGCCCGTTTTCCGTAAATAAAGCTGTCAAGTATCTTTACGTGATATCCTTCCTTAAGCAGCCGTTCAACCAGAACAGCTCCAAGATAACCGCCGCCGCCTATAACTAAAATTTTTCCTTTCATATAACGACTTCTCCCCCCAGACCTCCCCTGCCCCCCTGCCCCTCTTGCCTGCACAGGCGCAGGCATAGGCATAGGGAGGGGGTAGAAGAAAGACTAATAATTATTCTTCACATACATTTCCATTGCTTCTATGTATGTATGTTTTGGTTTCCAGCCTAGAAGTTTTTCGGCTTTCTCGGATGAAATGATCCTGCCTTTATAGTTTCCTTTTCTGTCTTCGGTGTATTTTATCTTTGCTTCTTTACCGAGAATTTTCTCAAGGGTTTTTACAATTCCAATCACCGAAATTTTCTCTCTCCCGTTGATATTAAAAATTTCGTTCTCGGCTTCGGGCTTTAGGCAAAAAACGTTTCCTTCAGCAAGGTCTTTCACGTAAATAAACTGCCTGGTCTGGCTGCCGTCGCCGTGGATAGTGATTTCATCGCCCTTCAAAATCTTATTGATAAATATCGGGGTTACGGTTTCGGGCCGAGCCCTTTCGCCAAAGGGAATACCGTATCTTATTATAGTGAAGTTTACGCCGTATAGTGATTTGTAATTTTTGCAGAACAGCTCCGCTGCAATCTTGGATGAAGTATATAAATGGTCGGGATTGCCTGCTACGGGCGTTTCTTCTGTTATCTGCCGGCTTTTATCACCCGTTGTTAAGCTGCCGTAAACCCACTCCGTTGATGATAACAGTACGCGCGAAATATCATTTTCCCTGGCAGCTTCAAGTACGCTTATTGTGGAGTTTGAGGTATTATAGTTCGATATCACAGGCTTTTCGAAGAAATGGTTTATGTTTGCCTCCGCCGCCATGTGATAAATTGCATCAAATCCTTTTGAAGAACTGACAAGCTTATCCAGATCATTAACATCTGCCCGGATATTTGCGCAGGGCTGATTATATAAGGGTACCTCAATGTCATATATCAGCACTTCGTGCCCATCGGCAAGCAGCACATCAACTACGTGCGAACCGATAAATCCAACTCCGCCTGTTACTAGTATTTTCATTACCTATATTTTATTCATACAAGAGGTTATAACCCCTAAAATACTTTTTAACAAAGGGTTGCTGCCTTTTATTCTTGAAAATATCTGTTTTGTTTAAATTTCTCTAAAAACTTTTGTCCCCCTCCAAACATATGACATAATTCTTTGGGATAATATGCCTCGTCCATTGCCATTTTTATATCCTGAATCCGTCATCATATCTTTTACTTTATCAAGAAGCTCATCAGTAAAGCTTTTCTTTCCTCTTCAGGGTCTTTCCATAACGGGTTAAAATTACAGCGGAATTTTCAGGAAGCAGATGTTTACGTTTCTCCGAATAAGTCTACCAGAAAGCACCGGAGGAATATACTTTTAGTTGCTTTACCTTCCGTCATTATAAGTAATCCATACCGCATCACCCGGAAAGAGCATTTTTATATGTAAAGTATAATGGATAAATACCGTAATATGCTGCGGTTGTATTTTTAGCATAATAAGCAATATACACTATGAAATTAACACCGGTAAAGTTTGTATTGTGTTTTTGCCTTAAAAAATCTTCCGAAATATCGGTTAAGAAAGCATTCTTGTAAAGGAACTTAATGTTGCCGACCCTTTCTACATTCATTATTTCAAACCGGAATTCTTCCGCGCTCATTTCTTTTTCCGTGATTCAAATAGTTCTTCGAAAACAGGCCCCATCTTTTTATATATTGATTCATATGAATAATACTTCTGTACGCTTTCGCGCATGTTTTTATAGTTTTCCGGGTGGTCAAGTACCTTCAGAATTGCACCCTTGTGCTTTTCGGTAGTATCGGGCAGCTCGCCCAGCTCGTGAACGTTATCGCCGATATAATTCCGCAGCGCATAGCTTACAACGGGTGTGTTGCATGCAAGGGATTCAAGTGTTGCAATCCCCGTTCCGCCGAAGTAATCATCACGCACAGCAAAGAGAACGTAAACATCAGCAGCTGAATAATAAACATATAAATCTTTGTTAAGCACCCTGCCAAGCAGCGTGGCGCCGGATTTTTCCGCCATTTCATGAAATTCTTCCCAGGGGTCGTCCGGGGTATTTCCAATTACAACAAGTTCAACTTCTGGACGCTCTTTTTTGATTTCCTGCCATGTTCTAATCAGGTCATCAGCCTGCTTGAACTTGTAAAGCTTTCCAACATAAAGAATGTATTTTTTATTCTCGTCCCAGCCAAGCATTTTCCGGGCCTCGGCTCTCGGAACAGGTAACATGAAATCGATATTAATGCCCGTGCTCCCGACAAAATATTTAAAATTGGGATTCGCTGCTTTGAAATAAGGGAACTGGTTCAACTCCGAAGTGAAAATATAATCAATATTCTTAAATATTCTTTTTTCGACGAACATATCAAGCCGCGCTTTCAACTTGCGAAGCCCTTTATTATATTTTACGCGAAAAAACGGTGACCAGTCACCGTGATGCGTGGTAATAATTTTAGATTTTTTAAACAGAAATATTACCTGGTAAGTCAGCCAGTAATGAGTGTGAAGACAAATGAGAATAGGGTCGGTTATCTTAACTTCTTTTTTCAGCTCGCGGATGAAATTAATTGAAAAATTGAAAAGATTTTTTTTGTAGATACTGGGAAATATCCTGAACTTAACCCCGAGATACGAATCTTCATAATACTTATCAACATAGCCGTCAATGCGCCATACCTCTACTTCGTAATCGGGATTATAAATCTTGATATTTTTCCCCATGTTTCCACCAAAGCCATAGGTATAGAACCTGTTATCTGGGTCCGGTTTCTTTGGGATATGATCCGGCTCATAGTTATGGCAGATCATTATTATCTTCTTGTTATTTATAGCATTTGATATAATTTCAAAAATCTGGCGCTGTTACAAATATCCGATAAATAGAAATAAGAATAAATGTAATTAAAAAATGAACGCCTTAAATATTTCAATATATTTACCGGCAAGAGTTTGCATTGAAAAACGCTGTTTCGTCTCGTTTTGTATAAAGGTTTTCATTTCGTTGATTCTTTGGGGAGATTTAATAATCTCCTCCATTTTTCCGGCAAGCCCTTCGGGGGTGTTATCAAAAACGAGTCCTGAACAACCATCATCAATGTATTCCCTGAATCCTGGTTGGTCGCTTGTTATACACGGAACATTTTGGCTGTAACCTATGAGCAGCGGTCCACACTGAGATACCTGTATGTAAGGAATAATGATAACATCATTTGATTGATAGACATTATATACCTTTTTGTAATCAATAAACTCATTTTCATGCTTCGCGTTTTTTAATTCCGCAATACCGGTTGAAATCTTTTCCTGGTCATATCTTAACTTCCCATGAATGTTTAGCTCAAACTCAAGGTTCTTATCTTCAAGAATTTTTGCTGCTTTGATAAGTTTTTCAATTCCTTTATACGGCAATATGCTTCCAAAGAATAAAAATTTCACCTTATTTGAATTATCTTTCTTCCCGTCCTTGCTATCTGAAGTAGCTTCGTAATAATCAATTACCGGAAGCTGTAGTATAAATGGTTTAAATCCGTATTGTTTTTCAAAAATTTCTGATTGCGTGTTGCTCATTACTGCAATACAGTTTTTAAACAGCCGGAAAGTAAGTTTTTGTGAAAATATTCCGTGATAATCGCTTATGCCAGGGTGATACTCAATATCGTGCGCATTGATAAGCGGACGCCGAATAAAGAACTTTAGTAATACCGATTGCAGCAGGGTCAGCGTGTTGAACCAGACAAGATCGGCTTTTTGTTTTTTTATGTAACGCAAAAGCTTAATTTCTTTAAAAATGCTTAAGGGGTTTTTGTAACGGGCACGTTTTACAAACTTTGCATTAAGCATATTACAGAAATCCCTGATTTCAGGAGTCTCCTTGCGCGCAATAAAAACAACATCAAGCTGAATACGTTTCCGCAGCCATATAATCATAGTATAGCTGTGGTCAATTAAGCTTTCTGAAGTTATGAAAATTACTTTCATATTATATATTGCAATCGAAACGAAGCAATCTCAGTTATTGCTGAACCATTGTGATTGTTTCATCGTTTCACTCCTCGCAATTTATAAATTATTAATAACATATTCTGCATCAACGGTATTCATGCAGGTGACGGTTTTATCGCACCTATTAAGATAGCAGCACAGGCAATCAACTTTGTTGCTGTGAATTATTGCCCCTTTTCCAAATACATCAAGCTCTGAAAATGATGTCGGGCCGGTAATAACAACTGTATATTTATCCAATGCCGTTGCAATATGCATTGCAAGCGAATCAGATGAAAAAATTTTATCCGAAAGGTAAATATAACAAATAAAATCATCGGTCGTGTTATCACATCCTAATTTTATTAACCTGTTGCTGTCGTTAACCGAAGTGGCAATCTCATCATAAAAATCACGGTCTTCGCCGCCTGCAATTATGCCAACACCGGTTTCTGGTTTTGTTTCAATTATGGCGTTTATTAGTGAAATATAGCCTTCTTTTACCCATTTTTTATACTGCCAGCGGTTACCGCCGCCCAGGTTTATAAGAATAAATTCATCATACTTCCCAAGTGAATATTTTGTGTTTAGCTCTGTTGCGCGCTTTATTTTGCTTTGTGTAACATAAAGCTGGGGACGTGAACCGGTATATTTAATATGGCAGATTTCATGGATTATTTTATGGTAGGTTTTAGTGTTTTTTTTCTTCGCATTATCATCAATGCCCATTAAATACCATTCTGCAGCAAGTTTATTTACCGGATACGGCTTTCTGTTTATTAAGTGATAGCCGAAACGCTCTTTTGCGTTAAATCTTGTCATTATGCTGCAGCTATCGGTTCCGCTATCGAGGTTAATGGCTATATCAAAATCATCATTGTAAATATGCTCAAGGTCGTCTGTATCAAAATAAATTTCATCAATCAGTTCGTTATCCTTCAATACGTCAAAGGATTTTTCTTTTGTTATCCATGTAACGGAAGAATCAGTGAATTTTTCTTTAAGTGATGGCAGTATTGATGTGGTTCTCAGCACGTCGCCTACTGCATCAAGCTTAACAATAATTATTTTTTTGAAATCACCGGTGTTGTCTTCAAAGTCGGGTTCGCCTATAGGTGGAAATTCCTCAAAAAGAGTTTCATCTTTTTCGAACAAGGTGCAGTCATCGCAGAAAACGCTGTAGGTCTTGTTTGGAAAGCACGGCCTATCGCCTTTGAAGAAAGTACAATTAAAACGTACGGGAGGAAGGGTGCTCATGGGCAGTTGTCCGTCTCCTCCACAATAAATGTAGGGCGGTTCCTGGTTTCGTCGAAGCTGCGCCACATGTACTCGCCTACTATTCCGATACTCATCAATATCAACCCGCCTGTAATAAGTATCGAAACCATAAGCGACGGAATTCCGAATACAGGAACATCGCTTATTATTTTTCGGAGAATAATATACAGCGCCATGATAAAGCCAATAACAGAAACACTCATTCCCATAAACGATGCTAGCCTGAGCGGGCGTCCGGAAAATCCGAAGAAAGTATCAAATGCAAGTTTGAACTTTTTGAAAAATGTCCAGCGCGACTTGCCGTGTTTTCTTTTCTGCCTGTGGTAATAAATATAATGCTGCCCGTAACCAAGCCATACAATCTGCGCCATGACGTGAGAGTTCTTTTCGTTCATATTAACAATAATATCGCGCTGCCCTTTATTGATAAAAAAGCAGTCATATCCTTTTTTGGGATACTCGGGCAAAACGAATGCACGGAACAACTTAAGGAAAAAATATGAATATATTCTTGAAGTGATCGGGTCCTCGCGGCTTTGGCGTATGCTGAAGACCATATCGCGCTTATTGTATTTTATCCACTCCTCATACATTTTAGGTATCAGCTCCGGCGGGTCCTGCAGGTCGGCTGCAAGAAATGTATAAGCATCGCCTGATGAATAGGTTAAGCCTGCAAGTATTGCAACATATGAACCGTGGTTTTTTGAAAGCTTAATAAGACGAATTTTTTTATCCTTAACGGCTAATTCTTTCATTACTTTGTAAGAATTATCCATAGAGCCGTCATCAACGAGCACAATTTCATAATCGAACCGGGTGGAATTTTCATCCATAACTTTCCGGATCTCGCCGTAAGTTTCGCCAAGTGATGCTTCATTAAAATAAACTGGTATTATTATGGAAATTTTATCCAAAGTATAGAAAAATCTGTAAATTTCAGCATGAATTTAGCGAATTTTTTTAGAATATTATAGCCACGAATTTCACTGATTTAATGTTGTAAAATTTTATAAACTGTTGATCCGGTTAGTTTGATGTTATAATTAACAGCCCACAACTTAAGTTGTGGGTAAAATATTAAAGATTTCTTGAATGACATTCTTCTTCTACACGATGCACTGAGCGCAAAATCACAGTTCGCAGAGCTTGGAAAAAATTGAGCAGAGGCTTTAAGTTTCACTCAATTGATCTTTTCGGACATGCAGATATTGAAACTACTCTGCATGAACCCTTCAGTATAATAATGTTTGGTTGTGATATTTTACACTACCTTGATGAAACAGGAATTATCACCGGCAGGCGTGCCAGAGAGATAAAAAGCTTTATGCTCTAAGTAATTACATAAAAACCCTCATTAATACCAATATTAATCCTCCCAGAAAAATTG
>Ga0315273_10013226_pt1 | contig 10600 bp, 5 predicted proteins | sample YL17G02_0_MG_FD_205753 | JGI IMG/M metagenome (GOLD analysis project Ga0315273, IMG submission 205753) | Sediment microbial communities from Yellowstone Lake, YNP, Wyoming, USA - YL17G02_0 | ecosystem: Environmental > Aquatic > Freshwater > Lake > Sediment | place: USA: Wyoming | collected... | reverse complement strand
CAACCGTCAGGCCCGACTTGCCGCGCGTTTCAGCGGTGTTCGCGAGGTAGATCGATTCGCCGGGGCTGGTCGGCCGCTCGGTGTCGATGACGATGTGATCGAGCCCGAAGGCGAGCGCCATCTGCTTGCTGGCTTCGGCCACTGCCGGCGCGCTGGTCACCACCCAGTAGCTGTAGGGGCGCAGCCACTCGTTGCCATCGCCGCAGTGAATGTCGATGACGTGGGTCGCGCGCTCGATGATCTCGCGCGTGATGACCTCCGCGATGCGATCGGACAGCGTGCCGTCCTTCTTGCCCGGAAACACGCGATTCAGGTTCTTGCCGTCCGTCGGCCCGTAGTAGATCGTCCGCTTCAGGAACGACGGCATGTTCGCCACGTGCACGATAAGCACCGTGCCGCTGAGCGTCTTCGGATCGAGACTGGTGCGCAGCCGCTGCAGCGCCAGGATCGGCGGGTACTCAACGCCGTGCGTGCCGGCCACCAGCGCGAGCACCGGGCCGGGCTTTGTGCCGTTGATGATCGAAAACGGGATGGTCGTTCCGTCATCACCGGGACGCGGCGCCACCTTGAACTCGCCGGACGCCAGCGTGCCCGGCGCCGCTGTCACTCCGCCCATCGTGACCGGGGATTGCGCATCGGCACTCGCGACGCCAACCAGCAGCAGCACCAGCGAAACTAACCCGAGCATCCGTGACGTGAAGCCGTGCATACGTTTCTCCCGTGTGTGTCTCTCTGACGATTCGTGCGATCCCGGCGTGTCCCGCCGACAGGACTCGGGCCGGGCTGTCCGCCTCCGCGCGCAGCGCTACGGCGAGACCTCGACGAAGCTCAACGAGCGAAGTCGGGGAGCCCGGCGATCCCAGGGGTGTTACGCTCACAGGACAGCAGGCTCGGCTGACCCGGGGGCAGTCACACTGTCCCGGCGTCCGATCTGTCTCGAGCCTGGGATCGCCACGCTCCAGCGTGGCCTCGTCCCTAAAACTCCCGCACCGTCCGTCCGCGCATCATAAACAATGTCGCGACCACGCTCAGCAACAATCCGGCGGCGGTGAGTGTCACCGGGGCAGACGTGACGTGGGCGGCGTACCCGGCCGCCAGGCTGCCGAGCGGCATGCCGCCGCGGAACGCCATCATGTAGATGCTGACGACGCGCCCGCGCAGCGCGTCGGGAGCGGCCAACTGGAGCAGCGACATCAGCAGCGAAAAGCTCATCATCAGGCCGATGCTTCCGATAAACAGCAGCGCGTAGCTCAGGGGCAGGCTCCGAGACGAAGCAAACGCGGCGAGGACGAGGCCCAGGCCGATCTGCACGCCCAGCACTGTCGATCCCATCCGGTTGAACCGTCCCAGCCACGCCACGCCCAGGGCACCGACGACCGCGCCGGCGCCGGAGAACGCCATCAAGCGGCTGTAGCCTGCCGCGTCCATCGCGAACACGTTCCGCGCCATCACCGGCAGGAGCGTGAGCACCGGCGAGGCCAGCATCGTCGTGCAGAGCGCGAGGAACGTGAGCGTCAGGATCAGGGGGCTGCGGCGAACGTAGAGCAGCCCGCTTCGCATTTCGCCAACCATCGTCTGCGTGCGCGTGGGCAGCGTCTGGATGGTCCGCAGGGCGAAAAGCGATCCGATCACGACCAGGAACGACCCGCCGTTCAGCGCGAAGCAGGCGGCCGATCCCCAGACGGCGAGGGCCACTCCGGCCAGCAGCGGTCCGATGATTCGAGCGATGTTGAACTGCATCGAGTTGAGCGCGATCGCATTTGGCACATCCTGCTTGTCGACCAGTGAGGGCAGCAGCGACTGGTAGGCCGGACCGCCAAACGCCTGCGCCGTACCCGTGATGAATGACAACGCCAGCACGTGCCATACCTGCACGACCTGCCAGTACACGAGCGCGGCGAGCGCGAAGGCGGTGGACAGCTGGACGCATTGCGAGACGAGCAGGATCGCGCGGCGGTTGTACCGGTCGGCGACGACGCCGCCGACCAGGGTGAAGAGCAGAATGGGCAGCTCGCCGAGAAACGCGTCGAGGCCGAGATAAAGCGGCGACCCGGTGATGGTCAGCACGAGCCAACTCTGCGCGACCTTCTGCATCCACGTGCCGATGCTCGAAACGCAGGCGCCGGCCCACATCACGCGGAAGTCGCGGTAGTGCAGGGCGGCGGCAATCCGCTGGATGGATGGGGGAGTGGCCACGGCTGGCCATGTTAGCAGGATCGCAGAGGCGGCCGTCTGATCGAATGGCGTGTCGCTTCTCAGCCCGGACCGCTTGATCAACTCCGCTCATGGTGTTCCGCGCACGGATGCCTTGGGATCTGTTACCTTTACGCAGGATTGAGAACGCCTGGGCCGGAACCAACACAACCTTGCCCCGCCGACCAACTTGGCGGAGGGAGCGACTCCTGACCGATGCCTGACTCATGTCGGCCGCCTGCGCTTGTCATCTTTGATCTGGCGGGCACCACGATCAGAGACCGCGGAGAGGTTCCCGCCGCCTTTGCCAGCGCGCTCGAGGCGTCTGGCCTCACGGTCGATTCCGGCACCATTGCGGCGTGGCGGGGCGCCTCCAAACGCGAAGTGCTCAGCCGCCTTGTCGCCGACCAGCGTCCGGCACTTGCAGACACCGAGCGCGAGGCGCTCGTGGCCCTCACCTACCGGCACTTTTGCACGGTGCTCACCGAACGGCTGAGTCGCGCGCAGGACCTGGCGTTTCCCGACGCGCGGGTGGCGTTTGAGCGGCTGCATGCGGCCGGAATCCGCGTCGCGCTCAACTCCGGATTCGACCGATCCATCGTGGATGTGATCCTCGCCGTGGCAGGCTGGCCCGAGGGCCTCGTCGATGCGGTGGTCTGCGGTGACGAGGTTCCGGCCGGACGCCCGGCGCCGTTCATGATCTTCGGCGCCATGGAGCGGACAGGCGTCGCCGACGTCGGTCGGGTGGCCGTGGTCGGGGACACGCGGCTGGATCTTGAAGCCGGCGCCAATGCCGGCGTGGCGTATCGAATCGGCGTGCTGACCGGGGCGCACGACCGGGCGACGCTCGAACGTGCCCCATTTACACATCTGCTTGAATCCGTGGGTGTCGTCCCGGATCTCTGGCTCTGAACGCCCGTGGCGCCCAATCTACCCGGCGACACCTGGCGAGGAATCTGCGAAAGACCGCGTGGGAACTTGGGGACATCTGGCAGCGTTCGGACGGTATAGTGTCCGCGTACTAATTCCGCGTCACGATCGGACGTGTCAATGTGGCCTCCGACGCCTCATCGTAGACGTGCACCGGAACCCGCACCGACGCCGTGCAACTGCGACCAACGTTCTTCTCAAACCCTGACGTGCCGGCGCACCGGCGGCTCACTCTGCTGAAAGGAGATCCGTCTCATGCGTAGCAGATTATTGATGGCTGTGTTCATGGTGCTGGCCGTGGCGGCCAGTGCGTGGGCTCAGGGCAATCCGACCGGGGTCATCAGAGGGACGGTCACCGATCCGGCCGGGCTGGCTTTGCCCGGCGTGACGGCGACCGCCTCGTCCCCTGCGCTGCAGGGCGTGCGGAGCGTCGTGACGTCGGTCAATGGCGACTTCATCATTCCGTTCCTGCCGCCGGGCGAGTATACGGTCAGCTTTGAGTTGGAGGGGTTCGCACCACAGAAGAAGACGATTGGCGTGGCGATGGCGGAAACGCAGGCGCTGCAGATCAAGCTGGAGCTGGCCACGGTGACCGAGACCGTCACGGTCAAGGGTTCGACGTCAACCGAGGTGCTCACGACGGGCACCATCGCGCAGACGTACACCGCCAGAAAGATGGAGAACCTGCCGATCGGCCGGACCCTGGAAGCCGCGGTACTGCTTGCGCCGGGCGTGAGCGGCAACGGGCCGAGCGGCAACATCGTGCTCGCTGGCGCCCTGTCGTACGAGGGTCTCTACCTGATTAACGGCGTGAATGTGAACGAGAACCTCCGCGGCCAGCCTCGGACGCTGTATATCGAGGACGCCATCCAGGAGACCAAGATCTCGACCGGCAACATCTCGGCGGAGTACGGCCGCTTCAATGGCGGCGTCGTCAACATGATTACGAAGTCCGGCGGCAATCGCTTCAGCGGGTCGTTCCGCGACTCGTTCAGCAACGATGCGTGGCGGGCGCTGCGGCCGATGGGCGACACGACAACGGACCAGATTGTCCCGGCGTACGAGGTCACCTTCGGTGGTCCGATCATGAAGGACAAGGTCTGGTTCTTCGCCGACGGGCGCTACCAGAACAACAAGCAACAGCGGGTCCTTCCGTACACCTCCCTCTCCTACCCCTACGCGCAGAGCGACAAGCGCTACGAGGGGAAGGGCACCTACGCGATCAATTCCAAGAATTCGGTCAAGGCCTCATACACGAAGAAGTGGATTTGGACGACGAACAACACGTCCAACAGCCCGATCGATCTCGACAGCCTGTACAGTAACGGCACCACGGACACGCTGACGGCCCTCAACTACACGAGCATCCTTTCATCGAAGCTGTTTCTCGAGGCCCAGTTCTCGAGAAAGACGATGGTCACTGAGGACACCGGCGCGCAGTTCACCGACCTGGTGAAGGGCACGCTGATGTTCGATCGTTCGCGTGGCAGCGCGCGCTTCAACTCCCCGACCTTCTGCGCAGTCTGCGGCAGCGGCTGGCACGAGGAGCGCAACAACTGGGATTGGTTCGCCAAGTTCGGCTACTTCCTCTCGACCGACAAGACCGGGTCGCATTCTCTGGTCGCTGGTTTCGACAACTTCAAGGAATCGCGCAAGGTCGACAACTATCAGTCGGGCAGCGGGTACCGCGTCTACGCGACCAAGACGTACATCGTGGACACCCCCGACAAGACGATCTATCCGGTGATCGACGGCAGCAGCTACATCCAGTACACCCCGCTGGTGGCGCCGAGCGTCGGCAGCGATATCCGTACGTACTCGTTGTTCGTGAACGATCAGTGGCGCTACAACCCCAAGCTGACGTTCAACATCGGGGTCCGCTACGACCGGAACCACTCGAAAGACCAGGGAGGCGTTGATGTCCTGAAAGACTGGCAATGGAGCCCGCGCCTGGGCCTGAGTTGGGACATCAGGGGCGACGGAAGATGGACGGCGAACGCCGGTTACGCCCGCTACGTCATGGGCGTCAACGGCGCGGTGGTGGATGCCGGTTCGTCGGGAGGCCGTACGGCGTCCTATTCATGGACCTACACGGGGCCGAAGCTGAATTCCACCTGTTCAGGGGCAGACTGCCAGAAGATTGCCGATATCCTCCCGCAGGTGTTCGCGTGGTTCAACAGCATCGGCGGCATTAACAACTCGACCTACCGAAGCGCACCGTCCATTCCCGGCGTCACCGCCAAGGTCAGCGGCAACACGAGCGCGCCAAGCGCCAACGAGTTCACGATCGGCGTCGCGCGAACACTCCAGAAGAGCCGCGGCACAGTTCGCGTCGACTACGTCTACCGCAAGTACGCCGACATGTACGGCAGCTTCACCGATATGACGACCGGCAAGGTCACCGATCCGACGAGCCGCACCTACGATGCCGAACTCGAGAAGAACACCCCTGACGCCAGCCGCTGGTACCACGCCCTGACGGCGGCCGCGGATTACCGCGTCAGCGACGTGGACTTGATTGTTGGCGGCAACTACACCCTGTCGTACTCCCAGGGTAACAACGACGGAGAGAACGTGGGCAGCGGGCCGATCATGGCCGGCATCAACACGTTCCCCGAGTACCGCCAGGAGGCCTGGAACTGGCCGACCGGTTACATGGGGAACGACCAGCGGCACAAGGCGCGCATCTACGTGTCGTATCTGCTGCCAGTCCACCAGAACCTGGGCCAGTTCACGCTCGGCCTGATCCAGCGGGCCGACTCGGGCACGCCCTACGACATCGGGTTCTCGGTGAATCCGACGTCATACGTCACGAATCCCGGCTATGTCACTCCGCCCACCAGCGTCACGTACTACATCTCCGGCCGCGGCCCGCTGCGGAACCAGAAGGTCTTCAATACCGACGTGTCGCTCTCGTGGTCCAAGAAGGTCCATGGTTCGGTAGAACTGTTCTTCCGGGGCCTGGTCTCCAACGTCTTCAACAACCTGGCCGTCGTGAGCGTGGATACGACGGTGTCCTCGAACGCGTCGCCGGGCGCGTACACCGCTGCCAGCCTGCCGGCGTTCAACCCGTTCACGACTGCGCCGGTTGCCGACGTCAACTACCGGTACGGCCCGCTGTTCGGGCAGCCGACCGGCCCCGGCAGCTACCAGAATTCGCGGACGGCAAGTTTCTCGGTGGGGATCCGCTTCTAGATTCGGCCTTCGCTCGCATCAACCTCATCAGGGGTCAGGCATCGCGCCTGGCCCCTTTTCTTGTGAGCCGGCGCAACGGCGGACAGGTATCAGGACGCCTCTCGACAACCGTCCAGCCATGGGGCTGCATGCGGCCCGGTCAGTACCGCCAGGAGTACTGGAGCTTCACGAGCAGCTGATTCGAGTCGAGCCGCCAGCGATCGGTGATGTCGTTCAGGTTGTGGTTATAGATGACGAACAGGTCGCCCGCCGTGTGAAATGTCCAGCGCATCCGCGTGTTGGTACCGATCGTACGGCTCTCGGTGTCGTACTGCACGAAGCTGCTGACCTGCAGGTCGGGCGAGATATTGACCCTGGTTCGCACGCCGAGCAGCGTCTGGTCGAACCGCCCTTCCTTCAGTTGTCCGATGTCACGTTCGCCCGAGAGACTGAAGGTGAACAGGGCGATCGGATTCCACGAGAGCGTCAGGAGGATCTGATCGAGGGTCCCATCGTAAAAGCTGCCAAACCACCATGTGGCCTGACCGCTCAACCTGCGCTTGGTAGCCGACCCGGCTTCCAGCCGGTATCGCATGAAGTGGTACGGCCCAGCCGGAATGACGACGCCATCGGCTATCTCGAACGGCGCAGTGAGTTGCTCACCGGTCGGTCGAAAGTTGACCTCAACGCGGTCACCGCTGTCGAAACGCCAGTTCACCGGCGCCAGGAAGACGCGGTAGCTTTCCCACTCGCCGCGTAACTCAGTCACGGCCACCACTTCAAACTCGTTGAACATCTGACGGATGTGCCAGAAGTTCGGGCGTGGATCGTATTCGCCGACGAGACTGAAGTTCTGAATCCCCGTTCGCGGGACGAAGCCGAGCGAAGGGTGAAACGCGTCGCCAATCCGCATGTAGCTGACCGACACCTTCCACAGGTCATTGGGATACGCCACCCGGACGCCGGCAGCGGTCCGGTCGCCATTCGCTCCGTCCGGACTGGTCGCCAGACCCCAGAGCCCGGCCAGGAAGTTCTTGTTGCCGCGGAAGTGTGACGTCTGATAGGTGAAGTCGGTTCCGGCCAGCCAACTCCCGCTCTTTCCGTTCGGGTCGCCGAAGGTCGCGATCGCGCCGATGGACGATTCCCGGAAAACGTTCTGTTTGATCCTGAACGCTCCCATCGTCGCGGCCGGCGCCACGCCTTCCAGTGATCCGGTGTGAGCGACGACCGCGCCGAGATTGGTCTGGCCAACGCGCCCGTTCAGCTTGCCGGCGACGTTGATGGGGACGGGTTGTCCATCAACCAGACCGATGGTTCGGCTGAAGAACGGCACCACATCACTGCCGAGTCCGACGCCGAACTGGAAGATGTCGGCCCCTTCCAGGAAGAATGTGCGCTTCTCCGGAAAGTAGAGAGAGAACCGCGTGAGATTGGTCTGGCGCGTATCGACCTCGGTTTCGGCGAAGTCGGTGTTTGCAGACGCTGAGGCGAGCAGATTGGCCCCGACGCGTTTGGTCACATCCAGGCCGGCATGTGCATCGCCGGACATCGCGGCGTTCGGGGCAGGCGTGCCGCCACCCGCCACGACCGAGGGCCGGACGGTCAGGCCCATTCCCAGATCGAATTTCGGCAGGTTGGTCAGCAGGCCGGCGCGGCTCATCTGTGTGATCTTGTAGTCGCGGACCGGGCTGGCCCACCGATCCGTTTCCTGCAGGCGCTGAACCCGGCGCTGCAGATTGAAATGCCAGGCCGTCAGGCTGGGGTTGAAGCCGAGTGTCTGAATCGGAATTCTGATCTCCGCCGTCCACCCGGTGTCGGTCCGGCGGGTGGCCGCTTCCCAGATCCCGTCCCAATCGCTGTTGACATCTCCACCGCCTGGATTGATCAGCGCATCGTAGCGCGCGCCGCCAGGGTTGACCCAGAACGTGTAGCCAGATCGTCCATCCAGAAACGTGTCGAGGACGAGTTCAATGTGATCCTCTGAACTCATCGAGCCGTCCCGCTGCTTCGTGTAGCTGACGATCCCTCGAGGATCGGGATCATCACAAATGACACCGAAGACGATGGCGCGCGGACTGGCGAGCACCTGCACGCGCGTACGGCCTGTGGGCGGGGCGCCCTCGTTCGGCTCGGTCATGGTCAGGTTGTCGATCGCGGGCGTGTTCGCCCACACCGGCTCGTTCAATACCCCGTCGAGACGGAGATCCGGCGGCAGCACACCGACGCGGAGCGACGGGGGAGCGTTCGGCGACTGGGCGCGCGCGGGCACGGCACATGCCCAGACGGCGAGAAGGACAGTCCCGACTCGCGCGAGGCCGCTCAGGCGGAACCGATGCGAGTGAGTCGAGCGGGCATAAGACGGCACGAAGGGCACACCCGTCTTCATGACAATCCTGCGTGAAGCGGTCGTTGATGTCGTAGAACTGTGGCCGGTCATCATACACGGACCGGCCAGGTGTCGTACTAATTCCTTAATCCCCCGGGACAAATGACGGAATGACCGCATTCGACGCCGATCCTCTTGCATCGGTTTGCCCGGCGCGCTATAGTTCGAAAAGCGAAGATAAAGCGAAACACAAGAAGCACCACACTGGAGACCCCAATGCCTGCTGCCTGCCGTGCTGATGTGGAAGCGTTGCTGCGGAACAAGAAACTCGATCGGACGCTGGTGCCGGTGGCCACAACCAAGGCATCGGGCATCGTGTTCCAGGAAACGACGAAAACAGGTTTACTCGAGTTGGATCAACAACTTGGAGGTGGTCTCCCGCTCGGGCAGATGTCCGAAATTGTCGGACCGCGCTCCTCGGGCCGCACCAGCCTGCTGATGGCCGTCCTGGCGGCGGCGACATCCAGAGGTGAAATGGTTGCGCTTGTCGACACCTTTGATCTGTTCGACCCGGAGTCGGCGGCGGCCGCCGGGGTCGATTTGCATCGGATGCTCTGGATACGCGGCGAACCGTCGGCGCCGGCTTTTCCGCACATGGCCAATCGCCAGGCCGGAGCGGATCGCGCCATTGTGCGGGCGTTGAAGGCCACCAACCTGATCCTGCAATCAGGCGTATTCGGCGTGATGGCCCTGGATCTGGCTGATGCGCCCCCGCAAGCGCTTCGGCGTGTGCCCATGCCCACCTGGCTGCGCTTCCAGCGCGTGCTGGAAGGGCAGGAAGCCGTGGGAGTGATTGTCGGCAGCGCGCCGATGAGCCGGAGCGCGGGAGGCGTCAGCATCTCGTTACACCCTCGGGGTTTCCCGTCTTCGCCTGCGGCTTCGGCGTGCCAAGGGCGCGTGTTTCGCGGTTTCGAAAGCGACGTGCGGATCGCACGCGCGCGGCTGGTTCCAGGGGTAGACGCCTCGCCGGTGCGCCTGCGGGCCAGCGCCTAATTAGGGATTAGGGATTAGAGGAGCCGGGATTCGGGATTGGTTTGCCCAACCCCTAATCCCCAACCCCCAATCCCTGATTCCAGCGCCAAATGGAAGGACCGTCCATGTTTGCGTGTCTCTACAAGCCCCCAAATGGGGTCAGACCCCATTTCTCGTCTGATCCAGAGAAAATGGGGTCAGACCCCATTTCCGGTTGGGGCGGCACAGGCTCGCGCTTGCTGGCCGTGGCGCGTCTGTTTTCGCCTCGCGTGGAGGCGCAATCCGATACGGTGATCACGCTGGAGATCGATGGCCTCACACGATTATTCGGTGACGACAAGGCCGTCGGCGGGCAGTTGCGGCGCATGGCGGCCGACGCCGGGCTTGGGCCGGTGCACGTGGGCGTCGCGGCGACGCGCACGACAGCCATTCTGTGTGCCGCGGCCCGCGCTGGTGTGACCGTGGTGCCGGCGGGAGAAGAAGCTGCGGTCCTGGCGCCGTTGCCGCTGCGCACGCTGGAGGTGTTTCTTCCGGCTCCCGACTCCCAATCCCGATCCCATGGCACGCCGAAGGCTCGGGCAAAGGCCACCCCCAATCCCCAATCCCTAATCCCTAATCCCGCCATCCTGTCCGTCCTCTCCCGCTGGGGCGTTCGCACGCTTGGTCAGCTCGCCGCCCTGCCCGCCGTCGAACTGTCCGAGCGGATCGGGCAGGAGGGGCTGGCGTGGCAGCATCTGGCGCGCGGCGAAGACGCCGGCCCGCTGGTGCCCACGCGGGAAGACGACCCGTTTGAGGCGACCGTCGAACTGGAATGGCCCATCGAGGGGATCGAGCCGCTGTCGTTCGTGCTCGGCGGCCTGCTCGATCCGCTCTGCCAGCGGCTCGAACGGCGCGATCGCGGGGCGGCCGTGCTGCACCTGCATCTGCGGCTGGTCACCAAAGACA
>Ga0315273_10013225_pt1 | contig 10600 bp, 9 predicted proteins | sample YL17G02_0_MG_FD_205753 | JGI IMG/M metagenome (GOLD analysis project Ga0315273, IMG submission 205753) | Sediment microbial communities from Yellowstone Lake, YNP, Wyoming, USA - YL17G02_0 | ecosystem: Environmental > Aquatic > Freshwater > Lake > Sediment | place: USA: Wyoming | collected... | reverse complement strand
CGCTTGTGTGGTCCTCGCGCCGGCATTGATCTGGAGCGGCCAGCGGCCGCAAACGGCACTCGACGAACAGGGCGTTTTCAAGGAACCGCCGGTCTTCACGGTGGGTCCGCCGATGACGCCGAAGGAGCTCGCCGCGCGAGAGCAGGAAAAGATCCTGTCGATCGCCCAGGGACAGTGGTGGTCCGAGGCGTACGCGCCGAGGGCCCAACACCGCTTCCCTCCCGCTGACGACACCTCTCCCCTACCCGAAACGGAATACACAGGCCTCACCCCCGCCGAACTGGAAAAGCTCGCCGCTTACAAAAACCGGCCGACCGAATCCCTCGAGTTCACACCCGGACCGTTAGACCCGAAAAAGGAAGACCGGGTCTTGCGGTTCGACGCGCCCTTGCGCCCTCTCGGTGAAGAGGGACTCACACCGAGCGAAAGGGCGAAGCTCGAGGCGTCGCGCGTTTTCGAGAAGAAAGCAGCGGGAGACGAGGGGGGGCGGTCGCGATGAGGACGAGAGCAACGTATCGGGTGCAATTCGCGGCGACGGTCCTTTTCACAATCGTCATCATGACGACTCTGATCGGCGCGCCGACAAAGAACGCAGCCGCGCAAACCAGAGCGCTCCAATCGGAAGTGTGCGTCGACACGGTGAACGTGCCGACCCACTACAACTTCACGCAGATGAGTGTGCCGTACTGGATGGTCGTGGGAGTCGCGCCGCAAACGACCGACGACAAAGATATCCGTCTCTACACCGGACCGAACGCCACGGGGAGCCTGCTGGCGCAATCGACGGCCGTCGACGGTTTGGATTTCATCGTCGGAGACTTCAACCACACGCCGTACGGCACGTACTATCCGACTGTGACGTACGGCAGCACGGCCGCCTCCTACAAAGTGGAATGGTACCGGGGTGGGTACATCTATCCGGTCAACGAGGAGGCCAAGCTGGAGATCGCCCAGTCGGGGTCGGCGTGCAACATGTTCAACATCTGGGACGTGAAGCTGGAGGCCGGAGCGGCGTATCGGCTTCTCATCACTTACGCGAGCGCGCCGGTGCGGCTCGCCCTCTTTCGCAACCCGGGGACGGGTGCGTACTGGGCCGGGAGGTCGCAAGCGGTACTGCAGCTCTCCGGCACCTCCGCCAACGGTGATTACGTCGCGCCGGCGACGGATTGGTACGGGCTCGTGTTGTGCCCGGCGCAGCGGCCCGCCGGCCCCATCCTGGTGACCATCGAGGTGCGGAAGCTCTACAGCTGCCGGCCCCTCGCCTCCAAAGTTTGCGAGTCCGCCGTAGCCTATACCCCCGAGGCCGGCCCGGATGATTCTTTCTATTTCCAACAGGACTGTTCGTGGTGGTCTGCCGTCGCGGTCTCTCCATCCGCAGGGCAGTCGGTCATTGCCCAGCTGAGGTCCCAATGCGACTACGACGCGGCGGGTTACGCCCCCATCGTGTCGGACGGCGCGTACGACGAGACGGTGCTCATCGTCGGCGACTTCAACCACGTGGCGCTCCCAACCGCAAACTACGTCACTTTCGACAGCGGCGACCCGAGCGCGTCGGTCACGATCGAGTGGGAAGACGGAGCCGATACCTTTCCTATGAACGGCGGCGTGTCGGCAACGGTCGGGGGTACGGAAGGGACCTGCAACCTGGTCGAGATATGGGATCTCCCGCTCAATGGCGGGTCGACGTATCGCGTGAACTTCACCGAGAGCGGCACGGCCGACATCCACGTCGCGCTCTTCGGGCACTCGGACACCGCGCCGTACTATACAAGCCTGTCGGGGGCGTACTGGCAACTCACCGACCCGGGAACATTGGCTTCATACACGGCCTCCTACACGGATTACTACGGTCTCGCCGTTTTCGCGAACAAGCGAGAGGTCTCCGGGTCGTACTCGGTGACCATCGAGGAGTTGAACGACTGCGACGACATCGCGTCCAACACGTGCCAGGAGTCACAGGGGAATCTCAAAGATTTCCATATCGGCGCCCCCACGAACGACTACTGGGTCGCGGTCGGCGTCCTGCCGGCCGACGCGGACGACAAGGACATCTCGGTCTACTCGTCGTGCGACGGCGGGGTGCCGCTCTTGGGTTACTCGAACGGCACACAGGGGATGGATTTCGTGGTGGCGGATTGCAACCACCCGCCCGTGTCCGCCTCGTCGGAGGACGTTCAGGAGCCTCAGGAGCCCGCAGCCAACAACTGGTACCCGCGCGTGACGTACGGTTCGAGCTATGCCGAGTACACGGCGGCGAGCGACCTGGGGAACTCGATATCGGAGGATCTCTTGCCTCACGATGTCGTGGTCCCTGGGACGGTGGGGGGCTTGAGCGGAAGCTGCGGGATGCTCAAGATCTGGGACGTCTACCTCCAGCAGGGGCTCGCGTACACATTCGGTTTCACGCGCGGCGGGGATGCGGACGTTCGCGTGGCGCTCTTCCGCAATACGACGAACAACCGGGTCTGGCTCGGCCGCGCGGGGCGGCAATGGGAGCTTACGCAGTCGCAGAATTTTGACTACACCGCGCCGGCGACGGATTACTACGGCCTCGTCGTTTTCGCGAACCGGCGGGGGAAGACCGGGACGTATACCTTGCGGGTCTCGCGCGCTTCCGGAGTGACGGGGATCGATCCGGAGCCTCTTGTGCTCGATCGCTACGCGCTCTATCAGAACGCGCCGAATCCCTTCAATCCGACGACGGAGATCCGGTACGACGTGCCGTCGAGCGGGGGGCACGTGCGGCTTCGCGTCTACGACGTCCACGGGAGGCTCGTGCGAACGCTCGTCGATTCGGAGCAATCGGGAGGGGCGAAGTCATTGATTTGGGACGCCCGCGACGACGGCGGGAGTTTGGTTGCGACGGGGGTGTATTTCTACCGGCTCGACGCGCCGGGGTTCAGCGAGACACGGAAGACGGTGGTGATGAAGTAGGAGCCGCTCTAGTCCGCGCTTATCATCGTAGACGGCGGGGAAGGGGCACATGCCCGCTTGTACTTCCCCGCCGTCTCTTTTACGATGCCTCGAGCCCCAGGCTGATCCAAATGAATCCAGAACTCACACAGAAGAGCTCCGCGGCGGCGGGACGACCTTCCCGGACCGGCACCCGCCTCAAGAATGTGCTGGGGTGGGCGTTCGCGGCGGCGTGTCTCGCCTGGGTGTTCCATGGTGTCGAGCTCCACGAGATCACGAGCCACATGACCTCCATCGGCTGGGGTTGGGCGGCCCTGGCAACCGGGTTCAACTTCCTGATCTACGTGATCCAGGGGCACAGGTGGAAGATGCTCCTTCGCCCGACGGCCGACATCTCCGTCCTGCGTACCACCCAGGCGATTTACGTGGGGCTTTTCACGAACGCGATTGTACCGCTTCGTGTCGGCGAGCTCGTTCGCATGTTTCTCGTGTCGCGGTGGCTCAAGACCGACTTCATCTCGATATTGCCGTCGTGCATGGTCGAGCGGATGCTCGACGCCATATGGCTCGCCATCGCGGTGGGACTTTCCGTGGCTTTCGTACCGCTCCCCCGCGAGTTGCTCGTGGCCGAACAAGTTCTCGTCGGGGTCATCATCGTTGCCACGGCCCTCTTTGTGTTCGCCGTCGTGAAAAAAGGGAGGGTGCGCGGCGCGGAGGAGGCTGTTTCGAGGCCCGCGAAAACAGGCGGCGCGGCTCCGAACGCCCTTGCGAACACGGCCTCCGGCTCGAGGGCTGCTTCGATGCCGGTCGGCGCCCCACGGCGCCGGAATCCCTTCCGTTTCGTGTCGCGTTTCATCGATGATATGGCGACCGGCTTCCACAAAATCGGCCTGTCGCGCAACTTTTTCATGGCGGCCGTGGGATCGCTCGGGGTCCTCGTGTTTCAGATCCTGGCGTTGTGGTTCGTCATGCCGGCCATGGAGATCCATCTCTCCGTGTGGCAAGGCGCCGTGGCGTTCCTCATCGTTCGCATGGGAACCGCGCTCCCCAACACACCTTCGAACATCGGGTCGTATCAGTTTTTCGCGGTGGTGGCGCTCGAGATCTTCGGAGTCGACAAGACGACGGCCGCGAGCTTTTCCCTTGTCTCTTTTGTCCTGCTCACAATGCCTCTTGCGATCGTCGGCCTCTTCGCCCTTTGGCGCACGGGGATGAGCTTTTCGGCCATTCGTTCGGAAGTGGCCAACCTGGGACGGAGTCGAATCAAAATCTCCCGATCATCCGGCTGACGACGGCGAGGTTCAAAAGCACGGCGATTGCGACGATGAGCGACACGATCGCGACGATGGTGAAATAGGGCAGCTTCGAAAGACGCGTCGCGGTGACGGCGAGCGCCGCGATCAAGAAGAAAGCCGCGATCAATCCGGGGCCAACCGGTCCAGCGACCCAAATGTAGAGGGTCGTGAGAGCCAGGAGCGTGAGAAGCACGCCTCCGGCGATCGCTCTTCCAACGCCGCCGTCCGCCGAGCCGCGGGACCCGCGGAAGGGATAGAGCGCGAGAGCGATGTATGCTGCGGCCGCTGCCGCCGCGACACCGAGCAGAAGACCCGGCGATGCCGGGAAGAGTCCATACGGCCACCCCGGTGTCGATCCGATCGGCGTTCCATGGATTCCTCTTCCAAAAGCGTTTGCGAAAATCCGCATTACGATGGCGGCATGAACGCTGAAGAAGAGAAGAACACCCACGCCCACAAAGAAGATGAGTCGCCGTGTCCGCGACACGAATTTAGCCCCATTTACCGGTTTTTCGGGCGGGGTTGACTTCGACCGGCTGAGGACGCTATCGACCCGCGCGTCTTTGCCGAACGCCGCGCGGCAGGCGTCGCACCCGGCGAGGTGCTCGTCGACGAGACGGCGCGTCTCGGCGCTCGCCTCCCCCGACTCGTAGGCCGCCATGAGATCGGTGACTACTTCACAGCTCAGCATCGTATTCCTCCTCGTGTGTCATTTTTCGCGGGCCGCCGATTGACGGCGCCCATCGTGTTCTGTGCAGGCGCTCATCCCTTTTCCAACAGACCGGCGAGCCTTCGCCGCGCGCGAAAGAGCCTCGTCTTTACCGCGGTGAGCGAGATCTCGAGAACATCGGCGATCTCGCGGCAAGACAGCTCGTCTTCAGCCGAGAGGAGCAGGATCGAGCGGTCGTCCTCGGCGAGCGACCGGAGCGCCTTGCGGATCGCCTCGCTCTCTTCCTCGCGGATGAGCCGCCTTTCGGGGTCGAGCTCGTGGACCTCGGCGTTCATTCACCTGTCTTCGAGATCGTCGAGCGACTGCGACCTGTCGTCGCGCCGCTTGCGGTTGAGATAGAGGTTCCGCGCGATGCGGATGAGCCACGTTTTCATGCTCGAGTCCCCGCGAAAGCCGTCGAGGGCGCGCATCGCGCGGCAGAACGTCTCGCTCGTCAGATCCTCCGCGGAGTGCCGGTCTTCCGACATCCGGTGCAAGTAACCGAACACCGCCGGCGAGTACCGCTCGAAGAGTTCTTCCCAGTTTTGCACGTCCCCCATTACGTCGTTCTCCTTCGGCGCGCGCTGCACCATGGACACACGAGGACAGGAAAGGTTACACGTTACGTGAGCCGCTATGGTACTCTTCTTAAAACCTCACGAATCTAAAGAGGGTGTGAGCTTTATGGTGGCCTCTCGGTTTCGTTTGATTTGGATAATCGCACTGCTCCTCATCGCGCCGGCTTGCTCGAAAAACGGCGATGACCTCATCCACGCGGCCTGGCAGGGCGACGCCGCGATGGTCAATTCCCTTCTCTCGCACGGTGCCGACGCGAACGCGCGCGACATGACCGGTTTGACCCCGCTTATGGCCGCCGTCTGGAGCGCCACGGGGAAGGAGAACGTCGAGATCGCGCGAGCCCTCATCGCCCGCCATGCCGACGTGAACATCGCAACCCCGAGCGGCCAGACACCGTTGATGGAGGTCGCGGAGCGTGGGAATGTCGAATTCGTCGGGCTCCTCCTCGATGCCGGCGCCAACCCAAGCGTGAAGATGACGGGCGGCCACACGCCGCTCATGGGCGCGGCGAAGAGCGGGCACACCGAGATCGTGAAACTTCTCCTGGAGAAGGGTGCCGACCCGAATGCGAGTGACGACTTCAGGAACACCGCCCTCATCGGTGCGACCCGTGCCGGTGATGCTGAGGCGGTCGAGATGCTTCTCGACAGAAGCGCCCTGACGGATACGACGACGTCGACCGGTGATTCGCCTCTCACGCTCGCCGCGCAACAACAACAGGCGGGGATCGTCGCGCTCTTGCTCGCCGCCGGGGCGGACCCTGACATTAGAGACGAAGAAGCCGCGACGCCTCTCATGTGGGCCGCTTCCTTGGGCGACACAATCGTCGTGCGGCTTCTCTTGGAGCACGAGGCCGATGTGACGTTGACCGACATGACGGGTGCGACGGCCTTGACCTGGGCCGCGCGCGAAGGCCACACCGCAGTGGCGGCGGAGATCAAGCGCGCAACGCCAACGGACCCGCCCACCGCGCCGGCAGCGCCGCGCCAGAAGAAGTAAAATGCGGTTTCGAGGGAGCAAACTGCGCCGGCCGGTGCTATTCATCGCCGCGATGGGACTCGTGTGGCTCTGCGGCTGCGCCGCGAACGCACCCTGGCTCCACCACGCGGACGATAAACCTTTCTACGAATCGACCTACTTCCGTGTCGCATCCCCCAAGGGGACCGGTTGGAAGGCCGTCGAAGAGCGGCCTTCCGAGGTGCTCGAACGATTCGGTTTCCACTACGAACCGGATCTTTTCGACGAGTTCATCGCGCCGAGATTCAGCTTCGAGAGATACACGACGAGAGACGTCTTGCCACAACCGACTCGAGAGCGGCGCCTCATCGACTTCTACTCTTCGATGACGAGACCCGGGGCGAACGGGGGCAACCCCCGCGAGATCGCCGAAGCGGAGAATCGAAATACGCTTGCACGGATGATCGCGCAGGCGGACACGCTCATCGATCCCAAGTGGGTCCTCGAGCGGTCGTCCGAGTTGACGATCGGCGCTCGGGACTACCACGAGTTCGTGATGGCAAACGGCGGGACCGGAAACGCGCGCCGGTATCTTATCCAATATATTTCGTTTTCCAAGGACCTCGGCGTGGCGTGCATCGCGATCGTCCACTCCGATACGACCGCGCTTCCGGAGGAGGCCGGACGGATCCTGGAGACCCTCGAACCCGTCGAGCGCGCGGCGCCGCCGGCGACCCTCGCCATGGAAAGAGCCGTTCAGGACCTCTACGAGCTTACGCTCAAGAGATACGAAGGACGCACGTTTGTCGTCTACCCGGGCGACATAGAGAGAGATCTCCATGAGGTCCTTCGCGCCGACCCTCGCCACAAGAAAGCTCACCTTTTCCTGGGCGCGGTTCAGCTTCTGACCGAGGACCTGGGACCCGTTCTCGGGGACGCCGGGCGCGAGCGGGTGAAGCTCGGCCTATGGGATTTCTACTGTGTTAGCGCGAAAGGGGCGATCCTCCACTCCCTGTTCGACGGGTATTCCCTGGTAGACCAGACGCTCGATGAGTTTCGCGCGGAGCTGGAAGCGGACCCGCGGTCCTTCTGGGCGAACTACTATCTCGCGGGGCTCTACGTGCGGCACGAAAAGTACAAAGAGGCCGAGGCGCAGGCGCGCCTTCTCACCGAGTATTACCCCGAGAGCGCTCTCGGGTGGTACACGTTGGGGATCGCGCTCAAGCGCGCCGGAAATACTTCCGCCGCGCGGATCGCCTTTTCCACTGCGCTCCACAACTATCGGGGCGATTTCGACGATACGACGTCGGACGCCCTCGCCGCGAAGAACATCATCCAGGCGCAGCTGAGATCGCTGGATAGCGAGTGAGGTGGCGTCACCCACGGAGAGCGGCGGCTGCCGCTCGAGGAAGCCCTCACTCATCCCCGCCCGAATCGGGCTCCTCGAGATGAAGCCGGTGGAGAAACCGGTGAACGGCCGGCGCGATGAGCACGGCGGCGGCGACTAGAAAGAGAACGCCGGCGAACAAGGAATAGAAGGACGCGAACAATTTGCCGGCGGTGGTTCGCAGCTCGTTCACCGGCCCCATACCGCCCAGGATCATCGAGGCGTTGAGAAGCGAATCTATCCACGAAAACCCCTCGAAGCCGCGATACCCCAGCGTCCCGATCAAGAGCGATCCGGCAATGATCGCGCTCGCCAGTCCGAAATGGCGAACGAGACGGACGAGAAACCACCGGTGGGGCAATAACGGTTGCGACCGATGTTCGAACATGACGCACCTCCCTTTCATGGATTCGCGATGTCGCGGTCGGACCGCCCGCCGGCGGCGCGAGAACTTTCGGTGTCGCCGCGCACCGGCACGAGAAGAAGCGGCCGCGTCGTTTTCGCCTGGACCTTCGCTCCCACGCTATGCGTCCAGAACGCCTCCCCCCCTCTTCTGCCGTGCGTGCCGATAACGACCATGCTTGCGCCACAACTCTCCGCGGTCTGCGCGATGACCGATGCCGTGTCACCCGACTTCACTTCACCCGAGACGGCGACCCCGCGTTTCTCTATCTCCGACGCTTGCCGCCGCTGATACGATTTGAGATTCTCCACGGTCATGCCGAGCGCGGCCCGCGTCGCCGCCGGCATAAACCGTTCCGTGGCCGCGAGACGCCCGGAAAGCTTGGACGGAGTGGGCACGACGGATAGGAGACGCACCTCCGACCCGGCGGCCACCGCGAGTCCGACGGCGATGTCGAGACCGTGTTCGTGGACGGGATCGCCGTCGACGGGGACGAGGAGAAGACGGCAATCGAATCCCCGCGGAGCCGCGGACGGTTCGGGCTGGATGAGGAGCACCGGCGTGCGGCCGGACGCGATCACTTTTTGCGCGATGCTCCCCAGGACCATCCAACGGACTCCATGCCGGCCGTGCGTACACATCACGATGAGGTCGGGAGCGAGCTCGCCCTGATGCTCGACGATTCCCTCCGCCACGTCGCGCGTCTCCGCGGTGTGAACGTGGCGATCGAGAGTCGTCTCCGATGGGAACGATCGCCGGGCGATCTCTTCGAGGTACGCTTCGGCGTCGACCGTTTTCTTCAGATGACGCTCACCGTGGACCGTCGCCGGGGCATCCCGCTCGATGATGTGGAGCAAGGTCACCTTTGCCCGTAGGACCCGGGCCATGCAGACCGCCGGAGCAAGCGCCGCTTCCGCGAGAGCGGAGCCGTCGAGCGGAACGAGGATGTGTTTGAACATGACTCATCCTTTGAGAAAGATCCGGAACAGGAGATAGACGTTCAAACTGAGTATCAGTAGCGCCGCCGCCACCGTGACGATCGTCGTCAGACGCGCGTTGACGAGGTCCCCCATGAGGTCGCGCCGCCGAACGAAGATGATCAGAGGGATGACGGCGAACGGGAGCCCGAAGCACAGAACCACCTGGCTCATCACGAGTGTCCGCGTGGGGTCGAGCCCCATGAAGATGACCACGAGGGACGGGAGCATCGTCACCAGACGGCGCAGCCACACGGGGATGTGGCGGCTGAGAAACCCCTGCATGATCACCTGGCCGGCCATGGTGCCGACGGTCGTCGACGCAAGACCGGAGGCGAGAAGCGAGACCGCGAATATCCACCCCGCCGCCGCGCCGAGGAGGGGCTCGAGGGTCATGTGCGCCGTTTCGATCGAGGACACGTCGCTCATCCCCGCGCGATGAAAGGTCGCCGCGGCCATGATGAGCATGGCGGCGTTGATCAATCCCGCCACCCCCATCGCGATGGTGACGTCCCACCGCTCGAAGTGAAAGAGACGCCGCTTCTGCACCGGGTCCTTGACGACGATTCGACCCTGCGTAAGCGACGAATGGAGAAAGATCACGTGCGGCATGACGGTGGCCCCGAGAATACCGGTCGCGAGAACCACGCTCTCCGTCCCCTGGAAGCTCGGGACGAAAGCATGATGGAAAACTTTGCCGAGGTCGGGCTTGTCCAGTATGGTCTCGAGCAGATAACAGACGGCGACCACGCCGAGGAGCGCGGTGATCACCGCCTCGATGGGGCGGAAACCGCGGCTTTGAAACGCGAGAATCAAGAACGTGATGAAGGCCGTAAGAACGCCCGCGACCGGGAGAGGGATGTGAAAGAGGAGATTCAAACCCAGCGCCGCGCCCACGAACTCGGCGAGATCCGTGGCCATGGCGACGAGTTCCATGATCACCCACATGATCCACACCACGGGCCGCGAGAAATGCATCCGGCACAGTTCGGCGAGATTGTGCCCGGTGGCGATGCCGAGTTTTGCCGAGAGCGTCTGGATGAGCATTCCCATCAGGTTGCTCGCCACGATCACCCACAACAATCGGTAGCCGAACTTGGCGCCACCCTCGATGTTGGTGGCGAAATTCCCTGGATCCACATAGGCCACGCTCGCCACGAACGCGGGGCCGAGGAAGGGCATGAGACGAGCGAGCCCGCGCTTGCCGCTCTCGCCCGAGAGCACCTCCGCGGCCGTCGAGAGCGTCGCGGCGTCAGCGTGGGGCCTCACCTTGGAACCTTTTGATCTTTTCGCCATCGGTATCTTTATCTTTCCGAGTCGCGCGCGCCGGTGTGACGCGGGTGTCGTACCTGTGACGCGCCTCGGCGTCCCACTCTCGCC
>Ga0315273_10013224_pt1 | contig 10601 bp, 8 predicted proteins | sample YL17G02_0_MG_FD_205753 | JGI IMG/M metagenome (GOLD analysis project Ga0315273, IMG submission 205753) | Sediment microbial communities from Yellowstone Lake, YNP, Wyoming, USA - YL17G02_0 | ecosystem: Environmental > Aquatic > Freshwater > Lake > Sediment | place: USA: Wyoming | collected... | reverse complement strand
TTTTTTTGGGCATAGTTTTGGTTGTTTTTGTATGCTGGCTGAGCGGCTGCTCACAGCCCGGCGAAACCACTGAGGAGGGCCGCATAAGACACATTCGCAATCTTACCGTCAATCAGCAGGAACTGACGCGGGATGTGGATAGGGCATTGCTTTTTGACAAGCCCAGCACGCTTACAGATAAAAAGCTGCCCTGACAAACATATAATATATCGTCAATAGTGTACGGCCGGACGCTGTACGCACGGTCAAAAGGATTTGGTAGTGGAAACACTCGTCGAGTATTTCAGAAGGGTGGGCAGATACGACTGGTGGGTTGTTACCATTGAATTGTTTCTTATCGGACTGGTCGTTTACTGGATTGTGGATTTCCTCGAAGGCACGCGCGGCGAGAGATTATTTCGCGGCGTTATATTCATTCTCGTTGCCGGCGTGCTCATCTTAAACCTGGTGGTTGAGAAATTCGGTTTTGAGCGACTTCAATACTTATACAAGGGTTTTCTGCTTGCGGTATTGATAATTGCGGTCGCAGCCTTTCAGCCGGAGATAAGAAGAGTTCTTATGCGAATAGGCCAGCCGCGTTTTTCCCCCGGCCCATCGCATCAGTTGGCCAGGACCACCGAGGAGATAATTACCGCCGTAACGGAACTTTCCGCAATGCGGACCGGGGCCATTATTGTTGTTGAGAAACAGGTGGCGCTGGGGGAATTCGTAGAGACAGGCGTTCGACTGGATGCCAAAGTCACTTCAGAGCTGCTCAAGACTATTTTTCATCCCGGCACAGAGCTTCACGATATGGCAGTTATAATTCGCTCCGACAGGGTGGTTGCCGCGAGGGTCCAGTTGCCGCTTGCTGAGGCCGAGCTGCCGGAACAGGGCGGCACCAAACTCGGCTCCCGCCACCGCGCCGCATTAGGCATAACTATGGGCTCGGACGCTATCGTCATAGTGGTAAGCGAAGAGACCGGCGTAGTCTCGGTTGCTCACGGCGGCAAACTGATTCGAAATATAAGCGAATCTCAGCTAAGAAAATACCTGGCCGGCCCTGTGGCCGAGGCGGTAACTATTGTCGAACGGTTATGGAAGTCTCCGAAAAAGAGTGAGAATCAGGTATAGCTCAATCGCCTGCGGGCGGCATACGCCGATGCTGCAACAGCGGATTTGGTCCCTTAAGTTTCTTGTTCGGGAGTCGTAATGTCGGTAAGTGTTAACTATGGCAAGGTATTACTTGTTGGGTTTCTGACGATTTTAATCTGGGTCTGGGCGGATTTGGCGATGGACGAGGATTTCGTTGTCTCCAGCGTAAGAATAGATATAGCCAAATCTGCCAATCCGAAACTCTGGGTCAGCTTCAATAATGAGCCGCATATTTCCATTAAAAAAGTGGTTCTTAGGGGGCCGGTGTCGAGAATTACCGAAGTAAGACGAAAACTGAGCGAGGGCTCTCTGGCCTTTGAACTCTATTTAGACCCGGAACAGGAAGGAATGACCACCGCCCGACAGTATACTCTCGTGGTGTCGGATTTTCTCAGACGCACTGACCAGATGAAACAACTCGGACTGGCTGTCAAGCTCTGCGACCCGGATAAAGTTACCGTGGATGTCGTCGAACTTGTCAGGATGCCTCTGGCTGTTAAATGCCTGGATGAGGAGCAGGTGCCTGTGGAAACGGCGACCATTGAGCCGCATCAGGTCGATATGTTTGTGCCGAAAGACTGGAGCGGCGAAAAACTTGTCGCAAAGGTTTTGCTCAGCCGCAGAGAAATCAGTCAGGCAAGATTATCCGCCATCGAGAAAAAGCCCTTTATCGAGCTGGCGCCCGGCCAGTTCAGGGAGGCCCCGACAGCGGTGAAAATCACTACCCCTCCACAGGAGAGCAGGCTTAACGATTACACTATAACGACGGCGACTCTGGGATTTATAATGAGCCCCAACCTTCAGGGAAAATATAAAATTGAGGTGGTCAATCTTAATGAGGTGATACGCTCGATTTCCATCAAGGCCACCGCCGACGCCAAACAGGCTTATGATAAGATGCGATATCAGGTTATATTGGAAATTTATGACAGTGACAGCCAGGCCAAACCCACCGAGCCTCTGCGGAAAGAGCTTATTTATAATTTCCCCTCTGAATACGTTCGCAAAAATGAGATTATGCTTAACCAGCAGCCGGCTGTAGCACGATTTAATCTGGTGTCTATTTCTGTCGAGGCATCCGCCCCCGCCACACCTTAAAATCGCCGGTGAATTTTTGATTATTCGAACAGTTATGCTCTTTTAATTGTTTTGTAGGATTCTGCCACCAGAACCAGCGCCATCGCTAATAACACCCCGGCAATGATTCCGACAGCGGAAAGGCCGTATTGTCGCAGCAACAGTACCAGGGCAAAAATAGTCATCACATTCATAAACATCATCGGCAGGAGAACAAACCCTGATTTCTTGCCGATTTTTCTAAGCCATACGGCGACCACCAGTAATACCAGGCCGGCCAATAGCTGATTTGTGGCGCCGAAGACCGGCCAGATTACCTTCCAGGCAGGAATCGGATTGCCGGAACTGTCCCTGAGAGTGATTAGCACAAAAATGGTCGGCAGCACGAGGGTCGCCACTGTGGAGATGTAGCGCCAGCGGGTATCTTTAAGATTGAAAAATTCTTCAAAGATATACCGGCCTAATCTGGTGGCGGTATCCAGCGTGGTAAGAATGAATGTCGACAGCGCCAGCAGACCGAACGAAAAACCGAGCTTTGCAGGTATGCCGAAAACCGACAAAAATTTGCTCATACCTGTGCCGTAAATGACTAATGGCGCCTTGGCAGTCAGGGCATCGCCCTTTGCCAGCATCGCCACGGCGGCCAGTGAAACTACCGCCACTATTCCTTCAATCAGCATTGCGCCGTAGCCGATAAGTCTTGCGTCGGATTCTTTGTTCAATTGTTTTGAAGAGGTCCCCGAGGCAACGGTTGCGTGAAAACCCGAGCAGGCGCCGCAGGCCACGGTGATAAACAATATCGGGAAAAGCGGACCCAACTGCGGGTCGGACCAGGTGTTAAAAGCAGGGTAACTTATTGCAAATCCGCCAAGAAGTATTCCGAAAAAGCCGCCCAGCACCGAAGCATAAAGCAGGAAACTCGACAGGTAGTCCCTCGGCTGGAGCAATATCCAGACCGGTGTCGTAGAGGCCACGAAACAGTACAGGACCAGAAAAATGCTCCAGGTTTTCTGAGGATTATTGCTGATGATTCTGGGAACAACTTCAGGCGGGATTGGTATTAGTTGGCCGACCCAGACGGCGACAAATACCAGCGGGACAAAAACAAGCGATGACCACAGCACCGACAGTTTCAGACGGTATACGGATGCGCCGAAACCGACCGCAAGAGCCATAAACAGGATTGAAGATGTTGCCACACCACCATCCTCGATGAAGGTATTTGCCGTCAGGTCGGTAAAAACCGTCAGCACATAGATAAGGCTCAGCCAGATAAAAACCAGAAAAAGTTTATAGGCCAGCGGCGACATATATTCTTTGGCAATCTCTGCGATTGAGCGGGCCTTGTGGCGGACCGACGCAATCAGTGTGGAGAAGTCGTGCACGCCGCCGATAAAAATTGCGCCGATTATCACCCAAACCAGCACAGGCAGCCAGCCGAATGCCACCGCTGCGATAATTGGGCCGACTACCGGCCCGGCGCCGGCAATCGAGGAAAAATGATGACCAAGCAAAACCGCCTTGCGTGCCGGCACACGGTCGATACCATCGTAATCGGTATGGCTGGGTGTCGGACGGTTGTTATCAATGTCGTAGTGCTTTTCCAGAAACCTTCCATAAAAAATATAAGCTGCTGCAAATGAAACAATGCCAACAAGAAGAATCAAAACTAACATATCTTTTTCTCCTGACTATCCTGCGGCCTGTGCGAGCGCGCCAATAGTCTTATCGGCACTTCCGCGGCGGGCAAAAGCTCCCGCAGCCGGTTCACTATAAACCTGCGATAGTTCTCCTCAAATAACTCCGGGTTATTTACGAACATAAGTATTGTCACCGGGTTTACGGCAATTTGTGTGGTGTAATAAATCTTCGGCAGGCCGGTTTTGTGTTTCGCAGAGACAGCCCTTGCCTCCCTGATGACTTCGAACGCCTTGTTCAGTTCGCTGGTCGGTATCCACGTTGTGGTCTGCTTGAAAATTTCCTCCGTCAGGCCAAAAACGTTGCGGATGTCCTCCGGGTCGGTTGCGGTGGTAAAAACTATAGGCACAAATTTCAGGCCCGACAGCATCTTCGTCAGGTAATCCTCGAAATCGCCGCTGCTTGCCCTGTCTTCGGCCAGGTCCCATTTATTGATGACCATTATGCAGCTTTTATATCCATCGGCGATGACCTTCGCCAGCTTTTTGTCGACCTGCGAAACCGGCTCAGTGGCGTCAATCATAAACAGCACGACATCGGCCCTGGCAATCGAGCGAATCGCCCGCACATAACTGTAAAACTCGATGCTGTCGGCCATACTGCCTTTTTTTCTCACCCCCGCGGTGTCTATGACCACGATGATTTTGCCGTCCCTTTCGATTCGCACATCGACAGCGTCCCTGGTCGTGCCGGGTATCTCGCTGACAATCACCCGCTCGGCGCCGGCCATAGCATTTACCATAGTGCTTTTGCCGGCGTTGCGTTTACCGACAATCGCGATTTTCATTACCGGCTTGCTCGGCCTGACTGATTCGAGGTTCTTCAGCCTCTCTAAAATCTCATCCAGCAGCACATTTTTATTGAGATTGTTCGTTGCCGAGATGCACAAAAACTCGCCAAACCCCAGTTTTGTAAATTCGCCTGCCGCAGGAAACATTTTTGCGTCATCCGCTTTATTGGCCACCCCGATAACATCGAGGTTATGCTTGCGAAGCATCCGGGCGATTTGCTCATCTAACGGCACAAGGCCATCACGTATGTCTACCATAAAAATTACAAGGTTCGCCGATTCAATCGCCTTTTGGATTTGCTGCTCGATATGCTCAGCAAGCTCGGTGTTATCGACTAAGCCGTATCCGCCGGTATCGACAAGCTCGAAGTAGCGGTCGTTTTTTTCTATGATGGTACTGACACGGTCTCTGGTAACGCCCGGCGTCGGCTCAACAATACTTATCATTTCGCCCGCCAGCGCATTCAGCAGACTGCTCTTGCCCACGTTGGGCCGACCAATTATCGCAACTACCGGTAGTGCCATAACAACAGCAGATTATATCAGAATGGGTGATAATTTGAAACATAACGCCAACCTGCAAAAAATCTTGCGTTAATCACAATATGCAGGTAAATTTGTATTAGCTATGGGCAGATTACCTCTACAGACCAAACTATGCCCTTTTTGTGCCGAGAAAATCCAGGCGGCGGCGGTAAAATGCCGATTCTGCGGCGAATTTCTGACCGCTGATAAACCTGTAACGCCGCAGTTCAGCCAGCCGGCCGCTCCGCAACCTGCCGAAGACAGAAAGCGGCCTGATATGATTTTATTCGAAGGCAGTCCCTCTGTCTGGGGAATTGCCGGCGCATTGGTCAAAGGCGCATTTTGTTTCTTGGTTGCCTGTTTTTTGATTTTTTACCCGCTCGAAAACAGGCTGCTGGCTGAGCGGGGTGAGGAAGTGATTTTAATGGCCGGCAGATACCGGGTGATTTTGGGACTGTTGCTTGCTGTTGTCGTGTTACTGATTTTGGAAGTAAAAATACGGAAGCTGAAAAGCATCCATTATGAAGTTACGCCCGACAGGATTGAGTGGGCGAGAGGTATTTTCGCAAGGAAGGTCGATAATCTGGATATGTTCCGGATAGTCGATTTGAAATTACGCAGGAGTTTTCTCGACCGCATATTCGGAATTGGGACGGTGGAGCTGATGACTACCGACAAGACCGATTCACTGTTTGTTTTTGAAAAGATGCACGATTCGCAGAAGCTCTATGATGCCATCAAAAAATCCAGCCTCGAAGCCGACAGAAAAAGAGGGGTCGTTCATCTCGAATAGGTTTTGGCTTTTCAGGGTATTGGCCGGTTATCCTGTAAGTTATTCGCAGAAAATCTTATTTCGCCGCCGACGATTGTTTTTTCGACTTTGCCGGCAACCGTCCAGCCGTTATAGGGGCAGTTTCTGCTCTTTGAGCGGAACTTGTTGACGTCGATTTTATATTTTGCATTGGGGTCGATAATTGTAACATCGCCCTGCTTGCCTTTGCTGAGTGTCCCCTTGTCGATGCCGATTACCCTGGCGGGGCCTTCGGTCATCAATCTAATCAGGCCGGGCCAGTCCAGTATGCGAGGCTCAATAAGAGCTTTGACATAAAGTCCCAAAGAACACTCCAGACTGGCTATGCCGAAAGGCGCAGCCAGAAATTCCAGCTCCTTTTCGCTTTGCAGGTGCGGGGCGTGGTCGGTCACCAGGGCATCGACCAGGCCTTCTTTAATCGCCCCTTTCAATGCCTCAATGTCTTTGGCCGTCCGCAGCGGAGGGCTTACCTTATAATTGGTGTCATATTCGGCACAACACTCCTCGGTCAAAAGCAAATGGTGCGGCGTTACCTCGCAGGTAACAGGCAGTGACGATTTTTTGGCTGCCCTTATAAGTTCTACCGCCCCGGCTGTCGATATATGCTGGGCATGATAGCGGACGTTGGTTTTCTTTACTAATTGAATGTCCCGCCAAAGCATCGCTTCTTCAGCAAGTGCATCCATTCCCGGCAGACCCAGTATTGTTGAATAATAGCCCGCATTCATTACACCGTTGGCTGCAAAACTATTGTCTTGGCAGTGCTGAGCTATGACTTTGTCAAACATTGCGGCGTATTTCAGCGCCCGCAGCATAACCGCCGGGTTTTGAACGCCGTTGCCGTCATCGGTGAAACCGACGGCGCCGGCCTCGGCCATAAACCCCATTTCTGCCAGTTCGACACCTTCTCTGCTCTTGGTGATAGCGCCCATTGTATATACGTGGGTTTTCCTGGCCTGTCTGCCTTTGCGGTGTATGTATTCAACATCTGTCTCATTTTCTATCGGCGGGTTGGTGTTAGGCATACAGACGACCGAGGTAAAACCTGCCGCCACCGCCGCCGCTGAGCCGCTGGCTATCGTCTCTTCCTCTTCATCGCCCGGCTCGCGAAAATGGACGTGAATATCAATAAGGCCGGGCACAACCAGTTTACCTGTAGCATCAATAACTGTTCCGTATTTTTGATTTTTGATTTTTGATTTTTGATTTTCTTTCGCGACCTCTGCGATTTTGCCGTCGACAATAAGCACATCAGCCTTTTTGTCGATGCCATTCGCAGGGTCGATAACACGCCCATTTTTTATCAAAAGTTCGGAACTCATATAATCAATCACCAATTGCCGCTGCCTGGTTGACTAAGAACAGCACCGCCATTCTGACGGCCAGACCATTTGTCACCTGCTGCAGGATGACACTGTGTTCGCCGTCAGCCACTTCGCTTTCTATTTCGAGGCCCCTGTTAATCGGCCCGGGGTGCATAACAAGAATATCAGGCTTTGCCCTTTTCATACGTTCTACGGTCAGTCCGAAATAATGCGAGTACTCGCGCACCGAGGGGAAGGGATTGCCGCCGAGCCTCTCAAACTGAATCCGAAGCATATTTATCACATCGACCTTTTCGATAACATTATCGAGCGAATAGCTCACCTTTACCGGCAGCTTATCTACCTGGGCCGGCATAAGCGTAGGCGGGCCGACAAATATCACCTCGGCGCCGAGTTTTGTCATCGCCCACATATTGCTGCGGGCAACGCGGGAGTGTGCTATATCGCCCACAATCGCTATCTTCAATCCTTTCAGGCTCCCCCTTATTTTACGAATCGTATACACATCCAGAAGGCCCTGCGTGGGATGCTCGCAGAAGCCATCGCCGGCGTTTACAACGCAGGCCTTGATATTTCTGCTCAGTAGTTTCGGTGCCCCGCCGGCGCTGTGCCGGATGACAACAATGTCAACCCCCATCGCCTCCAAGTTCCTCGCTGTGTCTAAAAGCGTCTCGCCTTTGGCAACCGAACTGCCCTTTTCGGTAAATTCTATAACATCGGCGCTTAGCCTGCTTGCAGCAAGGGTGAAACTGTTTCGCGTGCGGGTGCTGTCTTCGAAAAACAGATTTACTACCACCTTACCCCGAAGCGGAGGAGCTTTTTTCACCGACCGTGTGCTTATTTCCTCGAAGCCTTTGGCTGTGTCGAGAATATATGTGATTTCCCCCGCGCTCAACTCCCGCAGGCCCAGCAGATGTTTGCGGTTCCATACAAACTGCTTGTCCTGTTTTTTTGATTCCGTCATCCGTGAAACTTAAAAAGGAGAATTATATACTATTTTTTCCGCACTTTAATTTTTGACTTTTTTCGTCCAGGCTCTTCCGTTTGATTTATTAACACCTCGTCTTTTCCATCCGATTCAACCAGGCTGACCTGCACCGATTCATCAGGCGTTAATTTTGCTCTGTATCCGACGAAATCCGCCTGTATTGGAAATTCTCTGCCGGCCCTTTCGACAAGCACTGCCAGCTTTATCGCCTTCGGCCTGCCGAGGTCTATAAGCGCATCCATTGCCGCACGTGTCGAGCGGCCGGTGTACAGAACATCATCGACCAGGATTATGATTTTATTTTCTATGTCAAAGCCTATCTCCGTGGTTCGCACCTGCGGCTGACCGTTCTTCGGCGGCGAATTCAAATCATCACGGTAGAGTGTTATATCCAGCGTTCCATTGGGAACATCTTTTTTTAGCCTCTTTGACAGCAGCTCTGACAGCCTCTGGCCGAGAATCTCCCCTCTGCTGCGTATGCCCACTATGGCAATATCCTCCTGCCCCCCGATTTCAGAGATAATACGGCCTGTCAGGTCTTTCAGAATTTGCTGGATTCGCCTGGAATTCAGGATTACTTTCATAATTGCGGCAAACCTTCGGCCAAATTTAGCCGAAATAAATTTTGTTAAATATAGCAAATGCCGCCGATAAAAGCAAGGTTTATGAATTTTTAGCCGGATTTTTCTAATATAACCGGACGTCGAAAAAAGCCCTGTCGCAGGCCGAATAATTTGGCTTGCACATAATGCAGTTTTATGGTATTATAATGTGCGGAAATTCGGGCAGAAAATATATATTGAGCTTTAGACCGGGGGGAACAAGTTCGGTGTTTTCGGGATTTCCAAAAGTTCCTGGAGGAACGGGATGACGAGAAGCACCAAAAAAGCGGTCTGGCTATGCGTCAAAGCATACGTGCTGGCGCTGTTTGTGTGCGCTGCTGCAATCGCCGCCGATGACCAGGTGCCCGAGAAAGTTCTCCAGCCGCAGGGCCTCGATTACGCCGGCATTTATGCACTAAGGCAAGCCGACCCTTCACTGACAGGTGCAGGCGTCAGGTTCGCAGTTGTCTGCCGAAGCATCACCTATATTAACGGTGAGCCGCAAAACGATTACCAGCCGGATGTTAAGCATCAGTGTTTCAGGCAGGGACAACTTAATTTTTACGACCAGAATGACCTGCCGACCGGTATTTCACCTCACTCCACGGCTGTCTGCTCCATATTATTCGGCGAAGACCCCAACGCCTTTAATCAGCGGTTGGGCCGATTTTACTATCAGGGTGCAGCACCGAAAGCCGACGCCGACGTCTACGAATTCTGGCACTTCCTAATCAACAATGTATTTTTGGGTCTGCCTCCGAATGCCGACATACTGACCGCCGACACCGGCAGCCAGTTTGAAGACTGGTGGACGCGAGGCATTGAATCAATGACAGAGCAATACGGCCTTGTCGTAGTGGCCGGGATAGGCAACGGCTACACCGCTTACGACCCGCCGTTATACCCGGCAGCGGGAGCTAATGCTATCGGTGTCGGCGTGGTTGACTCTGTAAATGCCGAAAGTCTCGCAACGAGGCTGTCGAAATTCTCGCTTGCTTACCCGGAACATTCCAGCACCGGCCCAACTGCCGGCCGCCGATGCAAGCCCGACATAGTCGCCGGAGGCAACTGCCTTGCTGCGGCGGCAAATGACCCCAGCCGCTATGAGCCGACCGGCAACTGGTCCAGCTTTTCAACTCCCGTCGTCGCAGGAGCCGTCGGCCTGCTCCTTCAGGCTGCCAAACAAGACCCCAATCTCAGTTCAGCCGCCTCGCCGGAGGGCGGAAACTGCGTTATAAAGGCCGTTCTGCTCAGTTCCGCAGCCAAACTGCCTTACTGGCACAAAGGTTTGTTGACAAAAGATGATGACCACCTGGTGCCGCTGGATTATGTTCAGGGTGCCGGCCTGTTGAATGCGGCAGAGGCGCATAAACTGCTGCTTGCCGGGCAGCACAAAGCCGGCAAAGTCCCGACAACCGGCTGGGACCTGAATCATTTGGCGAAAAATCAAAATCCCCAAAATGTCTACAGGATAACTATCCCGGAACCGGCCGGAAAACTAATCACCGCCACCGTTGCCTGGAACAGGCATTACAGCAACACTTATCCTTTTGAGCCTGCCCCGGAAAAGGATGCCGACCTTCGGCTGGAAGTCCGGGCAATTGACCCTGATGTTCCTGAAAAGGATTATCTGCTCGATTATAGCGACAGC
>Ga0315273_10013219_pt1 | contig 10602 bp, 6 predicted proteins | sample YL17G02_0_MG_FD_205753 | JGI IMG/M metagenome (GOLD analysis project Ga0315273, IMG submission 205753) | Sediment microbial communities from Yellowstone Lake, YNP, Wyoming, USA - YL17G02_0 | ecosystem: Environmental > Aquatic > Freshwater > Lake > Sediment | place: USA: Wyoming | collected... | reverse complement strand
GGCGGTGGGGCGCCGGGGGGGGGGGGGGGGGGGGGGGGGGGGGCTTTTTGGTTGTGGGTGTTGTTGTTTGGGGGGGGGGCGCGGGGGGCGCCCCCCCACCACTCCCACCGCCTCCACCCCCACCGCCGCCCCTCTCCCGCCTCACCCTCCACCAGGGCACCCTCTTGGCCGTCGTGGAGTGTGCCCGGGGCGGACGGGCGCCGCACCACCATCAGCCGCCCCCGCCGCCCGACCAGCAGGCGGACGAGCCGACCGGCCCCCGCAGCCTGGAGCTCGACCTGAGACGGGTCGGTGTGTGCGTGTGCACCTGGGCGCCGCCGTTGCCGTCGCCTAGGCAGCAGACCCGCCCTCCTGCACCCACCCTCCAGGTCCACCCCGGCCGGGTGACCCGGGGTGTGAGCCTGGTGGTGGGCGAGGCCGAGCTGCGGGATGGCGGGGCGGCCGCGGCCGACCGGGCATGGCGGGTCGTGCTGGGGAGGGCGGGTGCTGGGGGGGGGGGGGCGGGCGCGTCGGCCGGCGTGCCCGCCCGCCATCCACCTTTCCTAGACGTGGCCATCCAAGTGGTGCAGCCCCGGGACAGGCACCCAAACCTGCACCCAAACCTGCACCCAAACCTGCCCACCTCCACTTCCCACCGCGAAGCCCGCCTCTCCATCGCCACAGCCCCCCTGCGCCTGCGCCTGGACCAGGACGTCGTGACGGCCCTGATCAGCCTGGGCGACGCCCCCGCGGACAGCCTGTCCTTTGATGACGGGGCGGTGGATTTGGTGGGCGGCGGCAGCAGTAGTGACAGCGATGCAAGCAGTGGCGAGGAGGCGGAGGGAGGGGATGGGCGCGCCACCACCGACGCCGACACGCCCGCGCGCGGCCCCTCCTCCTCCGCCTCCGCCGCCGCCACCACCACCCCTCCCGCCCCCTTCTTCATCCAGCGGGCCGACATCGCCCCCTTGGACCTGACCGCCGACTACCGGCCCCGCCGTCTGGATGTGGGAGCGCTCGCGGCTGGCCGCCTGGTGGAGCTGGTCAACGCGGCCCCACTGGCGGGGGTGCGGCTGGTGCTGCCCAGGGTGACCGCGCACGGCCTGGCCGGGCCGGGGCACCTGGCCCGCCGCGTCGGGTCGGCCTGGCTGAAGGCCGTCAAGTCCGGGCCGGGCCTGGCCTCCCTGGTGGCGGGCATGCCCGCCGTGCGGGCGGTCACGCGCGGGCCGGCCGGCGACCTGGTCCTCCTGGCGCGGCTGCCGGGCGCCGTCCGGGCGGCGGGCAAGGCGGCGGGCATAAGTGGGCGAGGGGCGAGAAGGTTGAGGCGGAGATTGAGGAAGGGGTTGGCGGCCGTGATGAGGGCAGCGGTGAGCGAGGCGGCGGGGGTGGTTGAGAGGAGGATGTGAGCGGTTGTTTGCGGGAGTGCAGAAGAATGGGGAAGCCACTCCTGAATTCTCCCCCGCCCTCATCTCTCCCCCATGCCCACCCCGGCCGTCACGGCCGCCCTGGGCACCAGCGCCACCGCCGCCAACCCTTCCTCCCGCGCGTCGACACCCACCGCCGCCGCCAAGGGCTCGGCCGTCCGGTCGGCCATCGTCCCCTTCACCCGCCCCTTTGACTGCGATGTGAGCGGGACGTCGGCCCCCGCCTCCTCGGCCCCGCGCTCCTTCACGGCGGCCGGCGGCGGCTCCCTGCGCCGACCCGAGTGGCGGCCGCCCCTAGGCTCGGGCGGTTCATCCTTGGCCGCGGGTTCCGCCTCCATGGCCGCCCGCGCGGCGGCTGGCGCCCCGTCCCTGCGCCCCACGCCTGCCGAGGTCGTTGTCGCGGGCTTTGCCCCCGCCCGGACCGACGCCGCGCCCGTCGACGGCCCGGTCTCGCCCGCCCGCCCGGGCCTGCTGAGCCGGGTCCTGACCAGCATGCCCCTGAGCGTGGAAGAGGTGAGAGGCGGGTGAGGGGAGAGGGGGTGGGGCGCGGCGGATGTGTTGCGCCCCGGCGTTGTCGCGTCGCAAACCGAACGAAAAGGGCAAACCCTTCCTGCCCCAAACCGCCCTCCCCCTCCCTGACGCCGCACGCCCCCTACCACCCCCCCTTCCAGCCACCCTACCCCACCAGTGACGTTTCTGACTCCCTACTGTCCGACTTGGAGGTGCGTGTGGGGCGGGTCGAGTGGAGAGGGGGGCAGGAACGGCCGCGTCGGAAGCTGCCCATGTCAGCGCCCCCTGCCTGCCTTTTTTTTTTCTCGGACCAAGGGTATTACCCGTGCGGCCAGGGCCCGCCCTGAACGCCGCTCCGTCACGCCCGGGCGGGTTAGTGGGGAGCCTGGCCGCCTATCGGGCCCGGAAAAAGGGGGGGGTCGGTCGCAGCGTGGGCCCGCATTCGGGCCGCCTTTTCCATCAGTCTCTCCCTCCGCGCGCGCTCGCCCCCACTCGAAAAAAAAAAAAAAAAAACACGCCGGGTCCGGCTCGTCCGACTCATCCACCTTCCCCCCCCCCTCCCCCCCTTTTCTGCTTGTCTTTTCCTCGCAGTCCTCCGCCGCCGTCTTTGCCACCCCCGTCGTCCGCACCGCCTGGGCCATCGCCACGGCCGCCCACGTCGGCCAGGCCGCCCGGTCGGGCGTGCCCATGGCCGCGCACTGCGTGGAGGTGGCGCGCGGGGTGGCAGGCCTGGGCGCCGACGCCGACACGGTCGCCGCGGCCCTGCTGCACGGGGCCCTGTCCCGGGGGCTGCTGGCCTCGCCCGACGCCCTGGCGGCAGCCCTGCCTGCCGGGCCCTCCCGCGCGGCGGTGACGTCCCTCGTCCGGTCGGTCGCTCGCATGTCCGACCTGTGCGCGGTCCGCCGCTGGTCGACAGCCGCGGCCGCCGCGGCCGCGGCGGGGGGTGAGGACACGGCCACGGACACCGCCGCCGACGACGACGACGGCAACGACTCGCCCCTGGACGCGGGCGCCCTGGTGGACGTCCTCCTCGCCATGGCTGACCCCCGGGCCGCCGTCATCAAGCTGGTGGACCGGGTGGTGGCCCTGCGGGCCGCCGTAGCGGCGGGCGGGGACGCGGCCGGGGCGGCTGCGGCAGACGCCCTGGCCCTCTACGCGCCCCTGGCCAACCGCCTGGGCGTCTGGTGCTTGAAGGCCGAGTTGGAGGACCTGGCCTTCGCGGCCCGCCACCCGGCCCAGCACGCCGAGCTGGCGGCCCGCCTGGGCCGGGGCGGCGGCCCGTCCACGGGCACCGCCCCTGCCCGCGCGTCGCTGGACGCGACCCTGGACGCGATGCGGGCGGCCCTGGCGGCCGCGGGCTTGGGCGACACCGCCGACCTGACGGGCCGCCCCAAGCACCTGTACGGCGTTTTCACCAAGATGAGGGCCAAGGGCGTGCCCCTGGAGGCCGTCACGGACGTACGGGCGGTGCGCGTCATCGTCCCGGACAAGGCGGCCTGCTACCACGCCCTGCGCGCGGTCCAGGGCCGGTGGAAGGCCGGCGGCGGCGGCGAGTGCGCGGCCGGCGATGACGCCGTCAAGGACTACATCCGCCACCCCAAGCCCAACGGGTACCAGAGCCTCCACGTCGTGGTGACGGGCGACGACGGCGCGCCCGTCGAAGTCCAGATCCGCACCCCCAAAATGCACCTGGTCGCCGAGTTTGGCCTCGCCGCGCACTGGCGGTACAAGGAAAGGGGCGGCGGCGGCGGCGGCGGCGGCGATGGTGGGGACGCGCCCTCCGCGCTGTCGCCCTCCGAGGCCCGGGCCGCCCGGGTCGGCTACGCCCGCTGGCTCCTGGCCTGGGCGTACGAGCTGGACGACAAGCAGTGCCGCCGGGATGCACCGGGCGCGGGCGGGCTGGTGTCCCGCCTGGCCGCGGCGGTCCAGTGTGTGGATGGGGAGGGCGGCGGGGCGGGCGAACCGCACGCCCACGCCCACGCCCATACGTCCGCGTGCGGCCCCTTCCCGGGCGAGCACGCCCCCGACTGCCGGTTCGCGGCCTTCCTGCGCCGCCAGTCGGCACTCCCCGCAGGGCCCCTGCTGCCCGGCAGCGGCCTCGCCCCGCCACCCCCGCCGGGTTCGGGGGACGCGGTGTCCATCGTGGTGGTCGACCACACGGGCGCCTCGCCCGCGGGCTCGCCCACGGCCGCCGACGCCATTGCCTTCCCCGCCTCAACCCGCTACGCCCCCCGCGTGGAGACCGTCCCCGCCGGCACGACGGCGGGCGCCCTGGCCGCCCGCCTCACGCGCGACGCCGCGCGCGATGCGGGCGTCCCCCTCTCCGCTGTCCACGTCCTCATCAACGACGCACACGTCCCGCCCGGGTCGACCGCCGTCATCGAGGTGGGCGACAAGGTCGACGTGTTTGCGGACGAAGTGCGTGAGCGGGCCTGTCGGGGGGGTGGGGCGGGCGACGCCGACGCCGACGCCGACGCCCCCATCCTCATCTCTGGCGCCCCCGTCCGCCGCGGCGGCTCCGGCACCAGCCCCCTAGACCTGGACGTGGAGCGGGAGCGCCTAGCCCGCATCTTCCGCCGCCCGTCCGGGGCGGGCGGGAGCCCGCCGGATGGTGCGGCGGGCGCCAGCGCGCGGCGTGGTGAGGAGGAGGGTTGGTGAGTTATTGTTTTTCTTCCCAAGTCGTCCTAGGTCTTTTTTGTACGATCATGTGTGTGTGTGTGTGTGTATGTCTATGCATGTGTGTGTGTGTGTGTGTGTACGATCAACATCGGGCTGCGCGTGTGCCTGTGCCACGGCCCATTCTGCCGTGCGTGGGCGCGTGCGCGGCACCAAATTTGTAAAAACGAAAATGGAGAAGGTATTTTTCACGACAGGGTTGTGTGTGCCTCGGCCAGCTCTCAACACACTCGCTTTCGCGGCCTCTTTGCCCGCTCGCACTCTCGCCTTTCACCGCACGCGCACGTGCGTGCGCTCCACGGGACACGCCTTGACCCTCTTGCAGTCCTTTGACCGGCTCCGCCTGCGTGAGCAAAAGCGAGAGAGAGGCTGCCAAAAAGCAATCCAGCTCGTTTTTTTTTTTTTTGCTGTGCGCCCACCCCTCCCGGCCGCTACCTTGAGCCCAACGCCGCCGCCTGTGTGACCGCACACATCCCCACCTTTCATCAGCCATGGCGACCGCGATGAGTGACCGGACGGTGGCCTACTATTACGACGAGGAGATTGGTAAGAGGAGAGCGAAAGAAGAGAGCCGGCGATGCAAAAGCCTGCTGTCTGGAAAGTCCAGGGGCCCACGCCCCTGGTCTGGGGTCTGCTCAGCCGCAGCTTCACCCAGTGAGGGAGCCAAGCTCACGCCCGCCACATTGCGTTTGGTTTCTTGGCGGCCCAGCCGTCGGGACCTCGCCTGAACGCGCCTTGCATGCACTGGCTTTGTGGGCGCCACACACACACACGATGGAGAGGGTGCTCTCTCTCCGCCATCCTCCTGCAAGGCCGCTCCTGGGGCCCCTCCCAGTTGGCAGAGGAAACAGCGTGGTTCAAATTTATGATGATGAACGGAAGGCGGGTGCCTTGTCTCTCTGGGGCTGGCGGCGCAAGCAAAAGAGAAACGAGGAGCGCCAACCCCTCTTGCCTCTCTCCCTCTACCTCCACCCCGACGGCTCACCCCCGGCTCACCCCCCCTTCCTCTCTCCCTTCTCCCTTCCCCGTCTACTTCCCCCCAGGCTCCTTCAACTACGGCGGCGGGAACCCCATGCGCCCGCACCGGGTCCGCCTGACGCACTCGCTGGTCGAAAACTACGACCTCCCCAAAATGCTCAAGGTACACAAAAAGAGAGAGAGAGCGATGGAGAGACGCGACCAACCATCACCCACCCCCAGCCTCACGCATATCATCTTTCCGCTCCCTCCCCACCAACCCGTCTAGGTCCACCGCCCCACCCCACGCACGGAAACGGAGCTGGAAGAATTCCATGCCGACGACTATGTCTCCTTCCTGCAACGCGTCACCCCCGACGGCCAGGACGAGTTTTTAACCCAGATGCGCCGGTTCAACTTGGGCCCCGTCGGCGAGGCCGACTGCCCCGTCTTTGACGGCATGTTTGAGTATTGCGCCCTGTACTCGGGCGGGTCGGTCGGTGGGGCTGCCCTGCTGAACAAGGGCAACGCGGACGTGTGCCTCAACTGGGCGGGCGGCATGCACCACGCCAAAAAGGCCGAGGCGTCTGGGTTTTGCTACGTCAACGACATCGTGCTGGCCATCCTGGAGCTCCTGAAAACGCACGCCCGAGTGTTGTACGTGGACATCGACATCCACCACGGGGATGGGGTGGAGGAAGCGTTCTTGCTGACGGACCGGTAAGAAGCGAATTGAATAAGGGCGGAGAGAGAGAAAAAAGGGTGCGCGCACGCGTGCGCGCCAAGCAAAACCGCACGACTCTTCTTGATTTTGCTCACCCCCATCTCCTGCACCCATCCACTCCACCCACAGCGTCATGACCGTCTCCTTCCACAAGTACGGCGACTTTTTCCCGGGGACGGGCGCCCTGGGCGACGTCGGCACGGCCGGCGGGTCGGGGTACTCGGTCAACGTCCCGCTCCAGGAGGGCATGGACGACGAGTCCTACCGCTTTGTGTTTGAGCCCATCATGGCGAAAGTCATGGAGGTCTTCCAGCCCGGCGCTATCGTGGTGTGCGGCGGGGCGGACTCCCTGTCGGGGGACCGCCTGGGCTGCTTCAACCTGTCCCTGGACGGCCACGCCTCGGCCATCGACTTCCTGGCCCGCTTCCGCATCCCCATGCTGGTCCTGGGGGGAGGGGGCTACACCATGCGCAACGTCGCCCGGTGCTGGGCGTACGAGACGGGCAAGCTCCTGGGCCTGGACCTGCCCGACGAGCTGCCGGAGGGCGCCCTGGACGAGTACGATTACTACGTGGACACGCACCGCCTGCGCATCGCGGTCTCCAACATGCGCAACGCCAACACGCGCGAGGGCCTGGCCGCCATCACGCGCACCGTGCTGGCCAACCTGACCAAGCTGCCGCCCGTGCCGTCGGTGCCGTTCGCCATTCCCCCGCCCCCGATGGGCGGGGAGGGCGTCGCGCCGGAGCCGGACATGGACGTGCGTGGAGGCGGGGCCGCGGCCGAGGATGCCCGGGTCGCCAAAGCGGACGATGGGTACGGGTCGGACGCCGAGGCCGGGGCCCGCAATGTCAGTGAGGCCCGGGATGAGCCTGAGGCCGGTGTGAAGGCGGAGGCAGCGCCCGCGCCGGCGCCGCTGCCAGGCACGGATGAAGCGTTCCTGGCCCAGGCGGCGTCGGCGGGGGTGGGGCCTGGGAGTGAAGCGGCAGGGGTGGGGGGTGGTGCGGGTGCGCCCGCGCCCGCGCCGATGGAGGCGGATGGGAGGGAGGCGGCCGGTGATGGAGACGTACCCGCACCCTCGGCTGAGGAGCCTAAGGAAGAGCCGGACGACGGGGCGGCGCCCATGAGCTGAGAGCGGGGTGGAGAGGGAGGGGTTGAGAGGGGTTGAGAGAGGGCGTGGAGAGAGAGAAAAGGAAGGAGTGCGCGTGTGCTTTTTGAGTGTGTGTGTGTGTGTCATGGATGGCTGCTTTCAATTACACGCGAACGCAAAAAAGGACGCGCCGGAAACGGGAGAGAGCCCGCGCGGGCGCGCGGGCTCCCTCTCATCTCACAACCCCAGTGATGATATGTTTTTTTTTCTTCGCGCCCTCTCTCTTCATGCGCGCCCAACACCACACCACAGCACGCGGGCACCCCTTCTCTCACACCCCTTCTCTTTCATTCTCTATCCCCAGCACGCGTCTCTTTTCATCTAGGCCATCACATCCACGACGGGAGCCGTCGCTGCCGCCGCCGCCGCGACGACGTCCTCCGCCGCCGCCGCGCGCACAAGGTCGGCGCCCCGGTCAGACTTGGCCTGGGGCGCCCAGGCGGACGAGGTGGCCGTCATGCAGAACGACCACTTGTCCGCGGAATCGTGGATGTACTTTGAGATGGGCTTGCCACCACCGTGGCCGGCGCGGGTCTCCACGCGCAGGGCGAGCGCATTCCGCTGGGGCGAGTCGGGGCGGCCCGCCAGGGTCGACTGGAGGGCGGCCGCGTACTTGAGGGAGTGCAGGGGCGGCACCCGGTCATCAAACTCGGCGGTCGACACCAGCATGGCCGGGTACTGCTTGGATCCCTCTGCGGGCGCCACAATGTTGTGCAGGGGCGACCAGCCCTGGATGAAGGGCAGGTCGGCGGCCGCCTCCGGGTTGCCGTAATCCGACTCCCAGAAAATGCCGACCGTGAATTTCTGGAAGCGGGTGATGTCGGTGACGGGCACGTCACACAGGACGCAGCCAAACAGGTCGGGCCGCTGGTTGGCGGCGGTGGCGACCAGAGTGCCGCCAAAGGAGGCGCCGTGGATGGACAGCTTGGCCGGGCTGGTGTAGCCCGAGGCGGTCAGGTACTCGGCGCACGTGTAGAAATCGTCAAACGTGTTTTGCTTGCGGTCCGCAACGCCGTCGGCGTGCCAGCGCTCGCCGTACTCGCCGCCCCCGCGCATGCTGCAGGAAGCGTAGACGGCGCCATAGCCGTGGGCGGCGACCAGGACGTCCGGCTCAAACTCGATGCCGTTGACGATGTTGAAGCCGCCATACCCGTAGAGGACAGCCGGGTTTTTGCCGTCCAGGGTGGTCCCCTTGCGGGCGGTGATGAACAGGGGCACGTTGGCGCGGCCGTCCTTGGAAGGAAGGAAGACCTGGGTGGTCTCATAGTCGGCCAGGTCGATGCCCTTGACCTGGGCGGCCTTCCACAGGGCGGGCGCCACAGTCGGGGACGCCGCGTTCCACCGGTACACCGCGCCCGGGTTGGTGAAAGCCATAAACTTGAAAAATACCTCAGACCGGGACCGGTCGGTGGAGACGGATGCGGTGCCCGGGCCGGGGAGGGGGACCTCGCCCAGGGGCGACCCGTCCCGGGCGTCCACCAGGCGGAGCGCAGTCTTCACGTCGTGGAGGTAGGTCAGGAGCAGGGCAGGCTGGCCGTCTGGCCCCACCGTCGGCGAGGCGGCCTGCAACAAGTCCCGGCCGTGCTCCGGGACGACGTCCTCATACTCCAGGGCGGCGCCCGTGTTGGCCAGGTTAAGGCGCACCACCCGGTACCGGGGCGCGTTCCAGGTGGTCAGAAAGTAGACCTCGTCGTCGTAGCCCGCCACGTACTGGAACTCGTACCCGCCGTGCATGGGCAGGGAGGTCCAGGGCATGGGCTGGGCGGCGGCTTTGTTAGCCCCCGCCAGGTTGTACGGGCTCAGGTCGGGCGGGGAGGAGACGGTCGGGGAGCCGCCGCGCTTGGCCGTGGCCAGCTTGGGTAGGGCCGCCAGGTTGGCGACGAGCAGGCGGGACGCCGCGGCGGAGGAGGTCGAGGATGCTTGCAGCACAAGGTGCTGGCCATCCCCCGTCGCGGTGGCCGTGATAAAGTCGGTCGGCCCGTCCGCGGAGAAGACGTGGATGTCCGCGGCCTGCTCCGTCCCGACGACGTGGTACCACAGCTGCTGGACGGAGTCGGCACCGTTGGCGGCCCCGGAGGTGTCCCCGCCGGCGGGGGCCTGGTAGCGCGAGTAGAAAAATGCGCCACCGTCGCGGGTCCACGACAGTTCCGTGAACTTGACGTGCTCCAGCTTGTCGCCCGGCAGCAGGGCGCCCGTCCCGTCCGGGTTGATGCGGTATATGCGCACGGTGCGCCAGTCGGAACCGCCTGTGGAGAAGGCGGCGGCCAGGAGGGTGCCGTCCTTGTTGATGGAGAACTCCTGCAGGGCAACCGTACCGTCGGCGCGTAGGGTGTTGGGGTCGAGGACGACGGACGGCGGGCCGTCCAGGGTGGGGCGCGAGTACAGGACGGGCTGGTTTTTCAGGCCGGCATTGCGCCGGTAAAAGTAGCGGCCGCCGGCCATGAAGGGCAGGCCCCACTTTTCATAGTCGTACGCGTTTTTCAAGGACGCCTCCAGGGCCGGCCGCGAGTCGCAGGTGGCCAGCAGGCGGTCGGTCAAGTTGTTTTGGGCGGCGATGAAGGCCGCCAAGCCGGGGGCGGCCGGGTCCTCCATCCAGCGGTACGGGTCGGATATGGTCGTGCCGGACAGTACGTCCTTGGCCGCGACGGTGCGGGCGCGCGGGTAGGTGCCTGGCTTGACGGTGAGGGCGCCCAGGGGCGCGCCAGGGCGGTTGGCCGCGGTGGGCGGGGGCGGGGAGGGGAGGGTGGAGGCGGGTGGGGTGGCCGCCGAGGCCAGAGCCAGGGCGGCCGCCAGGACGGTGGTCGTCAGGGCGGTGGCCAGGGAGCGGCGGCGGGGGTGGTGGTGGGGCGCCATGGCTGTGGGTTAGGAGGGGGGGATGGACGGGGGACGATGAGAGAAAAAGGGTGATGGGGCCGCGGGCTGCGGGAGAGAGCGAGACAGAGAGGGATCTCTCGGTCTCGCTTCAATTGTTGGCAGCGACGCCGGGCACGGCCACACCAAGGCGCGCTAACCTCCGCTACGAGCATGCCCTGGCAGCCTGCAGCTTCTAATCCTCCTACAGGAGGCGAGCAATGCGCCGGCGGGGCGGCAGGAGCTGGACTCGCTGCGCTCTTTGGCTTGGCCTTCCAGGACACGACGCGGAATTGCTTTTGGGGGTGATTGAAGAGAGCAGCGCACGTAAG
>Ga0315273_10013217_pt1 | contig 10603 bp, 15 predicted proteins | sample YL17G02_0_MG_FD_205753 | JGI IMG/M metagenome (GOLD analysis project Ga0315273, IMG submission 205753) | Sediment microbial communities from Yellowstone Lake, YNP, Wyoming, USA - YL17G02_0 | ecosystem: Environmental > Aquatic > Freshwater > Lake > Sediment | place: USA: Wyoming | collected... | reverse complement strand
CGCCGCCCCACTGGACGATGTTGTCGTTGAGGATGGTACCGGGGCAGTTCTGGACGCCCTGGCACGAGCCGGGGCCACTGCCGCCCGTGACGACGGTGACCCTCTCGCCATAACGATTGCTCATGGCGTGGTCCCTACCATCACGTAGACCCCAATATCAGGGAACAAGGTTCCATCGAGCCCGTTGCCGTACGCCGCCGAGAGCGTTGCATCTATCCCTGTGGACGGAGTGAAATCCCACGTTCCAGCGCCGGAGCGCGTCACGCCAATTAGGAGTTCGTCGCCAAGTGCCTGAAGTTCGATGATTTCGTAAACGGCACCTTCCTGGTCCGACGGAGCAAGCCCCTGTGCGACGCTGCCAGAAGTCCCGCCGGGGATGAGCGGTATACCCAAACCAGCGTTGACGGAGAAGTTGAAGGTGAGAGCTTCGGCGTACACGCTTTGCGTCGCTGCCCCGCCGAGGGTAGTTGGCGCGGGGCCATCGTTGTAGATGACAGACTGGCTCGCTGCCGGGATTACAACGCGTGCGCTGCCAACAACCGGGACTCCCGACCCCTGCTTAGGGTAGTGGTACGGTATCCTGCCCACTGCGTAGTCGTGCAGATTGCGAAGTCGCCAGATGGCGCTGTAGACGTATCCGAACGGAGCCACGCCGCCGTTGTTCGGCGGGATCGATGGCACCCATATGGAAACGCGCGAGCCGAGCGGTACGCCGAGACCGCGCACAAGGGACGGCGCGTACCCCGCCTGACCCGCAAAAGGGTCAAGCGCCAGCCCGCCCTCGGTGAGCATGATGGGAATGTTGGTGGATATCCCCTGGTAGCTCCCGTTGCCCGGCGTCAGGTTGTCGAACCCGGCGTAGGGCCGGAGGATGCGCGCGATGCCAAACTGCGCGTCTGCTGCAACAGTCTGGCTCATTTCGAGTCGCCCTTGGCCTTGTAGAGGATGTACGACGCGAGCCCGGCTCCGGCGAGAGCGAACGTGCCCGACACGACCGCTTCGTGGTCCGCCTCAGAGTTGCCCTTGGCCACGTTGCGGGCCGCCCGGATGGCGTTGACGGCCGCGCCGCCGAACAGGCTGCCAGCGATGCCGCCCATCACGCCCGCGTAGCGAGCCCCCGCGTACGCGCCCGCGCCCACGGCGATGAGGGCCAAGCCCAGCATGTGCGCCTGCTCCAGCGACTCCGGGTCGCCCATGCCTCGCATGCCGAAGCCGGCGGCGGCCCCGCGGATGGCCCCAGGAGGCGGAGGCCACGGCAACGGGCCATCTCCCGGAGCTGGCGCGAGCTGTTGCTGCGGTGGAGCGTCGAGCAGCGGGTTGTGCTGCTGAATGTCGCCCACGACGCTCGGGACCATGGGCATCGACAACGTGCCTCCTGCGTCGTCGTCGGGCTTCCAGTCATCGAACGCGTCGGACGGATTGTCTCCGGCCGAGGGAGGAAGCTGGTAGGCGCCGTACGCGTTGGGCATGGGGTCCTCGGGTATCCTACCGACCTTTTGGTCCGAGCGAAAGAAAAGTATCAGGTGTCCGGGCGAATGCCCAGCTGGGCCAGGACCGAGTCCGGGAGGGTCGGCGGGGCTTTCTTCACTTTCGCGTACGTGCTCGTGCGCGCCTGAGCGAACAGGCCGCCGTAGTTCTGCATAGTGGCGAGCACCCAGGAGTCGCCGGCGCGCTTGGCGCTGCCCCGGGTCTTCGCGATGACGCGAGCGCCCATGGTGATGCACGTCCTGGTGCGCTCGGGCGACGTCCCGACGATGTCCCTCAAGGCGAGCTTTTCGTTGGGAGACACCACCCGGAGCATCTGGACGTTGATCTGCATGAGACAGCCCGCTCGGCAGTAGCGCCTGGCCCCCGGGGTGCCCTCCTTCACCCTGGCGCCGGTTCTGGGGTCAGCGCTCGAACAGTCCCCGTATGCGGCCGGGCCCACCCCGGCCTGGACGTCAGCTCTTAGCCCACTTTCGAAGAACATGTGGGTCGTGATGACGTCGGCTAGCTCGCGCCGGTCGAAGCGCCATTCCGGCAGGTTCTCGGCCACGTCGGCTATGGCCTCGGCGATCCCCGCGTAGCGCCGGAGCCCCTCTTGAGCGGTTTCCTGCCGTGTGTACGCCCTCTCGTAGCGCGAGAAGCTCGGCGCGTCGCAGATGGTGCCCGGATCGGCGCACACGCGCGTCGCCTGGCAGGTCTTGTCGCAGTCGGGAACGACGGTCCTGGAGTAGGCGCTGTGGCCAGGGGGAGCGAGCGAGAGCATGGCGGCGAGAACGTGCTGAGCGAGGCTGGTGTCTAGCATGGGCGCCAGGGTGGTCAGCGCGGGCCCGAGAGTCAAGTCTCTTGCGGTCGACGAGTAAACCGATGGCGCGCGTCTTGCTTTAACGCTTACTATCTAGGTTACCGTAATTGCTTAGTCGATGCGCTTACGATTCAGTCTCTCTCACTCTGTGAGCCCTGGCCGGTCTTCCACAGCCAGTACGCCGTGCCGAAGAGTCCGGCGATGACGAGCCAGTCCCACGGAGACTGCTTCGGTGGGGAGGGTTCTCCGAGTGATGGTCTGCTGAGGAGGGCGTAGCTCATGCTCCCACCATGGGAACGCCGGGCTGGCGCAGAACCTTGAGCACGCCCTGGTGCGACGCCAGCGGCGCTAGCACCGGGTTCGTGAGCAGGTCCTGCAGCTTCATGGGCTGGCCGTCGACCACCACGTCGTTGAGGACGAAGATGGCGTCCTGCGAGTAGTCGTCGTGAAATCTGCCGTGCTTCGTGCTCGGCTGCTGCCACACGCGCATGGTCACGCCCTGGGCGTTGGTGGCCCTCGTAACCGGCGTGAAGCCCTTGTCGCTCGACCACATGTTCCAGCCGGCGTTTGTAGCTGCCTCGGTCCCGTCGGCGGTCTTGCCGATCATGTCGTTGTCCAGCACCCACGTCTTATTCGCTCCGCCGATGAGCTTGCCGGTCGCAGCCTGAAGCGATCCTGCCCTGGCGATGATCATGCGGTCGACATCCACGCTCTGAATCACCATCGGACCAGTGTTCGACATCGTGCCGTCGGCGACCCAGTCGTGATCCGTGCCAGCGCGAGTGAGCGGCGGGAGCGTTATCTCGGACTGAATGAACGCCAGATCAAGCAGCCGGGCAGTCGGGAGCGACGCGTTGCCCATGGCATCCGCCATCTGCTGCTGCAGCGTCGCAGTGACCTCTACGCGGACCCCGTCGATCTTCAGAGCGTCAGACGTGATCCAGAACGTCGCGGTGTGCTCGCCCACCGTTGACATGATGGGGGACCACGTCACGTAGTATAGACCGTTTTTTACCTTGTCTAGGATGTAGTCCCAGCGCGCCTTGCGATCCGACGGGAACCCTAGCAACTTGTCCGCTGGACACACCATGGGGGCACCGAATCCTTGCATGGGGCCGCAGCTCCCGTCGATCATCGCCTGCGTCTCTGGCGTGCTCGGCCCCTGCGTGCCCTTGGGTACCCAGACGCTGCCGGGAGGCGCTTTCGACGGCACGAACACGTTCTTCGGGACGGTCACTGCGCCGCCGGAATCGCTCGTCCTCGTGAGGGCGTACGCGACGCCGCCGGCGAGCGCGCCGATGGCGCCGCCCCACAGCGCCCGTTTTTGCCAGTCGCTCGGTAGGTTCATGGTCACTTCAAGATCACGTTCGCGCCGACTACAACGCCGAGCGAGTTTCCGTCGGCGTCGGTCAGATCCCACCACGTGTACGCCACCGACGCGGGCTCCGCGCGCACCTGATCGCGCACTCGAGCGCCAAGGCCCATCACGAACGTGCTGCCGGTGCGCGAGGGCCGGTACGCGTTCAGAGGCTCGAAGCCCACATCTCGCACGGCGTCCCAGCCAGCTCCGTTGATGGCGTCGGCGGCGTCCTTGAACCGGATGCGGCCCGAACCGTCAAGGCCCACGTATTCCAGGCGCTGGCGAAGGCGCTCGTACTTGTAGGCGCCCGGGTTAGGCGTCGCGCAGTGCGTGACGCCACCGAGCACGCGGTGCACGTTTTGCTCCTGCACGAAGACGTGCGCGAAGCTTTCCTGCGTCGGAGACGTCCCGGCGATCACGTACACGGGCACGTGGTTGAGTGACGCGCTGTAATAGTGGACGCCGTCAGTGTCCTTCTTCATCGTGAGGCCGACGCGGCGGTCGTACCCCAGCGACTCGCCGAGCTTCTTGAGCGTGGCGGCGCCAAGATGCTCTCGGACGGTTTCGTACTTTATCTCGCGCGCGAGCGAGATCATCTCCGCGAGGGCTTCGCGGCCCAGCTCACTGCCAGCGGCTAGGTAGACCCAGTTGCTCACTGTTGCTACCCAACTATCCCGTCGCGCTCGACGGCCAGTTCTGAGCCCACGATCACCATGAGCACACCGTCGGTCTCAGTGTACAGAAAAAGGAAAGGCTGGTCCTCGCGATCACTCACCTGCGACCAGCAAATCTTGCTCGCGCCCAGCATCGCGTTGGCGACCGTGACCTTGATGCACCCGTCGTCCTTCTTCGGGCCGAACTTGGGGTTCGTGTCCGTGCCGCCCGTGAACAGGCGCAGGTTCGACTCCTCGAACAGAGCGAGGTAGGCGAATTCCTTGGGCATGGGGACTTTGCGGAAGTCCACCATGGGCCCGATGGTGCGCACGCGCGACTGGGGCGAGTCGTAGTGGACGATGAACCCCGGGGCGCAGAAGACCTTGTTCGGAGCCCCCTGCGGATCTTCCGCCAGGTGCTTGTACAGCTCGTAGTCGCCCTTCTTCTTCCACTTGTCGCTCGCGTACCCCACTGCCAGCGAGTCTCCCACGTGCTGCAGCACGTCCGGCCACGTGAAGTCGAGCAGCACGCGCTTCTCGGCCGGGCGGTCCATGAACGTCTCGCGCAGGTTGCGCGAGTAGTCCGCCGCGTCGTACACGACCGCGCGCTGCGTGTTGGGCCTGGGGCTCATCGGGTGCACTTCCAGAGTACAGCAAGAAGCCCCACGCCGACTACCGGCCACACCCAGGTGGGCGCGTTCGGCAGCTCGCCGAAGGCGCTCATGCCGGACCTGCCGCGGCAGTTCACGACCATGCCTCGCGCGTGCCATCCCTCTCCAGTCTTGCGCGCGTCGGAGGGTAGAGGCCTCCCGGCATCGATCGCCGGAACGCCGATCTTGCCAGCGTCAGGGGGGAGCCGCGGCACTGGCAGGTCCGCGTTGAGCTGCATCTGCAGGGAGTTCTCGTAGTAGTCGTAGGTGCCGCGCTCGGGCACGAAGCAGCTGTAGATCATAGCATCATGTCTCGACGACCGACCTCCTCAAGGAGCAGCTGCTCGACCTTCTCGAGTTGCGCAAGGCGCTCTCGCGTTGCTCCGCCAACGCGGCCGTGGCTGTCGCGGAGCATGTTGGTGACGTTGGTCGCAGCGTCGATATAGCGAAACGTCGCGTCACGCAGCTCGTCGTCGCTCATCTTGCGAATTGTCGCCGTGGTAAGAGGACCGTTGGTGCTGTACTTGCCGCGCAGACGTTCGCCGTGGACGTCGATCTCGTCCGACTTGGCAACCACATCCTTCGGACAGACCAGCTCTCCAGACTTGGTCACACGGTGCGACGTCTGCGGTTCCCAGCACAGCTTGCAGTAACCTCGCTGAAACTGCTTCATGTGAGGATTGAGTTCGTCGAACGCGCTGTTCGAGTAGTAATCCTCCGGCTCGTCTGCCAACATCGCGTCGATGGCCAGCAGCTCCTTGCAAACCGCAGCGTGCCGCCGTTTTTCCGCGGCGTTGGGCTTCTTGATGCTAGCAAGCGCCTTCTGTTCGCGCTCTAGCTGGTCACCGACCTCGATCAGCTCGTCTCGACCAGGTCCGTTACGCATGTACCCGCCGGCCTCGCGCTCCCGAATGGCTCGCACGAGGCGCCCGTGCTCCACCAGATCCTTGGCAGCGACAATGCTCACGTCGTCCAGATTGCTCAGGCTGCCGCCGATCGCGTAGAGCCTGACCCGAAGCTCCTTCGCGGGCATTACCAGCGTGACCCGACCGGTAGCCGGCGGGGCCTTGCCGCCGAGAGAACGCGGCCGACCGCCCACGGCTGGGCCGCCCTTCGACGGGGACGGTGCGCCGCGCCGAAGCGCCCTGGCCTCATCGTCGGTCATCTTGGATTCCGCGAGCGCCTTGGCTTTCCGCTGCGCTTCTTCGGCCAGGGAATACTGCATCCCGAGCGTTCCCTGCGCCTTGATCCCGGGGCGGAGAATCTCCGGCCACCCGGCTTCGTCTGCGAACGCGTGCGACGGCGGACGCGCGGGGCGCTCTTTGGTGAGCTTGCCGGGGTTGTTCCAGTACTTCAGCTCGCCAGCCGACTCGGCCTCCAGGGCCTGCTGCTCGTCGATCCAGGCTTGCTCGCGACGCTCCATTTCCATGTAGATCAGGTTGGAGTTGTGCTGCCCGCCGTTCTCCCACTGCTCCTCGGTGACGGCGCCCATCGCCGCGAGCACGCCCTGAAGTTCGCGGTCGCTCATGGACCTAAGTTCGGCGTCCGTGAGGAGCCTCACTCGCACATTCTCTGGGTTTCTACGGGCCATGGCTAGGTGCTCCGGAGCTTCTCGAACGGGACAAAAGGCGCCGGCGACAGGCCCCGCCGCCTGATCTCAGCGCGCAGCCGCGTCTTGTACTTCTGCTCGTACGGGTACACCGGGCGGCCCATGGCGCGACCAGCATGTTCCATCTGGCGCTGGATGGCGTGCCACTGAAACAGAAGCTCGTCGTCCGTAATGGCCTGCATACTCTGCGCGCCGTACGCCGGTTCGCCGTGCACGCCGTTGCGGCCGTAGTATTCACGGTCGCGCTTGGCCATCCTCTTCGCCGCGTGAAGCTCGTCCACCGGCGCGCCAGTCATGTCCACGTCGTCGTCGCTGGCCAGCATGACTTCCGCGGCCTTGACGGCGAGGAACGCGTCTTCTTGGCCCACCCCAGACTCCACGAGCTGCTCGTACGCCTCGCGCTCGTTGAGGTAGGCACGGAGCGACGCGGCACGGTTGATGAGCGCGTTGGTCTCCGGGTTCTCGGCGTAGGAGCCCTTGCCCGACTCGACGATGACGTCCCAGATGATGACCCGGCCCAACACGAGACGCCGGAATCGGCGCCAGCTGTTCTTGCGGCCCGTGTCCCACTGGTCCACGGGCTCGGCGCCGTACTCCGAGAGCATGTGCGCGCTCGCCCACTGCTTGGCGGCGAACGCGCTGTGGGCGTCGACGGTGATCTGCTTACCGGCGTCTCTCCCGTGAGTGGGTACGGTGATCGTGAAGATCACGGCTCCTCCTCCTCAACATCCTGCGCTACGTGCAGCTCTTCGTAGAGGCGCCACGCGCGCTCACTCTGCTCCTCAGTGTGCTTGGGCAGGTTGTTTAGGACGTCGTACTCCGCTCTCAGGGCCTCCATGTAGTAGCCCAACTGCTTGGCGTTCATGTTTCGCAGCTCATCGATCGAGTAGAACCGTTTGACTCCATTCCGCAAGTATCCCGGCACCACGCCACCGCCGCGAACGCGCACATCTGGCCCCTCTGGAGCCATGGCCTTCTCCAGCGGCTTGTGAGGGAAGATGCCCTTGCCGGCCCGCCAGATGGGCTCACCCGCGCCAGACTTGCCGAAGGTGTAGTTCGCGACGAGCCCGGCGCGCTTGCCGTACCACTCGCCCTTTTCCGGCGGCGTCATCGAGAACCACTCGATGGTGGTCCCCGGCACGTGGTAGCGCGGGTCCTGCTGCGAGGTGAACACGACGCGCTGGGCTTCGTTGTACTTCTCGGCCGTGACCACGATGGGGCTTTCTCCCGGCATCTGAATCTGCACGCCGAAGCGCGCGAACGCGCCCTCTCGGAACGTGGGCGACCTGCGTCCCGCGAGGGCCGCCTCGCCCAGCCCGGACATCTGGTGTCCCAGGCGCACGCCTGGGTGCTGATGCACGGGACCGCCCTCGCGCAGGGACGCCTTACGGGCCACCTCTGCGCGCTTTACCTCGGCCAGACGACGCTGGTACTCTTGCTTTCCGGATGCCATGGGATGTCTCCGCTTCTGAGGTTACCTGCCGCGCCCCAGCTCCGCGCGGATTTCTCGCTTGCCAGCACGACGCACCTTACCCTCGTAGTGCTTCTCCAGCCGATGCGCTGCGCTCTTGGAGCCGCCGCTGTGACGAGACACGTCCACTTTGCCGCGCTCCTGGCCTGTGCCCTTCATGCCGACGCGGGCGTTGGCGGAGTAGGCAGGCTTCCTGAACATGAAGTACAGGGCCGTTCCGACCGCGGCGACGATGAGCACCTTCGTCGTGGTCGACATGCCTTCGTCTGGCGGGGAGGGAAGACCCGGGGCCACCGGCGGCGGTGCGCTCATCTTCGCAACGTCGGCTTCAAGGGCACCGAACAACTGGCGATCTACAAGCACGTGATTGCCACCGTCGGTGAGGTAGGGGCCGCACGCCTGCGTTTTTTCGAACGTCCTTGGCGCTTCATCGTACCACTTGCACAACGCTGCAGTTACGTCTTCGGCGCTGGCGTCTACGCTGGATATTCTGCCCAGCTTAGCCAAGCTCGATCGCACAACCTGCTGCAGCGTGGCGACCGGCATAAACTCCGGGAAGCCTGACATCCCATTCGACATGGCCGGTTCCCTTCTCGTGCTGCTGGTTACCGGCTTCGACGGCTTCGGCGACGGTTGGCGGCGTACCCGTGCGAGGTCGTCTTCCGACCGAACATGAAGTACAGGGCGGCGAGCGCTACGGCGCCCACTACGACGGGGCCTGCGAGGCTGGCGAGGAGCGGCTTCTTGGTGTCGGGAGCCACCTGCGGCACGCCGGTGACCGGGTTCGGTTCGAGCAGCACGGCCCACTGGCTCGGAGGCACTCCGGCCTTGGTCGCCGCGGCGGTCGCCTGCGCCATTTCCTTCGTCTGAACGAGCATCAGCACCGGCACGGTGCCGGGAGCTTCGGTGCCCCAGGTCTTCTGGATGAGGACGTAGCCTCCCGTCCGGCCTGCGATGGCCGACAGAGCGCTGCCCCCTGGACCAGGCGTTGCCGTGCCCGCGGGGCCGACGCTGAACATGGTGACGCCCGGCGTGGGTTGGGTGGAGCCGGTCATGGCGCGCGTCGACAGCGAGTCGAGGACGGTACCCGGATCGGTGACGGAGGCGTACCCCTTGACCGCGTCGTCGGTGACAGCGAGATCGCCAAACCCACTCAGGTAATTCCACGGGAACATTCTCATGATCGACTCCGATGTGTCAGGGCAACGCCCCGGTTTTCACTACGCGAGAGGCCAGGTATACCACAGCGAGCATGAGCGCCGCGGCGCCTGCCATGCTCCACATCTGCTTCTTGTCGGAGTCGTCGGAAGACGCGGTTCCGGCGGACGGCTCGACCAACGCGATGGTTGCCTTCAGCGCGGCGGCGAGGTGCTGGCTCATCGGCGGCGACACGGCCTCGCCCTCTACGATGGAACCCGGAGCGCCGATCCACTTCACCACCACCACGGCTGTACCGGGCTTGGAAAAGCCGTCCACGTTGGCAACGTACACCGGGTACTTGGCCCCCAGAGCGCCGACGAGCCAAAGCCCTTTGTCGTCGTTCACGTGCTCTCCCGTGAGGGTGAGCCTGTAGTAGGACCCCTTCTCGGTGTTCATGGCGGATTACTTCCGGTCTCCTGAAAACGCCCAGACCACGCCAATTCCGAGCGCGCCCAGGAAAAGCCACGCACCCGCGTTCGACTTGCCGGAGTCCGAGCCTGGGACAGGCGGGCCCGCCGGCGGGGGGAGCGCCTGAATCTGCGGAATAGCGCCCATGCGACGCGCGTATTCCTGACTCACGTCCATCACCAGAGCCGCGTCGTCTCGCCTGGCCTTGTCGATGGCCGAGACTGCCGCCACTCGCTCGTCGTCCGTTCTCGCGTTCTGCAGCTGCGCGAAGGCGTCCGACAGTCGCGCCTGGGAAGCGAGCAGCTTTTGCAGGAGGTCCGCCGGAAGTCCCGACGGCGGCGTCGAATGCGCCTCGGTGTTGATCGTGCCCTTCACCGTGCCGGTCTTCATGGGCACGCCTGGCATCACGCCTTGCTCGCTCTTCCACTGCACGAAGGTGCCGATGAGCTTGCCAGACGAGAACGACGAGGACGTGCTGTCGATGTACACCCGGTTGAGCAGGTCCATCCCAGCCATGGTGGGCTGGGGGCCCGTAGGGCCCTGCTGCGAGTACGGCCCCTCGATGGTGGCTCCCGGGGCAGACTGCGACAGAAACCACAGGAACGAGCTGACCGCCACGTCGTCCCACATGTCGTCGTTGAGCTTGAGCCCGCCACCGGGCGCCGTGATGGCAGCCAGAGCCGTCTTGATGTCTCGCACGCGGCCTGGCACCGCGAGGTCGTACACGACCGCGTCCCCCTGCAGCGACACGTACGGCGTGAACTCGTCCGCGCCAAAAAGAGCTGCTTTTTGAGCCTTGGCCACCAGGTTTTCGATTGCTCGTGCCATGGTTATTTCTCGGTCTTCTTGTAGAGGGCCATCAGCGCGAGACCCACGATGCCGTACTGGCCAAGCGTTGCGCCAGCTACGAAGCCGGCGGCGCCCCACGCGCCCTCGTTGCCCTTGGGAGAGCACGCGGCGCCCAC
>Ga0315273_10013216_pt1 | contig 10603 bp, 12 predicted proteins | sample YL17G02_0_MG_FD_205753 | JGI IMG/M metagenome (GOLD analysis project Ga0315273, IMG submission 205753) | Sediment microbial communities from Yellowstone Lake, YNP, Wyoming, USA - YL17G02_0 | ecosystem: Environmental > Aquatic > Freshwater > Lake > Sediment | place: USA: Wyoming | collected... | reverse complement strand
TGTTTGATGAATACAAAAGAAAATCTTTTTTTAACTTGTGGATAAATAATCAGTTAATTGTTTGAGGGGGTGGATAATTTTTAGTAGGATAATTTTCTTAAGATAATCCTTTACCTCTTTTCCACAGAGATATTAACATTTTTTCCAGAGTTAAATACTATAAACTTTTTCCAAAATTAGATGAATTTCTTGTTGTAGTAATTCGTTTTTTTCCAGTTCTTTAGTTAATTTACTGCAGGCGTAAATAACAGTGGTATGGTCACGGCCACCGAGTTTTTCGCCAATAAACGGATAAGATTTTTTAAGCTCTTCGCGCATCAAATACATCGCTACCTGCCGCGGATGAACCACTTCCTTTCGCCGGCAGCGGTTAAGCATATCAGTAATAGTCACATCATAAAATTCAGAAACCGCTTGGATCACGCTTTTATAATGCATGATTTTTTTGGGCGGCGAAATAACGGTTGCTAAAATTTTAGCAACTTGATCAGCGGTGATCGGCGTATTTGACAGTCGAGTTGAAGCAATAACCCGGTTAAGGGCGCCTTCCAGCTCCCGGATGTTTTTTTGGATATGTGTCGCAATATAATTTAAGGCCTCATCAGGGATAATGATTTTTTTCTCCTCCGTTTTGCATTTCAAAATTGCCAGTCGCGTTTCCATATCAGGGTGCGAGATATCGGCGATCATACCACCTTCAAAACGCGAACGCAGCCTTTCCTCAAGAGTGGCAATGGCTTTGGGCGGACGGTCTGAGCTTAAAACAATTTGTTTGTTTTTCTGATAAAGAAAGTTAAAAGTGTGAAAAAACTCTTCTTGAGTTTTTTCCTTACCGGCCAAAAACTGAACATCGTCAATTATTAAAATGTCAATTTGACGATAGCCAAGCTTAAAATCTTCTATCTTGCCGTTGTGCAGGGCGCTGACGAGCTCCGAAGTAAATTTTTCTGAGCTGGTGTATTTAACTTTTTTTGCCTTTTTGTATTTTTCCAGTACGGCGTTGCCTAAGGCCTGAAGAAGGTGGGTTTTACCGAGGCCAACGCCGCCGTAGATAAATAAAGGATTGTAAACTTCACCCGGAGCGTTAATCACCGCGTGCGTCGCGGCCTGCGCCAATTCATTAAAGGAGCCAATCACAAAGTTATCAAAAGTGTATTTGGGGTTAAGATTTGTTTCTTTGTCAATTTCGAGCTCTTGAAATGATTGAGCCAGCGGCGATGATATTTCTTTTTTGGAGGCGTAATGATGGGTCGATTCTTTTATAGTGAGTGAAGAAGGGCCGAAAGAAGGGCCGATAAGAAATTTTAGTTCTTTAATTTCCGGCGAAAGATTTCGCAGGGCGCGCAAAATTAATTTATTATATTTATTTTCCAGCCATTCTTTACTGAAGGCGTTAGGAACGTTAATAAAAGCCGCGCCTTCCTCCACCCTTAAAACGCCCGTGTTGCGGAACCATGTTATAAAATTAGCTTTTGAGATATTCAATTCAATTTCGCCCAAAGCGGTTTGCCAGAGATTCTCAAGGGTCATAACTTTATAAACTTAAAGTTTATTTATCCGCGCATTAAAAATTATAGCATGGCAGGCAAGAACCAGAAATACCGAAAAAAGAGGCAAAAAAGCAGATTTTGTTGATAAACTGTGGAGGATAAGGGGAAGGAAGAAAAAAGCGTTTCGCCAGGAAAATGAGCTTAATTTTTTAATCGCGTTCGCGTTGACTTTTAGGCATTAAAAAGCTATACTTAAAGCTGAAAATAAAAGAAAGATTAACGGACTAAATAGCGCGCGGCGATATAAGGTTTGGGACGCAAAACCCAGGCAAAAAGAACCGCGGGCACAAAAAATGAGTGTGACTTATCAGCCAAAAAAGAAAAAAAGGAGAAGGACGCACGGGTTTTTAGTCCGGCAAAGAACGCATTACGGGCGGCGCGTTTTAGTTCGGCGCCGGCGTAAGAATCGGGCGCGGTTAGCTGTTTAGGGGCCAAGAAATTTTTTGCTTTGACAAAAAAGACGAAATTGTGTGCCGTTTTGCCGGCAGAATGTACCGTGGCTTAACTTATGTTAGCACGACCATATCGGTTAAGTAAACAAAAAGAATTTCAAGATATTTTTGCGCGTGGCAGGCGTTTTCAGAGCGAATATTTTTCTTTTTTGGCAGCGAAGAATAATCGAAGTATTTCTCGGTTCGCAGTTGTGGTAAGCGCAAAAGTATCAAAAAAAGCGGTGGCGCGAAATCGGGTGCGGCGGCAGCTCAACGAAATTATTCGGTTGCATCAGCAAAAAATTAAGCCGGGGTTGGACATGGTTTTAATTGTTAAAGAGGCCGCCGTCGGGGCGAAATATCGGACGCTTGAAGAAACGGCATTAAAGCTGTTTGACAAATGTTAACGCGCATGATAAAAAAAGGCATTTTGATTTTAATAAAGATCTATCAACTGGCGCTGTCTCCGGACCAGGGAATTTTTGGCGGGCGGCGTAAGCCGGCTTGCCGTTTTTTCCCTACCTGCTCAGTTTATGCCGGTGAAGCGGTGGAACGCTATGGTGTCAGTCGTGGATTGCGGCTAGCCGCCAAAAGAATTATGCGCTGCCATCCTTGGGGGCCGGCCGGTTATGATCCGCTAAGCTAATTTATCAAGGGAGGAAATATCAATGAATATTATATTGTTAATTTTTAACGAGGGATTGTTTCGGCCGTTATTCAACGGACTTATTTTTTTATATAATGTCATTCCCTATCATGATCTTGGGATAGCGATTATTCTTTTAACGGCGATTATCCGTCTGCTGCTGTATCCCCTAAATCAAAAATCAATTAAATCGCAAGCGGCGCTGACCAAGATTCAGCCGCAAATTAAAGAGGTACAGGAAAAATATAAAAACGACCGCGTTAAACAATCGCAGGCCCTAATGGAACTTTACCGGGTTAACGGCGTGAATCCGGCCTCCGGCTGCCTGCCGCTACTGATTCAGTTGCCGATTTTACTCGCGCTTTATCGGGTTTTTTTAAGCGGTTTGGATCCTTCTAAATTAAGCAGTTTGTATTCTTTTGTGTTGCGGCCGGAGACAATTAATCCGATGTTTCTGGGAATTATTGATTTGTCAAAAGTGAATATTGGGCTCGCCGTGCTGGCGGGCGTGTTGACTTTTGTCCAGACCAAAATGATGCAGCCCAATCAAACCAAAGACGCCGGCAAGGATTTCAGCGCCATGCTTAATAAACAGATGACATATTTTATGCCGATACTGACTCTGCTTATTTCTTTGAAGCTGCCGGCGGGTTTGACTCTTTATTGGGTGGCCACGACTTTATTCGGCATCGGGCAGCAGTATCTAATTTTAAGGAAAAAAAATGTTGCCAGAACAAACGGAGATAATTAAAAATATTTTGCAGCAACTATTGCAGGTAATGGATTTTGAGGGCGACACCTTTGTGGATTCAAGCGACGCGATGTTTTTGCGTTTCAATATTCAGTCATCACAGGCCGCCTATTTAATCGGTCGCGGAGGCGAGACCTTAAGGGGGCTGCAGGAAATAGTCCGCGTCATCTCTTTAAAAAAATGCGGTGAGCCAGCACGTTTTATCATTGATGTTAACGATTATCAAAAAGAACGGTTGGAGTCTATTCGGGAGGCGGCGCGCAGTTTGGCGGCCGAAGCGGCGCAGGGGCAAACGCGCTGGCTACCGCCGATGAACGCTTACGAACGGCGGGTCGTGCATTTGGCGCTGGCCGGTTTTGAGGGCATTAAAACCGAATCGGAAGGCGAAGGCGACCAGCGGCGAGTAGTGATAAAACCGGCTGCTAGTTAGGGCGGTGTAACTAAAGCGCTACTTCAGGATGTCGGTAATTATTAAAGCGAGTTTATGCTGGCGCGCAAAATTGCCCTCAACGCAATTCTTTCCGCGGCGACCAGGGTTTTTGGCACGCTGCTGGCTTTAGTTACCATCGGGTTGATAACCCGATACTTGACTAAAACCGAATGGGGCGAATATTCAATCGTGCTGACCTTCGGAGCAATTTTTTCGGTTTTGGCCGACGGCGGTCTTTATCAGTTGTTGGTACGGGATATTTCTAGAGAAGGGGCCGATGAGAAAAAAATTGCGAGCAACATTTTCAGCTTAAGGCTGTTAAGCAGTCTTTTTGTTTTTCTTTTAGCGCCGGCAGTAAGCTTCGCCTTTCCTTATTCTGCGCAGACACGCTGGGCGATTTTGATCGGGTCACTCGGTTTTTGGTTTCTTTCGGGCGCCCAAATTTTGATGGGCATTTTCCAGAAGCATCTGCGAATGGATAAAGTCGCGGTAGCGGAGATAGCCGGGAGAGTAGTCCAGCTGGGCCTGGTCGCCGTTTTTATTTGGCTGAAGCTCGGACTTTTATGGATCATGGGCGCCTTGTTTTTAAGCAGCTTAGTTAATTTTTTGTTGATTTTTTGGCTCGTGCAGGGACACGGCCGGGTGGGGTGGCGCGTGGATTTCGTTTTTTGGAAGGAGAGTATCAGACAAAGTTATCCGCTGGCGATCTCCGGGATTTTAACAATGATTTATTTCTCATCCGACTCTTTGTTCCTTTCCGTCGTTAAGCCGGCTACGGATGTCGGGATTTACCGCCTTTCCTATAAGATTTTGGAAAGTTTAATCTTTTTCCCGGCGATGTTTGTCGGTTTAATTATGCCGTTGTTGTCGCGCGCGGCTTTTATTGACTGGCCGCGGTTCCGGATGGTTTTCCAAAAAGGGATGGACGTGCTGTTTGTTCTCGCCACTCCGATAGTTTTTGGGACGTTTGTTTTATCGGCGCAAATCATTGGTCTCTTGGGAGGCGGAAATTATCCGGAATCAATAAGGGTGCTGAATATTTTAATTGTGGCGGTTGGGATAATTTTCTTCGGCACTCTTTTTTCTTACGCGCTGATAGCCCTGCGAAAGCAAAAGTCCTTGTTGTGGATTGCCGGAACAGGCGCAGTTTTTAATGTGATTGCAAATTTAGCGCTTATCCCCCGCTACTCTTATCTGGCGGCAGCAACGACAACCGTTTTAACGGAAGCGCTTGTCGTGACGCTCATGCTTTTCGTTTTGCGTCGCGCGGTCAGCCTCAGGCCATCCTTTTGGGTGGGCGCCAAAAGCTTGCTGGCTGCGGTGATGATGGCCGGGGTTTTGTGGCAGCTGCGGCAGGCGAATTTTTTCCTTTTATTGGTAATTGCCGGCGTTGTTTATTGCGCGCTGCTTTATTTATTGCGGGGATTGTCCGTTAAGGAGATTTCTGCGTTATTCAAAAAGGAAGCATGAAAAAATTGAAGGCGTGCTATTTTATTTTTTTATTACTCTTGGCAAGCGCCTTTGGCTGGGGGCTGGTTTCCCACCCGTACGTCGCGCTGGGATTGCTCGTGCTGTTGGGCCTCGCGCTGTTTTTTTATCGCTACACTGAATTGGCTCTCTGGTTGCTCATTGCTTACCTGCCATATCAGTTAGCGTTGAATTTGGCGCCGGACATTGACTTGTTGTCGGGCCGCGTTCTGGTTTTGCTTTTATTTTTGGTCTGGTTAATTAAGGCGGCAAGAAGCCGTCAGGCGATTTTTGATAAGAGCGAAACAGCTGCAGCTTTGATTTTATTTTTGATTTTGTCGTTGTTGTCCTTGGGTGTGGCGGAAAACCCGGTCTGGGGCGGCCGCAAGCTGCTGGTTTTTATTTCGCTTTTTCCGTTATTCTTCCTGGTGTCTCAGCTGGCCGAGAGCGGCGCCAAAGCAAAAAAGATTTTTTTAATCGTCGGCGCCGGCGCTGCTTTAAGCTCCCTAATTGCTATTTGCCAGTGGGCCAGCCAGTTCGTTTTCAAGGCGGAGGCGGTTGCTGATTTTTGGGGCAAAAACGTAGCGCCGTTATTTTTAGGCGAGACCTTTGTTCGCGCAGTGACGCAAGATCCAAGCTGGTTTGTGAATATCGGCGGCAAAACTATGATGCGCGCAATCGGATTTTTTCCCGATCCGCACTCGCTTGCCTTTTATCTTGGCATGACACTGCCGGTAATCCTGACTTGGGTAATATTTGAAAAAAAATACAAATGGCAAATGTTCGCTATCTTTTGCGTCGTCTTTTTTGCCTTGCTTTTAACTTTTTCCCGCGGCGGCTATTTAGGAATCGCCGTGGCGCTTTTTCTGACAATCTGGCTTGGCTGGCGTAAATTTCGCGCGCCCGACAAATTATTTATTGGCAGCTTAGCCGCTTTAGCTTTATTTGTTTTTTTTCTTGCCGGGACCGCAGTCACGAGCCGTTTTTTTTCCAGTTTCAATTTGGGCGAAGGGTCAAACGCCGCTCGGCTTCAGATTTGGCGCGATTCGCTGAACATGGCTAAAATCAGTCCGCTTTTGGGAGTGGGCCTGGGTAACTACCCCTTAACCGTGAATTTTAGCAGTGGTTATCGCAGCGCGATAACCAGCCATAATTTATATTTGGATATTTTGACGGAAATGGGCATTTTTGGGTTGTTGGCTTGGTTTTGGTTCCTGATTTCCGCGGCGCGTCGCGCCTGGCGCGGATTCTCGTGCGGCCAAGGAGCCGACGCGGGCCTTTGCTTGGGGCTGCTCGGTTCTCTTATTTATTTTTTCGTGCATTCTTTTTTTGAAACGGCAATTTTTAATCCAACGGTTTTAGCGTTCCTGATGATAATCACCGGTCTGACTTACGCCTTAACCGGTAAAAACAAACGGTAGCCGGTCGTCAATGAAATGGAAATTATTTTAACTCCATTGATAATATTTTTGTTGCTGGCAGCAGCTTTTGTATTTAGCGTTGTTTCTTGGCGTTGGCCGGACATCGCGGCCGCCGCCGTAATATTTTTTGCGCCGCTTTATTTGATTAAGTTTACGGTTTGGCGGGTGCCGCTTACGGTCCTGGAACTTTTGTTGCTCTCTTTTATTTTGGCGTGCCTGGCAAACAAAATTTTTAAGCGGGTGGGCGTCAAGAAACAAAAAGCAGCTTGGTTGAATTTCACCGAAAAGAAAAATTTCTGGCTGTCGGTAGCCGTAATGTTGCTGGGCGCTTTTTTGGCGACCGCTTTTTCTGAAAATTTACGCGTCAGCGCCGGCATCTTGAAATCCTGGATTTTGGAGCCGTTGATTTTTGCCGTTTTGGCGGTTGAGGCGCTTGACGGACAGCGGACAGCGAAATGGCTGCTCGGTGGCGCGCTGGTATCAGGCGCGGCCGTAGCAGCTGTTAGTCTTGGCTATTTAATCTGCGGCCGGCTGACTTTCGATGGGCGGCTGGCGGCTTTTTATCTTTCGCCCAACCACTTGGCAATGTTTTTGGCGCCGGCATTGCTGCTGGCCGCAGGTTTTTTGTTTGACGCAAAAAAACGTTGGCAAAAAAGTTTTTTGCTTGTTGTTGCTTGTCTGTTGCTTGTTATTTTGTATTTTACATATTCATACGGCGCGTGGCTCGCGGTTTTTTTGGCGGGGATATTTGCCATTTTTTTGACGTGGCGGCTAAAAGCAATAAGCGGAAAAAAATTAGCCGCTATTGGCGGCCTGTTACTGGTGGCGCTTGCGCTGCTCGCATTTTTGCAGTTGGGCGGCGAAAAGCTGGCTAACTTGCTGCGATTTGAGCGCTCCTCTTTGCAATCGCGGCTGATAATTTGGCAGGCGGCAGGAAGAATTTTAAGCGGCAATTGGCTTTTAGGCATTGGCCCGGGGATGTTTCAAAAATACTACCTTGATTACCAGCGATATTTCCCGCCATATCTTGAATGGGCCGTGCCCCAGCCGCAAAATTTATTTCTGGCTTGGTGGCTGCAGGCCGGAATTTTAGGGCTGGCTGGATTTGTCTGGCTGCTGGTCGGTTTTTTCCAAAAAACATGGGCGGCGGTTAAAAAACAAAAAACCTCCAAAAGCAAGGCCTTGGAGGGCGCGGCTCCAATTATAATCCTGATGGCCGTCGTTTTCTATCTTTTAGCGCACGGTCTGATAGACGCCACTTATTGGAAAAACGATCTGGCGTTGGTTTTCTGGGTAGTTATAGCTTTAGGATATAGAGCAGACCGTCTCGCCGGTTGACGAAAAAAAGATAGTCCTCTTTGGGAGAAAGAAAAAGTTCCTGCGCGTCATAGCCGTATCCTTCCTGGGAGCCGGCGATTTTTGTTTTCTCGCCCGTCTCCAGATTTATTTTGTAAAAATCGTCGTTGACAATCGTTAGGCCTTTGTAATAATCGTCCGGCCAGACGGCGTTTTCGGAAATTTGCTGCGGTACAGCGCAAAAAACCGTGCGGTCGTCTTTGCTCCAGACGCATTTATCAGCCAAACCGGATAGTTGCAGGTCTTTGGTTTGTTCGCCTTTTTCATCGGCCATCATTAAAACCGGCTGCTTGCCGGCGGAATTGGTAGCGGAAAAGAGAATTTTGTCGGCCTTGGGCGACCATTTGAGCGATAAGCCGTGGTAGCTGTTTAAGATTTTATTGAAATCGCCGGTATCGGGATTGATAACATAAAGAACGCCCTGTACCAAACCGCTCGCCGGCGTGCGCAAGGAAACCTTTTCGTTAATCGGCCACTCCACGATCATGTCGCCAAGGCGGGTTTTAAAAATATTTTTCCAGTTGGTGCCGTCGGGGTCAGCGACGCTGATATTGCCCTGGCCGGTCGTTTGGTTAAAATATTCATACACAATTTTCTTGCTATCCGGCGACCAGCCGATGTAGCCGACACTTTGATCCAGCAAGGCGGATTTGCCGATGCCATGGTCATAAAAATATTTTTTGAGAGTGCCGTTAGAAAAAATACCGATGACCTTTGTTTTGTCGGGCGACCAGACGGCTTTAATCAAGCCGGGCAGCACGCCTGAAGAGATGGTTTTTAACTCGCTGCCGTCAAAAGCCGACTCAAAGACATTGGCACTGGTGCGGCTGTAATATTTCACGGTTTTGCCGTCTGCGCCAAGCGTAGGCGATAAAGATTTTTCTTGGCTGATGACGCGAATTAGTAGGCCTTGAGCCGTGCCGCTGCCCGTGGGCGAAGCGCCAGGGCTCGCAGTTTCTTCGGCCGGACCGGACGATGGTTGTTTGAAGAATAAATTATAAGTGAGGAGCGACGCGGCCGCTAAAATCATTAAGACCAGCGCTATCGCAAATAGTTTTTTGGTGTTCATGGCAAATAAAATTAAAAGTTTATGAATTTTGAGGCGCCTATTGGCCCGGTTGCAGTTCGCCGGCGACCGATCGGCGCTGCTGCGCATCTGTTAGAAAAATCTATTCGGACTTGTCCGGTCGGGCAAGAACGTTGCCGCCGTTGCTGTTGCCGCCTGACGTTTTATTTAATGAATTTTGCCGGATCCAGCGGCGAAAGGTTCGTCAGGGTCGGGTCAATGGTATAAAGCAACAAGTATGAACCCAGCAGCAAAAGCAAGCCCATAAACGCGCCGAGAATCAGGTCTTTGGCTTTGGCGGTCGTTGTCACACTGCCAGACAGCATCCACATAATGCCGCCAAGCCCCAGCGCCGCGACAGCCATGAAAGCGATGAGCGATAAGCCAAAGATGAAAAACTGGCGGATATATAGTGCGGGGTCCGATAGGGTTTTAGCCATACCCGGCAGCGGCATTTCCAGCTCATAGGTGGCAGCGGTAACACTGGTCGTCACAAGCAGATAGCCAAACATTATCATCGGCAGGACAAATTTAGTTTTTGAAAAATTCAGAGCGGCCATTATTTTATTTTCAAGCGAGCGCAGAAAATACAGGATTTTTGTTTGGTTTGCTAAGCGTGGCCATGGCTAGGTATCCTTGTTTTTTTGAGCGCTCCAGCTACTTAAAAATTCTTTATTTCAATGTTCAGGACGTTACTTATTTGTTGCAGGCGGTCGTTTTTGTTGGTAAGAATGACCTTCAGTGTTTTTATCAGTGATTGAGCAAGCTCGCCGGCCGGTATTTTTAAAGAAAGCTTGTCGGCATCCTTCTGATCTGGGCTGGTTAGTTGTTGATCGGCAAAATACCAGTCAAAATTAATATCGGCCGGGCTTTTGATGTTAAAAAACAGCGGCACGGCGGTAAAATTTATGGTCCGGCCGGGAGAGGTCACAAAGGTATCTTTGGCCGCATAGCCGGTTTCCGATTGCCAGAGCACCGCTTGCGGCTCAACGATAGGAATTGAGACGGCATATTTGTTGAGGACAAAGCCCTCGGAATTTAAGATAGCCAATTCAACTTGGTGCGCGCTATTTCCGGGGGCTGAGGCCGTAAAGATAAAGCTTATGTTACCGCGGCCGTTGGCATAGCCGGCAATGTCGCCGTCAAGCACCCAGTTATAATAGTAAGTTTCCGGGTTGACGGTTAGTTTTTTGACAGGCAGAGCTGCGACCGTGATTTTGCTGCCGCGACTGGGTAGGGCCTTACCTTGGTATTGAGGCGGAACATAAGAATTGCTGGACCAGATAAGCGTCAGGTCGTTGGGACCGATGACGGAATTTTGGGGACCAAGCAGTATTTGGGCTTGGGGTTCTTTAATCAGCAAGCCAAACACCAGACAGCAGGCAATTGGCAAAAAGATTTTAAGAAAATTTCTTTTAGACATTTTTTTATAAAAAATATTTTTGTAGCGGATTTTTAAGCGGCGGCCGTAGCTTTTTTAAGCGT
>Ga0315273_10013215_pt1 | contig 10603 bp, 9 predicted proteins | sample YL17G02_0_MG_FD_205753 | JGI IMG/M metagenome (GOLD analysis project Ga0315273, IMG submission 205753) | Sediment microbial communities from Yellowstone Lake, YNP, Wyoming, USA - YL17G02_0 | ecosystem: Environmental > Aquatic > Freshwater > Lake > Sediment | place: USA: Wyoming | collected... | reverse complement strand
CGAAAATCCGGGCAGGGTAAACCCCTATTTCTTTCTCCTTCAGCCTTCCAGCTATCAGCAATCGTATCTGATCGGCGGTTATGCCATTGACGAATTGAAGATGAACACCTTTGCCATGCTCTATACGCCCTCCAATTCCTACTCCTTTATGCTTGCAAAGGGGTTTGAATATTATGTCAAGAAGCGGGGAAAGAAGATGGTGGGCTCTTTTGATTTCCAGGCAGGAGACATGGATTACAAAGCCCAGTTGACCAAGATAAAGGCCCTCAATCCCGATGGCCTCTACATCCCGAACTACGTGCCTGAAAATGCGAATGCGGCTAAACAGGCCAGAGAATTGGGCCTCAAGACCACCTTCCTGGGCAACAACTCATGGTTTGAACCCATGGACAAAGTGGCAGGGCCTGCGGCAGACGGAGCCTATTTCCCTCTCAATATCTCCCGGGACGATCCCTCCTTAAAGGTGTTCATCGACAAATATAAAGCCGAATACAATGAACTTCCTCGCCTCCACTCCTTCTCCGGCTGGGATGATGTCGGCTTCATCATCGAAGCCATCAAGAAGGCCAAATCGGCTGACCCTCAAAAAGTGAGAGATGCCATGGCCACCACGACCAAATACGAAGGGGTGATCGGAACGATCAATATCGACCCCAAAACGCACCGGCCTGTGGGATTGAAGATGTCGGTTCTCAAATTTGAGGGAGACCAGATTAAAACGGTCACGCTCAAATATTACCAGAAAGATTTTTAAGGGAGATCCGGTAAAGGGCGGGGCCATCTTTTGGCTTCGCCCTTTTTTCATCGGCCCGCCAGGAAACCTTGGCTCTGCGGGAAGGGTCAGTCATGCTTCGGCGGATGTCGCTCGTGAGTGAATGACTTACGCTCTTGCCCGCAGGGTTCAATCTGTTTTTCAGTAAGAGGAGGAGCCATGGAATTGAACATCCTGCTCCAGCAAATCATTAATGGCATTTCCCTCGGCGGGGTCTATGCCCTGGAGGCGGTCGGGTTTGGTATCATCTTCAACATCCTCAAATTCTCCAACTTCTCCCACAGCGGGGTGGTGGCCATCACCGCTTATTTTGGATTTTTTATCTCCAGATATATTTATACCCATTTCCTCGTCACCCTGATCATCACCACTCTCGCCGGAGGTTTGATCGGCGTCATCATTGAAAAACTGATCTTCAGGCCCATCCGTCTCAAGGGAGCTCCACTCACCCTCTTCCTTGTCAATTCCATTACAGCCGCCATGCTGGTCCAGCAGTTCTTTGCAGCCACCCTGGGAGATGACTACTATCCCTATCCGGTCTTCATGAAACAGACATCCATTAATATTGGGAACCTCACCATTTCTAAGACCTATACGCTCATGCTCATCATCTCGGGCCTTGTCCTGTTGCTTCTCACTTATGTCCTGAAACGGACCAAAGTGGGCATTGCCTTGCGGGCCGCTTCAACCGATATTCGAACGCCCAGCTTGATGGGAGTGAATATCGATTTTGTCATTTCAGTAGCCTTTTTTATCGCAGGGGTTCTTGGCGGGATCACCGGTTACCTTCTTGGGATGACTTACTCCGTCGATCCCTTTATCGGCAGCATGATCCTCAAGGGCATCATCGCCGCCATCATCGGCGGCATGGGAAGTTTGGGCGGGGGGGTCATTGCCGGGCTCCTGCTCGGAGGAGCTGAATGCCTTCTGATCGCTGAAATTGGGTCGTCGTTAACACAAATTGTCATCTATTCCGGAATCTTTGTGCTGCTGCTCATACGACCCGAAGGCATTGCAGGAAAGAGATACATCATTAAAGCGTAGAGCCATCATGGAATTTTATATAAAAGTCCTTGAGATCACCTGTCTCCATACCATCCTGGTTCTCGGGGCCTACCTGATGACCGGGTTGACAGGTCTTTTCTCCCTTGGGCAGGGAGGGTTTGTCTCCATTGGAGCCTATACGGCTTCCATTGCCTATCTCCATTTCAATGTCCCTTTTCCAATGGCTATCCTCATGGCCGTTCTGATGGGAAGTGCGGTCGGATTTGTAATCGGCATCCCCACCCTCCGGCTCCACCGGGACTATTTCCTCCTTGTTACTTTCGGTTTCGGAGAGATGGTCCGGGCCGCTCTCCTTCATCTCGCCCAACTGACAGGGGGGGCCCTGGGCATCGCCGGCATACCAAAAGTGGTGGACCTCCCCATGATTCTCGTCTCGATCCTCTTCATCACCTTCCTCATCTACAACCTCAAGCGATCCCGATTCGGAAGAAACTGCATTGCCATTCGGGACGATGAACTGGCCGCCTCATTGATGGGAATCAATGTTTACTCACACAAAATGAAGGTCTTCATTCTCAGCTCCGCCATCACCTCCTATGGAGGAGCCCTTTATGCCTTTCTGATCATGTTCATCGAACCCAACCTCTTCAACTGGCTTGAATCGGCAAAACTGATCATCATCACCTTTGTGGGCGGCGTGAACAGCATCACCGGAGCCATCATCGCCTCGGTGGTCTATTACTCTTTCGGTGAATTCTTTCGCTTCGTGGATGTCTGGAGAGACGTGCTTCTCGCTCTTGCGGTTTTGTTCGTCACCATCTTTCGCCCGGGAGGCATCTTCGGAAGCTGGGAGCTCTCTCCTAAAAATTTGCTTCGCTGGAGGGTGAAAAAGGATTAGCGATGGAGGTTCTAAAGGCTATTTCGATTTCAAAAAACTTCGGCGGGGTCTCAGCCGTCGATCAGTTTGCCATGGTCCAGCCGGAGAATGAAATTACCGGCATCATCGGACCCAATGGCGCAGGAAAGACCACGGTGTTCAACCTCATCACTGGAGTCTATCCGTTGGATGCAGGAGAAATTTGGTTTTATGGTAAAAACATCACCGGGTTGCCTTCCCACAGGATTACGGACCTCGGAATCACCCGGACCTTTCAGAACATCCGCCTTTTCAGGAATCTCAATGTCCTGGACAACCTGAGAGTGGCCTACGGGATCAAAGTCCGATACACGATGTGGGAGGAGATGATCCGATGGCCAAGGGTGAAAAGAGAGGAGGGGGAAACCGAAGAGCTGGCCAGAAGCTATCTTGCTTATTTCGGGCTTGAGAAATATGGAGACATGTTTCCCTACAACCTTCCCTACGGACTTCAGAGGAGGCTTGAGCTGGCCAGGGCGCTGATGGCCAACCCTAAGCTCCTTCTCCTTGACGAGCCTGCAGCCGGCCTCAATCCGAAAGAGATCCATCAACTGATCGAAACGCTCCTCAAAATGAAGGAGGAAAAGAATCTTTCGATCATTATGGTCGAGCATCACATGGAGCTCGTAATGAATATCTGCAAAATGCTCTATGTTCTCAACTTCGGGAAGAAGATCGCAGAAGGGGAGCCGAAGGATATCCAGCAGAACGAGGCTGTTCTTCAGGCCTACCTTGGAGACGAAGGCTAACCCGGGTATTGCAAGTAAGACGGCTTGCCCGGGTCCGTCTCAGCAACGGATAGGTTAAGAGAGATGATCGAGGTGAATAACTTAACGGTTCGATACGGAGGGGTCATGGCCCTCGATGATATCTCCCTGATCATCCCAGACAGGAAGATCATCAGCATTGTTGGGGCCAATGGAGCCGGCAAATCCACAACGATCAATGCCATCAGCGGAATGGTCAATATCACCAGAGGGGGCATCTTTCTCGACGGCAAGAGTCTCCACCTTCCTCCCCATAAGATCGTCCAGAAAGGGGTAGTCCAGGTTCCGGAAGGACGAAAAATTTTTTCATCCATTACCGTGAAAGAAAACTTGATCCTGGGCGCCTACCAGATAAACGATAACCATCGGATCGAAGAGAATATGAAAAAGGTTTTTGAACAATACCCTGTCCTCCAAGCAAGACAGAACCAACCCGGCGGAACCCTCTCGGGCGGAGAGCAGCAGATGCTTGCCATTGCCAGAGCCTTGATGTCCGAACCCAACCATCTTCTCCTCGACGAACCTTCCCTGGGCCTTGCGCCCATGCTGGTTTCCGGCATCTTCAAAATGATTCAGGATTTAAATGAAAAGGGGTTAACCATTCTCCTGGTCGAGCAGAATGCCCAGAAGGCCCTCTCCATCTCAGATTTTGCCTATGTCTTTGAAACGGGTAGAATGGTTTCGAAAGGTCCGGGGAAAGAAATCGCTGAGGATCCCATTGTGAAAAAAGCCTACCTTGGAATAGAGGAGTAAAGGAGGAGTGAAGCATGTTAAGTCAAACCGATATCGAAAAGATTGATCAGGCGGCCAAAGATCTCCTTGAGAATCCTGGCGTCAGGATTGAAGATGAAGAGATCGTCAAAAAGCTTCTTCGATGCGGGGCCAAATCCGGATCGGAAAGCATGGTGGTCAGGTTTCCTCCGGGGATGGTGAAGGAGTATCTCTCCCTTGCTCCTCAAAGATTCTTTCTTGCTGACCGGACAGGAAACAAAAGGGAGGTCACTGCGGAGACAGAGTCCTCCTTCTGGACAGGGGCCGCCCTCTTCTATCTGGATCAGGAGGGCCACAGGTTCATCCATCAAAAGGACCTGGCTGACTTTTCACGCATCGTTGAAGCGCTTCCAAATGTAGAGGCGATTGTCGGCACGAGCACGGAGGACACCCCGCCGATGCACCGCGATTTTGTCGGTTTTCGCATCATGGCCCAAAATACTCGAAAACATCTGAGACCCCTCTCCTTCACTCCCAGAGGAGGGGAGGCCATGATCGAAATGGGTAAGGTCCTCTCCGGAGAGAAGGGCTTGAGAGAAAATCCCATCTTCAGTGTGGGCTTCACTGCCCATGGACCGTTGCGGTGGACCTCTCTCGCTCTCGGAGTTTTCAAAGCCACGACAGGACATGGCATTCCCGCTACCATCAATGGGGAACCCATGGCAGGAGCCTCCTCGCCTGTGACCCTGGCAGGCACAGCTGCTGTGGGAACAGCCGAAATATTGAGCGGCATCATCATCAATCAGGTGCTTGAACCGGGAAGGCCCTGCTTCTTCAACCTCGGTTTTGCCCATGTGATGGATATGAGATATGCCTTTCCTGTGACCGGCGGCCCGGAGAATGCTCTTCTTGCTGTGGCAGGCGCTGAGCTGGCGCGATATTATCGAATCCCCTCTGCCTCCTGGATGTGTTCCGATTCTCTTCTCTACGATGGTCAGAATGCGCTTGAAAAGATGCTGGGCGCCCTCACCCACGCCCAGGCCCGGGTCAGCGTGATATGGGGCATGGGCTCCATGGAGTCGGAGAAAACCATCTCTCCTGTTCAGGCGGTCATCGATAATGAGATCATTGGGATGGTGAAAAAATATCTCTCCGGTTTTCGTGTGGATGACTCCTCCTTAGCGCTCGATGAGATCCGGCGGGTCGGCATCGCGGGGGAATTCTTAAGTTCCGACCATACCCTTGCCCATTTCCGGGGAGCCTTCTTTGAGCCCAAGATCCTTATCCGTGTTCAAAGGTCCACTGCCAGTGAAAACGAGAGCCTCATCCGCAGGGCTGAGAAGACCGTTGAACGTCTTCTCGCTTCAGATAGAGAACCCATTCTTGAGGAGGGGGTTGAAAGAGAGTTGATGAAAATCGAGAAGAAATATTCAGAATGAAAGAGGTGGCAAACGATGAAGGACGACCTATTTTATCTACCGGTGAAGATCGGCGGAGTGGAGTTTAAGAATCCCTTTATGGTGGCCTCGGGCCCCACGGTTAAATGGATCAGCCAGCTGGAACAGGCAGAGCGCGGGGGTTGGGCAGCAGCATCCATCAAGCAGACGTTTTACCCTAAACCCTACCTCAATTTTGATCCGCGATATCGTTGGCTTAAAAAGGAGAAACTCCACACCTTCACCGCCGAGTACCGACTCAGCATGGAAGAGGGCTTGCGTTTGATCGAGGAGGGGAGGAAGAGATGTAAGGAACTGATCCTCATTGCGAATTATTCCTATGTGAAGGGTGATTTGGAGGGTTGGCAGGAAGCGGCCAGAGGATTCGAGGCGGCCGGAGCTCACATGCTGGAGATCAATTTTTGCTGTCCCAATATGTCCTTCAATGTGGATCTCTCCTCCCCTGAAACGAAGGAGGCTCGGCCTTCTTCTGGGGCCAGCATGGGTCAGGATGAGCACTCGGTTCGTCTCGTCATCGAAAAGACACGAGAAGTGACCCGCCTTCCCCTCATTGCCAAGATCACCCCCGAAGGGGGCCGAATCGCCGAGGTCTCCCATGTAGCCTTCGAGGCAGGTGTATCCGCTGTCTCGAGCGTGGCAAACCGGCTGGGAATCCCTCCCATCGACATCTGGGACTACAAGAAGCCCATTTATAACTTGCAGGGACAGAATACCATGGGTTGCCTCTCAGGCCCCTGGATCAAGCCTCTTGCCCTGAGAGATGTCTTCGAGATTCGAAACAGAGTTGGACCCGCACCCGTCATTATCGGGACAGGCGGCGTGGCCTCCATGGAAGATGCTGTGGAGATGATGATGTGCGGAGCCGATGTGATCGGCGTCTGTACGGAAACCATGCTTTCTGGATTCTCCTTCCTTGGAAAATGGATGGGATCATTGAAGGACTACATGAAGAAGATGGGTTTTCAGACTTATCGGGATATCCGGGACCTTCTCCTTCAGGAAATCAAGCCTGCTACAGAACTGACACTTTGGGCAGGCTATGCCCAGGTAGACCCGGAAAAATGCTCGTCCTGCGGTCTCTGTGTTGAGATCGGACACTGCAACGCCATCGTCATGACGGATGAAGCCGCATCCATTGACTCAAAACTCTGCCACGGCTGTTCAACCTGCATCGACATCTGTCCCCAAAAAGCCATTCTGATGATGGAGCAGCGTTGAGGTCCCATTTCCAATTTCAGTATCGGGGGCAAATCCATGGAATCGATCTGGGGACACAAAATAATATGAGGAGGACAAGATGATTGATCGAGAGAAGTTTTACCTATCCCTCTCACAAGGGAAGATGGAGGAGGTGAGGAACCTGGTTCAGGGGGCGTTGGATGCGGGTGAAAGGGCTGAGAGGGTGCTGGAAGAAGGGCTGATTCAGGCTATGGGCCGATTAGGCGTCCGGTTTAAGAATGGCGAGATTTACATTCCCGAGGTTCTCCTCGCTGCCCGGGCCATGCATGCAAGCATGGCCATCCTCAAACCCATCCTTTCCAAATCGACAGGGACAATTGCGGGCAAGGTCTTGATCGGGACAGTCAAAGGCGATCTTCACGACATAGGAAAGAATCTTGTGGTCATGATGATCGAGGGAGGCGGTTTTGATGTGATCGATCTGGGGATCGACGTTCCTGCCTCCCGGTTTGTGGAGGCGGTCAAAGAGCACAGACCCCAGGTGGTGGGGATGTCAGCCCTCCTGACAACCACCATGGTTGAGATGAAGAAGACGATTCAAACCCTTGAAGCGGCTGGGCAGAAAGATCGGGTGAAGATCATTGTCGGAGGGGCGCCTGTGACCGAACGTTTTGCGATGGAGATTGGTGCCGATGGTTATGCACCCGATGCGGCCTCCGCCGTTGACATTGTAAGATCTCTCATCCCTAAATCGTGAGGAGTTCTGAATAAGCGCCTACCTCATAGGAGCATTCCACAAGAAATATAATCTCATGTTGATTATTGCTCATTCGATTTATTTACATAGGCATGGAAATGTGTATGGTAAAGTTGGCAAATAAATTCTATACCAGGAGGAACGCTATGTATGATGTCGTGACTTTCGGAGAGGCAATGGTGAGGCTTTCGCCTCCCAACTTTCAAAGATTGGAGCAGGCGAGGAAACTCGATCTTAATGTCGGTGGAGCGGAATTGAATGTGGCTGTTGGCGTGACCCGGTTCGGTTTGAAGAGCACATGGGTTTCAAAACTCCCAAAGAATGGTCTTGGTTATCTCATTCGCGACCGGGCTCAGGAGTTTGGTGTCGATTGTTCTCATATCGTCTGGTCGGATAAAGGAAGGGCAGGTCTTTACTTTGTTGAATTTGGGGCATCACCTAGGGCATCGGCCGTTCTCTATGACCGTGCCAACTCGGCCATCTCCATGGTTCAGCCAGGGGAGATTGACTGGGCCAAGGTCTTTACCGGATCGAAACATTTCCATTTAAGCGGCATCACCCCTGCGCTCAGTGCTTCGGCAGCAGAAGTTACCGTTGAGGCTTTGAAGGCATCCAAGAAGGCAGGATGCACGGTCTCCTACGATCTTAACTACCGGAAGAAGCTCTGGAGTCCTGCTGATGCAAAAAGGATTCAGGAACCCATGATGGGAGATATCGATATCCTGATCACCACGGAGGAAGATACCAATGTTGTCTTTGGCATTAAGGAGAAGGATTACGAGGCCGTGGCGGAGAAACTGGCCAAGACCTTCAAATTCAAGATCGTTGCCATCACATTAAGAGAAGATCTCTCTGTCTGGAAGAACAACTGGACAGCCATCGCCTACCAGGAGGGAAAAATCTTTCGGGATAGGAAGTATGAGGTGGAGATCGTGGACCGTGTGGGTGCGGGAGACTCTTTCACGTCAGGTTTTCTTTATGCCTGGCTTAAAGAAAAAGATGTCCAGAAAGGTGTCCAGTATGGAAATGCCTTTGCAGCCCTCAAGCATACTGTCCCTGGTGACTTTAACTGGAATACGTTAGAAGAAGTGGAAGCACAGCTAAAGGGAGCGGGGTTAAGAATATCAAGATAGGAGAAGAATGAGTTATGAGTTATGAGTTATGAGTTATGAATTATGAATTTAAGCGAGGAGGAAAGAAATGGAAAAGCGAGATATTTTTAACCGAATGATGTCAGAAGGGCTAATCCCGGTAATACGCGTTTCTTCAGCTCAGGAAGCCGTTGATGTGGCCGACGCCATTAAAGAAGGTGGAGTGACACTCATCGAGATTACGATGAGTGTTCCAGGAGCGATCGATACTATCAAAGAACTAACCCGGAAGTATAAAGATGAGATAATCATGGGTGCAGGAACCATTCTCGATCCTGAAACAGCAAGGGCTGCATTGCTTGCAGGAGCCCAATTCATTGTAACCCCAACCCTTAATCTTGATGTTATCCAACTCGCCCACCGTTACAGTGCTGTAGTGGTCCCAGGTGCGATGACTCCCACCGAAATCCTCACGGCCTGGAATGCCGGGGCAGATATGGTCAAGGTCTTTCCAGCAGCTCAATTGGGGGGACCGGAATATCTTAAAGCCATCAGGGGGCCCCTGCCCCAAATTCTCCTTGTTCCTACAGGTGGGGTCAACCTTCAGAATGCAGGCGCTTTTATCAAGGCAGGCGCCGCCGCTCTTGGAGCAGGCGGTGAGCTGGTTGACAAGAAGGCTGTTAAGGAGAAGAAGTTTAACATCATCACGGAAAATACCCGGGCCTTTCTAAAGGTGATCAAAGAAGCACGGGGAAGTTAAGAGTTTAGGGTTATGAGTTATGAATTGGGATTGCCAATTGATCACTGCCAATTGACTATTGATAATGGAGTTTTTTATGCGTGTCTCATTTCCATACCCCGATATTCCTTGGCTGGAGATACCCGAGAGAAATCTTCTCGGGATCTTCTCCCCTTCCATCGTCAAGGTCGAGAAGAGCGAAGAACGGATCATTGAAGAAGCGCTCTCTGACCCCATTGGGTCTCTTCCTCTATCCCAGATGCTTAAAGGACGGGAAAGGGTGCTGGTGGTGGTAGATGATTATACGAGGAGCACACCTGTTCAGAAAATTCTCCCTTGCTTGATCAAAGAACTGGAGGGAGCTGGAGTTAAAAAAGACGGCATCAAAATTCTTGTGGCTCTTGGAACCCATCGTCCCATGACCGAAGAGGAGATGATAAAAAAGTTTGGGCCTGAGCTTGCGAAACAATACCCCATCCTCAACCACTCCTGGTGGGATCCTTCTCAGCTCGTCAATCTGGGTGAGACAGAAAAAGGAACCCCTATTCTCGTCAATCGGATCGTCAATGAAGTTGATTTTATCATCGGTGTTGGTCAGATCGTTCCCCATCGGGTGTCAGGATTCAGCGGTGGATGCAATATTGTCCAGCCCGGAATCTGCGGAGAGGAAACCACAGGGAAGACCCATTGGCTTAGCGCCCGATTCAGGGGCCGTGAGATTCTTGGAAAAATAGAAAATCCGGTAAAGGATGAGATCGAACAGGTTGCCCTGAAAGCACGATTAAAATGGATCATCAATACCATTCAGGATGGGTCCGGAAGATTGGTCGCTGCAGTTGCGGGGGACCCCATCCACGCTTATCGAATAGGAGCGAAACGATCCCTTGAAGTTTATCGATCCGAACTCCCCGGTGAAGCGGATATCGTGATTGCGGATTCTCATCCCTATGACTCCGAACTTTGGCTAGCCTCAAAAGGAATTTACGCTTCGGAATTAGCAGTCAAACAGGGTGGCGTGGTGATCCTGGTTTCTCCCTGCCCAGAGGGGGTCTCTCCGAGCCATCCGGAGGTCCTCGAGTTTGGATATCAGACCTTCGAGGATGCGGACCTATTGTTTCGCCAGGGGAAGATTCATAAATTGACAGCGGCAGCCCATCTCGTCCACGTGGGCAGGGTGATCAAAGAAAGGGCGAAGGGGATCATGGTGTC
>Ga0315273_10013214_pt1 | contig 10604 bp, 7 predicted proteins | sample YL17G02_0_MG_FD_205753 | JGI IMG/M metagenome (GOLD analysis project Ga0315273, IMG submission 205753) | Sediment microbial communities from Yellowstone Lake, YNP, Wyoming, USA - YL17G02_0 | ecosystem: Environmental > Aquatic > Freshwater > Lake > Sediment | place: USA: Wyoming | collected... | reverse complement strand
TTGAATATGTGGGTTCGGGTGCCATGCTTTCGCTTGCGAAAGCATGTTTCCGACCCGCCAACGACCATGCTTTCGCAACGGCGCGAAAGCATGGCACCCACAAATTCAATTGTGACAGATCACTAGTGCCGCCCAGGCAAGCGCATCAGGGACAGCCCGCGCGTCGCTGGCCGACGTGCGTTTGCGAAGTTACACAGAAACCACTTTCCCCGGCGGACGTTCGTGGATGGCGGAGAAGGTGTGCCTAGGGCGCGCGGCCAGGGGCTTGTGGCTCTTGCGATCGTGGTTTATAGTATGGCCCTGCCGTCGGCGGTGCGTCGCCAATGGGATGGCAGGCGGGCGAATCCGCAGGGTTTTTGGAACCTCGACGCCGAACCGGCGTCTAAGGGATTGGATAGTCAGCGGTGATATCGCGATTCGGAACCAGCGGCGGCCCGGCAGACTCGGAACTGGTCAGCCAGGTCGTCGGAGGCGATGGAGCCGCGTTCGGCCCGATCGTCGAACGCTACCAGGACCGGCTCTACAACACCGTCTACCGGATGGTGGGGTCGGCCGAGGACGCCCGGGACCTGGTGCAGGAAGTGTTCGTCAAGGCGTACGAGAACCTGGCGAGTTTCAAGGGCACGAGCAGCCTGTACACGTGGCTCTTTCGCATTGCGGTGAACACGAGCCTCAGCCATCGCCGAAAAAGGAAGTGGGTTCGGATGGCGGGGCCGGCCGCCGATCCCGGCGACGGGGAAGCGGCCAGCGGGTGGACGGACCCCGCGGACGGGGACCCGGCGCGCGAGATGCTCGCCGCCGAAACCGAAGCCGCCGTCCAGCAGGCCTTGGCCCAGTTGGACGACGAGCACCGGACCGTCGTGGTGCTGCGGGACATTCAGCACTGCGATTATCGGGAGATTGCCGACATCCTGGGCGTGCCGACGGGAACGGTCAAATCCCGGCTGCATCGGGCCCGCCTCCTGTTGCGGGACAAGTTGCAGCCGCTGCTGAAAGCGTGATTGGGAAAACGGTTTAGGGGTCGGAGCGACCGGCTATGTTGTGCGAGCAAGCGCGTGACCATCTGTCGGCTTACCTGGACAGGGAACTGGCGTCCGAACTGTCCGTGGCGGTCCGCGCGCACCTGGAATCCTGTGCCGACTGCCGCGCCCTCCTGGCCGACCTTCGGGCGACCGCGGGCCTGCTGGGACGCCTGCCGGTTCACCGGGCGCCGGCCGACCTCGCCGACGACGTCCAGCGCGAGATCGAACGCTGCACCATCCTCCCCGCCGCCGAACCTGGCTACGATGCCGAACCGCAGGAACGGACCCTCGCGCTGCGGCGTGTGCGGCTCTGGCCGAGGGTCCTGGCGGTGGCCGCGAGCGTCCTCCTGGTCGTCGGCATCGGCGTTCTGGCGCTGCTCGGGCCCGCCGGTCGCCGCGGGCGACTCGACGTGGCGAGCGGACCGGAAACAGTTCCCGTTTTGGGTCCCCCGGCGGAGCATGGGGCCAAGTTCGCGAAGGACGGTGAGATCGGCGGCGGAGTCGGCTCGGCCGCGGCGCTTGCGAAAAAGGAAGCCGTGAGCGATTACAAGGCCGACGACCGCCGCAAGGGCGGCGCCCTCGAAGTCAAAGAAGGCGGCTGGGACGAAGGGCGGACAGACTTGGCCAAGGTTCCCGAAAGGGCTCGGGCCGGCCCGTCCGATTTGGAGCACGTTGCCAAGGCGCCCGGGCCCGATTCGCTTGCCAAAGGTACGGACCTGGGGACGCGGCTTCGCGCCGCCGAGAAACCTAGCGGCGATGAACTGGCAGCCGTCCAGCAGGTTCAGAGGGCGATGAACCAGGCGGCCAACGGCGAAGTCCCCATTGACGAACTCAGACAAGTCGCGACGGTGGACAACCTCAAACGGACCGGCTACAACAACACCCTCGTGATCGAGACCGATGCCCCGGCCGAGGCCAACAAGGACCTCACGCGGCTGTTTCTCTCGAACGACTGGCAGCCGGTCGCGCCTCCGCCGGCCGCGGCGGGCGCGCGCGTCGAGAGACTTGCCGGAGCGAAAGACAAGTCCGGAGCGCCTGCCCGGCAGGCGGCGCCCAACGGTTATTACTTCCTCGCGCACAGCGACGGCGAGTTCGTGTGGGTCGTCATCGCCGACCGCGATTACATCACGCGCTTCAGCAGCCAGTTGGCTGCCGCCGAGCGCCTCAGGGTCGGCAACGGGTCCGGCCGGCAGTTCCAGGCCATCCGCACCCTCCAGGACGAGGTGCGCCTGTATAACCTCAGCCAGTCGCAGGTTGTGCAAGGCGGCGGCGGGACCGCCGGGGCAAGCGGCCCGGCAAAGGGCGCAGGCGAAGCCCGCTACCCACGTGAGACCGAGGTGTCCGCTGCCGCGCCTGCCGTGCCGGCTGAGGCCGCACGCCGCGAAGTGATTTCCAAGTTGGGCACCGCGCAGGTCACGGGCGGCAATGCGTATGCGCCTACGACAGGCCAAGTGGCCGCCCAGCCGTCGCAGGCGGCGGAACCCGCCCAGGCGGCGCCCCAGGTGAAGCCCGCGCTTGCCGTCGAGGAAAGCGTCGCAGCCAAGACGCGCGCCGAGCAGGAGAGAGCGGGCCGCGCTAACGCCTTGGACCTCGCGGGGGCGGCTCCGTCGCCTCCGGCGGAGGGCACCCCGGAGGCTCTGGAAGCGATTGCCGTGCATGGGGAAAAGGCGGAGGCCCCTGCCGCTGCGCTGGCGGTCCCGACACTCCAGCGCCCCGCGCCGGCGAAAGAGACAGGCGACCGGGTGCTGGCGGGCGGCGAGCAAAAAGCCCAGGAGGAACAAGCCGCCTCGCGAACCCAGGCCGCGCCGCAAGCGCGGGCGGCTCCCGCTTCCAAGGCCCTTGCGGAGCGCGACGGGCGCGCGACCAACGGCACGTTCTCTTACATGATCCTGCTGCCGGCGAACCAGGAACTCCTGGTGATTCGCGTGCAGAGGCCGGGGGTCTCGGCCGACGTCACGGCCACGGACGCCGCGGAGGATGCCGAGAAACCGACCGTCGAGTCGGGCCATTAGTCGCCGGCACGGGGCCAAAAGGAAAGCCCGGGCCGTTCACAGGATTTTGCATCGGGCTCTGTAGCGCGGGGGTTTATCCCCCGCGGCCTTGGGATGTAGGGTATTTTGCGCGGGGGGTAAACCCCCGCGCTACAAGTAAGGCTCTGATAATCGGTTGTGGTTGACGATGCAAAGTCCTGGTTCAAGCCCGGGCTTGGTGTTTATCGGCCTGCGGCGTCAGGGGCGCTTGTCGGCCCCCATTCCGAAGAACTCGAGCGCTTCTTTCTTGGCCTTGATGGATTCGATCCGATTTTCAAGCCCTTCGGGCCAGAACTTCCGGTCGTAGTTTTTGACGGCTTCGAGTTTGGTGAGGACCTCGCTGAACTTCTCCCCTTTCTCCAACGTGTTGGCTTCCTCGACCAGTTTGGCGACGGCGGCGGCGATCTCTGCGGGTGTCATAGAGGGCGGCGGCGGGGTCGGGGGTGTCGGCGGTCTGGTGGCGGCCTCGATCCGTGCCCGGAGGGTGTTGCACACCTGGTTGATGTCGATTTTCTCCCGGATGAGTTCGGCCGGGAAATCAGCGGCGATCTGGTCGTAGGCCGCCAGCGCTTCGGAGAGTTGGCCCTGGTCGGCCAGTTGCTTGGCCTGCTCGAGATGGGCCGCGAGTTTCTGCTTCTTCTCGCCCTCCGCCCGCCACTTGGCGGCGTCTTCCTCGATGACCGCCTGCATCCTGAGGATGCTGACGTTGATGGTCGCCAGCAGTTCGCGATCCTCCTTCGCGAGGTTTCGGAGGATGGCCAGGGCGTCGGCATAGCGATGGTCGGCGGCCAACTGTTCGGCTAGTTTGAGCCGGTTCCGCAATTCCGCCAGACGCTGGCGCCGATCTTCCTGCTCCTGCTTCGCGCGCAGGTCCTGGATTCGCGCGTTCCAGGTCCGGTCGCCGGTCTTCCGGACCAGATCCTCGTAGATGGCGATGGCGCGGCCGAAGTCGCCCGCCGCCGACGCCCGGTCCGCTTCCTCCAACTGCTCGTTCACCCAGGGGTCGGCCGGCGCGGGCTGCCCGTTCGGCCCCGTTGCGTTGCCGCCCGAGCCTGTCGGAGTGCCCGATGACCGCACCCGGTTGAACAGGCTGTCCTTCCAGCCGGTGGGCACCGCGAAAACCCAGATCAGGATGAGGGGAATGAGAGTGGCCCACGTCAGCGCGAACACGACCCACATCTTGGGCTTGCGGTCGACCGCCCGGACCAGGACGGGCCCAGTCCGCTCGGGCGTGGGGGTGGGCCTTTCGGCGAAGGCGGCCACGGCCTCCGCAGCCGTCGAGGCCGGCGCCGCCTCCGACGGGCCGCCGGACGCTTTTTCCGCCGCGCTCGGCACGGAGCGCGCCAACTCCTTCTCGATCTCGTAGGCCGACGGATGGTACGGCGTCTTGGCGAGGTCCGCCGGCACGCCCGGCCGGCTGTCGGCCGGACGCTCGTTCATGTTCAACTGGCAACTCGTGCAGTACGTGTCCTCGGGTTTGGCGGAGGCGAAGCAGTGCGGGCACAGGCCGAGGTACTTGGCGAGGCGCGGCGTCTCGGCCGCGTACATCCAGTCCTGATGCGTCGTCGGGCCTCGCACGATCGAGTCCGCCTGGAGCCGGCCCTTCTCGGCCATCTTGATGAGCATCTCGAACGTCACGCCCCGCCCGCTCGGATTGCGCGGGTCCAGATAGAACCACGGCCCGACGATCTCGCGCGACGCACGCCGCACCGCCAGGGAAAAGGAGGTCCGGCAGTGGGGGCAGCGGTCGCTCCCGCGCGCAATCACCTGGCCGCAATACACGCACGGCGCCTGGTCGCTTCGCCAAGGCGTTTCGGCGCCGGAACGGTCATCCGAATGGCTCATCTGTCGGCCTGCCTTCATGCTGCCCGGAGACCCTCGGCCGGTGACCGCCGGCGTCGGCGGGTCAGGCATCCATTATAAATGCCCCCCTGGGGCCTTGTCAATCGGCCCCGTATCCCTTGTTTTTCGGCCATTTGGAAATTTTTCGTCCCTTTTTTTTGACTTTTGGCGGATTTGTTGTATAATGTGGCTGGAGAATAGGGGGTTGGGTCGGGGTGTGCTGCCGGGGGTCTTTTTGCCCACCTGTCGGACTCCAACCGAAACCGGGGTGTTCAGAGTGTCTCCTCACAAGGGGCCGCCTCTGGACAGGGTAAGGGGGTTGGGATATGCGATGCCTATCGAGAGTAATGCTGTTGGCTGCCGCGGCCGTTCTCTTGACCACCTCGGGGGCGATGGCCATCACCATTCATGACGTGATGCGCAACGGTTTCGACCCAAGCGCGAACGACGTTTTGCTCAGTTACGGCACCGGAGGCTATTACCTCACATACGCACCTGTTTCTGGCGGCAAGTTCGATCCTACCGGCACCCCCGGCGAAAGCGGCACCTTTCAGGGCAACCCCGCCTGGCTGGACTTCTCCCTCGACAGTGGCGGTGGCGGCGGTGGCGGTGGTGGCGGTGGCGGTGCCGGTGGCGGCGGTGCGGCCTTCCCTAATACCCTGTCCTACACCCTGAAGACGACCCTTGGCGGGCCATCGTCCTTTGACTTCTCCGTCCTCTTCTACAACCCACTCTATAACGCTGCCGTGGACGCCGCGACGGACGTCGCCCAGGTGATCCTTACGGGAAGCGATGGAACGACCGCGGAGAGCGTCGGCGGCAACGAAGCCCTCGTGACCGCGGGCGAACTGCGAAACGGCATCATGCTCACCTGGAGCATCGAGGCCGCTGCCGGCGTGGACCTCAACATCTTGATCAATTCGCTCGGTACCGGCGCGTTTGCCGCCGGCTTCTTCCTCGACGACGTAACGCCCGAACCGGCGACGCTCGGACTTCTGGCGGTCGGCCTGGGCGGTTTGATCCTACGGCGACGACGAGACCGGTCGGACGCCTTTTGAGACAACGGATACAGTCTTGGGAAAGGTTGTGCGCACAAACGGGGGAAGGCCCAACGGGGCGTACCGTCTTTGCGGGGATCGCGCCGGATGGGTGGGACATCGTACAAAGGGAGAATGAGCCATGAAACGAGCATTCCGAACGACCTTGGCCGCGGTGTTGCCGGTTCTGCTGATGACTTCGGCGGCCTCGGCGATCACCGTCCACGACGTCCTGCGTCAGGACTTTGACCCCAGCGTGAACGACGTGCTGGCTACCTACGGCCAGAATGGGTACTACCTGACGTACGCCCCGGTGGATCCCACTTCGCATCTTTTCGACCCGGCCGGGACTCCGCAGCGAAGCGGCACGTGGCAGAACAACCCCGCTTGGCTGGACTTCCACATCGACAGCAACGGCGGCGGCGGCGGAGGCAGCGGGCCTTTCGGACCCGGCTCCAACCAGGTCTCCTACACCCTTGCCTCGACGGGCAACGCGCCGTCTTCGTTCGACTTCTCCGTCCTCTTCTACGATCCCACGTACGACCCGGCCACGGGCGATGCGACGAACGTGGTCCAGGTCGTTCTGAGCGGCAGCGATGGAACCCTCGTTGACAGCGACAAGGGCAATGAGGCCTTCGTCGCCGCAGGAGAACTCCGAAAGGGCATCCTGCTGACCTGGAGCATCGAGGCCGGCGCCGGCATCGACGTCACCGTGACCATTAATGCCATCGACACCTATGCCGCCGGGTTCTTCCTGGACAAACTCGTGGGCGGCCACGCGCCGGAGCCCGCGACGCTCTCACTTGTGGCGGTCGGTCTGGCCGGTGTCTGGCTCAAGCGCCGCAAGTAATGCGCCGGACGTTTCCGGAGATTCATCTCGGGGCGGCCCCACAAGGGCCGCCCCTTCTGTCTCTTCCCCTCGCCCCGTATAATAGACCGGTTCCGTTTGCGTCCGGGTGAGCGTATGGCCCGCAAGAAAAACCGCCGACCGGCCGGCCCCCCCGAGACGATCCGCCGGCGCATCCGCGTCCGGGGGATCGTCCAGGGCGTCGGTTTCCGGCCGACCGTCTATCGCCTGGCCGTCGAGCGCGGCCTGGGGGGGTGGGTCCTGAACGATGCCGAGGGCGTCCTCATCGAATTGGAAGGCCCGGAGGCCGGCGTCGATGCGTTCGTGTCGGCCCTCGAAAACGATCCGCCGCCGCTCGCGCGGATCACCGCCATCGAGTCCGAATCGCTTGCGCCGCTCGGCGAACGCGAGTTCCGCATCGCACCCTCCGCCGCCGGAAGGCGCGTGGCCCTCGTCTCGCCCGACATGGCCACTTGCGACGATTGCCGGCGCGAACTCGCGGACCCCGCCGACCGGCGATACCGCTACCCCTTCATCAACTGCACGAACTGCGGCCCGCGCTACTCCATCATGCTGGACATTCCCTACGACCGGCCGGCCACGACGATGGGCCGGTTCACCATGTGCGCGGACTGCCAGGCCGAGTACGACGATCCGGCGGACCGGCGTTTTCACGCGCAGCCGAACGCCTGCCCCGTGTGCGGGCCTCGCCTCGCGCTTCACGGGGCCGACGGCCGGCCCGTCGCGTGCGCCGACGCGGTCGCCGCGGTGCGCGAGGCGCTCCTCGCCGGCCGCATCGTCGCCGTCAAGGGCCTGACCGGGTTTCACCTGGCGGCCGACGCGCGCAGCGACGCCGCCGTCCGCGAACTTCGCCGCCGAAAGCAGCGCGATGAGAAACCGTTCGCCATGATGGCGGCCTCCGCCGAGGCCGTCGCTCGCCGGGCGCGCGTCGGCGAGGCGGAGCGCGCGCTCCTCGAGTCGCGCGAGCGGCCGATCGTGTTGGTCTCGAAGCGGCCGGACAACGATCTCTCGCCCGCCGTCGCCCCGCGGAGCCCCTACTTCGGGTTCATGCTGCCTTACGCGCCCGTCCACTACCTCCTGTTCGAGGACTTGCCCGCCGAAGCCTCGGCGAAGGCGGGCGATTTTCCGCCGATGATCCTGACCAGCGGAAACCTCGCGGAAGAGCCGATCTGCGGCGACAACACGGAGGCCGTCCGCCGCCTCGAGGGCATCGCCGACCTGTTCCTCGTCCACGACCGCCCCATCCAGACCGTGTGCGACGATTCTGTGACGATGGTCCAGCGGGGTCCCGGCTCGCCACGTCGAGTCGCCTGCGGCGACGCGCCGGGACTGATGCTCCGCCGCGGCCGAGGTTATGCGCCACGGCCCATCGCGCTCGCCGTCGAGGCGCCGGAGCCGATCCTCGCCGTCGGCCCGGAACTCAAAAACGCCGTCTGCCTCGTCCGCGCGTCCGAAGCCTTCGTCAGCCAGCACATCGGCGACCTGAAGCATCCGATTGCTGCCGACTATTTCGAGAAAACCGTCGAGAAAATGGAACGCCTCCTGGAGATTCGGCCGAAGGTCCTCGCCCACGACCTTCACCCGGCGTACTACTCGACGCGCTACGCCCGGCGCCGGGCTGAGGAGGAAGGCCTTCGCCTCGTCGGCGTCCAGCACCACCACGCCCACATTGCCTCCGTGATGGCCGAGCACGGCCTCGAGGGCGAAATAATCGGCCTGGCGATGGACGGCACGGGCTTCGGCACCGACGGGACCGTCTGGGGCGGAGAAATCCTGCGGGCGTCGCCCGGCGATTTCCAGCGACTCGGCCACCTGGCCTGCGTTTCTCTTCCGGGCGGCGATGCGGCCGTCGAGCACCCCGTCCGCACGGCCTGGTCGTTCCTCCTGGAGGCCTACGGGCCGGAGGAAGCGGAGCGCCGCCTGGTCGGCCGGCTGGCCGCGACGCGACCGAAGGATCGGCGGATCTGGGCCGACATGGTCGCCAAGGGCGTCCGCGCCCCGCGCGCGTGTGGCCTGGGGCGATTGTTCGACGCCGTGAGCGTCCTCGCGGGCGTCTCGGCCGAGAACACCTACGAGGGCCAGGCGGCCATCGAGTTGGAGGCCGCCGCCGGCGACCGGCCCGACGAGGCCGACCCCTATGCCTTCGCGTTGGCCGACGCGCCGGCCGGCGGGGGAGGGTGGGTCATCGACACCGTGCCGATCATCCGCGGGGTGGTGGCCGACGTCGAGGCCGGACTCGATGCCGCCCTCATCAGCGCCCGTTTTCACGCGACCGTCGCCGCGATGCTTCGCGCGGCCGCACGGCGCGCCCGCGAGGAAACGAAACTCGAGCGCATCGCGCTCTCCGGCGGATGCTTCGCGAACGCCCGGCTGGTGCGCCTGCTCGCCGCGGCGCTTGAAGCGGACGGCTTCGAGGTGTATCTTCATCGGGACGTGCCGCCCGGCGACGGCGGCGTGGCGCTGGGCCAGGCCTATGTCGCCGCCGCACGAATGTGCACGCCGAACGGCAAACGGCGCGCGCCCAGTAAACTGGGCGGCTAAATGCGCGCGGCGGGCGCGCCGTGAATATTTAGCCGCCCACCTTGGTGGGCGCGCGCCGTGAAAGGGGCGAAACCATGTGCCTGGCCGTGCCCGGACGAATCGTCGAATTGGCCGACGGAATCGGCCTCGTGGACGTCCGCGGCAACCGGATCCGGGCGGGCCTCGCCCTCGTGCCGGAGGCCGAGGTCGGCGATTGGGTTCTCCTGCACGCCGGCTTTGCGATCGCGCAGATCTCGCCCCAGGACGCTGCCGAAACCAACACCCTGCTGGATGAAATCGAGCGTCTGAGCGGCGGATGAGCCGGTCGAAGTGCACCCGCGCGCGATATTTAGCCGCCGCGCCCGCCACGGCGGGTAAACTCGCGCGGCGCGATTGAAAATGCCCGGCGGAAGCGAGCCATGGACCACGAACGCATCGAACGCCTCAAATCCGACATCGCCGACGCCGCGCGGGCCGTCCCCGGCAACGCGCCCGTCGTCCTGATGGAGGTCTGCGGGACGCACACCGTTGCCATCCGCCGCTCCGGCCTCCGGAGCCTCCTGCCGGAGCGCGTCCGCCTCGTGAGCGGGCCGGGGTGCCCCGTGTGCGTCACGTCCGAGGGCGTCGTGGACACGCTCGTGGACCTCGCGGGGCGCGAGGGCGTCGTCCTGGCGACGTTCGGCGACATGGTCCGCGTCCCCGGCTCCCGCTCGAGCCTGGAAAAGGAGAAGGCGGGCGGGGCGCGCGTCGCCGTCGTTTACTCGGTGCTCGAAGCGCTGGACCTGGCGCGCCGCCGGCCGGACGAGACCGTCGTCTTCGCCGCCGTCGGGTTCGAGACGACGGCGCCCGGGACGGCCGTCGCCCTTCGGATGGCCCGCGAGGAAGGCCTGCGGAACTTCACCGTCCTGTCGGCCCACAAGTGGATCGTCCCGGCGATGGCGGCGCTCCTGGCGGGCGGCGAGGTGCGGATCGACGGCTTTCTCTGCCCCGGCCACGTGAGCGTCGTCATCGGCAGCCGCGCCTACGAGCCCCTGGCCGACCGGCACCAGCGCCCCTGCGTCGTCGCGGGGTTCACGGCCGAGCAGGTGCTGGCGGGCGTGGCGGCGATCCTCGGGCAACTCGCCGCCGGCCAGGCACGCGTGGAAAACGTTTACCCGGACGCCGTCCGCCCGGAGGGCAACCTGGAGGCGCTGCGGCGGATCGAGGAAGTCTTCGAGCGCGACGACACGGTCTGGCGCGGCCTGGGGCGGATTGCCGCGAGCGGCATGGCCCTCAGGCCCGCGTA
>Ga0315273_10013213_pt1 | contig 10604 bp, 10 predicted proteins | sample YL17G02_0_MG_FD_205753 | JGI IMG/M metagenome (GOLD analysis project Ga0315273, IMG submission 205753) | Sediment microbial communities from Yellowstone Lake, YNP, Wyoming, USA - YL17G02_0 | ecosystem: Environmental > Aquatic > Freshwater > Lake > Sediment | place: USA: Wyoming | collected... | reverse complement strand
GGTCTGCCTGGATACCGACAACCTTTGCCTTAACACCAGGCCAGTGCTCGGACACGGCTGGAGCCAATCGTTTCTCGACACGCTCCGCACTCGGCGGGGCCGTGCTGCTGGTACAGGCGATGAGGGCGGAAAATACCGCGACGGGTAGGCAAGCCCTCTTGAGAATCATCATGTATCTCCTCCAAATAAGGGACGGATTCTCTTAGCACCTCCGGAGTATACCCCGTCCGTTCCCAGGCTAACCGCATATCTTTATCGGAAAGAAGCAGAAGCGCGTCCGGCCCGACGACGACCAAAACCTCGGAGACTGCTACACCTTCGTTGCGATTGACCCTAAATCCGGCAGTTCCCGGCGTCAAATCCCGCTATCACTTGTATCCGCAAGGATTTACAAACAAAGCACTTGTCACCCGGAAGGTGATCTGCGGAGCAGTTGGATCTGAGGCAAACAAAGGGCGAGTCTGCGTTGGCAGCGACCGAACTGCCGGATTTAGGTTGACCGGCACACCAAGCTCGTGCTCAACATCGCCATGGGCAAGCGCGATCAGGCCACCACAGACGTATTTGTCGAAGGGCTACGCCACGCGACGCGCGGAGAATTACAGGTCACCACTCACGGCTTCGCGCCATACCGCTCCGCGATCACCACCACGTTTCACGACCGCTGCGACTTCGCGCAGCCCATCAAGGTCTATCACGCCCCGCAAGCCGGCGAGAAGCGGTACAGTCCCGCCGAGGTAGCCTCGGTGGAGGTGGTCCCAGTCATGGGCCGTCCCGACCCCGAACGCATCTGCACCTCGAAAGTCGATTGCTCCAATCTCAGCCTGCGCATGTGCGCCGGCCGATTCACTAGGCTGACCAATGCGTTTTCCAAGGAAATGGGAGAACCATTGGGCTGCCGTCGCACTGTCGTTCTGCTTTTACAACTTCTGCCGGATTCACAAATAACTGCGCATCACGCCAGCGATGGCAGCCGGGATCGCTGATCACCAGTGGAGTGTGCGCGAATTGCCGGAGGCTGCGTGATCCGATGGCTACCGCGACTTGCCCGACCACCACCAATCAACCAACATTTGGCGGACTACCCCGCTGCTGATCACTTGCGCGAACGTCTCGAACTTGAAGTTGTCGCGCGCGGCATCGCGGCACGGGTCGCGATCGGGATCGCGACCGGGCCGGCTGGCGACCCCGTAACCGCGCCGCCCATGTTGATCTTGTTACGCCGTTGCGGTATGACTAGCGGGAGGAGCAATTCATGGCTAATGACTATCCTTCGCGATTCAGCCGCAGGGCGCTGTTGGAGCGGGCCACCGGCGCGGCGGCGCTGGCATCGGCCTTCAAGTTCGCCGAGCGCGGCGCAAACGCGCAGAGGCCGGCATCGGCGGGCGTCAACCGCAACTCGGCCCCCTCGCAGTTGAAGATCACCGACATGCGGGCCTGCCGCGTGGCCTCGAATTACGACTATCCGATCATCCGCATCGACACCAACCAGGGAGTCTACGGGTTGGGCGAGGTGCGCGACGCCGGAGTCGAGGGGATGGCGCTGGTGCTGAAGCCGCACATCCTGGGCCGAAACCCGCTGAACATCGAGCCCCTCCTGGACAACGCGCGAAAGTTCACCAATCACCGCCGCTTCGGGGGCGGTTACAGCGCGCTGGACATGGCGTTGCACGATATCGCCGGCAAGGTGTACGGCGTGCCGGCCTACCGCCTGCTCGGTTCCAAGTACCGCGACCGCGTGCGGGTGTACTGCGACACCCCGCAGACCAACGATCCGAAGGTATTCGCGGAACGCATGGTGAGGCGCAAGAAGGAAGGCTTCACGTTCTTCAAGATGGACCTCAGCGCGCGCCTGGTGCAGAACATCCCCGGAGCGGCCACCACCGGCGGCGTGGCCACCGAGAAAGGACTCAAGCTGCTGTGCGAGTATCTGGCGGCGGTCCGCGACGGCATCGGATGGGACGTCCCGCTGGCGGCGGACCACTTCGGACCGCTGGATGTGAACGATTCGATCCGCTACGCCCGCGCCTTCGAGCCGTACCAGCTTGCCTGGGTCGAGGACCCGCTCCAGATCGGCACGCTGGGCTATGGCGGCGACGCTCCGCATAACTGGCAAGCTTACAAAGAGATCAAGGAAGCCACCACCTCGCCCATCGCTACAGGCGAAAGCCTCTTCGGTCTGGAGGAAGGATTCCGGCCCTTCATCGAGAACCGCGCCGTCGACATCATCCACCCCGACCCGCTGACCTCGGGCGCGCTGCGCGAAACCAAGCGCATCGCCGACTACGCGTCGATGTACGGAATTCCGACCGCGGTTCACTTCGCCGGTTCGCCGGTGGGCTGCATGGCGGCGGTGCACATGATTGCCACCATCAAGGACTTCATGGTGATGGAGAACCACGCGGCGGACATTCCCTGGTGGGGCGACCTGGTGACCGGTCCGTCGAAGCCGATCATCCAGAACGGCTACATTCAGGTCCCCGAAACACCCGGGCTGGGCGTCGAACTCAACGAGGAGGTGGTGAAGCAGCACCTGCGCGTGCCCGGCTACTTCGAGCCCACGCCGCAATTCGACAAGTACATCCTCGACGACTTCCGCATCGGCGGTCCCTACCCGCACCTGGACGAATTCGGCAAGCCGGTCGTCACCCGCTAACCGCCATTTATGGTGGCACGGCCTTCAGGCCGTGATCTCGGGACACGGCCTGAAGGCCGTGCCACCATGCGCAGCCTGTCGCGCGAAATTATTCGGCGATGTGGCGCTTGCGTTCCGAGTCTTCCGCGAGGAGGCCCTCTATGAGAGAGTGCGAGACCCGGAAGTTCGTTGCCGCCAGTCGCGTCAACGCCGGGGGAAGATCCAGGAGCCGGCGCATGGCGGCGGCTCTGAGTACGCCGAGCGCTCGCCAGGGTCGTCCTGGCTTACACGAACCGCTCGGACCTCCAGCCACTCGGGCCGCGATTGAATCCACGCCGCACCTCGGGCGGGGCGCCGCTATCGGCTAGTTCGGTGAGGACTTCCGGGGGTACGACGATCCTGCCGTACAGGCGGCGCAGGATCCCAATCTCGCCGATCAGCACCAGATAGTTGAGTGGTGAAGTGTCCGCGACGACAACCGTCATTTCGAGAACGCCATGGCGGTTTCGCAATCCCTGACAACCTCTTCCAGTGTGACCGGCAGGAGCACGCCATGCGCGTTGAGGAACCCGTCCATCTCGTAGCGGGACGAAATGCCCAACATCTGGCGCGCCTGGTGTGTGGTCAGTCTGCCGGAACGCACACCCTCGATGGCCAGGGCCTCCAGCGCCGCGCGAGTGATGCCCCCGGGCTCGCCGGCGAACTGCCGCGCCACGTCTTCGGGAACCTCCAAGTTCACCTGCGTGCCTGGCCTCTACGGCTATTATCGCGCAGGCGTTTCCTTCCATGAAGAGACGCCACACACGGAGCCCGAATTCATGCCGGTTGGTTGGAAGGGCAGAATTCCGGTTTACCGGCAGTACGGACCGGCGGGCTCGCAACGGTTCAAGGTGAAAGGCCGGCGGATCAGTTCGGCGGCCAGACGCAACCGGTCGGCCGGGCCGAGCGCCTCCGCGCTCCTCACTACGTCTACACAAGCACACCCGCGCCCGCGCCCAGAGCTTCCGTGTCCACCTGCTATAACGGTAGACAGTGGAAGAAGAAGTCCAGGGAAAAATATACGACTGGCGGCTGATGCGGCGCCTGCTGGCTTACGCGCGGCCCTACACCGGCGTGGTGGCGATCTCGGTGGTTCTGATGCTGGCCGCGTCCCTGTTGCAGGTGATCGGGCCGCTGCTCACCAGGCTGGCCGTGGACCGCTACCTGGCGCCGGTGGGCGGCAAGGCCACGGCGGGGATCGAGTCGTGGTTTTCGCCGGATCCCTGGACCGGCATCACCCAGCTTTCGGCGCTGTACCTGGCGGTTCTCCTGCTCGGCCTGCTGTTCGAGTTCGGCCAGACCTACCTGATGCAGTGGACCGGCCAGCGCGCCATGTTCGACCTGCGCCGCGAGCTGATGGAACACCTCCAGCGGCTGGACATCGCGTTTTTCGACCGCAACCCAGTCGGCCGGCTGGTCACCCGCGTGACCACCGACGTCGACGTGCTCAACGAACTCTTCTCCTCGGGCCTGGTGGCCATCGCCGGCGACCTGCTGATGCTCAGTTTCGTCGTCGCGGTCATGTTCCGGCTGAGCCCGGGCATGACGTTGGTGCTTTTGGCCGTGATGCCGCTGGTGATTCTGACGACGGTTCTGTTCCGCCGCGCGGTGTCCTCCAGTTACCGGCGCATCCGTGTCGCCGTAGCCAAGATCAACGCCTACTTGCAGGAACACGTCAACGGAATCGCGGTGCTTCAGCTTTTCAACCGCGAGGCGCGCAACTCCGAACAGTTCGCGCGAATCAACAACGAGCATCGCGAGGCCTTCAAAGACGCCATCACGGCTTACGGCTGGTTCTATCCGGTGATCGAGTTTCTGGGAACGCTGTCGCTGGCGATGCTGTTGATCTACAGCGGCTTTCGCATCCGCTCGGGAGCTTTGACGCTGGGCATCATGGTGGCGTTCTTCCAGTACGGGATGCGGTTCTTCCGCCCGATCCAGGACCTGAGCGAGAAGTACAACATACTTCAATCGGCGATGGCCGCGGCCGAGCGCATCTTCTCTCTGCTGGACACGCCGGCCCGGATCGCGGCGCCGGCGGCGCCGGCGCGCTTCCCGGCGACGCCCGCGCCCATCGAGTTCGACGGCGTCTGGTTCGCTTACAAGGACGACGACTGGGTGCTGCGCGATGTGAGCTTCCGCGTCGAACCGGGCGAAACCGTCGCCGTGGTGGGCCACACCGGGGCCGGAAAGACCACCCTCACCAGCCTTCTGCTGCGCTTCTATGACGTCCAGCGCGGGTCCATCCGGGTGGGCGGCATCGATGTTCGCGAATTCGAGCCGCGGGAACTGCGCCGTCATTTTGGCGTGGTCCTGCAAGACCCCTACCTGTTTACCGGCACCGTCGGGGACAATATCCGGCTGGGTACCGGCGGCATCTCGGAAGAGGCGCTGGAGGCCGCCGCCGAGCAGGTGAACCTGATCGACTTCATCCGCTCGCTGCCCAACGGTTTCGGACAGGAGGTTCGCGAGCGCGGCTCCGGTTTCTCGACCGGCCAGAAGCAGCTCATCAGCTTCGCCCGCGCGCTGGCCCACAACCCGCGCTACCTGGTCCTGGACGAAGCCACCTCCAGCGTCGATACCGAAACCGAAACGCGCGTGCGCGAAGCGCTCGACCGCCTGGTCGAGGGCCGCACCTCCATCGTCATCGCTCACCGCCTCTCCACCATCCAGCGCGCCGACCGCATCCTGGTCATGCACAAGGGGCGGGTGCGCGAAACCGGCACGCACCAGGAACTGCTGGCCGGCCGCGGAATCTACTGGAAGCTCTACCAGCTCCAGTACAAGGAGCAGGAGGCGCGCGCGCCGCGCCCGCTAAGCCCGAATCCGGGTCTCGTGGATTTCAACGCCTAGCCCTGGGCCCGATGGCACTGCCATCTCCCCGTCTTTCACCACCAGCGGCTGCTTCAGGAAACTTCCCGTCAGGAACTGGGGGCCGTTGAGGGCCGCGGGAAACTTCAGTCCGTACGCGCCGTAAAGCCCCAGGGCGGCGGCCAGCGCCAGGTCCGGGTCCGTCAAACCGCTGCCCAGGAACAGCAGGCCGGCGTCCTGGACGATCTCGATCTGTCTCTTCGCATCCCACAAGCCGGCGGTGCGCGCCGGCTTCATCGCCACGCCGTCGAGCAATCCCAGCCGGATGAACTCGACCAGCTCGACGCTGGAAACCAGCCCCTCGTCCATCAGGATCGGCAGCGCGCCCTGCTTCTTGAGTTCCCGGAACCCGCTCAACCGGTTGGCCGCGACGGGCTGTTCGAAAACATTCACGCCGATGGCGGCCAGCTTCGGCGCCACCTCGAGCGCCGTGGCGGTGTCGTAGCCGCCGTTGGCGTCCGCCCACAGGAAAGCCTTCGGCGCCAGCTTGCGCACCCGTCCGCACATCTCGAGGTCGAACTTCGCATCCGGGGCGACTTTGACGTTGAAGTTCTTGTAGCCGCGCGCGCGGCCCTCCTCCACCAGCTTCTCGGTCTCGTCGATCGTCCGCGGGTTCACCGTCCAGCTCAGCGTGATGCGCTCGAGCGATTTCCGGCCCCAGCGTTCGGCCAGGCTCTGGCCACGCAGCTTTCCGGTGAGGTCGTGCAACGCCAGGTCGACGCCCGCCTTGGCGATCGGCATTCCGGTCGAGAACGACGGCGCAATGGCGCGATTCATCGCGGTGTGCGCGCCCGCGATGTCGAACGGGTCGCGGCCAATCAGCACGGGCGCCAGGTACTTTTCAAGGGTGACCATCACCGACTCGACCGTCTCGTAGCTCCAGGTCGGACTGGGCACGCTTTGCCCCCAGCCCACCATGCCGTCCTCGGCAGTCATCTTCACCAGCACCGATGGCCGCTCGGGCTTGGTGAAGAACTTGAAACGCGCGGTGACAGGATACGGCACCGAAAAGACTTCGATCTTACGAATGGTGGGCGCGGGGCCTTTCACGCCGGCTACAGCGGCGCTGTGGAGCAGTTGGCGGCGGGTCATGCGGGCGGATCCTGGATTTCATTCTACTCGTATCGCAGCGCGTCTATCGGGTCCAGGAACGCCGCCCGCCGGGCGGGGTAGTAACCGAAGAAGACTCCCACCAGCGCCGAGCAGACGAATGCCAGCAGCATCGAGGCCGGACTGATGCGCGTGCTCCAGTCGGCCAGGCGGGAGATCAACGCGGAGGCAGCCACGCCGGTCACGATTCCGATCACGCCGCCCAACAGCGCCAGCGTCACCGCCTCGACCAGGAACTGGAGCAGGATGTCCCTGGTCTTGGCTCCGACGGCCTGCCGCAGGCCGATCTCGCGCGTGCGTTCGGTGACCGAGACCAGCATGATGTTCATGATGCCGATTCCGCCCACGATGAGCGACACCGAGGCGATGGAGGCGAGCAGGATCGACATCACGCGCGACGAATTCTCCTGCGCGCTGAAGACCTCCTCGAGGTTGCGCACCGAGAAGTCGTCGTCCTGGTCCGGCTGGACGTGATGCCGCTGGCGCAGCAGCGTGCGCACCTGCTCTTCGGCTTCCTTCATCAGTTCCGGCGCGCGCGCCTGGACCATGATCGAGCCCACGGAACCGGCGTTTGCCTGGCGCGCCCCCAGCAGTTTCTTCTTGGCGGTGGTGATGGGGGCGATGATCACATCGTCCTGGTCCTGACCGGAAGGAGACTGCCCTTTCGGCGCGAGCGTTCCCACCACCGTAAAGGGCACTTTGCGGATGCGGATCACCTGCCCAACCGGGTCGTTGCCCGCGAACAGGTTGTCGATTACGGTCTTGCCGAGCAAAACGACTTTGCTGGCGCTGGCGACGTCCTGGTCGGTGAACTCGCTGCCCGACGAGATCCCGATGTCGCGGATGCGAAGGTACTCGGGGGTGGTCCCTTGGACCGTGGTGGCCCAGTTGTTGTTGCCGAAAACCGCTTGCCCGCCTCCCCGGCTGGTGGGGGCGGCCGAGGCGACTGCCGGGCACTCGCTCATGATGCTTTTGGCGTCGTCTTCGGTGAGCGACACCGCGTTGCCGCTGCCCAGGCGGATGCCGTAACTGTTGAGGCTGCCGGGCAGCACGATGATCAGGTTGCTGCCGATGGAGGCGATCTGCTCCTCAATGCGCGCGGTGGCGCCGGCGCCCACCGCCACCATCGCGATCACCGCGGCCACGCCGATGATGATGCCGAGCATGGTGAGGGCCGAGCGCATCTTATTCACGCGCAAAGCGCGCAGGGCGATCTTAACGCTGGCCAGAACTTTCATGCCGCTACCTCCTCCGGTTCTTCCTCGGCGGCGGGCAAGGCGAGCAGTTCCGCCGCGGCGTCGCGGCGCGCCGCCACCGGCTCGTCGCGCACGATCCGGCCATCGCGGAAACTCACCACGCGGCTGGCGTAGGCGGCGATGTCGGGCTCGTGCGTGATCAGAACAATCGTCAAATTCGACTCGCGATTCAGCCGCTGCAGGATGGCCATGATATCGACGCTGGTGCGCGAGTCCAGGGCCCCGGTCGGCTCGTCGGCCATGATGATTTGCGGATCGTTGATGAGCGAGCGCGCGATGGCCACGCGCTGCTGCTGTCCCCCGGAAAGCTGGCTGGGGTGGTGCCGCTCCCAGCCGGCCATGCCCACCGATTGAAGCGCCCGCAGCGCCCTGTCGCGGTGGCCGGTTTCCGGCTGCCCGCTGTAAAGCAGGGGCAGTTCCACGTTCTCCACCGCCGAAGTGCGCGCCAGCAGGTTGTAGTTCTGGAAGACGAAGCCGAGCTTGCGGTTGCGGATCTCGGCCAACTGGTCGCGGTCCAGCGCCGCCACCGCCACCCCGTCCAGCACATAGGCGCCCGAGGTGGGCTTGTCCAGGCACCCCAGGATGTTCATGAAGGTGGACTTGCCGGAGCCGGACGGTCCCATGATGGCCACGAATTCGCCGCGGGCGATGCGCGTGGTGATGCCCCGCAAGGCCTGCACCGTGACGTGGTCCATGCGGTAGGTCTTCACCAGGTTTTCGACTACGATCAGGTCGTCCATGGCGGCGCTCCTAGAACCCCGGCCCGCGTCCCCGCATCCCGGAGGGCGCGGCGGCCGAGGCGTTCTGCGTCTTGGCGGGGCTGCCGACGATCACGCGATCGCCTTCCTTCAGTTCCGCGCTCTCGATGGCCGTGAAGCTGGCGTCCGTCAATCCCGCGCGAACACGAACCGGACGCGGCTTGCCGCCATCGCCGAGCACATAGACCGTCGGCGCACGCGACGGATCGCCCTTGCGGGGACCCGAGTACGCCGCCTTCGCCGGGGCGCCTGCCGTATCCGGCGGACGGAAACGGAGGGCCAGGTTGGGGACCTTCAGAACGCCCTTGGCCTGGTCGGTGAGGATCTTCACGTTGGCCGTCATGCCGGGCAGCAGCATCAAGTCGCTGTTGTCCACCGTGATGACCACGTCGTAGGTGATCACGTTTTGCACGTTGATGGGCGCCTGGCGCAACTGGGAGACGCGGGCTCGAAAGTACTGCCCGGGATGCGCGTCCACGGTGAAAGTGGCCGGCTGGCCCACCCGGACCCGCCCGATGTCGGCCTCGTCGACGCTGGCGTCCACCTGCATGCGGGTGAGGTCCTGAGCAATCTCGAAAATGGTGGGCGCCTGGAAAGAAGCGGCCACGGTTTGCCCGACGTCCATGCGCCGGGCGATGACCGTTCCGTCCACCGGAGCGCGGATCACAGTGTGTTCGAGGTCCACCTCAGCCTGCTGAACGGAAGCCTCGACCTGCCGCACTTGCGCTTCGGCCGAGGAGAGTTGCGTCGCGGCCACGTCTCGCTGCGCCTGGACCGCCACGATGGACTGTTTCGCCGCTTCGCACTGCGACTCGACGGCGCTCTGGCTGGCGAGGGCGGAATCATAGACCGCCTGCGCCGAGTCCAGGTCCTCGCGCGAGGCCAAGCCTTCCTTGACCAGCAAAACTCTTCGGTCGAGCTTGTTCTTGCCATCCAGCACGGTGACCTTGGCCTTGGCCAGGTTGGCCAATTCATTCTTCAGGTTCGCCTGCGCGCCGGCGATGTCGGCGGCGACCTTCAGCAACTGCGCGCGGGCGCTCACTATGGCCGACCGCGCGCTGTCGAGGTTGGCGCGGAATTGATTCACGCGGGCCTGGAAAATCTCCTGGTCGATGAGGGCGATCACCTGCCCCTTCTTCACTTTGGTGTTGAAGTCCGCCGACAGCGCCTTGATGTTGCCGGAGACCTGGCTGCCCACCTGCACGGTCACCACGGCGTTGGAAGTGCCGGTGGCGGTGATGACGGACTGAATGTCGCCGCGCTCGACGGTGCTGAATTGGTAGTCGCCGTGGCCCTGGTTGCGCACATAGTGGGCGCCGCCCAGGCCGGCGGCCAGAAAGAAGCCCCCCAGCAGGTACCAGCGTGTGGGTTGTGTCATGAGCTTGCCTCCACTAGTCAAGGTGACAACAGGCGGGCTGGAGTAACGGCCTCGCGGCGGCATCCTGTTAAATGTTTGTAAAAGTTCCGCCAGCGCGGCGGGTCGTGGACGTGGTCGACGCCGAAGTAGTGCCAGTGGCCGATGCAGCCTGGCGTGCTCGGGTTTCAGATCGGCGATGAATTCCATAGGTTGGTGGGCGAGGAGCGCGTGGCTCTGGGCACCTCTACCCGGGGCGTCGGTTATTGGAGTATCCGTAATTTCAACGACTTGGCCAGCTTCGTTTCGCACCCCGCACTTGCGAAGGGCCAGGAGGCGGGCCAGAGACTGCTGAAGCGAGGTTGGTCCGCGCGGCGCATCCGGAAGTTCCTTGGCGGGAACCTCCCGCGGGTGTTCCGAGATACAGGACCTCCGTAAACGCTCGGGAACGAACCTGGAGACCCGTACTTGCCCGCTCATTGGGCACCTCGATCCGGGGCATCGGTGAAATGGGGTGTCTGTAATTTCAACGACTTGGCCAGCTTCGTTTCGCACCCGCACTTTTTGGGCCGGGCCAGGAG
>Ga0315273_10013211_pt1 | contig 10605 bp, 8 predicted proteins | sample YL17G02_0_MG_FD_205753 | JGI IMG/M metagenome (GOLD analysis project Ga0315273, IMG submission 205753) | Sediment microbial communities from Yellowstone Lake, YNP, Wyoming, USA - YL17G02_0 | ecosystem: Environmental > Aquatic > Freshwater > Lake > Sediment | place: USA: Wyoming | collected... | reverse complement strand
GATTGACTCGGACTTCATTCCAAAATCCAAAGTGGACCTTGAGTTTAACTATAAAAACAGCAAATACAAGATTCGTAACACCTGGATTCCCATGCAAGCCAGCGACATTTATCACCAATCCAAGGTGAATTCATTTCTCCTGAACGACCTTACTACCGGCCTTTGGGGGTTAAAGACGATTACCGTTCAACAGTCAACTATGTTTGGTCATACGATTCCAGAGAACGCCAGCGAAGCCCACGTCGATCTTTCCACGCGTTTTAACTATGATCATATTTTTGGAACGGTCCTGAACCGCTTTGTCTGCCAAGCTGCGGCTCGACATCCAATCACTGTCTATGGCGACGGCAAGCAGACTTCTGGAATCATCTCCTTGCACGACGCAATTGATAACTTCGTCCAGCTCTGTGAGACCCCGATCGAAAATGGGACCCACATGGTGGAGCACAACTACACACACACTCTTGCAATTAATGAAATGGCGGAGGAGATCGGCAAGATTGCTGAGATTGAGGTTCAACACCTTGAGAATCCAAGATTGGAAAAAGCTTCGATCGGAAAAAAGGTTTTTGAAGCCCCCAATCATTTTGATAAAGCCAATTACAGCGGGGACTCATTCAAGCACCATCTTAAGTCTCTCTATGACTTTGCTTATCGGTTCCGACACAACATTAATAAGGACCTCATCCTTCCGAGTGTGAGCTGGAAAGTTAATAAATAATAAACTTCAAGTAAAGAAAATGGGGCCCTCATGATTGCTGGAATTCATTTCAATAGTGCCGGGGTCGCCCCGCTTCCTTTTCGGGTCGTTTTAGAGGTTTGTCAGTTTCTGGCGCACTTCTACCTTCTTGGACCAAGATCTGCGTTGCTCAAGTATGAACAATACATTCCGAAGCTCGCACAGGAAATTGCGACGCTTCTGAACTGTAAACCCGAGGAAATTACTTACCTCAAAAATACCAGTGAAGGTATCGCAATCGCGGCCGAGACTTTACCTTTAAAGCCGGGTGATGAGCTCTTGATAGCGCGTTGTTTGTACCCCGCAAATTTAATCCCGTGGCTGAAGAAGAGAAATGACGGGATCAATGTCCAAGTGATCGAGGGGGCAGATCCAGAGACTTGCTACACTCAGCTTCTAGCCACCATTTCAGACAAGACTCGGGCCATCGTCATTTCGTGGGTTCATTTTGTAGATGGCTATACGATTGACCTGAAGGCATTGTCCAAGATTTGCCGAGCTAGAAATATTTTTCTGGTTGTAGACGCTGTTCAGATTGTGGGAACTCGCCCAATTGACCTTAGGGAATATGACGTGGATTTCCTGATTTGCGGCGGTCACAAGCACCTCATGTCTCTGGTCGGCAGTGGTTTTATCTATATCAATCAGGCACTGCTACCCCGCTTAAAACCCTTTAAAGTAGGAATTCGAAGTGTAAAGAAATTCGACTCACACGGGTTTGACTTGAAGGATGGCGCAGGGAGATTTGAAGACGGAATGCCTAATTTTTTGGGAATTGTTGCGCTCCATTCAAGAATTAGGGCGATCAACAAGATGGGGGTTCATTTCATTGAACAACGGACCCTGGAACTCGGGCGTTATTATAAGGTTCATCTGATGACCCATGGTTTTGAGATTGTGAACCATCCAGTTCAAGGGAATATGATTTCTATCACGATGGATCGCCCAGCGGAGGTCATGGCCTGGCTAGAGAAACGAAGAGTCTATGTGCGTGTCATTAACAATCGGTTTATTCGGATTTCTTATACTTATAAAAATAGAAAGCGTGACATTCAGAGACTGGTTCACTTACTAAAAATTTACCAAAGTCCGAAGTCTTCGCTCCTAGAGATGGGTTTCAAAGCCTTAGGCTGGGTCAGATAATGAGTGTACGGGAGTCTGAAATTCTTTTTAAGGCGCGAAGCCAGGCAAAGGACTTCTCGGTTCGAATCAGCCGGGAGCCATTTTCCCCCCAGGGGGACGTGGGCGACCTCCAGGCCAGTTGGAACGCGCTCCAGGCGGCAAGTCAGCTCAAGGGCGCACCGATTTGGGAGGGGACCTACTATCGCCTAGTGAGTCTAAATGGCTTTAAAACTCTGGAAAAAACTTTAGAACTCGGCACAATCCCCTATTCCACCGTTCGGGCTCTGATTGAAAGGGACAAACAAAGTCCTCTTGGATTCGAAAATTTCCCTCTTCATCTGAACACCGGTGCTCTCATCAGAACTACGGATGGCTATTACATCTTTGGCCAGAAGGGAACAGGGCCGCGCCCAAATGATCAACGGACCGATATTATTGGAGGCGGCCTTCAGAGTTCCGAGCGTCAGGTCAGTGAAGGACACGATCTGGCCCGTAATTTACTCAAAGAAATGTATGAGGAAATCAATATAGGAGAAGAGCATCTGGCGACCCTCGAGAGTCTCGGCTTTGTGCTGGCAGGTGACACCATGGCGGTGGTCATGGTTTTTGAGTTGGTCTTGAAGCTGAACCTTCAGGAAGTACAGGCTCTTTTCAATGCTCGTGTCGAATTTGAGTTTTCGGATTTGTTAGCGGTCCCGGAGCCCCAGTTAAAAAACTTCCTGGCGTCCCTGAACGGCTATTTGGGTATCTTAGGCCAGCTACTGGAGTCCTGAGGGAATAAAATTATGACCAAATTCAGGGCTCTTTATGCTTTATTTCAGATATTTTCCTCGCTCTTTCTGTGGCTTCCTGTTTTCTATGAATACCAGAAGCACCTCGGCCTAACTGATTCACAGATCTTCACCATTCAGAGCGTTTATTATACCGTGTTCTGCCTCTTAGAAATTCCGAGTGGTCTGATCGCAGATTACTTCGGACGCTTAAGGAGTCTGCGAGCTGGAGCAACCGCTTTATTAATCTCTCACTGCTTAGTAATTTTTTCCCCGACCTTTATGGGGTTTCTAGCTCATTTTGTATTGCTGGCACTGGGAAGGTCACTCATTACGGGCGCCTCGAGTGCCTATCTCTATGATCGCCTTTCGTCGCTAGGGGAGGCGGCAGACTATAAAAAAGTAGAAGGCGGCGCCAGAGCGATCGGACTGGTAGGGAGGGTCATTTGCTGGCCTGCCATGGGATTTTTGGTTCAATGGTATCGCCCCTTTCCTTATTGGCTGACTGGATGTTCAGTTTGCATTGCGTTCTTCATTGTCATGGCTTTTCCCAAAGAGGACCGGACCACTCCAAAAACTGTTAAAATCGCAACAGCACTGGGCTTCTTCGGCACTCTAAAACCCGCACTTCTGCTACTCAAGAGTTCACCTCGAGTGATCGGAATTATCCTTCAAGGAATCGCACTTTTTGTCATGGCCCGGGTAATACAAGTCAACCTCTTTCAGCCCCTCCTCCTAGAGAAGTCATTTCCGTTAGCGGCCTCAGGCGTCATCATGTCTGCGATGACTGTCTTTGAAGCGCTCGGTGCGGCGAATTCTATCTTGTTAAGAAGGTGGTTATCCGATTTCAGCTCGATATTTTTCCTCTCCCTGCTTTCGGTAGGGTGCCTCTACCTTATGTCCTCCTGCGGAGACATGGGAACCGTTGTGGTGCTGTGCCTTTTCGCTTTGATGGTCGGAATGGGGTTTCCCATACAAAAGCAACTCTTGAATGACTCTGTGCCTGACCCAAGCTATCGAGCGACCCTTCTCTCGATTGAGGCTTTTATTGATCGGGCCTGTTGTGCATCGGTTGTGTTCATGATCGGGCCATTTCTCGAATCCGCCCCGGCAACGGAGTTTCTAAACTTGGCCGCCGGCGTAATTCTATTGGGGTTATTGTTACTTGGCTTTGCAATGAAAGAGATTCAGTTGTGCGTCCCGAGGTTTGTTAAGGTGATTTTGGCGGGGAAATTTTAAGTGATAAATAGACAGCTGAATAGAAACAACAATTCTTTCATAGCTAAAAATTGTACAATCTATCTAGTCCTCTTTTCTTTAGTTTCCCAAAATGTTTTAGCCGCGCCGGGCAGCGGGGCGCCGCTGGTGACCGGCACCTCTGGACGGCCTCCAGCGGCACTTCCAATCACTCTAGACTCCCAGGAAGGGGCTCGTGCGGACAAGGATAGCACCTGCTGTGACCCACGATACATGCTGTCCCTGTTGAACCCCCGAGAAGTGCTCTTCCCTGTAACAGCGCAGAAGGCTGGTTATTGGCTGGCCATGACGATGGTCGTCGGTGGCCTCGTCGTCGCCGGCTTATACGGCTATTTGGACGCCATTCCTGAAGCATTTAAATATAACAACTTTATCATATTAGGCGTGATCTATGGGATTGAACCGACAATCATGTTCTATAATTTACTGGTAGGTCAGTATCCCGCCCTGAATCCAATTCCATCATTGAACCCCGGTGATTTGGAAGCCCAGACTCACAGCTCCTGCTCCGAGGATACTGCACTCATCATTCCTTGTCATAATAGCGTTGGAGAGATTACGAAAACATTAGGGGCAGCCCTCCAGCATTTCCCGCCCGAGCATATCTTTATCGTAGACAATGGCCAAACGGAAGGGCCGACAGACACTACGAAAGAGCTGGCAGATCGCATTAATCCTAGAATTAACTACATTTGGTCTTCCATTGGAAACAAGAGCGTGGCCGAATATGCCGGCGCTCTGGCTGCGAATAAGTTTAAATATGTCATGATCATGGATGACGATGTGGCTCTCCCTGCCAACTTTAAGGTCCCCGTAGATAAAATGAATGACCAACTAGTTCATGCGGTGTCGTTTGGAATAGCGGCAACCGATAAAAATGGAAAGACCCCCTGGCTGGTCGCCTGCCAGGACCTTGAATACAAGGCCTCCGATGCGGCCAAGCTCGCGGAAGATCGAACGTTTGGCGTGCTGTATCCTCACGGCGCCGCTTCACTCTGGAATAGAGAAACCCTCTTGGAAGTCTTGAGAAATCACAATCTGCTTTTTTTCACGGAAGACGTTAAATTGGGAGCGGGCCTACAAGCCCTCGGCAAACGAATGGCCTTTGACGCAAGAGTGGTTTTAGACACCGAAGTACCGACCTCAGTTTTCGGTACGCCCCCCAACTACTGGAATCAGCGTGTAAAGTTCTGGGAACTGGGTAGACACCTCATCACGCTCGACTTTCTGATTGGATTCTTCGCTCTCAATAGAGACGCCAAACTGTTTCACTCTGAGAAGGAGCTGCTCAAGAGCCAGAAAAACGTAGAATCCCTTCCCGCCCGGGACACCTTGTGGCTACTCGCTAAAACCGGAGTCTTCATGATTCCCAAAAAAGGAATCCAACTCTATACCGTGGCCGGAAATGTTGCGGATTGGATTCGTTTTCCTCTCATTGTCACGATGGCAACCAATCCCTCGTTTTGGACCTCGACCGGCGCTCTCCTGTGCTTTCCCATAATTCCGGTTATTCTATGGAAAGGAAAGCTCTGGCTGTCTAATCGCCAGGATCTCGATAAATCTAATATCTTGACTACAATAACTTTTCCTTTTTATAAGCTGATCTATAGTGCCGCGAGCTCGGCCGCCTTAATTAGGATGATCTTGACCTACTTGCCCAATACAAATGGCATGCAAAAAATCCAGGAACTCGAGTCCGCTGGCGATCCTCGTTGTGTCTGGCTTAAGCCAGAATTTCGCGAGAGATTCGGCCTCCCTCCAACAGGGGCGGAAGCCCAAGTCATCGAAGAATAACGCTGAATTGCGTTCATGGCGGTTATTTAGAATTTTTTCGCTTCTCCATGAAGGCCGAGGTTTCCCTCGCTTCCATGATTTTATTGACTTTAACAAGCTCTGCGGGCGTATTTACGTTGATGAGATCGTTCTGCTCCGGCCAGACAAGGACGTCGATTTTCTTCTTTTGCTTTTGGGCAATTTCAATCAAGTCTGTCAGATAGTACTCACCCTGGGCATTGTTAGTATTCAGGAGCTTTAAACTTTCACTCAGGAAACGGGAATTAAACAAATAGATCGACAGGCCAACTTCCTTGATTTGCTTCTGTTTGGCGTCAGCGTCTTTCTCCTCCACAATCCTTAGGACCTCATGAGTGGATTCATTTCTTAGAATTCTACCATAACCCCGGGGATGATCCAGCTTGCAGGTAAGGAGTCTGAGCGCGACCCCCTCTTGCAACGGCCGCGCAACTTCCGCTATGAGTCTTTCCGGCATTAATGGCAAATCTCCCGGCAGGATGAGGACTGCTGAGCCCTCTCTAATTCTGGCCTGTCCCCAGCCCGACTCTATTGCAGCGCGAGTAGCGTGGCCCGTCCCCTTTTGCATTTCCTGAACCACAAAAGTGACAGGAATGTCACGCATTGCGGGTTCATTCTTAAGGTATTTTATCAAAAGCTCTTTTTTGTTACCCACCAGGACGGCAATCGCGGCATCAGGAACTGCCCGGTGGACTTGACTCAGGATGCGGTAAATCATGGGCTTGCCGGCCACCTCATGAAGCACCTTAGGCAGGTCCGAATTCATCCGAGTGCCCTGTCCAGCGGCTAGGATTACAATTGCACTTGGAGTGGGCCGGCCCTTATCCGCGACTTTTACCTCGGCATTTAGTCCATGAATTGAGTATAACCACACTAAGCCCAAGAGGGCTAATATTCTAATGTTTCTGAATAAAATGATCCTGATTTCAAAGAGTTTCATTCTTTCATCCTAGCACTATTTACCTACACTATAATAGTTAAACTTTATCACCTTTGAATATTGACTAATTCAATCAGGAATGCTAAATGGTTCCGAACTGAGTAAATTCATAAATATAGACTATGAACCAATAATAAGAAATTAGATAAGGCATTTTACAAATGAACAATTCAACGACTCCATTTCAACTGCTAACAAGAGGACTTGCGCTTACCTTACTGTTGAAAATTTTATTGATCCATTCAAACTTGACCTTCAGCAGCTACGCCGCCCTACCGGAAGAAACCCCGATTCAGCAACTCACTCAAGATCAAGCAAATCTTAAAAAAGCGCTCTTAGAATCAATTGTACGCTCCCCTATTCTACTTCGTGCGAACGAAAAGAAAGCAATCGTTCTCCTGATGGATGAGATGGACGATCTCATTCGAGCAATTCACTTAGAGCAAGATATCGGCGAAATGACCATAAAAGCGAAATCGCCCACCTTAGATTTCCAATCTTTGAAACGAACGGAAGAACTTAAGAACACCCTTTGTCAGTCTTGGGCCGAAGACCCTGAAGGATCCAAAACTGCTGTTTACGACGGGCTCTGCGGTAAAAATGACGCGGTAATTGACATTCTTGACTACTATGAAAAGGAAGCTAACCCCAATACCTCTCCAGACTCTGCGACCACCCAGATCTCTGATCATGCAACTGAAACAGCCGACAAAGGGGACTTTAGGACATGGGTAAAAGAACAGAGCGCCTTTCTTAAGATCGAGCCGTCTGTTCTGCTCGGTATGGTCGATCCGCGAGAAATCATTTTCCCAATCACCCAAAGGAAAGTCACCTATTTGGCACTCTATACTTCCGTACTTCTGCTGGCAGGAGTCGCCGAATACTATCTCGGCGCCGGAAGTTACATTACAGAGGGAATTCAGTACAATTCCTGGGGGCTCTTAATCGCCCTGATCGCTCTCGATCCGATGATGGCTGTGGCTGGCTTTACCCTGGGAGAGCTTCCCCCTCAACATAAGGCACCAAAAGCCTTTGAGTCGCATAGGCAGAGCTTTAACTCGTACGACGCCGCACTCATTGTTCCTTGCCATAATAGTGCTGGTGAAATCTCGTCAACTCTGAGAGCAGCCTTAGCTCATTTTAAACCTCAGCACATCATTTTGGTGGACAACGGCAATACTGATCGCCCTACGGACAATCTCAAAGAAGTGGCCCATTCAGTTCACCCCAATATTTCATACTTGTGGTTGCCCGTGGGCAGTAAGAATGTCGCCCAATATGCGGGCGTGAGGTACGCCCAAAGTCAGTTTTTGTCCGTGAAGTATGCAATGTTAATTGACGATGATGTTGTCCTTCCAGAAAACTTTAACATGGATTTAGCCCGCTTTCAGGATCCCAAAGTTCGAGCGATGACTTATCCCATAACTGCCACCAATTCGGAAGGCGCAAAAGGCAACCTTTTGGTTCGATGGCAGGATTTGGAATATAAGATCGCCGGGCTAGGGAAATTGGCGGAAGATAGAACTTCCACTGTTTTGTTTCCTCACGGCGCCATCTCTGTTTGGGACGTCGATACCCTGGAAATTATTCTGCGAGAGCACGACACGATCTTTTACGCAGATGATGCAAAGATGGGATTGCAACTCCAAAGAATGGGGCTCAAAATGGGGCTCGGTAAAACCATTGTCAGCACGGCCGTGCCGGAAACCTTGATAGGAGAAACAAAATGCCTTTATTCTCAAAGGGTCAAATATTGGGAATTAGGCCGTCATATCTATTTTTGGACTTTTGCGCAGAATCTCATTACATTTCCATCCGGCTTTTCCGCATCCGAAATTTCGGCGCTAAAATTATTTCAGTTCTACGTTGTCCTATGTAACCTCGCCGACTGGCTGAAAATCCCAGTTTACGCGATCACCGCAGATAGTGAGCAGTTTTGGATTACCTCAGCAGGCCTGACCGCAGCCAACGTCGCGATTGCGGGGGCCTACAACTATATTAAATTACCACTTAGTAAAAGAAAAGATCTACAAGTGAGCCTGCCCACGGTTCTCACTTTTCCAATTTATAAGACCTTAACACAAATTTTTTCAACAATAGGAGCCCTAAGGACTCTGAGTGTTTATTGGCCAAATTATAAAAAGACCCTAACCATCCCCGAATTGGAAATTGAAAAGCCGAAAAAATGTATCTGGCTCAAATTCACCGAATACCCCGGGGCCAAACCTAATTCCTCACCCCAGGATTGAAAGAAATCTCTCGACACCCCTCCTCCGCAGAACGATAGGCCGCAACAATGATCTGAATACAGAGGTAGGCCTCGCGAGCTTCCTGCCCCACGAAATCCCCAGTTTTAATCGCCTCCTTGAATTGGTCAAAAAGTGAATTAAACCAACTTACGTGACTGGCATCCATCCAGTGGGAGGCGATGGATCTTTTTTCCACATCCCAGGTTACCGCACCTTGGGCCACCTCCGGCCCATCCGTCCGCCGCATCACCGCCACCTGAAGCTCATCATCGTCCACGGTAATGGCACCACAAGCACCCTGAACTGTGTAAATGACCTTGCGAACTCCCGCAGTCCAAGACAACTGCGTATGAGCCGTGCCATGGGGAAAGCTCAACACGGCACTGAACCCGTCTTCCGTATCATATTTGGAAGCCTCCTGATTGGACATCTTCGCCGTGACGGCAGTGGGATACTGCCCCATCCAGTCGAAGGTCAAATAGAAGCTATGACTCCCGTGATCCATTGCAATTCCACCACCACTGTATTTACGGTCTCGACGCCAGTGAGTTTTCCATTCCGGGACACCCTTGGCGTGAGTGTTCCTAAAGGTATTCAGAGTGATGGAACGAACCGTCCCTATTTTTCCACTCGCGATAATATCTCCAATCGCAGTCACAACCGGAGCATGTTTATAATTGTGGCAGGGGAAAAGAACTCGTTGCGCTTTCATCGCATGTTTAAGCAGAGCCCCTGCCTCTTCCAAGCTGACGGCCAGGGGCTTTTCACATAGAACGTGCAATCCATGATCAAATGCCGCGTGCGCGATCTCGGCATGATCACAGGGAGGAGTCGAAATATCCACGAAATCCAGGTTGCCTGCCTCAGACCGGAGCAATGCCCGATAATCCGAATAAACCCGCGCTTTCGGAAGCGCCTCCTGAGCGCTTGCCCTCCTCGCCTCACAGATGTCTGCTACGGCGATGATCTCCACATCTTGCTGCGACTGAGCGCGCTTCAAGTAAGCGGGAATATGGCCCTTGCTAGAGATAAAACCATACCCGATAACGGCTCCACGAAGAGGCTTGACGGTATTTTCAGTGAACGACTTCATATAGATCTCAAGATAATGTTTTTGGGCCGGGGATCCAAATCTAAACGGCCCAAAAGATATGATTTGAACTCACGTATCACTCAAGAGCCTACTCTCCAAGAAGCTATTGTGGTATGACGTGTCGATATGAACTCTGCTATCCCTTCCCAAATCGAACCCCTAAGCCCGATTGAACTGCACATTAAGTGGAATAATGGGGCTAGCTATTCACTTCCCTACAGTGAAATTCGTTATTATTGCCCCTGCGCAGGCTGTATCGACGAAAATACGGGTGAAAGAACTATTCAAAAAACCTCGATCGACCCCGCCATTCGTCCCCTGGAAGTCCAGAGCATTGGCCGCTACGCAATCCAGTTTACCTGGAGTGACGGGCATAATACAGGGATGTATCATTTTGATCGATTAATGGAACTCTGCGAAAAACAGGGCCGAAGCCTGAAACCCAAAGATAGTCTCTAAGGACCCGTCCAACAATAACTTGCCCATTTAGCATCTCATCTTCCGGTCACCTTTGAATTCGTCTCAATCGGAAAATCCTCAGGTTAGCCCTGCTTACCTTGCGGTTTACCTCAATCGCCTCATTCAAATCTGACCGAAATCTGAGCGCCAAATGGGCAAGTTAT
>Ga0315273_10013210_pt1 | contig 10605 bp, 10 predicted proteins | sample YL17G02_0_MG_FD_205753 | JGI IMG/M metagenome (GOLD analysis project Ga0315273, IMG submission 205753) | Sediment microbial communities from Yellowstone Lake, YNP, Wyoming, USA - YL17G02_0 | ecosystem: Environmental > Aquatic > Freshwater > Lake > Sediment | place: USA: Wyoming | collected... | reverse complement strand
CGACCCGTCGTCCATGGCGCCTTGGAGGGTCGTCCTGGCCGTGTCATAGTGCGCGATGAGCGCCAGGATCTCCGGCGCTGGGGCCTGCCGGAAGGCATACACGTTCCTGCCGACCTGTCTCCGCCCTGCGACGGTTCCTTCAAAGTGAGAGTAGGAAACCTGATAGCCCAACTGGTGGAAGCGCTGCTGCAGATACCCGGTGGACTGCCGGGCCTCGATGCTGCCGAGCACGCGGCGCGGATATCGCGTGACGAAGTCCTGCGTCGTTTGCATCGCCTGCACAGGATCGAAACGCTGGGCAGGCTGCCCGTCCGGCCTTAAGGGCTCTTCATATCTTCCCAGCAGGGGGAAAGCAAGCCAGAGCGCTGCCACCAGCACGCAGATCCCGAGAAGGATTTTTGTTTGTTTTGCATCCATAGTCGCGGCCAAAGGTCGCGGCCAGTCTAGCACAGTATGCGATTCCCAATCGCACCTGCGATTGACGCCGCATCAATGGCCCGGGTGAGGCACCAGCCGAAGAGCGGGTGGCACGATGAGGCCCCTGAAAGGGGGCACTGGAGTTGGTACATTTCCGGGAGCTCTGGCGATGCAGCATCGGCATATTCCGGATGTGGGAGAGGCCCGAAGGGCCGGCAGTGCGTAGGTCCGGCCGTCAGGCCGGGATTTGGGTAGAAATAGAGAAATGAGCGCCAAAGGCGCGGCACTCAATGAAAAACATATTGCAGATCCAACCCGGTACCGTGGCGACCGGGCAGTTTAAGGAGTTCATCCTCAAGGGGAATATCGGAAAAAGGGATCCATCGCTGGTATGCTAAGAAAATGAATTCAACTCCGCTGGACGCAATCCGGAAGCTGACCGATGCCTGGATGCAGAAGGACGCCGCCGAAATGGCGCGCTGGCTTACCGATGATATCCTCGAAATCGGACCGGCGTTCGCGGATGCCCTTTCGGGACAGGAGCAGTTTTTCAGGAAGTATCGGGAATATCTGCGAGGCCCACTGGAGATTATCTCGCACCGCATCCTGCGGCCGCAGACGGTCCTGCTGAGCGCCCGCTTCGCCTTGGTGCATTTCCACTACCGGATGCGAACCCGATCGGGGAAAACTCAGGAAAACTCGCGCGGGAAGGAAAGCATGCTGCTGCAGCGCACCGGCAGGCGCTGGCGCGTGCGTTACATACACTGGCATCGTGACTTGTGAGGAGAGCACCATGAGCGGTCGACCGGGCCATAGCCCTGTCGCGCGAAAAGTATTGTTCGGTCTACCACTCCCTCCGGCCCGACATCGATATCGAGATCAGCTGCGATTTGAAGCCGCTGTAATCGTCTGCATAGACCTTACCTTGCGGTGCGGCAGGGACGCGTGCTCCCATCCTCTTTCTTTTGACGGTCCCATCCGACTCAGTTAGAATTTGCGCCGAAATGGCGGTTCGCCGCATTCCTATTTGAAATATCGAGGAGAGATCATGGCGCCGGAATTTAAAAATGAGCCCGTACTTGACTTCAGCCTGGAGACAAACCTGAAAAGGCAGCTCGAAGCGCTGCAACTTGTGCAGAGCTGTCTGGGGCGGGAATACGACCTCATCATCGGGTCGGAGCGTTTGAAGGGACCCAAGACGTTCAGCTCCATCAATCCGGGCAAGAAGTCGCAGGTCATCGGCATCTTCCAGAGCGCCTCGGCCGACCAGGCCGCACAGGCTGTCGAAGTGGCATCCGACGCCTTTCAGAAGTGGAGCCGGGTTCCCGTGCAGGAACGGGCGGAACTGCTGTTCCGCGCGGCGCGTCTTTTGCGCGAGCGGAGGTTCGAGAGCAACGCGTGGATGATTTTCGAAGTCGGAAAATCGTGGGCGGAAGCGGACGCCGACACGGCAGAGGCGATCGATTTTTGCGAGTTCTACGGCCGCGAGGCGTTGCGTTATGGCGGTCCCCAGCCGCTTACCCGGATCGCGGGCGAGGAGAACGAACTGCGCTACATCCCGCTCGGCGTGGGCGCCGTCATTCCGCCGTGGAATTTTCCCTGCGCCATTCTCCTCGGAATGGTTACGGCCTCGGTCGTGACCGGCAACACCGTGGTTTTGAAACCCTCGTCGGATTCTCCGGCCATCGCAGCTTTTCTCATGGATCTTCTCTTCGCCGCCGGCCTCCCTCCCGGAGTCGTCAACTTCTTGTCGGGAAGCGGCGCGAGCGTGGGCAACACGGTGGTCCAGCATCCGAAAACGAGATTCATCGCCTTCACCGGATCCAAGGAGGTCGGCCTGCACATCAACGAGGAGGCCGCCCAGCCCCGTCCGGGGCAGATCTGGGTCAAGCGTGTCATCGCGGAGATGGGCGGTAAGGATTTCATCATCGTGGACGAAGCCGCCGATGTCGACGCCGCGGTCAAGGGAGTCCTCGCGAGCGCCTTCGGTTTTCAGGGCCAGAAATGCTCCGCCTGCTCGCGGGCCATCATCCATGCCAAGGTCTACGATGAATTCATCCGCAAGATCACCGCACAGGCGCGACAGATAACCCTCGGACCCACCACGAATCCCTCCAACTACATGGGGCCGGTGATCAACGATCGTGCGCTGAAGACTATTCTGGACTATATCGAGACCGGGAAGAAGGAAGGAAGGCTGATCGCCGGAGGCAAGCAGGCAGAGGGCGACGGGTTCTACCTGCAGCCCACCATCATCGCGGAGGTCGATCCGCGGGCAAAAATCGCGCAGGAGGAGATCTTCGGCCCCGTCCTCGCGATCATTCGGGCGCGCGATTGCGATGACGCCATTCGCATCGCCAACGACAGCGAATACGGACTGACCGGCGCTATTTTTACCCGTAATCGCGAACTCATCGCCCGCGCCAAAGAAGAGTGCCATGTCGGCAACCTCTATGTGAATCGCAAGTGCACGGGTGCGCTGGTAGGGGTTCATCCCTTCGGCGGATTCAATATGAGCGGTACGGACTCCAAGGCCGGCGGCCGCGACTACCTTCTCCTGTTCCTTCAGGCCAAAATCATTTCCGAAGCGGTATAGGGTCGGGAATGAACTACTTTCAACTGGAAGGCGATGGGTTCATGCCGTATCCTCCGAAAGAGATAGATGAGGCTACGGGTTTCATCAGGGAGTCTGGATATGGCTTTGCGACCCCCTTCGGCCGAGGGGAGCAATCCCTATACAACAACCGATCCTGCGGGAATTTGGCCGTAACTGACTTCCCCGGTTTCTTGGTTGTAAATCTTGGTGCTCTGACCGATGAATACCCCCATGGAAATCACCGAACCCTCTCCGACAATCACGCCTTCGTGTAGCGCGCTTTGGCAGTATAACCAAAATCAAGAAGGTCGATTTGAGCCTCCATAATTCTTGTGGCGGATCCACGAATGATGACAGACTCGATTCCCTCTCCGGTACCTTTCAACTCCACCTTCAGGCCGCCGCCCGGCATTTGTACCGTAACGAGCCTCTCTATCAGTCCTCGATAGAACGCAGCGGCCGTCGCTGCAGATGCGCTTGAGCCGGACGCCTCAGTTGGTCCCTCACCTCGTTCGAAAATGCGCAGGTCGATGATCGTTCGGTCTTTTACATATGCCCATTGAAGATTGCACCCTTCAGCGAACGTCTGCCCATTGCCTTCCGGCGAGCGATAGGCGATGGCTTTGAGTGGTTCTTTGAACTGAATGTCTGGGAAATGCGCAGGGTTTTCAACGAAGGTAACGCAGTGTGGATTGCCTAACGACACAAATGTCGAGTCCGACCAGTCCATCCCACATCTTCGTCCCACTTCGACGAGGTCTTGAACCGTACATCTGCGATTCGGGTCAGGATCTGATTTTGTGTATGCGAGGGCCAATACCTCTTGCGGCCCGAACCTTGGTTTTCCAATGTCAACCGCGAACAAGGGCACAGTTGGATCGATGATCATCACTTCGTTCCGTTTTCGATGCAAATGCAAGACGCCATCAGCCTTAACAGGCGTGGCTACGGTGAGAGGAAACTGAAGATTTTGACTATACGAGAGGTAGCCAGCGTCGAACAAGAACTTGGAAAATATCCTCAATCCGTTCCCGCTTACTTCGGCTCTTGATCCATCGGTATTGTAGATCTGGAATTCTATCTCTCCATCCCCTCCATCAGGTCCAGTGAATGGACCAAATAATACTCCGTTGGAACCAATGCCCCATGTCTCTTTCCCCAACCCCACGATAAACCAAGGCGACAAAACGGCCTCTTCCTCAACTCCATAGCGTTCAGTCCGAACGATATCTAACAGATTGTCAGGTGGAAGATCGGCTGGATCAACAATGAGGTAGCTGTTGCCGAGTGCATGGTATTTAAACACGCGCATGCCAATTATGGCCCGGGCCGGATACCGACGTTGCGGCACAGCTTTTAATAAGTTCATAGGTTGAGTTTCTCCACTATCATTTGAACGACTGCTTGATCAGAAAACGATAACTTTCTGGTATGCTTTGGGTCGGCGGGTATCGGATCGGGCAGGATTTGATAATCCTCGTGTCCTTTGCCTGCGATGACAAGAATGTCTCCGTCCTGAAGTCCGATCAATGCCAATTCGATGGCATCCGCACGATCGCCCGCATCAATCCCATTCGGTATACCCGCGAGGATTGCATTTCGAATCGTCCCTCCGTCTTTGGAACGTGGATTGTCGTCCGTGACGTAGACCCGGTCTGCCTGTCGAGCTGCTATCTGCCCCATAATCGGACGCTTTTTTGAATCTCGGTCTCCGCCACATCCGAAAAGAACATGCAGTTCGCGTTGGGTGTGGGGGCGCAAGCTCTTCAAGACATTTTCGAGTGCGTCTGGAGTGTGGGCATAATCAACATAGACGGCAGCGCCGTTCTTCAGTGTGGCAACAAGGCCGCACCGCCCCGGAACGTGGGTTAGGTGCTTGAGTGCTCCGACGGCAACATCGGCAGCAACGCCGGTTGCAATTGCGAGCCCAAGTGCACATAACACGTTGCCTCCTTGAAAGGAGCCTACCACGGACGTTTGAACATCGTATCTCCGCCCGAAAAGTTCAAGTTGCAGAGTTTGGCCTGCAAGGGTTGGGGTTTGTGATAAGACGCGAAGGTCTGCTATTTCCGCCTTCTGGCTGTAATTGATAACTCGGGCGCTGCGGGACCTGCATATCGCCGCGAGATCAATGCTCCGCGGGTCATCCGCATTCAGAACTGCGAACCCTCCTGCCTTCAGTCCATCAGAGAACAGGCGTGATTTGGCAGCAAAATATGCCTCCATCGTCGGGTGATAGTCGAGGTGGTCTTGGGTGAGGTTCGTGAACGCTGCGGCATCGAATTCGACACCATCAACACGGCGCTGGTCCAGAGCATGACTGGATACTTCCATCACCACATGCGTGACGGCGTTTCGGGTTGCAGGCTCTGAGAGCATTATGTGAAGCGTCTTCGCATCAAAGGTTGTCATTGACGCTTCAAGGTTGGTATGAGCGACCGAACCGGCACGTAGCCCGAGAGTCCCAATGCTCTTGGCATTGTGGCCGTTGCACGCCCAGATATCACGGAGAAAGGAAACCGTCGATGTCTTGCCGTTCGTCCCCGTGACTCCGACGATCGTACCGGGCCGCTGTGGAAAGAACCAACTGATCGTACGGGCATAGAATCCGCGCACGTCATGATGTCGGAGAATGATAAGTTTTGATGCCTCGTATGGACTGAGGGCGAGGTCCTCTGTCCTAGTGCCCTCCGGAACGACAACGGCTTGGGCACCCTTTTCAGCAGCTCTCTTAATGTGTTCGAGGCTCGACTGTCTGGCTCCCGGCATCGCGAAAAAAACAAATCCGTAACGGACCTCCCGCGAGTCGTCGGTGGCTCCAAAAACGGTCAGCGACCGAGTTGCTTCATCTCTGATCTGATCGGGAGCGAGCTCGAAGAGGAACATGTTTGCCCCAGCGCCTCCTGTTTCTGATGGTATGCTACTACAGCAAGCAGAGTATTTTCGTGGTCGTTTGGCATGATGGTCGAATTTCGCAAGGAGCTGACCGCTGTATGCGAATAAACGGATCCGCCATCGATTACATCAACGGCATACTGCACGTCGACGAGGTCGATGTAAGGGATATCGCAGCACAGGTCGGGACGCCGTTTTACGTATATTCCGCTGATCACATGAGGCGTCAATACCATCACTTGGAGCGTGTGCTCGGCGCGCTGAGGGAGCAAACGATCATCTGCTATGCAATGAAGGCTAACTCCAATCAAGCGGTCGTGACGTTGTTCAAACATCTGGGGGCTGGCGTGGATTTGGTAACCGGCGGAGAGTTAGAGCGTGCCGCCGCAGCCACCGTTGACCCCCAAAAAATCGTGTTTTCGGGGATCGGCAAGACTGATGAGGATATCCGGCGCGCAATCCAATTACGAATCCGCCAGATTAATGTGGAGTCTCTTGGAGAATTTAACACAATCGATCGGATCGCGAGCGAGCTAGGCGAAAAGGCTCATGTTGCCTTTCGGCTGAACCCGCAGCTGGACACTTTGGTGCGAAACGAATCAAAAATCACTACCGGAAAGCCCGATAGCAAATTTGGGATTCCTTGGCCTGTAGTCACGGAAGCAATGGAGTCACTGAGTGAGCTTCCTAATCTCTCCGTTCGGGGAATCGGTGTCCATATCGGTTCTAATTTCCAGCCGGATGAGTTCAATCAGATTGAGCGCACATTCGACGAACTCGTAAAGACGTACCTACCATTTTTCTTGAAAGCGCGCAATCGGGGACAGCTTCCCGATTTCGACACAATCGACCTCGGCGGTGGCATTGGAATTCGGTACGGTATAAAAGGTGATGCGTACGACGACCCACTCAGTGAAAATGAGCTATTCAAGAAGTTTGGCACAATACTCCAAGACAAATTCGCGTCTATTTTAGCCGCGCAGCCATTTCTTCGACTTGTGCTCGAACCGGGCAGATGTCTGGTGGGAAATGCCGGCATTCTCGTGACCCGTGTTGTTAACGTCAAGAAGGAGTTGCAGGCCGGGCCGATTCCGGTTGTCTTCCTCGTGGTAGATGCGGCGATGAACGATTTGTTGCGCCCCGGTCTCTATGGCTCATTCCATGAAATTCGACCTGTCCGTGCCGCCGATGGCAGGAGCGCATGGTGGGATCATACCGATATCTGTGGAACGGTTTGCGAAACAACGGATAGTTTTTGCAGAGCAACGGCAGAGGCGCTGCACATAGATGGGGTGGACCGTTACGAGCCCATTGACCAAACGGGCGCCGCCATGAACCTCTACTGTGGCGGTGATTATTACGAACAGATTCCACCGCATATGACCTATGAGGCAGATGGAAGACAAAAACTAAAATACGGGTACTTCGTACGCCGCCGGTTTCCCGAGCAGATTGCAGGAGATCTTGTCGCCATTCTGTCAGCAGGCGCTTACGGGGCGGTGATGGCATCTGAATACAACACCCGACCTCTTGTGCCTGAGGTGCTCGTTGATGGCTCGAAGTGGAGCGTAATTCGATCACGTCCATCGGTTAAAGAGATTATCTCAAGAGATTCAGTACCAGAATGGCTTATTAAAGAAGTCTTATGAGCGGGCATTGGTGCGTCCTGTACTATGGCTAAATAATTATCCCAAATGCTAGCAATGGAGAAAAAGTGGTCCGGAGAAACAAAAACATCGCCAAATTACAGGGCGGTTATCTCTTCCCGGAGATCGGCAGGCGTCGCAGGGCTCTGCTGGAAAGGGAGCCTGACGCCAAGATCATCAGCCTGGGCATCGGCAACACTACAGAACCCCTGACACCCCACATCGTCGATGGGCTGAAAAACGCCGCCCTCCGGTTGGGTACGCAAGAAGGGTATTCCGGCTACGACGACGACGCGAGAGGACAGCAACTACTGCAAGATCTCAAGGCAATGCTTTCCGAAAAATGGTACCACGGGCTGGTAAAACCGGAAGAGATAATCATCTCAGACGGGGCCAAGTGCGACTGTGGCCGGCTTCAGATCCTATTCGGTTCCGACGTATCCATTGCCGTGCAAGATCCGGCCTATCCGGTTTACGTGGATGGGAGTGTAATTCTCGGCGCGACGGATGGGTACGACCAAAACAATGGCCAATTCGACGGCATTGTTTATATGAGTTGCACACCTGCAAACGAATTCTTCCCTGACTTATCCCGGCTGCCACGCACGGACCTGATTTACTTCTGCTCACCCAACAATCCCACCGGCGCGGTTTCCAGCCGGGAACAACTCAGGCAATTGGTAGATTTCGCCCGGCAGAACGAATCCATTATTATATTCGATGCCGCCTATGCGGCTTTCATCCGCGACGAGCGCATGCCCCGATCCATCTTTGAAATTGAAGCCAGCCGCTTCGTGGCGATCGAGGTCAACTCCTTTTCCAAGCCGATCGGGTTCACCGGCGTGCGTCTCGGTTGGACAGTGGTGCCCCAGGAACTGGCCTATGCCGATGGCACTCCTGTCGGCAAGGATTGGAGCCGGGTAATGAGCACCCTGTTCAACGGTGCATCCAACTTAGCCCAGTATGGCGGGCTGGCCGCCCTGGACGATGAGGGACTGCTGGAAATGCATCAAACGGTCGACTATTACATGGAAAACGCCCACCTAATCAAACAAGGCCTGACCGAACTTGGTATCAAGAGTTATGGCGGGGTCGACTCACCTTATATCTGGGCCGAATTTCCCGGCCAACGCTCTTGGGATGTGTTCGCTTCTATCCTCGAAAAGGCGCACATAGTCACAACGCCAGGTTCCGGCTTCGGCCCGTCCGGCGAGGGCTTCATTCGATTCAGCGCATTTGGGCACAGAGAGGACGTGATAGAAGCTGTGAGGCGGCTCCGACTTTGCCCGCGCCGACTCTGAGCAGAGCGTGTGGCCCGAGCGCGGCGCGGAAACCACGCCTCCCGGGCCTCAGCTTCGGTAGGGAAGTCTTCGAAGTGTTCACGCCCGGACCGCCAGTTTTTGATTATGCGGAAGCCGGGCACCCGGCATTTGCATATGGATGGCAGCTAAAAGTTCCCACCAAAATTGATACCAGCTACACAATTCAGACTTCTCCAATAAGCCATCAGTGGCAATTCAAATCCCCCATGCGCTCGATTCTCTTCAAGGCTGATCTCATCGCTGCGCTCTACTATACGGTGGTAACGTAGCGACGGGCGACGGGCGGTAACAGTTTAGATCTAAGAGGCAATCGAAGGCTTGGCTCTCCAGAAACCGCCGCTTCCGATTGCCGGGTTGAACCGGCAAGTGCAGCGGTTAGCTTTGGACCTCGGCGAGAAGGCCTCTGGAGAGCCTGATGATCGGCGAGCCAAGTCGATTCCAAGCCAGAGTACCGAAATCATCTTCAGCGACTACAAATCTGGAACATAAACTCGGGCGCGGGCAGCGGTTGACCGTCCCAACAAATTCGACCATGCGCCGAGCCGCTGCCACACCTCTTCGGGCAGTTGCTCGAAATGGAGCGCGAACCCGTTGTGGGGAAGAGTATTGAGAAAATGCGGAGTTGCTCCGGCCAGCAAGCACGGCGCCTTCGTAAATCTGATAAAACGGGTTGGGCGACACAACCACGGGATTCAGTTGTGAGCCGTCAATTACAGCCTGGGCGAATGCGAACAACGCCTCGCGGCTGCCATTTACCGGTATGATCTCGCGCTCTGGATTCATTTCCAGGAGGCCGTAGCGGCACTTCAGCCAGGCGGCAATTGCTTCGCGCAGCGCCAAACCGCCGAGTGTCGTGGGATAACGAGACAAGCCGCCCAAATTATCGACCAGTGCCTTGCTGATAAACTCGGGTGTTGGATGCGTAGGTTCGCCTAGGGACGAGCTGATGTGAGGCAAATCGGGGTTGGCCCGAATCTCATCCAGCAAATCAGCCAACCTCTACGGATAGGTGAAATAACCTGCCGAGTTGGTGGTTCCCTCTCATAGGCTGCGTCCCTTTCAGCTTCCGATATGAGGGTCAACTTCGGCTCGGATGGAACAACTGCCCGAAGCTCAAGCCCGGTCCCACCCGGGATGTTACGCTCAAACGGTTTTGCAGGATACACTTTTGCAAACGCTTCTTCTGTCAGCAGCAGATCTCCGGCTCACCAAATTTGGATCTCGGTGTTGAATCGATGGGAGCAAAAGTTCTTAAAACTCCGTTTCGTTCGCCCCGGGCAAATTCGTACAGCGAACGGCTGATTGGTGTTATTCGCCGGAAATGTCTCGATTTTCTTATCCTTATCAGCGAGGGTCATCTGAGAAGAACCTTAAATGAATGGAAGACCCACTAAATCAAGGCCATCCGCATTCGAGCTTGGGGCCGGGTCTTCCTGAAGCTGAGCAAAACTCTCCGGTTCCAATTCAGAAAAATCGACATCGGCTTCAGGAGAGATCTCGGGAAAAGTCAGAGGCGATTCTTGAAGGCCTCCATCACGAGTACTGGCTGGAGAGGATCGCCGCCTGGGTTGGATGCTGGTGCTCCGCGTTGGGCGCCACTTCATGAACGCAGCGCGGCAAGCCGCAACCAAAGAGAGGTTCAAGCCGGATTTACCCAAGCGGCTTGCCGCGCTGCGTGAAAAAGGCGGCTTGAAGATTTCTTTCCGATTCGAAAAGAATCTGACTGTTA
>Ga0315273_10013207_pt1 | contig 10606 bp, 6 predicted proteins | sample YL17G02_0_MG_FD_205753 | JGI IMG/M metagenome (GOLD analysis project Ga0315273, IMG submission 205753) | Sediment microbial communities from Yellowstone Lake, YNP, Wyoming, USA - YL17G02_0 | ecosystem: Environmental > Aquatic > Freshwater > Lake > Sediment | place: USA: Wyoming | collected... | reverse complement strand
CCGATCGACCAGACCGCCCACGCCATGGCGGTTAGCCACCAGCGCCTCGCGGCCCACGATCGCGATCAAGCCGCTGGTGTGGCCGTCGAGATCGTCGAGCGTGAGCGCGCCCTCGCCTTTTGGCGATCGGAGCTTCATCCGGGTCAGTAGGCGGCACAGATGCTGATAGCCCTCGCGGGTCTCGACCAGGACAGGCAGGCGCCAGGAACAGGGATTAGGGATTAGGGATTGGGGATTGGGGGGGGCGCTAACGGGCGATTGCCTGGGAACGCCGGGCTCCCCCCCGACTTCGCTCGTTGAGCTTCGTCGAGGTCTCGCCGTAGCGCTGCGCGCGGAGGCGGACAGCCCGGCACGCGTTCCGGCCACGCTGGAGCGTGGCGATCCCAGGAGGCCTTCCCGCAGTGAGCCTGTCGAATCCGCCTGCGGACTTCGGCGATGCGAGCGGGAATCGGGATCGACTCCTGCGGCGGTCATCGTCAGCTCGCATCCGATGATGGGCTTGATGCCGGCGGCGCGGGCGGCTTTGTGAAAACGAGGCGCACCGTACAGACCGTCACGATCGATCAGCGCCAGCGCGGAATACCCCAGTGACGCCGCGCGCTCGACGAGCGTCTCGGGCAGCGAGGCCGCTTCGAGGAAGCTAAAGGCGGAGGAGCAGTGCAGTTCGATATCCACGGACGTATTCCTCACACCCCGCCCGCACTCTTCTCATCCCGTGCGCCAGCGGTGGGTCGCACGTCACATTTGCAGTCCCGCTCGCACAAGCCGGCGACGTCCCCTGTCGGGGCAAAGACGATGCGGCGATCGCTCCGCGTCCCCGCTCACGCAAGCCGTCCCTCGACGCTGCTCGGGGCGGTCCTGAGCTTGTCGAAGGGCCGGCAAGACGTGCCTTGCCGGGACCGACGTGGGGCAACCACGGGGGGTTGCCCCTACGCCGGACACATTCGGGTGTAGGGGCGGGCCCCCCGCCTGCCCTGAGCGAAGTCGAAGGGTGCCCGCCCCCTGCTGGTCCTGGCCCTCACGGCACGTTTTGCAGACTTCGCCCTTCGACTTCGCTCCCTTCGACAGGCTCAGGGCTGGCTGTCGGCTTGGTTCGAGGGGCCGCTTTGCGATACGTCGCATCATTCCGCCCCGGCACATAGCCTCTCCCTGCGCGTCAGAACGCTCAATCCACCACCGCCTCCACAAACCATCGTCCGCTCTCGCGGTCCTCGAAGAGGCGGTAGATCCCGCCATCGTCGAGCGCCACGTCCCACTCGTCGCGGTTCCAGCCGGCCAGCCCGCGCAACGCCTCCAGCCCGGATGCGCCCGGCGTCGTGCCCGTCTTCCACCACTCGCCCGACGTGCGCCAGGGCCCGGCACAGGCGTGTACACGGCCGCCCGGCAATCCCGGTCGATCGGTTTTGACCATGATGGGGCGATCGTGATCAATCAGCACGCGCGCCGGAATGGGAAGACGAAAACGGCGGAGGCACGCGCTCGGGAGACCCGCCTCCGCCCTGGCCGAAGTCGAAGAGTTTCGGCGTGGCAAGCGGGATTCGGGGGTCGGGGGGCGGGATTCAGGGGTCGGGGATTGGGGATTGGGGAGAAAGCCGGGATTAGGGATTAGGGATTGGGGATTGGAAATTCGGAATTCGGAAGGGAGCCTGGGATCGCCGGGCTCCCCTTCGATTTCCCTCAGGGCTGGCAGCCCGGCCGGCGGGGTTCGGGAAGCGGGATTGGTTGTGCCCAAGTCCCCAGCCCCTAACCCCCAATCCCTGTTCCCATCTGGCGAAAGAGATCGGGACACATCTTCCGACCCCTTCCTTCGCAAATGTGTCCCGCCCCCTTTCGCTTGCTCCGCCACGCAAAACGGCACCATCGCGAACGCGCCGGGACGATGGGAATCGATCAGCGCCGGCGATCCGCATCGCGTGTCGCCCATCAGCGCGCCGAGACGCGCCAGCAGCGTCGATACTTGTTCGGGCGCCGGCAGCGATCGTGTGAGCAGCGACTCCTGCACGATGCGGCCGGGTGTCGGGTCGATCACCACCGTCACGCGGTCGACGCCGGCCGGCGGCTGGTGCGATTCGAGATCCAGCAGCAGCAGCGTGCGCAGCACCTTTGCGTCGCGCATCGGTGCAGGCAATTGCAGGCTGCGGGTGTGCGTGTCTTTGGTGACCAGCCGCAGATGCAGGTGCAGCACGGCCGCCCCGCGATCGCGCCGTTCGAGCCGCTGGCAGAGCGGAACGAGCAGGCCGCCGAGCACAAACGACAGCGGTTCGAGCCCCTCGATGGGCCACTCCAGTTCGACGGTCGCCTCAAACGGCTCGTCTTCCCGCATAGGCACCAGCGGTCCGGCGTCTTCGCCACACGCCAGGCGCTGCCACGCCAGCCCCTCCTGCCCGATGCGCTCGGACAGTTCGACGGCGGGCAGTGCGGCGAGTTGACCAAGCGTGCGAATGCCCCAGCGGGACAGAACGGACAAGATAGAGGGATTAGGGAAGCCGCTGACGGGCGATTGCCTGGGAACACCGGGCTCCCCGATTTCGCTTGTTGAGCTTCGTCGAGGTCTCGCCGTAGCGCTGCGCGCGGAGGCGGCCAGCCCGGCACGCGTCCCGACCACGCTGGAGCGTGGCGATCCCAGGGAAGCACCGTAGGGGCACGGCATGCCGTGCCCGTGCCTTCGGCGTGGCGAGCGGGGTTCCCCACCTTCGCCTGTATTCATTCCTGGGGGCTTCGGCGTGGCGAGCCGCCTTCGCGGATCAGTGGCCACATCTGCTTCGGCGTGGCAAGCGGGGTTCGGGAGAAAGATCTCGAACGTGCGCAGCGGCAACGGCGCCAGGACCGCGGCTTCTTCTCCCGCGGGCACCACGGTCACACCAGCGCGGGCGGCAGCACACAGGATGGCCGTTGTGCGCGTCGCCGCGATGCCCACGTGCACCGGCCCAAGTCCAGCGTCGGCCGCCGTGCGTCGCAGTCGGTCACCAATCGCCTTGTCGTCACCGAATAATCTCGTGAGGCCATCCAGCTCCAGCGTGATCACCGTATCGGATTGCGCCTCCACGCGAGGCGAAAACAGACGCGCCACATCCAGCAATCGCGATCCGGAAATGGGGTCTGACCCCATTTTCTCTGCGTCGGACGAGAAATGGGGTCTGACCCCATTTTCGCGGGGCTGATCCGGCTTGTAGAGACACGCAAACATGAATGGTTTCCTTATTGGGGACTGGGGACTGGACCTTGGGCGCAATTCATTGCGCCCGAATCCCGCATCAAGCCGTCACGCGCAAACGCACCGGCGAGGCATCGGCACCCGGAACCAGTCGCGCGCGCGCAGTCCGCACGTCGCTTTCGAGCCCGCGAAACACGCGCCCTGAATCCCAAATCCCACTTGCCACGCCGTAACCGATGTCGCCCCGGATCGACGAAGGCGGGAACCCCGAATCCCGCCTGTCCACCGAAGCCGAGATTCCCTGCGAATCGGCGAAGGCAGAAATCCCGAATCCCGCCTGCCCCGAGCGAACTCTCGGTCGTGCGAGTCGAGGGGAATCCCACTCAACCACGCCCGCACCTGCTTGCCGGGCTGCCTGCCCTGAGCGAAGTCGAAGGGGAGCCCGGCGATCCCAGGCTTTCTCCCAAATCCCGCCCCCAGAATCCCGAATCCCACCTGCCCCGAGCGAACTCTCGGTCGAGCGAGTCGAGGGGAACTCCGACTCCCGACTCCTCAATCCCCAATCCCCAACCCCTAATCCCCGGGGGTGTAACGAGACACTCACCCCTCCCGCGCTCCGGCTCATCGGCGCGCTGCCGACAATCACCCCCACGGCTTCCTGTCCTTCCAGCACGCGCTGGAAGCGCAACCATGTCGTCATGGGCACACGCCGCAGCGCCTGAGGAGGTGCATCGGCCAGATCCAGGGCCATCACGCCGAATACGCCCGATTGCAGAATCAGGTTGGTGGCCTTCAACGCTCGAGTGATGGCGCGATCCGCCCCGGCCTGGCGGTTGGCCAGGAGCGGAAAAGCGGGCGCGCATGGATCACCGCGCACCCAGAGCATCCGATGCAAATCGACCCCGGCGGCCGCCGCCGACTCCGGATCGAATAGATCAAAGGTGTCAACCAGCGCGACCATCTCGCCTCTGGATGTCGCCGCCGCCAGAATCGCCATCAGCAGGCTGGTGCGCCCTGACGAGCGCGGCCCGACGATTTCCGACATCTGCCCGAGCGGGAGACCGCCTCCAAGCTGTTGATCCAGCTCGAATAAGCCTGTTTTCACCGTTTCCTGCAACACGACGCCAGCGGCCCCGGTTGTTCCCATCGGCACCAGCGTCCGGTCGAGTTTTTTGTTTCGCAGCAACGCTTCCACATCAGCACGGCAGGCAGCAGGCATTGGGGCCTCCAGTGTGGCTTCCCTGTGTTTCGCTTTATCTTCGCTTTTTAGACTATAACGCGGCCGGTCAGCCGATGCAAGGGGGATCGGCGCCAACACAGGTGCCTGGAACAGGTGCCTTCTATGCTCCAGGTCTATTACAATAGCCACCCGCTCGGCGACGTCGAGGACGCGACCTTCACGGGAGCCGGCAAAGTCGGGGTCTGGACCAAGGCCGATTCGGTGACGTATTTTGACGACCTCCAGATCCTCATCAAGTAAACGGTATCAACGACCAACCCAGCACAGGATTGTGATGACGACGCGTTCGCCCTTCATTCCGTCGCTTGCCCACTCGGGCCACTCGCGTCACCGCGACATCGGCGACCTCGCCCTCGTTGGAATCGTACTCCTCGTCGTGTGTGCGTATGCCATGCCCGCACGCGCCCAATCAACGGGCGCTCCCCCCTCACTACGCGTCGGTGTATTGCCGCCGGACCTCCGCCTCGACGGGATGTTGAACGAGCCCGCGTGGGCGAGCGCGCCCGCGATCGAGAATCTGACGATGACCGAGCCGACGGAAGGGGCCACGCCCACAGGCCGTACGCGCGTTCAGGCGCTCGCCAGCTCCCGCGCCATCGTCTTTGGGATTGTCTGCGACGATCCCGACCCTCGCGGCATCGTCAGCTACACCAAGCAGCGAGACGGCGCCATGAGTGCCGAGGACCACATCGAGATCGTGCTCGACACGTTTCGGGATGGACGTTCCGGCTACACGTTCTGGGTCAATCCGGGCGGCGCTCGCTACGACGGGCTGATCAATCCGGGCGGCAGCGATGTCAACAGCAACTGGGACGGGATCTGGGAGGCCGCGACACGACGAACCGACGCCGGCTGGACGGCGGAGATTCGGATTCCCATTCAGACCATGGGCTTCAAGCCCGGGCTGACGGCCTGGAATTTCAATATCCAGCGCCGGATTCAACGTCGGCAGGAAACGGATCGGTGGGCAAGCCCGGTCCGCGACTACAAGATCACACAGATGAGCCGGGCAGGTCTGCTGACCGACCTGCCGGACTTCGATCTGGGTCTGGGTCTGACCGTCCGGCCTTCCGTGGTCGCGGGTGGCGGCAGGCCCACACCTGACTCCGCGTTGTCTGGCGACGGACATGCCAGCCTCGACGTGACGAAACACGTGGGGGCCAATCTGCTCGCCTCGGCTTCCGCGAACACCGACTTCGCCGAAACCGAAGTCGACACGCGCCAGACCAACCTCACGCGGTTCTCGCTCTACTTCCCGGAGAAGCGCACATTCTTCCTGGAAGGGTCCGACATCTTCCAGTTCGGCGTGGGGCTTGGCAGCGACATGGTGCCGTTCTTCAGCCGGACCATCGGGCTCGTCAGCGGCCAGCAGGTGCCAATTTGGGCAGCCGGCAAACTGAACGGGCGCGTCGGCCAGACCAACCTCGGGGCGGTGGTCGCTCACACCGGGGCGGTGGATGGCGTGGCGACGGCCACGACGATGGGGGCAGTGAGGGTCAAGCAGAACGTTTTCCGGGAATCCTCCGTAGGCGCAATCGCGACGTTCGGCGATCCGACCGGGAAGAGCGGGAGTTGGCTGGCGGGCGGCGACTTCACGTATCAGAGCTCGCACTTTCGCGGCGACAAGAACTTCCTGGTTGGGCTCTGGGGACTGATGACCAATCGCACCGGCGCGAAAGGTGACCAAACAGCCGCAGGCTTCAGAGTGGCGTATCCGAATGATCTGTGGAACGTCTCGCTGACCTACATGAGGATTGGCGACAGGTTTCAACCCGCGTTGGGCTTCGTGCCGCGGCCTGGTGTGCAGAGTTTCAGTCTTGTGGGCGAATACGATCCGCGCCCGAACTTCTGGCACATCCGCCAGATGTTCAATGAGTTCGAGGTGGTGGCGGTGACCGACCTGCGCGGTCAGTGGGAGAGCTACCGCGTGTTCCTGGCACCGGTGAACTGGCGCCTCGAGAGCGGCGACCGGGTCGAGGTCAACGTTCGGCCGACGGGTGAGCAACTCCAGGCGCCATTCGAGATTGCCGACGGCGTCGTGATTCCGGCGGGGCCGTACCATTGGATGCGATACCGCCTCGAGGCTGGATCGGCCGCCAAGCGCCAGTTGAGCGGTCAGGCCACCTGGTGGTTCGGCGGTTTCTACGACGGGCGGTTGGATCAGACGCTCCTGACGCTGTCGTGGAACCCGACCGCTCTGTTCACCTTCAGTCTCTCTGGCGAACGTGACATCGGACGACTGAAGGAGGGGCGCTTCGATCAGACCCTGGTCGGGATGCGAACCAAGATCAACGTCTCGCCCAACCTGCAGGTCAGCAGCTTTGTGCAGTACGACACCGATACTTGCGCCATCGGCACGAACACGAGGTTGCGTTGGACGTTCCATCCGTTTGGCGATCTGTTTGTCATCTACAACCACAACCTGAATGACATCACCGATCGCTGGCGGTTCGACTCGAATCAGCTGCTCATCAAACTCCAGTACTCCTGGCGGTACTGACTCACGTGGCCACGGCGGCCGAGGCCGCCCGCCGGCCCACCGCGTCCACAGGCATCACTTTAGCGAAAGCGGCCCGATCACTTGTCAGACACAAGCGGTCAACTTGCTTGTCAACAACAAGCCAATCTCCGCCTTTGAGGTAGACTTTCTCTGGAGTAGCGCCGCTTGGGCAATACCCCCGAGACTTCATGTATGCCTGCTTCAACCAGCCCGGTGGCTAGAGCGCTTCGCCTCGTCATCTCGACGGCGGTCTTCGGGGCGGTGCTGTTTTTCGCGGCCGGGACCGTGGCGTGGCCCGCAGCGTGGGGCTATCTGGCGGTCATCACCGCCGTGATGGCGGTCTACAGCACCATCATCGTGAGACTGCACCCAGCGCTCATCGAGGAACGCCACCATCCGCCTGCAGACGCCAAGAAATGGGACAAGCCGTTCGTGGTGATCGTGGGCATGATCGGGCCGGTCGTCCTGATCGTGCTCTCCGGGCTCGATCGACGGCTGCACTGGAGTCCGCCGACATCGGCGTGGATTCAGGTACTGGGTCTGGTTCTCATAGCGGCTGGCGGATCGCTGACGAACTACGCCGTCGCTACGAACAAGTTCTTTTCGGCCCTCGTGCGCATCCAGCACGATCGGGGACATTACGTCATCGACACGGGGCCGTACCGATTCGTCAGGCATCCTGGTTATGCGGGTTCGATTGTGTACATGATCGGCATGGCGTTCGCGCTGAGCTCGCGCGTGGCGCTGCTGGTCGCCATCGTACTCTCACTCGTACTCGCCGTCCGGACGACGCTGGAGGACCGAACGCTACAGGCTGAACTCGACGGCTACGCGCAATACGCCAGGAAGGTCCGCTTCCGCCTCGTGCCCGGCCTGTGGTGATCGACGCCCGCCGGTAATCGTCACTTGCCGGTGCCGGGACTGGCTGCACCGCCCGCGCCCCAGGCGAACTGGCCGGTTTCCAGGCGCCAGTCGTTGCCGAACCAGCCGAGGGCACGGATGCCCCCGGTGCCGAGACGGAAGATGTCGGCCGACACGATCATCGCGTCGGGGAACCCGGCACCCGAGACAAAGTACTGTCCCGGCCCCGCCGCCGCCCAGCCCGCCGGCCCGGTCCACGCCACCACGCCCACTGACGCGGTGGAACTGTCGGCGCGAGGCCGGATAAAGTACGCCGCCAGATCCGCACCGATCATTTCGCGATCGCCAACACCGATGCGATCCGCGCGCACCTCGATGGGACTCTTGTCGAGCAGCTTCGCCCACATGCTGTTGGTGTCGGCGTTGCCGTACAGCACGACGTTGCGATCGCGCGACTTCGCCGGATCGAACGCTGTGTCGGCGATCACATCCACGCTGCCGTTGCCGCGGTACCAGAACATCTCGGCGTCGAACCGCGCCTTGTTGAACGCCCGCGCGCGCTCGTCGGCGGTGCCGCGTGTGCCGTAGACGAGGACGACGCGATGACGGAACGCGTCCTTGAAGCCGCCTGAGCGCTGCGGGCTCTTCTGGGCCGGGTCGGGAGCTGGGGCCAGACCCCAGGTCCCAGCGGCCGCGCCTCGCTGCAGAGAGACGCGAGCGGCTGTCCCTGACGTAGCGGCGGCGATTCGGGCCTTCTCGTCGAGTTGGATCCGCGAGCCATCCAGTTCGACGACGACCGCGGCGGCCGTCGCCGGAACGTCGATCGCCAGGCGGCTCACATTCTGGGTCGTGCCCTTGAACGCGCCGGTCTTCGGATCACGATCGATGACGACGCGGCTGTACTCGAGAGGATGTATCTGGGCCTCGATCGTCACCCACCGCGAACGCGACCCGGTCCCCGGGTTCGCCGTCACGAACTCGACATGGTTGGTCTCGGCGTCGGTCGGACGCGTGTGTCGCTTCAGAAAGTCGAACAGCGGCGGCCAGTCCACACACTCGTCGCCCCACCAGTGCCCCGCACCAGGACGTTCGTAGTAGCTGAAGTCAGGATGAAACTTCGCCAGCAGTTCGCGCATGAAGCGCGCCTGCGCCACCGGCACGTTGTCGTCCTTGTCGCCGTGCAGGATGTAGATGCCGTAGTGCAGGAAGTTCTGCGCCAGTTCGGTAGTCTCGCCGGGATGGTTCGCACGCACGAGCATCTGCTCAACCGCCGTCGGGTTCTGATAGACGGGGCCGCCGCCGTATGCCGAGAAACTGCGCCACCCGGCGCTCGGCGCGATGGCCGCCCAGGTGCCCGGCTCCGTTACACCCACCTGCCAGGTACCGTGACCGCCCATCGAGTGACCAGTGAGATACGTGCGCAGCGGATCGATGGAGAATCGGCGCGACGCATCCGCGAGCACCTCGAGTGCGTCAAGACGTCCCCAGTCCTCCCAATCGAACCCGTACGGCCGCCGGTTCGTAGGCGCGACGATGTAGGCCCAGTCCTTGGGCTTGTAGGCACGTGCCTGGCCGATGGCTTCGACGCCCGCGCCATGCAGCGACACGACGAGCGCCGGGGGCGTGGTGCGCATCGCCGCCGCATCGCCGACCATCGGCGCAACCCCGTAGTACTGCACGCTGCCGTCGATCTCGCTCACGAACGTTCGCACGTGGTGCGTGGTGGGCTCAACGACCTTCAATGCGATCTCGAAGGCGGGCAGCGTCAACATCTTCGTGCCCGCACGCGCACGACCGGTGATGGCCAGCGGCAACGACCCAGCGCGATCGGGCGACCGCACTGTCAGTGGGATCGCGAGCTTGCGCGTCATCAGCGGCGGAATCGTCGCATCGATTCTGGCGGTCCCGCTCTGGTCGCCGGCCCGGTACGTGATTTCAATGGTATCGAGCGCCGCGTCGGTGGCGTTGACCAGCCGAATCCCCGCCCACAGCGTTCCCGATTCGCCAAGGACCACGTCGGGCAGCGTGGGATCACTCTCAGTGAAGAAGACCTGCGCGGGGGGATCGAAGAGCCGCGCGCGGAGGCGCCCGCGCTCGCCCTGGAACAGCAGGGTGTTGCGGCCCTTCGCCAGGCGCACCGGATGCCGGACCCAGTCGGTGCCGTACTTCTCGCCGCCTCTGGGCTCGCCGTTCACGCGCACGACGTAGTACCCCGAGGCATCGAGAATCATCGTGCGCGCGCGGTCCGAGTTGACGACCGCGAAGAAGTAGCCACCGCTGAGCGCCCGGTTCTGGATCCAACCGTCGGCGCCGGCCTCGGCGCGAGCCCACGTCACCGTCCTGTTGCGCTGGTCGGGACCGAGCGTGTCGCCCTCGCGGGGCTCGCGAAAGGCGGCGGTCGCCAACTGCCACGCGAGCAGGTCGGGCGCGACAGCACTTCGACCCAGGCTGCCGAGCAGGCCGGCCACCAGGCCCTCGCGGATCTGGACTTCGGTGGCAGCGGCCGCCAGCGCGATTTCCGGCGCCGCCTGTCCGGCGAGCGTCACGGCCACGCTGGAGCGTGGCGATCCCGGGGATCCGGCTTGCTCGTCGTTGCGCGGCAAGCCGGAGTCCGGGATCGCGAGTCGGGTGGACCAGGTGGCGGATGGAATCCTGGGATGGCCGGGCTCCCCTTCGATTTCCCTCAGGGCTGGCAGTTCGGCCGCTTGCGACCAGAGGAGCCCTCGCTGCTCCGTCGCCACCAGCATCACCACGCCAGCCATCGCCATCACGCACGCCGCCCGGGCTTTCAACACTTGCACCACGCGCACCTCCAGTGGCCACTACTGTATACGAGCAGATCGGGATTGGG
>Ga0315273_10013204_pt1 | contig 10607 bp, 8 predicted proteins | sample YL17G02_0_MG_FD_205753 | JGI IMG/M metagenome (GOLD analysis project Ga0315273, IMG submission 205753) | Sediment microbial communities from Yellowstone Lake, YNP, Wyoming, USA - YL17G02_0 | ecosystem: Environmental > Aquatic > Freshwater > Lake > Sediment | place: USA: Wyoming | collected... | reverse complement strand
CGGAGCGCGCCGAGACCGCGCACGCTGTGACCGGCGTCACCTTCCGGGCGCTTTGCGCCGGGGACGTCGCGCGCTACGTCGCCTGCGGCGAGTGGCGCGAGCGCGCCGGCGCCTACGCCATCCAGGGCGTCGGTTCGGCGCTCGTCGAGCGTATCGACGGCGACTACTTCAACGTCGTAGGCCTCCCCGTGGCGGCTTTGCTGACGGCGCTCGCCGCCTTCGGCGCGGCGCCGTTCTCCTGGCTGCCGGCCGGCTACCGCGCCGGGTGAGCGGCCGTCTCCCCGAGCTCGGCCGCGACCCCCGTCGCCGCGGTTGGCCATGCTTTGGGCGAGCGTATACAATCATCGTTCGATATCTCACCGAAAGGAGCTCGCGATAAGCTTCCTCGGATTCCTGACAGGCTTCGGCGCTCGTGACATGGCGATCGACCTGGGCACCGCCAACACGCTGGTCTATCTTCGCGGCAAAGGGATCGTGCTCTCCGAGCCCTCGGTGGTCGCCATCGATCACCGCAGCGGCGAGGTCCACGCCGTGGGCGCCGAGGCCAAGCGCATGCTGGGCCGCACCCCGGCCACCATCAGCGCCGTGCGCCCTCTCAAAGACGGCGTCATCGCCGACTTCGACGTCACCGAGCAGATGCTCCGCCACTTCATCCGCAAGGTCAGCCAGAACCGCTGGGCGCACCCGCGGGTGGTCATCTGCGTCCCCAGCGGCGTGACCGGCGTCGAAAAGCGTGCCGTCGAAGAGGCGACCTACTCCGCGGGCGCCCGCTGGGCGACCCTCATCGAGGAGCCTATGGCGGCAGCCATCGGCGCCGGTCTACCGGTCGCCGAGCCCACCGGCAGCATGATCGTCGACATCGGCGGCGGCACCAGCGAGGTGGCCGTCATCTCTTTGGGCGGCATCGTCGTGAGCCAGTCCATCCGCGTCGGCGGCGACGAGCTCGACGAGTCGATCATCAGTTACGTCAAGAAGGAGTACAAGCTCCTGATCGGCAGCCAGACGGCCGAAGAGATCAAGCTCGAGATCGGCTCGGCGCACACACTGCCACAGGAGGAACAGGCCGAGATCCGCGGCCGCGACCTGGTCACCGGCCTTCCCAAGACCATCGTCCTCTCCTCCGAAGAAGTGCGCGCCTCCATCGAAGAGCCCGTGCAGGCGATCATCGACGCCATCAAGGCGACCCTCGACAAGACGCCGCCCGAGCTCGCCAGCGACATCCTCGACCGCGGCATCATGCTGGCCGGTGGCGGGTCGCTGCTCCAGGGTCTGCCGGAGCGCCTGCGCGAGGAGACACAGATGCCGGTGCACCTGGCCGAATCGCCGCTCACCTGCGTGGCCGTGGGCTCGGGCAAGTATCTTGAGGAGTTCGATGTCCTCGTCAAGAGCAAGCGCAACTCCCGGCCGCGGGGCCGGTAGTCCCGCCCCTCGCTGACTCGTGAATCGCCGGCGCGTACTCCGGCGGCGGATCGTCGTGGCGGTCCTGCTGCTGCTCTGTGTCGCCATGCTCACGCTGTACTTCCGTGAGTCCGACAGCGGCTTCGTGCACAGCGTTCAGGGCGTTGTCCTGCGGGTCGTGGCGCCGCTGCAGGACGGCACGGCGCGTGCCACGAAGCCGTTCCGCGACGCCTGGAACTGGACCGGCGACCTGTTCGGCGCCAAGTCCGAGAACGCGAAGCTGCAGAAGGAGCTTGAGCAGCTTCGCGCCGGCGTCGCCAAAGAGCTCACCACCCAGGACGAGAACGCCCAGATGAAGGCCATGCTCGCCATGCAGGGCGACGGTGTCTACCCGGACGGCGTGCGGTTGGTCACGGCGCGTGTCGTGGCGCGGTCCACGACCGCCTGGTACTCCACCGTCACCATCAGTGCCGGCAGCAGCAGCGGGGTGGAGGTGTATGACCCGGTGGTCAACGGCGCCGGTCTCGTGGGGCGCGTGACCAAGGTCGACGCCAACGCAGCCCAGGTCACGCTCATCACCGACCAGCAGAGCTTCGTCGACGCCATGGTCCAGCCGGGCGGCGCCCAGGGCATCACCTCCGGCAGCGTCACCGGCGACGTCACGCTGCAGTACGTCGACAAGAACGAGCGCGTCAAGGTGGGCCAGTACGTCGTGACCTCCGGGCGCCAAGGCTCTGTTTTCGTACGCGGCATCCCCATCGGCCAGATCGAGGGCGTGGGCAGCCAGGAAGTCGAACTGTACCAGAGCATCTCGCTGCGCCCGTTCGTCGACTTCCGCAAGCTCGACCTGGTCCAGGTGGTCGTGCGATGAGGCTCGCCCGCACCCCCGCCGACAAGCAGGAACGCGAGTGGCCGTCGGGCGGCGAGATCGCCCGGCTCGTGGTGACGCTCGTGGTGGCGACGCTGCTGCAGACGACCGTGGCGCCCAACATCCGCATTCTCGGCGCCAACCCCGATTTCGCGCTCATCATCGTCGTCTGCGTCGCCCTGCTCAAGGGCTCCGAGATCGGTGCCGTGTTCGGCTTTCTCACGGGCACGCTCGTGGCCATCGCGCTCATGGAGCCTCTCGGCCTGAGCGCCTTCGTCTTTGTGCTCGTCGGCTTCCTGGCCGGACGCTACGCCGAGACCGCCGACCTCTCGGCCGGCTACGCGCCGCTGGTCAGCGTCTTCGCCGCCACGTTGCTCGCCAACGTGATTCTCGCCATGGCCCAGTACCTGCTCGAGCGGCAGGTGCCGCTCGGCTTCTTCATGGGCCGCGTGCTCGTGCCTTCTCTCATCCTCAACACGCTGCTGGCGGCGCCCCTGTACCTCGTCGTGCGCCTCTGGCTGCGAGGGGCAGGTGATCTGCGTGTTGCTCGGGCCCGCTAGCGACTCCGGGCGTCGCGACCGTCCTATCCGCACGGGCCGTCGCGACAAGCCCATCATCCAGCTGCCCTCAGTCGCCCTCAGGGTGGCCATCATGGTCGGCCTCGCCGTCGTCCTCTTCGCGATCATCCTCTTCCGCCTGTGGTTCCTGCAGATCCTCAGCGGGCAGCAGTTCGTGGTACAGGCCAACGACAACCGCCTGCGCTCCGTGAAGCTCGTGGCGCCGCGCGGCGCCATCGTCGATCGCCACGGTGAAGTGATCGTCGAGAACCGGCCGGGCCTGGCCGTGGGCTTCCGTCTCATGGACGTCCCCGACGGGCAGCTCGACGCCGAGGTCGTGCGTCTCGCCCGCGTGCTCAAGATGCGGCCCGAGACGATCCGCACCGAGATCATGGACCACCTGCGCCCGAGCTGGCCCGCCGACGTCCCGCTGACGTGGGACGCCGTCGTGGCCGGGGACGTCGCGTCCTACGACCTCATCATCGTCAGAGAGGACGCCAGCAAGCGGGACAGGTCGTACATCCTCGAGCACATCCAGTCGTTCCCGGGCGTCGAGACGCCGAGCAATTACCTGCGCGACTACCCGCACGGGACGCTCGCCGCCCACCTGCTGGGCAACATGGGCGAGATCTCCAAGGAGCAGCTCGAGGAGCAGCGTTTCAAGGGGTACTCCGCCGGCGACCTGGTCGGTCAGGGCGGCCTCGAGTGGAGCTACGACCGCTGGCTGCGCGGCCGCGACGGCGTGGCCAAGGTCGAGGTCGACGCCTTCGGCCGGCCCAAGCAGCACGATCCCGTGCCCGGCGGCCGTTTGCCGGAGCCGGGCGACACCCTCGTCTCGACCCTCGACGCCAAGGTGCAGGCGAAGACCGAGGAGGCGCTCAGGTACGCCATCAACCTGGCGCACAGCGCCGGCAGCTACAACGCGGCCGGCGGCGCCGCGCTGGTGCTCGACGTCAAAACGGGCGAAGTCATCGCCATGGCCAGCTTCCCCACCTTCGACCCCGACGTGTGGGTGGGGGGGATCAGCACGAAGGACTACAAGAAGCTCGCCGCCCCCCAAGCCAACCGACCCCTGCTCAACCGCGCCATCCAGGAGCAGAAGGCCGTGGCCTCCACCTTCAAGGTCGTAGACACCATCGCGGGCCTCGAGGAGGGCGTCATCACGCCGTCCACAAGCTTCTTCTGCAACGGCAGCTTCAAGGTGCCCATCTCCAGCGACGACACGGTCTGGAACTGCTGGTCGCTCGACGGCCACGGCAGCCTCGATCTGGTGCAGGCCATCACGCAGTCGTGCGACGTGTACTTCTACAACGTCGGCTACCTCTTCTATCAGCGCAAGGGCACCGAGCTCGCAGACTGGGCGGTGCGCCTCGGCATGGCCAAGCCCACGGGCATCGACGTACCCGGCGAGGTGGCCGGGCGGGTGCCCACGCCGGCCTGGCGCCGCTCCTATTTCGAGACCGAGGTCGACAAGCTATGGACGCCGGGCAACTCGGTCAACCTGTCGATCGGCCAGGGCGACCTCGAGGCCACGCCGTTGCAGCTCGCCGTGACCTACGCGGCGATCGCCAACGGCGGCTACATCGTGCAGCCGCACGTCGGCAAGAGGATCGTCGACCCCCAGGGCAAGATGGTGCGCGACCTCCCGGCCGCCAAGCCGCGCAAGGTCGACATCTCGCAGAACACGCTCGACGTCGTCCGCCGCGGTCTCTACGAGGCGGCCAACTCGGTGACGGGCACCTCTTCGGCCGTCTTCGCCGGCTACCCGGTGGAGGTCGCCGGCAAGACCGGCACCGCCGAGGTCTTCGGCTCGGGCGACTACGCCTGGTATGCGAGCTACGCGCCGGCCAACGACCCCAAGTACGCCGTGGTCGTCATGGTGGAGCAGGGCGGCCACGGCGGCACGGTCGCGGCGCCGGCGACGCGACTCATCTACGACGCCCTGTTCAAGATCGAGAGCGAGAAGGTCACCGGCGCCGTGAGGAGCGACTGAGCGTGGACTGGCGCACCTACCTCCGGCACCTCGACTACATCCTCATCGCCGCCACGCTCGGGCTCATCGTCTACGGCGTCACGATGATCTACTTCGCCACGCGTCACGACATCGATGGGCAGCCGCTGTTCTTCGTGATCAAGCAGCTGGTCGCCGTCGTCGTGGGGCTCGTAGCCGCCGCGGTCGTGGCGCTGCTCGACTACGAGATCTACCGACGCTTCCAGTGGGTGCTGTATGCGCTCGCGGTCTTCATCCTCGTGATCGTGCTGCCCTTCGGCCAGGTGGTGAACGGCGCGCGGCGCTGGATCGACCTCGGCTTCCAGAGCTTCCAGCCCTCCGCGCTGGCCCTGCTGCTGCTCGCCCTGAGCATCGGCGCTTACCTGGCCGACCGCATGGACCTGCTCGGCTCCAAACGCGTCACGCTGGTGGCCCTGGCCATGGTCGCGGCGCCGGCCTTCCTCGTCTACCAGGAGCCCGACTTCGGATCCGCCATGGTGATGGTCTCACTCACGCTGGCGATGCTGTACTTCTACGGCACCTCGTGGACTCACTTCGCGGTACTTGCGGGGAGCGGGGTGGCGGCCTTCGTCGTGGCCCTCAAGGTCCTGCCCATGGCCGGCATCCATCTCATCCAGCAGTACCAGATCGACCGTCTGTTCGTGTTCCTCAACGCCGGCCACAATCCCCAGGGGAGCGGCTACAACATCATCCAGTCGATGATCGCTGTCGGATCCGGGGCGCTCACGGGGCGCGGCGACATGGCCACGCAGACCGCGCTCGACTTTCTGCCCGAGCACCACACCGACTTCATCTTCGCCGTCCTCAGCGAGCGCAACGGGTTCCTCGGGGCACTGCTGCTCATCGCGCTCTACGGCGTCGTGATCTGGCGGTGCCTGCGCATCGCCACGCTGTCGCGTGATATGTATGGCAGCATCCTCGCCGGGGGCGTCGCCGTGATGTTCCTGTTCCAGGTTTTCGTGAACATCGGCATGACGATTGGTATCATGCCGGTGACGGGCATCCCGTTGCCGTTCCTGAGCTACGGCGGCACGGCAATGATCGCGTTCCTGATGTTCGTCGGCCTGCTGGAGGCCATCCACCTGCGGGCCACGGTCACGCCGAGCAACAGGGGGCTCCTTGTCCAGTAGCGTGAGCATGTCGAAGATCTTCAGGGCCATCAGCGAAGCCCGCAGCGGCGATACCGAGGTCGCGCGTCTCTGCCTGGTCGGCGCCGGCGCGGAGCTCACCCGTGTGACCCGCGCTCTTTCGGCGGGGGCGGCCGACGAACGCGGCGGCATCAGCGCCGCCCTCGACGCCCTGCCGCCGGCCGAGTTTCCTCTGGCCGCGCCGCTCGCCGGGCGCTGGGACATCGTCGTCCTCGTGGCGGCCGGATGCGCGGCCGCGGACATGGCGCCCATCGTGGGCGCAGTGCGCGGCGCCGGGCGCCTGGTCGTCGCCCTCGTCGAGGCTCCCTACGGTGAGTGGATCGACGTGGCGGGCGTCTTCGACGACGAGGTCGCTCGCGGCCTCGACGGCGACCACGCCGGCGCGCCGAACCTCGAGAACCGTATCGTGCGCGCCGCCGGCGACGGCGCCGCGGCGCTGGCCGTCCGGCTTCCCGCGGTGCGTCGCGCGTACTGCGATCACGTGGTGCTCGCCAACGCGTCGCAGAACGCGGTGATCGGCGCCGTGGTCATCATCCCCGGCGCCGACATGCCGGCGATGACCGCCAACCAGATCCGTATGGTCCTCAAGATCGCCGCCGTCTACGGGGAGGAGGTCGGCCTCGACCGCGCCCTCGAGATCCTCTCCGTCGTCGGCACCGCTTTCGTCTTCCGCGCGCTGGCGCGCCAGGCGCTCGACTTCGTGCCGGGGTTCGGCTGGGCTCTCAAGGGAGCCGTCGGATTCACCGCCACGGTGGCACTGGGCGAGGCAGCCGTCGCGTATTTCGAGGCTGGGGCGCCGCTCCAGATCTCGCACATGCAAAGGATTAGTCAGCAACTTGAACGAGCACGCTCAAGGCTCCCGGAATTCGTGCAGCACAGGCTGGGCCCGAGATGAGGTAGAGAGGCTGCTGGCGCGCGTCACGCGCCCCGGGCGCTATACGGGCGGCGAGTTCAACCTCCGCCTCAAGCCCGGGGCCAGCCCGCGCATCGTACTGTCCTACCCGGACGTGTACGAGATCGGCATCTCCAACCCGGCCCTGCAGATCCTCTATGCCCACCTCAACGACGCCACGCCGGCGGCGGCGGAGCGCGCCTACTGCCCCTGGCCCGACATGGCCGCCTTGATGCGCACCCACGACGTGCCGCTGTGGACGCTCGAGACCATGGCTCCGGTCGCAGGCTGCGACCTCTGGGGCTTCACGCTGCCCCACGAGCTGACGTATACCAACGTCCTCGAGATGCTCGACCTCGCGGGCATCCCGCTCCACGCCGCCGAGCGCGGCGAAGGGCACCCCATCGTGCTCGGCGGCGGGCCTGCCGTGGCCGATCCCTGGCCCCTGGCGCCGTTTTTCGAGGCCTTCTTCATCGGCGAGGTGGAGCACCGCCTGGACGCGATCGTGGAGGCCCTGGCCGCGCCGTCGCGCGCCCAGCGGCTCCAGGCGCTCGCCGCCGTCCCCGGCATGTGGCTGCCGGGGGTGAGCGAGCGCCCGGCACAGCGCCAGGTGTTCACGGCGTTCTCCAGTACTCCGCCTGTCCTGCGCCCGGTCGTCCCGGTGCTCGAGGCGGTGCACGACCGGGCCATCGTCGAAGTGATGCGCGGCTGCACCGCGGGCTGCCGCTTCTGCCAGGCGGGCGTGTGGTACCGGCCGGTGCGCGAGCGCCCCGTCGACATGGTGGTCGAGGCGGCCGAGCAGCTTCTGAGCGAGACGGGCTGCGACGAGGTCTCGCTGCTCTCGCTGAGCTCCTGCGACTACTCGGGGATAGAAGAAGCGCTGACGCGCATCCGCGCCCTGCGGCCGGGGGTGCGCGTCTCCCTGCCGTCCCTGCGCATCGATTCCGCCGCGGAAAGCCTGGGGCGCTTCGCCGCCGACCAGCGCGGCTCCGTCACGCTCGCTCCGGAGGCGGGCACCCAGGAGCTGCGCGACGCCATCAACAAGGGCGTCGACGAGGCGCAGTTCGAGGAGGCCGTGCGCGCCACCTTCATGGGTGGCTTCACCGGCCTCAAGCTGTATTTCATGGTCGGCCTGCCCGGCGAGACAGACGCCGATGTCGCCGGCATCGCGCGCCTGGCCGGCACGGCCGCGCGTCTCGCGAAGGACATCGCGCGCGGCCGCGCCCGTCTTACGGTCGCGGTGTCGTCCTACGTGCCCAAGGCGCACACGCCGTTCCAGCTCGAGCCGTTCGCCGGCGAGGCTGCCTTGAGACATCGGCAGCAGCTGCTGCGCGCGGCGATGCCGCGCGGCGTGCGCGTCAACTTCCACGACGTCGCGGCCTCGCTCGTCGAGGCCACGCTGGCGCGCGGTGGGCCGGGCAGCCACCGGCTCGTCGAGGAGGCCTGGCGACGCGGCGCCCGCTTCGACGGCTGGACCGAGCACTTCCGCTTCTCGCTCTGGGAGGACGCGGCTGCCGCCACGGGGGTCGAGCTGGGCACGGCCGACCTGGACAGCGCAGGGACTTTGCCGTGGGAGTCCGCTGTGGCCGCCGGCGTGTCGCGGTCCTTCCTCAGCGAAGAGAGCGCGCGCGGCGCGCGCGGCGAGCTCACCGGCGACTGCCGCGACGGGGTCTGCGCGGCGTGCGGGGTCTGCGGCGCGGGCGTTGAGATGGACGTGCTGCCATGACCTGGTGGCTGCTCACCTTCTCGCGCGGCGGTCCCGCCGCGTACCTCTCACACCTCGACACGGCGCGCGCCGTGCAGCGTACCTTCGCGCGCGCCGGCGTGCCTATCGCCCTGTCCCAAGGTATGCGGCCCAAGCCGCGGCTGTCGTTGCCTCTGCCCCTGCCGGTGGGCGCCGCGGGCTGCGAGGAGCTGGCCGTCGTCGAAGTCCCGGACGACCAGCCGGGCACGGCCGCGGCGCTGCGCGAGCTGCGCGCCGCCGCGCCGCCCGGCCTCACGCTCCTCGCGATCGTGGTCGTCGGCGACCAGCACCCGCGGCCGCAGGCGCTCGAAGCCCGGTACGCGTGCCTGCTCGAAGGCGACGCAGGCGCCGTGCGGGCCGCCGTCGAACGCTACGCCACAGAAGTATCGGTCGTCCGCGAGCGCGTGTCCCCCAAGGGCAGGCGCACGCTCGACCTCAAGGACTACGTCGTCCACGCCGCCGCCGAGCCGGCGCCGGGGGGAACGAGACTCTCGTTCACCATCCGGCGCCGCGACGACGGCGCGGCGCGACCGCAGGAGCTCATCGACCTCATCGCCACCTGGGCGGGGGTCGAGCCGGTGATGCGCGGCCTCGAGCGCCGGAGCGTCATCTGGAGAGATTTGCCGCCGGGGCCAAGCCCCGGGGCCGGAAGGAGTGTGTCAACGTGAGCGCAGACAACAAGGCGCCGGACGGCGACCAGCCGTCCGCGACGCCGCCTGAGCCGAACACCGGGGGACGGGCGTCCACCGAAGGGCAGGCGGGCAACGAACAGGCCGCTGCCGGTGAGGCCGGTACCAGCCGCAGCAGACGGGGCTCTCGTGGCGGCCGCCGCCGGCGCAAGCCGGCCGAGCCGCAGGCCGCCGCGGCCGCCGCGGCAGAGCCCGAGAAGGGTGAGCCGGCTGCGCCGCGGCCGGCAGGCGCGACGGCGGCTCTGGAAGGGCTGCCGACGGCGCCCCTGATCCCGATCGCATCGCGTTCGAGCACACCCTCGCCCGGCGCCCCGCCGCGCGGCAGGACCAGATCGCGGTCGCGGCGGGCGGCCGCCACCGAGCCGCCGGCAGCGGAGTCCACCAGTACGACTCCCCCGGAGCCGGCGCCTGCCGCGCCGGCGCCCTCGAAGCAGCGGCGCACGTCCGCCCCCGTGAAGACCGCGCCGGCCACGCCCGCGCCGGCGACGCCGGCCCCCGAGGCCGCGCCGACCGGCGGCGCAGCCGCCGATGCGAGGACCGCCGACGACGCGGCGGCGCCGAAGCGGCGCCATCGTGGTTCCCGAGGCGGGCGTCGCCGCCGGAAGGCGGCGGATGCCGTTCACGACGAGGTCGTGCGCGAGGCCGAGGAGGCAGGGGCCGGTGTGGCGCCCGAGCTCCCGGAGGCGCCGGCGCCTGCGGAGGTCGCGTCCGGGCTGACGCGCGAGAGTGGGGCGCAGCCGGCGAAGCGCGGCCGCCGCCGCAGGCCGACGCCGGCGCCTGTGGCGGCCGCGCCCGAGGTGTCCGTGCCGGAGACCGCGGCCACGGCGGTCGAAGCGCCGGTCGATGAGGACGCCGGGCAGGTGTCGGACGAGGCCGGCGAGACCGGCCACGAGGCGGCGGCGCCCAAGCGCCGCCGCCGCGGCGCGCGCGGCGGGCGCGGCGCCCGCGAGAAGCGCGCCGGCGACGATGAAGCGGCGCCCGTGCTCGACGCGGAGGAGCCGAAGGCGGCGCCCGCCCCCGAACAGGCCGGAGCAGCCGCCCAGCCGGCGGCCCCGGCGGCCGCGGCGACCCGCGAGACCAAGTCTCGCGGGCGCGACCGCCGCCGGCCCCAGGCCATCGTGCGCCAGGACGAAGGCAGCGGCCTCGCGACGCCGATGACGGCGCCGCCGCCGCAACGTCTGGGCGTGGTCGCCGACGAGCCCAAACGCAAGCTCATCCTCGTCACCGACGACGGCCAGGAGCTGCGCGTCGCGCTGGTCGAAGACGGCCGCCTCGCCGAGATCTACATCGAGCGCCCCGA
>Ga0315273_10013203_pt1 | contig 10607 bp, 5 predicted proteins | sample YL17G02_0_MG_FD_205753 | JGI IMG/M metagenome (GOLD analysis project Ga0315273, IMG submission 205753) | Sediment microbial communities from Yellowstone Lake, YNP, Wyoming, USA - YL17G02_0 | ecosystem: Environmental > Aquatic > Freshwater > Lake > Sediment | place: USA: Wyoming | collected... | reverse complement strand
AGGACGATCGCGGAGATCGCACGCCGCCTGACGCGCTCCCGCTCGGTCCGCCTCTGGCATGACCAGGCCCTCATCAAGTACCCGGGGGAGAGCAAAGCCACGGCATGGCACCAGGATACCGTCTACTGGCCGATGAATGAAACCGGTGGCCTTTCCTGCTGGATGGCGCTCGATGATGTCACGGTGGAGCGCGGATGCATGTGGTTCATTCCGGGCTCGCACAGGCTCGGTCCACTGGAGCCGGTCGATCTGGGGAACACGACGTCCGATCAACCCCTGTCGCTCCTCCCTGAATCGTTTCGCTCCATCAGGCCCGTGGCGGTTGACCTCACCCCGGGGAGCGCCACCTTTCACAACGGGCTGACATTCCACTATGCCGGCCCCAATGTGACAGAGTCGGCGCGCCGGGCAATGGTGACGATCTTCATTCCCGGGGGGACGACGTATAAAAAGATCGGACACCTCGTCGGCGACCGCTCCGGACTCGTGCCGGGGGAAGAGTTCCACGGCCCCCTCTTCCCCCTGCTGGCGGGAGAGTGAACCATGGGCGTACTCCGGCTGCCAACGCTTCAGAGGGATCAGTACCATGCTCAAGGATTTCTCGTCGTTCCCTCTCTGCTCACGAAAGAGGAAGTGGATGCCTTTGTGACCTACGAGGCGACACAGGACCCGGAGTGCCGCGATCATCTCGACAACCACAAGAAGGACGGGCATTGGTGGGGCATCGCAGCGCACCCGAACGTGGCAGGGATTGCCCGGCAGATCCTCGGTGCCGAGCCGATGATCGTCCAGACGATGTATATGGAAAAGTACCCGGCCGCGGAGGGGAAGGGGACCGCGCTGCATCAGGATTCCCACTATCTGCCGAATGAGCCCAATACGCTCATGGCCTGCTGGCTGGCGATGAGCGATACCGACGGTGAGAACGGGGGCCTGTGCGTGATGCCGCGGAGCCACGTCCGGGGGTTGTACCCGACCCATAAGGCGACGAACGCTCAGGACCACCAGGTGTGGGAATCCGAGCACCTGATGCGTGACCGGGCCGGGAAGGAATGGAAACAGGTGTTCTACTCGTTTGAAATCGATGGTCTCGACCGGTCCGCCGTCGTGAACCTCAATGTGCCCAGAGGATCAGGTGTCTTTTTCACGGGGATGACCATCCACGGCTCCTACGGTAACCGCTCCGCCGGACGGGTCCGCCGTGCGTTCGCGACCCATTTTGTCGCAGGCGGGACCTGGGTCTACCGCTGTGACGTACAGGAGATAGTCCCGGTGGTCTAAAAAGGACTGCCGCCTCTCTATGGCTTCTCTCACTCAATGAACGACACGGCTCTCCGTTCCGGCAATTCGTCCCTCGACGCGCTCATCCCGCGCATTCGCGACTTCCTCCGTCACGATGTCAGCGAGTATGAGATGTTCGGCCGTCGGGTGAGGGGCTACCGCTCCCCCGACACACCGAGCATCTGGATCCGCGACCACTCCGACATCCTTCGCGGGGCGAAGTACTGGGAACGCGATATGCAGAGCACGGTCGACCACTTCGCCGATACCCAGACGGCGCAGGGGTGGTTTTTCGATTACTTCACCATGACGCCCGAGAAGGTCCCCTGCGAGCGAGAGAACTGGGCGAAATACGTCCGCGTCCCCGTGGAAGCCGACGTCGAATACCGGTTCATCAAAGCGGTCCATCTCGCCTGGCAGGCAACCGGGGACGATCGCTGGATGAGGGGGATGATCCCGCACATGGAGAAGGCCCTGCGCTACGTCCTGACCGATCCCTGGCGCTGGGACAAGCGCCGGCGCCTGGTCAAGCGCGCCTATACGATGGATACGTGGGATTTCGATTACACCGCCGGGCGTCATCCCTGGCTCAACTTCCGGATTGACGCGGAGACCTACTGGGGGATCATGCACGGCGACAGCTCCGGCTACTATCAGGCCTTCATCGACCTCGCCGCAATGCAGGAGAGGGGGGGAAACCGGTCCCGGGCCCGGTCCTGGCGGGCCTTTGCCTCGTCGTTCCGTGCGCGTGCCAACAGAGCGTCGTTCAACGGACGGTTCTACCGGCACCGCGTCCCGATCGTCCCGGTCACCATCCCGGGGGTCGACGACGAGGCGCAGCTGACGCTCAGCAATCCGGCGGACATCAACCGCGGTCTCGCCACACACGCGATGGCAGTCGGCATCATCGATGAGTACCGGCGACGGGGGAAAGAAAACGGATTCTTCGCCGACTGGGTGAGCGTCGACCCTCCGTTCCCCGCCGGGACATTCGGCGACGAGAAGCTTGTGCCGGGGAGCTACTGCAACGGCGGGATCATGCCGCTGGTCGGCGGCGAGCTCGCGCGTGCGGCCTTCGACCACGGATTTGAACGCTACGGCGTCGAGCAGCTCCTGCGCTATGAAGAGCTGACACGGAACAACGAGACGTTCCTCTGGTACTTCCCCGACGGGAGACCGTCGACGATCGAGACGAGCACAAGCCCTGAAGCCTCGCCAACCGACGGATGGGGTTCGTCGTCGATGCTCTACGCGCTGATCGAAGGGCTCGGGGGGATCGTCGACACCGGAACCCTCTTCCGCACGGTGACGCTCGCCCCCCGCTGGCTCGCGGCGGATTGCGAGGAGGTCACACTCCAGGTCTCCTACGCGGCGTCGGGGGCGGCCATAGGGTACACTTACTGCCACCAACCGTCATTGCGGATTATCGAACTCATGGTCCGGGGGAATGCTCGGGTCGCGATGCATCTGCTCCTTCCCCCCCGGACTCGTGCCGCCGAGGTCCGGATCAACGGACGCCGCGTGCCCCACCGAACGAGCACGGTCCGGGAAAGCTCCTACGCCGATGCCTCCTTCGGCGTCAGGAGAAATGCAGCAGTCACTGTCCGTTATTCGAGGTGAGACCATGAAACGACGAGAGTTCCTCTCCACCCCTGCCATCGGCGCGATCCTTCCTTCCACATGGGGCGATCTTGGCCGGGTTCTTGGGGGCGACGACGGCGCCCTTCCCACACAGGCAAACTGGGAAAAATTCCGTCAACGCCTGCATCAGGATTTCGAGACGTATGCGCCCGGTGTCGAGTATTTCATGTTCGGCAACGGCGACATTCAGGCGGTCCTTCAATACATGCCGGAACGAGGCACCGAGCGCCCGATGACCTTTCTCGGTCTGACACTGATGGATAGCGAACGATTCGCCCGGAAGTGGAGCACGTTTCTCTTTCATCCGGAGCGGGGACTGGACCGGAGCATGGCGAGCGTTACCCTGGAGGGGAAGGGCTACGCCGCGACCCCGGAGACCTTGAAGCGCATCGGTTGGACCTATCCCGGGGACATTCCCACGGTCCGGCTGGACTGGACCGCCGGTGCCTGCACGGTCGCCGAAGAATTTTGGGTGCCTTTCGAGGGGCGTTTTCTCTTCCGGCGGCTCGTGTTGACTAACACGTCTGCTGAGGCCATGGACCCGAAAGTCACCCTCGCGCTGGTCCCCAGCTTCGCTCTCTTCGATGAGATCGGCATCAACGACAAAGAGAAGTCGGTGGAGGCGAAGGGATTTGCGGCGCTCAAGCTCTACGCTCTCGACGAGAACGTGGGACCGGCGGGGCGCTACGATCTGATCGTCAGCCCGGGGAGCCTGAAGCCCGGAGAAACACGGGAGGTCATATTCGTCTACCAGATGGAGGGGGGGGGGAAGAAGATCACGAAGGCGAAGTACCATGCGTTGAAGGAAACCACCTCCCGCACCTGGGGCACAAAGCACACGGTCACGACCGGCGACGCGATGCTTGATCATCTGTATGCGGTGTCCCGCTCGGGGCTCAAAGGCATGGTGGGCAGGAGCGGTAAGCGGGACAGCGGCATCTGGATGTACAACATGGAGTGGGTGCGCGATGACATGATGGTGATGTTGGGCCTCCTCCACACCGGTTTCAACGAAGAGGCGAAGACCATCCTCCGCAAGGCTCTGGAACGGTGCGTGAGGCCGGACGGCTGCATGATCGAATCAAGCCGCTGGTCCGGGTACGACCTGACCGAGCTCGACCAGAACGGGGAAGTCCTCTACGGCGTCTGGGCCTATTATTGCTGGTCGGGGGACCGGGAATTCCTCCGCAGGTACTGGAAAAAGATCACACTGGTCGCCGAATTTCCCCTTCTCGACGTCTTCTGGGACAAGAAATCCGGGCTGTTGCGGAACAAGCGTGAGTACTGGGAGCGGGGGGGTGAGAATTTCGGCGTTGAGGACGGCTTTGAGCTGACCTACCAGTTCTGGGTCGCCTTCGGACTCGAGAAAGCAGCCCTGATGGCGGAGATGCTGGGGGAGAAGGCAGCCGGGAAACGCTGGGCCACGGCGGCGGCCCGGATCAGGCACGGCATGCTCGAAGACCCGGTTTTCAAGATGATTGAGGATGGTACGCTCATCAAGCGCAGAACACGGGACGGCCGGTGGCAACGCCACATGATCCCCGCACTCCGCGCCTCCCTGCCACCGGGTTCTCCGCTGGCGACGGTCGAGAAACCCGAATGCGACCCCGACAGCTCGAGCGCATTTCCGATCCTCTTCGAAATGGTCGATCCCAAGAGCACGCTGGCCCTGGCGACCCTCGAATCGATCGAGCGTCTCTGGAACCAGCAATGGTCGCACGGCGGCTATTCACGCTACAACACCACGAGCGAACCGGACCCCCCTGCTCCATGGCCGATCGCGGCGCTCTTCATGGCCCGCGCATATACCGAGACGGGCAACCACGAAAAAGTCTGGCGGGCCCTGAGGTGGCTCAATGAAATTCACGGGGGAAAATCGGGAGGTTGGTTCGAACGCTACGGCCCGAGCATCACCCCCCCCGCGCCCCCCGTGTGCGTGATAGGCTGGACCTGGGCGGAAGTGAGCCTTCTCTATATCCATCACTTCGCCGGCTTTAGGCCGGAGATCGACCGTTTGGTGATCCGCCCGAAACTGCTGAAGGGAATCACCACGCTGCGCACGACGCAGACGGTACGCGGGGCGGACATCGAGCTGATCGTCCGCGCGGACTCGGAGGAGGCAGGCGCAACGGTGAACGGGAAAACAGTCGCAATGAAGGAAGGAAAGATCGAGATTCCGTACCCGAAGAAGGGGAGCACGACAAAGGTGGCAATGAATATCCCCGGTTCCTCATGAAGCGCCGCGACTTTATCAAAACCCCTGTTCTGGGGGTGCTGCTTCCGGGGGTGCCCTTCGCAGGGAAGCTCCTGGCGCCGGACGAGCGGCAGGAGTCCCTCCCAGCGTCGCAACCTGCCGAGGTTGTCCAGCGAATGCACCCTGACTTTGTGACGTACGAGCCGGGAATGGAATACTTCTATCTTGGCAACGGTGACATTCAGGGAGCGGTGCAATATGCCCCGAAAGAAGGAAAGCAGTCCTTCGTTGGATTCACGCTGATGGATCCGGAGAATTTCTGCAGGAAATGGAGCACATTCCTCTACCATCCTGAAAGAGGCTTCACCAACACGAAACTGGGGGTCACGCTCGGGAGCGAAGGGGGGGCTGATGAGGCCGGGGCGGGGATGTACGCCGGCGTGCGGGGGTTCTCCGTCAGCCGTGAGAATTTCCGGTCGATCGGCTGGAAATACCCTGACGGCGTTCCAGTGGTGTCACTCGCTTGGGACGCAGGTGCATGTGCCGTGGAGGAGGAGTTCTTCGTTCCGCACGCCGGGGCGGTTCTCTTCCGCAGGATACGCATCAGAAACGTGTCATCCCGTCCGCACACAGTGAAACTCAGTCTCTCGCTCTATGCGAACTTCGGCCTCTTCACCGATATCCACACCGGGGAAAAAGAACGGGCAGCGCATGCCAGCGGACTGGCGAAGATGACGCTCTCCTCGCTTGATCCCAACGCCACGGTGTACGGCCGCTATGACGTGAGGGTGGATCTTCAAAGCCTCGGATCGGGTCAGAGTGCGGAGACCGTTTACGTCTACGCGATCAAGGGAGGGGAACAGAACATCCGGCGGCGTACCGTCACATCAATGTGGCGGGAGACCTCTGCGTACTGGAAACAGAAAAGCGTGTTCTCCTCCGGAAACGCCGTCGTTGACCAGCTCTACGCCGTCTCACGAACAGAGTTGAAGTCCGTCATTTCCCGAAGCGGCAGGATGGACGCCGGAACCTGGATGTACAACATGGAATGGCTTGGTGACCATGCGCTGGCGACCGAGGCGCTCCTCCGCTGCGGATTTGTCGATGAAGCGCGCTTGCTGATCGAGAGAAATCTCCGGGATTCCATCGGACCGGACGGCAGAACGGTCGAGTCCGGCCGGTGGTTCGGCTACGACTATACGGAGATCAACCAGAACGGCATGATGCTGTTCGCTGTGTGGAACTACCTCTGCTGGACCGGCGACAGAGCGCTGCTCAAGCACTACTGGCCTGCTATCCGGCGCTGCGGCGATTTCCCGCTGAAGGACTACTTCCTGGACCCGGCGACACACATGGTGAGGAACAGGCGGGAGTTCTGGGAACGGAGCGATACCTACGGAATCGAGGAGGGCTACGAGCTGGCGTATCAGGTCTGGGTCTCATTCGGGCTGGCCAAGGGAGCACTCGTTGCCCGAACTCTCGGGGACGAGGCAACCGCCGAGCGCTGGTCGGCCGCCTCGCGCGCCATGCAGGAGGCGATGTTCAGCGACCCCGCGTTCCGGCTGATTGAAGACGGGCATCTGATCAAACGCCGCACGCGGGGAGGCGCATGGCAGCGCGTTGTCATTCCACCGAAGAGGAGCACGTTGCCTCCGGGGTCGCCGATCGCCGTGGAAGAAAGTCCGTCGCTCGAACCGGACACCATCGTCGTTCTTCCGATCATGTATGAAATGATCGATCCCTTCTCTTCATTGAGCAAGGAAACGCTCCGATGGGTGGATGCCCTCTGGAACCAGAGGTGGGACGGGGGGGGCTATCCGCGGTACAACGTCACGAGCGAGGATAATCCTCCCGCGCCGTGGCCGATCCCTTCGATGCTTGTTGCCCGCGCGAGTGCCGCTGCAGGGGAGGACGACCGTGTCTGGCGGGTGCTCCACTGGATGCACGACATTGCCGGACGTTCGGGATCCTGGTTCGAACGCTACGGTCAGAGCTTGACGCCACCCATGCCCCCCGTGGGGGTCGTCGGCTGGGCATGGTATGAGATCATCAACCTCTGCTCGCACCACATCGCCGGGTTCCGTCCGGAGCTCGATGCGTTGACCCTGCGGCCGCAGCTCCTGCGCGGCCTCGACGCGATAACGACGTCGCATCGTGTTCGCGGCGCCCGTGTTGATCTCTCGGTCCGGCGGGAGGGGGGCAAAGCCGCTGCGAGGGCGAACGGAAAACAGGTCCCGATGGAGGGGGGGGTGGTGCGGATTCCGTACCCCCGCAAAGGATCCATTCTCACCGTTGAGGTGGCGCTATGATTCGCAAGGAATTTCTCCGCCGTACTGCGGCCGCCGCCGCAGGAGCCGCGGCGCTCCCCCTGCTGGGGTGGGGGGATGAGCCCCGCATCGCCGCAGGAACGCCCGTGTGGCCCGACATCCAGACCGACGCGGAGCAGTACTGGAAGTTCGTCCGCGACCAGTTTCCTCTCACCCGTGACCGCGCCTACCTCAACACGGGAGGCCTCGGGGCCTCACCGTACGTCGTCATCGATGCGGTGAAAGCCTCGATGGACGAACTGGAAAGGATTTCCGAGCCGGGGCACGACGAGAAAATCTGGAGCGAGATCAAATCCTCCGCGGCCGGGCTCCTGGGCTGCGACGCGGACGAAGTGGCCTTCGTCAGGAACACGACGGAGGGGATCAATGTCGTCGCCAACGGGCTCCCCTTGAAGACAGGGGACGAAATCATCACGACGACGCACGAACATGTCGGGAACGCCTTCACATGGCTGGCCCGGGCGAAGCGTGACGGCGTGGTGCTGAGATTCTTCGAGCCGTCGACGGTCTCCGCTGCGGAAAACCTGGACCGGATCGCAGCACTCCTGTCGACGAAGACCCGGCTGATTTCCGTTCCTCATGTGGTGACCACGACGGGGCTGATCCTGCCTGTGAAGGAGATCGCGGCGATGGCCAAAGCGAAAGACGTCTGGTCCTTCGTCGATGGGGCACAGAGTGCGGGTATGCTGCCGTTCAATCTCCATGACATCGGCTGCGACACCTACGCAACGAGCGGCCACAAATGGTTGATGGGACCGAAGGAGACCGGCCTTCTGTATGTTCGCCGGGACATGCTCGATATCATCGACGCTCGATTCGTGGGGGCGTACTCCGGCGGGGATTTCGATTTTCTGAAAAGAACCTTTTCGTTCCATCCGTCGGCTCAGCGCTACGAGTACGGCACGGTCAGCGTTCCGCTGCGCGTGGGCCTTGGCGCAGCAGTGCGCTTCATACAGCGGATCGGGATCCAAAAGGTCTGGGAGCGAGATCGAAGTCTCTCCACACGCCTCTACCGGGGACTTCGGGAGATTGATGGCGTGAAGGTGCTCTCACCCGAAGCGGAGGATATGCGGAGTGCGATGATCACGTTGATGCACACCGCCCTTTCCCACACCGAGCTCCAGGAGCATCTGGACACGTGCAAACTACGAACCCGCTCCGTCACCGAAGGGGGGCTCTCGGCATTGCGGATCTCCACCCATATCTACAATACTCCTGAAGAAGTTGAGCGGGTCCTCCAGGGAGTCAGAACGGCGAAAAAGGTCTGACCGGCCCGCGGCCGACTGCTGCGCATTGCATCGAGCGTGAAGGGACATGATGAAAACCGTCAACATTTTCGACTATCTGGTGATCGCCGGCTACTTCCTCTTCATGCTCGGGATCGGCTTCTATTTCATGCGGGTCAATAAGGGGGCAAGGGAGTATTTCGCCGGGGGGAACATGATTCCCTGGTGGGTATCCGGCATGACGCTCTACATGGCAAACTTCAGCGCATGGACCTTCACGGGGGCGGCGGGCTTTGCGTACAGTACCGGGCTCTTTCCGCTGATCTGGTGGGGAACGGGAGGGTTTGCCTATTTTCTGGGTTCGCTTATGACGGCCAAGCGGTGGCGGCGAACCCGTTCGATATCTCCGGTGGAATACACATACTCGCGCTACAACGTCCCCACGCAGCAGTTCATCAGCTGGGTCATCTCGGTGAATTTCACCCTCTCGGCAGGTGTGCAGCTTGCCTCGACCTGCAAGCTCCTGGCACCGGTCATGGGTATCGAGCTTGTGACGGTCACGCTGGTGACAGGACTTGTCATCCTTCTCTACACATTCCTGGGAGGTGTCTGGGCGGTGTCGGTGACCGATGTGGTCCAGGGGGTGATACTTATCTGTACGACATTTATCGTCGTCCCTTTGAGCCTCCACCTGGTCGGGGGACCGACACGGCTGTGGAATGCTCTGCCCCCCCTTTCCTTCGATCACGTCTACAACAATGTCCGCTATAATGAGCACTGGCTGATCTCGATGTTCTTCATCAGCACGCTCGGCTTCGCCGCGGGGGGAGGCCAGCGATTTTTCTCGGTCAAGGACGAGAAGTCAGCACTGAAGGTGGGGCTCTTCGCAGGAGGGCTGTCGCTTCTGGGCCCCATTATCTTCGGGGTGCCACCCCTGGTTGCAAAGGTGATCTGGCCGGACCTTTCACAGGTCGAGTTCTTCAAGCCCTATGCCGGGAACAATCCGCAGGACCTCGTCTACGTCGGACTCTGCCTCGTCTTTCTCCCGAACGGGTTGATCGGCGTGTTCATTGCGGCGATGCTGGCGGCGACCATGAGCACCCTCAGCGCCGTATACAACATGGTCTCGTCGATTTTCGCCCGCGACATATACGGCGTGATTACTCGCAGAGAGCCCTCCGATCAGGAGATGCTGCGCATCGGGAAGCGGGCGTCGATCGGTATTGGTGTGATCGTCATCGCGCTTGCGGTCTTCTTTGTCACGAGCCAATTCGGCATCTTCAACCTGATGCAAGCGTTTTTTACGCTCTTCAATATCCCCGTCAGCATACCGATGGCGTTCGGGTTGATCTTCCGGCGCGTCCCCAAATGGTCGGCGGTGGCCTCCGTGACGTGGGGGCTCCTTTCAGGAGTCTCTGCGCGGTACCTGCTGGGATGGGATATCGGCCCCCAGGTGTACCTCGCGATTGTGCTGACCCTGGCGATCTTTGCGACGTCCCGGTGGACGGCGCAGCTCTACGAGCGAAAGAAGCTGTTGCTTCTCCTGATCAGCACACTTGTCACTGCCGCGATCGGCGTTCTTTTCACCAATACGATCGTGAATCCCTTGACGGAATACGTCGTTCCGATGGCCTGGTTGACTGCCGGAGTCTTCGGCGTGAGCCTCTACTACTTTGCCGGGCTCTTCACCCGTGAGACAGAAGTGGACCGGGCCACCGTGCGGGAGTTCTTCAAGAAACTGGATACACCGGTCGATGTGGCCCGGGAGGTGTTCGGGGCGGGAAAGAAGCAGATTTCAATTTTTCCCCTCGTCGGCGCAACGATGGTGATCATGGCAGCGCTCCTCTCCCTGGTGTTCCTGACCGACCTCGACGGCACGGAGCAGATGGTCGTTGGTGCGCTCGACGCCATGGTGGGAGTGTTCGGGGCCGCTCTCTG
>Ga0315273_10013202_pt1 | contig 10607 bp, 6 predicted proteins | sample YL17G02_0_MG_FD_205753 | JGI IMG/M metagenome (GOLD analysis project Ga0315273, IMG submission 205753) | Sediment microbial communities from Yellowstone Lake, YNP, Wyoming, USA - YL17G02_0 | ecosystem: Environmental > Aquatic > Freshwater > Lake > Sediment | place: USA: Wyoming | collected... | reverse complement strand
CTCACGGAGCCTGTCCTGAGCCAGATTCTTCAGTCGCTACGCTCCTTCAGAATGACAGAGCGAAGGGTTCGGAATGACATTTTTTCTAATTACGGCACAGTCTCTTCGCGGGAGTGACAGATTGGGAATTATTAGAGGTCCCCTTAAGTTTTAAGACTTAAAACTTAACCCTTTAAACTTTACTTTTCACTTTTTACGTTTTCCTTTTCACGCTTAACGTTTTACGGTCAAGCGTGATTTATAAATTACCCAGGATGTCATCCAAATATTTTTCAAATATTGGGCCGTCAAATACCTGGTGGTCGTTAAGTCCTGGCAATCGAAGGTTATACTCAATGAGGGTGTAGTGATTATTATTATCTAATCCAAAATCCCACGCGACTAAATTAAAGTGCGGGAGTCTTTCATGGCATTGAATGATTAACTTTTTTAACTCGCTGAAATTTGGAAGGGTTATGTTCTTAAAAGGTTTGTGGGTAAAGGGATGTTCAAATATTTTATTGAATTTTTTATCATATCCAAATTCAGTGAGATTACCATTTTCATCAAGTCCGCACACTACTCCTCCAGCTCCAGTATTAGAGACATGGTTTTTATTGTTCCCAAAATTTAACTCATAAGAAAGCACTACTATTTTGTCTTTATGCCTTAAACTTATAGGGCGTATGGTGTTTACCGAATAGGGATATATATCAGCAAGGGTTACAGACTGCTTTATGCCTTCCTGGATAATAAATTCTCCCTGGTATGAAGATATCAAATTATTAATATCCTGCGAGATATCATCAATAAAGATTTTGCCCTTACTAATTTTACATTTTTTAATATTTCTTCCTTGACCTGCATCAAGAGCAGGTTTGATAAAGCACTCTTTTTCTTCAAGCGGCAAACTATTTATATAATTTTCATGAGTTAATAAAGTATAGCTACCATTATACAGGTTTCCGTGCATGCACCTTAGTACTGTCTTTGGCATTCTCACGCCTTTCATAAAAACATCATAACTATTCTTATCAACATATGCCCGAGCCAAATCAATATTGTTTAATGAGGGAATTATATAGTTAAAGAATATGTCTTCGGGGATGTATTTGCTACTATATTTATTGTTTAAGAATGCACAGAAAGTATGCCACTTGGGATTCAGCTTTATGTTGTATTTTCTCCAATAGTTTTTTGCCTCGTTTACTGAAGGATGGTTAAGGTCTAAAACTAAAGAAGTGCTTTTAAGGATGCTGTTTATATCTCGGTCGCATCTTTTTATCCAAAACCATCTTTTTACTGTCATATTCCATCGTGTTAGAGAATGGTCGATTTTTTTAAGTACTTTTCGTATTGTGATTTTCAATTTTCACCCTCGTTTCAAATATTTTCTTATCAACGCGCCATCGTCGCCACAATAACCAGTGCGCCGAGGATAAACCGGTACCAGACAAAAGGCAGAAAATCTTTCGTCTGAACATATCGAAGTAAAAAGCCTATACTGGCAACGCCGGTAAGACACGAGACCAGGACGCCCGCCATAAAGTCCACGCTCAGCACAGACGGATCCGCCATAACGTGCGGCAGTTTAACCATGGCAGCGCCAAAGATAATGGGTGTTGACAACAAAAACGAAAACCGGGCTGCTCCTTCCCGGGTGAGTCCCAGCAACAATCCGGTGGTCATCGTAATACCCGAACGGGAAACGCCCGGGATAATCGCCAGTGCTTGGGATATGCCGATGAGTATACTGGTCCCAAAAGTGATATGGGTGATCCCGGTCATCTTCGCGCTTTTTCGGTCGGCCCAGTAGAGAAAGCCACCCATCACGATCAGCATGATAGCGATTAACACAGGCGCTCGAAATATGGTTTCGGCTTTTTTTTCTAACAGAAATCCCGCGATCCCGCCGGGAACACTGGCCGCCACCAAATACCAAAACAGTCGACCCTGGACGCTGCGGACATCAGTGAGGCCCTTGGTAATGAGCTGCCACCAGTCTTTCCAGAAATAGAGCACCACCGCAAACAAAGTTCCCAGGTGCAAGGCAACATCGAAGGTAAGCCCCGGATCGGTCCACCCGAAAAACCAGGGGACCAACACCAAATGCGCTGAACTGGATATGGGCAAAAACTCGCCCAACCCTTGAACCAATCCGAGTATTATTGCCTGCAGGATAGTCACATCCACTCTCCTCCGATATGATTAAAGATTATCTCTGATGCTTCACGCGCCGCTTTAAATTTTCCAAAGAGGATTTTTTCAGTAAACCCCGTTAGAAGGCTTTCACACGGGGCATTTCTAACGGGGTAAAGATTTTTATACGCCAGAAGCGGCAAATTGTCAACCTGGTTCGCGATCAAGAATTATTAGTGGGAGCAAAAAATTGATTGTAATCCTCTTTAACAGAATGAGCTGCAGGATGCGCTTCAATTTCACCTGACCCTTCCCTCAAGGGAGAGGGAGATTCTAATTATTCCCTCTCTTTCAGGGGAGAGGGGATACAAGGGAAAATCAGAACGAACCCCCTCAATCCCCCTTGCTTGTAAGAAGTAAAGAGTGAAGTGTAAAGTGTTAAGGGCTACTTCTCGCCTTTCACGCTTTACGCCTAACGCTTAACGTGGGGGAAGAAGGTGAGGGAGCCAGGGGGGTTTGTAAAATTATAGTTTCTCGGTTAGGTCCCACTATTCGACCTTTTGACCCTTCGACTTTTTGACCCTGCCTCGCTTTGGAGAGGATTGAGGTGAGGGGGCATTATCTCATCATATTTATGCTCTGATTAATAAGAGGAGGCTATCCCTGAGAGGTCATGGTATCAGTGTTCGGCCTTGCCGGTCATAGGAACAAAGGCAACTCCGGTGATAGATGTCACTTCGTTCCCGCTTTCTTTTTTTGTCACCAAGGTGAGGTCCTGGGTAAAGAAGGTACCACCCAGCGGCATGATGAGCTTGCCACCCATTTTTAATTGTTTTAATAAGGGAGGGGGAATATGGGTTGCCGCGCAGGTGATGATGATGGCATCAAACGGAGCGTATTCTTCCCATCCCGCGTACCCATCGCCGCATTTTACTTTTACTGAGGCGTACCCTAATGCCTGCAACCGCCGGGCTGCTTTTTGGGCCAGACGCGGCAGAATTTCAATCGTATAGACCTTATCCGTAATCTCAGCAAGGACTGCCGCCTGATATCCCGCGCCCGTGCCAATTTCAAGTACCTTCTCGCCTGGCATGATCGCGAGAGCCTGGGTCATGAGCGCAACAACATACGGCTGGGAAATAGTCTGCCCTTCACCAAGGGGAAGCGGATGGTCTTTATACGCCTGATCCCAGAGATCCTTATCCACAAAAAGATGCCGTTTGACCTTGCCCATGGCGTCCAGAACTTTTTTGTCAGTGATGTCCCGGCCGGCGAGGTCTTCTTTGACCATTCGTTGGCGTTCGCGAGCAAAGGGGTCTTCCTGGGCAAAAACGAGGTTGGCAAAAATAAATCCGGAAAAAGTCAAAAGACTCAGAACCCGAAAGTTAACCACTCTCTGATTCCTACCGGTTAAGGAGTTGTTTTTGGGATGGGCTTCCGAAGTTTGTGGATAGCTTCCTTTTCGATTTGGCGAATTCTTTCTCGCGTGAGACCAAAACTTACCCCCACTTCCTCCAGGGTGTATTCAGTCTCTTGATCAATTCCAAACCGCATCTGGAGCACCTTTTGTTCGCGGGGGCTTAAGAAAGATAAAACCTCGCGAATTTCATTGATCTCATCTTTTTTACTCAACGTATAAACCGGATCAGGGGTATCGCCACTTTCCATAAGATCTCCTAAAGAGCTGTCCTCATCTTCTCCAATCGGCGTATCCAGAGAAACAGGCGGCAGAGAAATCTTTGAAAGAAGCTGAAAATTATTCACTTTGGCAAGGGGAAGTTTCATTTCTTTAGCGATTTCCTCAACCTTTGGCTCCCGTGCCAAGGTTTGGGTAAGAGAATTTCGCACCTTAAAATACCGGCCAAGAGCTTCAGTCAAATGTACGGGTACTCTCACGAGATTCCTTTGGTCGGCAATTGCTCGGTTCATAGACTGTTTGATCCACCACGAAGCATACGTGCTGAACTTATTACCCCTCTCGTACTCAAACCGTTCTACCGCTTTTATTAGCCCAATGTTGCCTTCTTGGATTAAGTCCAAAAGCTGTAACCCTCGGTTAGTATAGCGTTGAGCTAACTTAATAACCAATCTGAGGTTTGCCTCGATTAACTTATTTTTATCCCTTTGGTTGCGTTGTATTAACCGGTTTATGCCGGCTAAGCAGCTTAACAGTTTCGAGCGAGACACCCCCATTTCCTTTTCCATGTGAGCGATTCCCTTGTTGCGCTTCTTCTTCCCTCGGCAACTTTTTTCTTCCTGAAGCATCTTCTCCTGAGCATTAACCACATTATCGATGAATTTATTAATGGCAGAATCGCTCCAGTTCAAACCAACAAGATAACGGGCGACCTTTTTTCTTTTAAGGTCTTCTGAAAACCGGGTTTTTCTCTTTTGTAACGCACGAGCGTTACGAATCGTTGCCAGAAAGTGTTTTTTTATCTTTTCCAGATCAGAATCATTTTCCTCCCGTGGCAGCTGGAGGAGATCCCTAATGGTGGTCGCTCCTGTGGAAACCTCTTTCCTTAATTGAAAGACTTCGTTCTGAATCACGGGGATGGTAAAAAGAATGCGCGCAAGCGCTGATTTTCTCAAGGAGAGCATTCGGTACAGATGCCTTTCTTTTTTGCGGTCAATCAGGCTGTGCTTGCCCATATCTTTAAAGTAAAGGCTGGCGATATTGGGCATCTTTTCCTCAGTCCCCTCTTTTTCATCATCCTCATTGTTTTCAGAGGGCTTAGAAGAAAGATGCTCGACCCCTTCCTCAGGAAGAAAAGAACCCTTTTGTTGAAGAGAATTCTGGGCATTGAAATCCCAAAAACCCTCTAAATCAAAAGAAGAAAAATGATGAGTAATTGAATCCTGCTCTCCCGGGCTTTCATTAAACCCTTGTCCAACACCTTCAGTTTCTTCGATTTTATTTGTTTTTAGCATTTCCTTTTTACCTCACAAAGTAACGCCATTCCATATTTTGATGCTAACAATAAGCACGATTTTATTCGAGTCAACTTCAAAAAATAAACGCTCACCCCTCGTGCCTGATTACAGTGAAAAAGTAATCCCAGCTCGCGAGGAAATCCATGACTTAAGTCAAAAAAAGGGGATTCGCAAATCTAACAAAAAAACAAAAATCGTCATGAGCTAACAAACCCTTTGTCCGCCCAATTCAAAATGTTTAATAGACAGGAACAACCATGACCAGTCCTTTTGGTAAAAAAACAAGGGTAGAAATTAGGTGAGTGTGGAATTTTCCCCGGGTATCCCGTTTTTTATGTGGCTATTAATCTTTACTTTCCCTTGAGCAATTTCGCGCAAAGCGATTACGGTCAATTTTTCATCAGGAGCATTTACCAATGGAGTTGCTCCTTTTTTTAACTGGATAGTTCTCTTAATGGCCCCATGAATCAGAACATAACGATTTTCTTCCTGCTTCAAACAATCCTCAATTGTAACCCTTGCCATCCTGAATAACCCTCCTTTTAATCAATGATTTTTTATTTTTCCTAAAATTTCACTCCAGGAATACTTTGGGGGATGGATATGTTTTATTGAAAAGTGTATTTCAAACGGTGAAAAGTCGCTATAAGGGATTTCATGTATTTAAAGCTACAAAATCCTTTATTTTAAAAAGCCTTGACATTATCTTAAAATTTACAAAAAAATCAAGAACTATTTGTTTTCCATTCAACATCTTTCAAATCTTTAAAAATCAAACCAGTTTTATTGACCAAACCGCCATAAGAAAGTTCATGAATTTTATAATCGATCGTTAGTTGGTCTCAAACGCCCCCCTGAGCCGGATCCCTGGCCTGAGAAACCAAATCCATCCCAAGACAATAATGTCTATTTTTAAGACTTCAAAAAAAATTATAAAACTTTTGGAGAGTTTTTCAAAATTTTCATTGACAAATCCTTTGGAATGATTTAATTTTCTTAAAAAATGATAGTATCATTTTAGAGGCACCCGAAAGGGTTTAAAAGGGAATCCCGTTTAATCGGGAACGGTCCCGCCGCTGTATTCCCGCACCTTACGGAAAAAGTAAGGTAAGTGTCTTAAACTGACGCAAGAATGTATTGCGGAAAGAACCACTGTCCCGCCTGAGCGGAATGGGAAGGTTGGTTTAAGGCGCGGGAGAGTCAGAAGACCTGCCTCTAAGAAATATAACTTTTACCACTTGCGCGGATTAAGGGTGAAGTAAACTGGGTGCAATCCTTGAATCCTTTTGGATTCGAGGATTTTTTTATTTTGTGACCCTTTCCCATACACCCTGCTCCCCCCAGGGGATTGTGTCGTAATGAGTCAATCGTCCTTCGACCCTGCGGCCGTTTGACCCTTCGACCCCTCGACAAGCTCGGGGGAAACGTAGCTCAGGGTGACACTATATGTCATGGTGAGCCGGTCGAACCGCGAGAACTTATTTACTCATTTACTCATTAACTTATTAACAAGGGAGAAATCCAATGAAGCCGCGCGTCAATCTTATTAAAATTTTATTCGTGGTCTTTTTAAGCTATTTTGTTTTTTTATCTGCTGGTTTTCCGGCCGAAGAAGAAAACCACACCGAAAAACAAGAGTCAAAAGCCACCTTAAAACCGATCGTGGTGACGGCAACCAGAACCGAGGAAAATATTGAGGAGGTAGCCAGCTCAGTAAGCGTTATCACTGCTCAGGACATTGATAACTCCAGGGCCATGACCGTAAAACAATCACTCCAGGAGGTCCCTGGTCTGTTCGTAACCGGCGAAGGGGGATTGGGAAGGAGAACTTCAGTCTTTATCCGGGGAGCCCGTTCGGAGGATACACTGGTTATGATGGATGGGATGGAAATAAATGACCCGATCAGCCCCGGCCGTGCTTTTAATTTTTCTGACCTTTTAACTGATAATATTGACCGAATCGAAGTCGTCCGCGGCCCCCAATCAACGCTATACGGTTCTGATTCGATTGGCGGAGTAGTCAATATCATCACCAAAAAAGGGACCGGAAAACCAAAATTTTCTCTTCTCACGGAAGGGGGCTCGGACGAAACCTTCCGGGAAATTTTAAGCGGAGATGGTAAAATCGGAAAGTGGGACTACGCTTTTTCCGGAACCCGCATTGACAGCAATGGTATCTCCGCGGATGACAATTACGAGGATAATGCGTTTTCCGGACGCATAGGCTATCAGGTTTTTGAAAAAGGAAATCTTGATTTTGTGTTCCGCTCAGTGGACGCTAAGGTCCACCTGGATGATTTTGATTACGCGAAGCTCAGTGCCATCAATGACCCCAACTATACGGAGGAGACCAATTCTCAGCTTTACCTTGCCCGCTATACTCAGCAGGTTACCGATTACTGGGACTCGATTCTGAAGTTTGGATACTATGCAATCAACCGGGATGATCGCGATAAACCGGATTCCCACGAACCGACCTATTCGGCAAAGGGATGGTATGACGCGTCAATCATCAAAGGGGACTGGCAGAACAACTGGTATCTCGGCGATATTGACGTAATAACCATGGGAATTGAATACAAGGAAGAAACAGGAGAATCTTATTATAATGATGCCTGGTATGGCGAGTCCCGGTTTCCCAAAAAAACAGTCAATAATAAAGCCTTTTATTTTCAAAATCAGCTTAAGCTGTTTGATCGAATTTTTTTAACAGGAGGTGTACGCGTTGATGATCACCAAATATTTGGAACCGAGACAACCTATAAAGTGGCTTTAGCGTATCTCCTTCGCTCCACCGGAACGAAATTTAAAGGGACCTGGGGCACCGGCTTTAAAGCCCCCTCTCTTTATCAACTTTATGCAACCCCCCTGTATGGATATCTTTGGGAGTTTGTAGGCGGAAATTCCAGCCTTAAACCTGAGGAGAGCAAAAGCTTTGACGTGGGAATAGAACAATATCTCTTTGACGAAAAGGTTTCCCTTAGTTTTGTTTATTTTAATAATGATTATGATAAGTACATTACCTATATCACTGAAACCTTTCCCAACCCTAATGAGGACCCTAATGACGATTGGGATAATTTTTTATACATTAGCCGATATGAGAATCTCAACAAAGCTGAAGCCAAAGGGTTTGAGGTAGAAATGGGCATTAATCCTTGTGAAAACCTTACTATCGCCTCAAACTATACCCGCACTGATACCAGAGACAAATCTAATGGCGGGCAGTTGTTGCGCCGGCCAAAACACTTATCGAGCTTGTCGGCAAACTATGTCTTTCGAAAAAATCTGCAGCTAAACCTCATTTTAAACTATGTTGGTCGAAGAATTGATGTGAATAATTCAATAGCAAGTGCTTATACCCGGGTTGATCTTGCGGGAAGCTACACGATAAATGAGCACGTTCAATTATTCTCGAGAATCGAAAACCTTTTTAACGAGCACTATCAGGAAATTAAAGGGTACGATGCCGCGGGAATTTCCGCGTTTGGAGGAGTAAAGCTCTCGTTTTAACCTAAGACGAGTCAAAAAAAACAATAAAACCCTTCTGACTTCCCCTCATTTTTTTCATCCCCCTTTGATAAAGGGGGATTTAGGGGGTTCTGTCAAATTCCCCCTTTTTGAAACTGTATCGCAAGTCATTTTCATGTCATTTCGAAGCGAAGCGAGAAATCTGACTTGCAAAAGCAAGTCATCCTGAGCGAAGCGAAGGATCTCCCTGTGCAAGAGAGATCCCTCACAAGGTTCGGGACAATGCTACGCATTGGATTCCTCACGGAGCCTGTCCTGAGCCAGATTCTTCAGTCGCTACGCTCCTTCAGAATGACAGAGCGAAGGGTTCGGAATGGCATTTTTTCTAATTACGACACAGTCTCTTGATAAAGGGGGATTTAGGGGGTTCTGTCAAATTCCCCCTTTTTCGAAAAGAGGGGGCAAGGGGGAGTTCCTTTACCACCCATATTGAACTAATACAAACGCACTTAATGAATTTACATTGTCATTAAAATTATTGAGATTCCGAAACAAGTTCGGAATGACATTTTTGTTCATCATTCGGGATAAACTTTGGTTTTGTCATGCTGAACTCGTTTCAGCATCTCATTTAATGCGTTTGTATTAATAAGCTTTTTACTAACCCTTTTTTCAACCCCCCTGGCCCAGACCTGGCTTTCTGAAGTGCGAGGTTGGCTGGTTAAATAGGGCTTGCTTTGTTAGGTTGCGATATAATGCCGGCCAAGTCGCACCAGGGCAGGCTCTGACTCCCCTTTATCAAAGGGGAGGATTGTATTGTTGTCTTAAAAGGGAGGATTATTTCCCCCTTTCTCACTCCCGCCTGGTCCTGTCCCCTGTCCGTAAAGCGTAAACAGTAAAACGTAAAATGTAAAACGTGAAGCCTAAAACGGAAGGGGAAAGTTTTAAGTTTTAAGTGTCCACCCCTTTATTCCTCTTTCCCTTTCCCCTTTTTCCTTAACCCTTAACCCTTAATCCTTAAATCTTAACCCTTAACTATTGTTGTATATCAGTAAAACGTTGTCATATCGACCAACGGGAGATATCTTGTATCCTTCAAAGATTATTAAGATTTCTCGCTACGCTTCGAAATGACATATTGTAAAGCTGTTATTGAAACACTACACTAGTTATGCCTTTTTGGAAACTTCGCTCAGCGAGATACCCATTGCCTTAGCAACTCCTTTGCCGTAGGCCGGGTCGGCCTTCAGGCAGTTACCGATATGGCGGATCTTAACCTCCTTCGGTGCGTCAGCGATGGCGCGGGCGGTATTGGCAAAGAGAAGCGCCTGTTTTGCGGGGCCAATAAGGCGGAACAGCAGGCCGGGCTGGGTGTAGTAGTCGGTGTCGTCTTTGCGGAAATCCCAGTGGTCCGCGGCTCCCTCCAGGGCCAGGGGCGGCTCCGCGAATTCCGGCTGCTGTTGCCATTCACCATAACTGTTGGGCTCGTAGCCGAGAGTGCTGCCGTAATTGCCGTCCACCCGCATGGAGCCGTCGCGGTGGTAGCTGTGGTATGGGCAGCGTGGGGCATTGACCGGGATCTGGTGGTGGTTTACGCCGAGCCGGTAACGCTGGGCATCGCTGTAGGAAAAGAGGCGCCCCTGGAGCATCTTGTCAGGTGAAAAACCTATACCAGGAACAACGTTCGCCGGGTTAAAGGCCGCCTGCTCCACATCAGCAAAATAGTTCTCAGGATTTCGGTTCAGTTCAAGAACCCCCACCTCGATCAGGGGGTAATCTTTTTTAAGCCAGACCTTGGTGAGATCAAAGGGGTGAAAGTGGTATTTTGCCGCGTCCTTCTCCGGCATGATCTGTACAGAGAAGGTCCAGCGTGGAAAGTCGCCCTTCTCGATGCTCTCGTACAGGTCGCGCTGGTGGCTTTCCCTGTCCTTGGCGACAATTGCCTCGGCTTCTTGGTCGGTCAGGTTTTTGATGCCTTGCTGCGTCTTGAGGTGGAACTTGACCCAGAATCGCTGGTTCTTGGCGTTAATGAAACTAAAAGTGTGGCTGCCGAAGCCGTGCATGTGACGGTAGGAAGCAGGGAT
>Ga0315273_10013201_pt1 | contig 10607 bp, 7 predicted proteins | sample YL17G02_0_MG_FD_205753 | JGI IMG/M metagenome (GOLD analysis project Ga0315273, IMG submission 205753) | Sediment microbial communities from Yellowstone Lake, YNP, Wyoming, USA - YL17G02_0 | ecosystem: Environmental > Aquatic > Freshwater > Lake > Sediment | place: USA: Wyoming | collected... | reverse complement strand
TCAGACCGTACTCAATCGAATCTGCCAGGGCGCGCCAGGAAGCTTCGATGATGTTGGCGCTCGCACCTACTGTGCTCCAGCGATTGGTCCCATTCTGGGTGTCGATCAACACACGCGTTGTAGCGGATGTGCCATTATTTCCATTGAGGATACGGACTTTGTAATCTGCCAGGTGAAATTCAGCCAGGGCGGGATAAATCGGGGTCAGCGCTTTCCGCAGAGCAAGGTCCAAAGCGTTCACTGGACCATTACCCTCGGCGGCGGTGTGCAGCACCTCGCCATCCACACGCACTTTTACCGTCGCCTCGGCAAAAATACCACGACCCTGGCGGTGCTCAACATTCACTGAAAAATCAATCAGCTCAAAAGGCGGGCAATAATCGGGCTGCTGGCGCTTCAGCATCATGGCCACGGTTGCGTCAGCCGCCTCAAAGGAAAATCCCTGGGCCTCAAGCATCTTAATATCGTTGAGTACCTCTGAAATCATGCCGCTATCAGCCCCCTCCAGGCCGTATTCCTCGGCTTTGCTGATCAGATTTCCACGCCCGGAAAGCTCACTAACCACCACCCGCGAACTGTTTCCGATCAGGGTGGGATCCACATGTTGGTACGAGCTGGCGTTACGGCGCATGGCTGCCACATGGATGCCGCCCTTGTGAGCAAAAGCTGATTTGCCAACATAAGGTTGATGTTCATCCGGCGCCAGGTTGGCGATCTCGGCAACCAGATGGGACACTTCAACCAGTTTTGTAAGGCTGCCCTCCGGCAGGCAGCGTAGTCCAAGCTTTAATTCCGCATCGGGGATGATCGAACAAAGGTTGGCATTGCCACAGCGTTCGCCATAGCCGTTGATCGTACCCTGGACCTGGATCGCGCCAGAGCTCAATGCAGCCAGCGTGTTGGCAACGGCGCACTCGCCATCGTTATGGGTATGAATGCCAATTGGGTATTCCAATTGGGCTTTGATTGCGCCTACGACAGTCGCGATTTCCCAGGGCATGCAGCCGCCGTTCGTGTCGCACAACACCAGCGTTTCGGCCCCGCCACGTGCAGCCGCGCGCAAGGTCTCTACCGCATAGATGGGATCGGCTTTGTAACCGTCGAAGAAATGCTCGGCATCGTAGATCACGCGGCGATCCTGGGCGCGTAAATAAGCCAGGCTGGTTTCGATAATACGCAGGTTGTCGTCGAAAGTTGTCCTTAAAACTTCGGTGACATGCAGAGTCCATGTTTTACCGACCACGGTACAAACCGGGGTACGCGCATCGAGCAGCGCCCGGATGTTAGGATCATCCTCTGGATCGCTCTGGGCGCGGCAGGTGGCGCCGAATGAAGTGATAATGGCTGTGCGCCATTCAATATCCCTGGCCCGCTCGAAGAATTCGATGTCTTTTGGATTTGACCCGGGCCAGCCACCCTCGATAAAGGCCACACCCAATTCGTCCAGCTTGCGGGCAATGCGCAGCTTATCCGCGCCCGAAAGCGAGATGCCTTCCCGTTGAGTTCCGTCACGCAGGGTTGTATCGTATATCTGTATCATAGAGTCATCCCAGTTCAATCAGCTATCAATAATCAACAAGGCGGGCTTCAAATTCACCAATCTGCTTTTCAAAGCCCAATAAGTAGCCAAGCTCGTCCACGCCGCGTAGCAGACAATGCCTGGAAAAACTGTCAATCGGGAACGAAACGCGGCGGTCATCAGGCAGGCAGACGGTCTGCGTCGCCAGGTCGATGGTGAGCTTTGCATCAGGAATCTCCGCAAAGAGATCGAATAACTCGTGGTGCATTTCCAGGTCCACAGCAATAGGGATCAGACCGTTCTTGAGAGCATTGTTTCTGAAAATATCCGCAAAGGATGTCGAAATGACAGCCCTGAAACCGAACCCGGTCAGCGCCCAAATAGCGTGCTCCCTGGACGAACCACAGCCGAAGTTATTGCCAGCCAGGAGGATCTGTGCACCCCTGGCTTCAGGCTTATTCAGAATAAAATCCGGTTCAGGTGAGCCATCGGAGGTATAACGCCAGTCGGCGAAGAGATGGTCGCCCATACCGCTCTTGTCGGTCGCCTTTAAAAACCGGGCAGGGATAATCTGGTCGGTATCGACGTCATTGATGGGAAGTGAAACAACCTGTGAAGAAAGAGTTGTGAATTGTGTCATAAGATTGGGGGGCCTTTACGCCATCACCATACGCACATCGCTAATCTGGCCAGTGATGGCTGCGGCGGCGGCTGTCAGCGGGCTGGCGAGGAACGTCCGTCCACCTTTCCCCTGGCGACCTTCGAAATTACGGTTGCTGGTACTGACGGCGTATTGTCCAGGCTTGAGCTGGTCGCCGTTCATGGCAATACACATGCTGCAGCCGGCCTCACGCCACTCAGCCCCGGCTTCCTTGAAAAGCCGGTCCAACCCCTCGGACTCGGCCTGGCGCTTGACTGCTCCAGAACCAGGGACAACCAGCACGCGCACCCCCTGGGCGACTGTGCGACCTTTCAATACACGAGCGGCGTCACGCAGGTCGCTCAGCCGGCCATTGGTACAACTTCCAATGAACACCACATCCACCGGCTGGCCGAGCAGCTTCTCGCCAGGCCGCAATTCCATGTAAGTTAATGCTTTTGTCAGTGCCAGCTTATCATTGGCATCGGGCAGGTGGTCCGGATCAGGGATACGGCCGGTTATTTTCATACCCATGCCAGGATTCGTACCAAAAGTGATCATCGGTTCGAGTGTCGAGAGGTCCATCGTGATGGTCTGGTCATAAACTGCCCCTTCGTCGGTGGTGAGCTCTCTCCAGCCAGTCATGGCGCGCTCCCATTGGGCGTCTCGGGGAGCAAATTCACGCCCGGCCAGGTATTCAAAGGTTGTCTCATCGGGCGCGACCAGGCCGGCGCGCGCTCCAGCTTCAATGGTCATATTACACACCGTCATCCGTTCTTCCATCTTGAGTGATCGGATGGCCATCCCGGTATATTCGAAGACATGCCCCGTCCCGCCGCCGATACCTATCTTCGCAATCAGGGCCAAAATGATATCTTTTGCTGTTAGATATGGGGAAAGGCGTCCGTCCAGGCGCACTTCGCAGGTCCTGGGTTGGCGTTGGAGCAAGCATTGGGTGGCGAGGACATGCTCGACTTCGCTTGTGCCTATACCAAACGCCAATGCGCCAAAGGCGCCGTGTGTGGACGTGTGGCTATCACCGCATACGATCGTCATGCCCGGCTGGGTCAGGCCGAGCTCTGGGCCAATTACATGCACGATTCCCCGGTCGGGGTGACTCATATCGTACAACTGGATACCAAAGTCACGACAGTTGGCCTCCAACTGGCGGATTTGCCGGGCAGCAATTTCATCCGCGATTGGCAATGACAGGTCATGGGTTGGGGTGCTGTGATCGGCGGTAGCCACCGTTTTGTCCGGCCGGCGCACTTTCAAGCCGCGTTCCCGCAGGCCGGTAAACGCCTGGGGGGAGGTCACCTCATGCACAAGATGCAAGTCAATATACAGAATGGCTGGAGAATCTAATTCCTGCGCCACTACATGGCTCTCCCAAATTTTCTGAAAAAGTGTGCGCGGAAGGTTCACGAAAGGTCCCACCCGGATGGGATTGTGCGCAGCTCCTGGAACGGTTCATAACTATCAGGCATCATTTGCGCCTTATTCGCCGCCAGCTGATCGTCTGGCAGCTCGGCGGGGTTCGAACCGTCCATCCCGGGCCGGCTCTCACTGGAACCTTGCGACTGCTCATCTTGCAGATCACTCAAGTTCCATTCTTTAGGGTAGAGCCATGAAGACGAGAACGGATCGAATTTTCCATTGGGAGGACTTTGGGGAGGAGTTTCTGGAGACATTTAAAGGTTCCTTTCTGAAAGTTGAATTAGGATTCTGAAAGCGAATACTTAGATAGCCAATACCTGCACGGACTGCACTTCGGCCGGACCGTACTGGTTGGCAGCCACCAGCAATTTGTTCAGCGCAGCCAGGTAAGCTTTGGCGCTGGCAACCACAATATCCGTATCCGCGCCATAGCCGCCGAAGGTGCGCGGTCGTTCGATTTCTTTCTGGGCATCGAGCTTATAGTCTCCATCGGTGCCGTGGATGCGCACCGTCACTTCGCCCAGGGCATCGATACCTTCGGTGACAGCGTGAACGGCGAATTCCAGCAAGATGCTGGGGGCCTTGACGATGGAGTCGATGGCTTTATAAACTGCGTCTACCGGCCCCGTACCCACCGCAGCCTGGATATAGGTCTTGCCATCCGGGCCGACCAGGCGTACAGTGGCGGTGGGCATCCCCATTGTCCCGCAAGCCACCTGCAGCCCATCCAGGGTGAATATCTCACGCGGCTGATAAAACTCATCGGCTAACAATGCATCCAGGTCGGCGTCGGTTATGGTTTTCTTTTTGTCGGCCAGATTCTTGAAACGCTGGAAAGCCTTGTTGAGGTCATCGTCGTTGAGATCGTAACCGAGCTCGTTCAGCCGGGCCTTTAAGGCATGCCGTCCGGAATGCTTGCCAAGCACCAGGGAGCTTTGCGTAACCCCCACGGTTTCAGGCCGCATGATCTCGTAGGTCTGCTGGTTCTTGAGCATGCCATCCTGGTGGATGCCAGCTTCATGCGCAAAAGCATTCGCCCCAACAATGGCTTTGTTCGGCTGGACCACGATGCCGGTGTAGTTGCTGACCAGCTTGCTCGCCCGGTAGATTTGGGTGGTGTCTATACCGGTAACCAGGTTGTAAAACAGGCGGCGGGTGTGCAGCGCCATTACGATCTCTTCCAGCGAGGTGTTCCCCGCACGCTCTCCGATACCGTTGATCGTGACTTCAGCCTGGCGAGCCCCAGCGTGGACGCCAGCCAGCGTATTGGCAGTCGCCAGTCCCAGGTCATCATGGCAGTGAGTGGAGACGATACAATTTTCAATACCAGGGGTATTTCGAATGATACCTCCGATAAGGGCGCCGAACTCGTCTGGCGTGGTGTACCCGACGGTATCGGGGATGTTAAGAGTGGTCGCCCCGGCCTGGATAGCAACTTCCAGCACCCGGTAGAGAAATTCTGGGTCGGAACGGCCTGCATCCTCAGGGCTGAATTCCACATCCCGGCACAGGCGGCTGGCATAACTCACCATCTCTCCCACGGATTCCAACACCTGGAGCCGCGTCATATGGAGCTTATATTCCAGGTGGATGTCCGATGTAGCCAGGAAGGTATGGATGCGCGGCTTGAGCGCGTAGCTCACAGTCTCCCAGGCCTTATCGATATCTCTTTTCACTGCCCGCGCCAGGCCACAGATAATGGCAGGTTGTGACCCATCTGTGGGATTTCCGACCTCGATGGCGATGCGGCGCACTGCTTCCAGGTCATCCGGAGACGCCGCCGGGAAGCCGGCTTCGATAACGTCCACACCTAGCCGAGCCAACGCACGCGCAACTTCCAACTTTTCTGCCGATGTCATCGAGGCGCCCGGCGATTGCTCACCATCCCGCAAAGTCGTGTCGAAGATACGCACGTAATTGGTATTCATCATAACCACTCCTGTTATAAATCCACTGTTAAACGTTCTCGCAATTGAGTAAAAGGTGAATTTTATACCCAATGATCCGGCCGGAGCGACCGGACGGCCGCGCCAGCCTGCCACATTTCGGACTCGCGCATTTCTTTCAGCTCCGCTTCCAGTTTCTCCTTGTAATCGGGAGCGCTGTTCGTCGTGAGCACAATAGCAGCCTGCTCGCCCAAAGCCACGCTCTCATACAGCCTGTCAAAGACGGGTTCAACGGCCTGGCGAAATTCGTGCCGCCAATCGAACGCGCCGCGCTGGGCGGTGGTGGAGCAGTTGGCATACATCCAATCCATGCCATTCTTGTCAACCAGGCGGATGAGACTTTGCGTCAGCTCCTCGACTGTCTCGTTGAAGGCCTCGCTGGGCGAATGGCCGTGTTTGCGCAGCAGGTTGTATTGGGCTTCCATAACGCCCGCCAACGCGCCCATCAATATGCCGCGCTCGCCGGTCAGGTCGCTGTACACTTCGTTCTGGAAGGTGGTGGGGAACAGGTAGCCAGAGCCGATCGCAATCCCTAGAGCGATAGCGCGTTCGGCGGCGCAACCAGTGTAATCCTGTTGGACGGCGAAGCTGGCATTGATGCCGCTGCCTGCCAGGAAATTGGCTCGCACGCTGGTCCCCGACCCTTTGGGAGCCACGAGGATGACATCCACATACTCGGGCGGGATGACGCCGGTCTGGTCTTTGTAGACAACCGCAAAGCCGTGTGAGAAGTACAAGGCATCGCCTTTTTTCAGGTTCGCCTTGACTTTCGGCCACATCAGCATCTGGGCGGCGTCCGAGACCAGGTATTGGATGACCGTGCCGCGCTGCACGGCTTCTTCGAAGGGAAATAACGTTTTACCGGGTTCCCATCCATCCCGCATGGCTTTCTCCCACGACCGTTTGCGTTCCGGCTCGCCGCCTACGATCACGCGGATGCCGTTTTCACGCAAATTTAGCGCCTGGGCCGGGCCTTGAACGCCGTAGCCCAGCACAACTACGGTTTCATCCTTGAGCACTGCCCGCGCTTTCTCCAGCGGAAACTCGCTCCGCGTGACTACCTCTTCTAAGACTCCTCCAAAATTGATCTGTGCCATTTTTGCTCCTTAATCAGAATTCCTGATGGTGTCCGTTTCCGTTTCCATTCCCGTTGAAATTTGGCTGGGGATTCGCTCCGCGCGCCATAGCGACGACGCCCGTGCGAACCATCTCCAAAATGCCGAACGGTCGCAGAACATCCACAAAACTGTCGATTTTTTCTTCATCGCCCGTGATCTCGATAATGAGCGAATCATTGGTCACGTCCACAATCCGGGAACGATAGACTTCGACCAGCTGCATAATCTCACTGCGGTGTTCAGTCACAGCCGCGACCTTGACTAGGGCCAGGTCACGGCTAACCGCAGGCTGTTCGGCCAGGTCGGTCACCTGGATTACATTTACCAGCTTGTACAGGTTGGCAGTGACGCGTTCGGCGTTGGTAACGTTGCTATCGATGACGATGGTCATGCGTGAGATGCCGGGCTGTTCGGTGTGCCCGACCGTCAGCGACTCGATGTTGAACGCCCGCCGCCGGAACAAAGATGCTACTCTGTTCAATACGCCCGGCTTATCTTCTACGAGGGCCACTAAAGTGTGTTGCATCAGAAACCTCCTCTTCTCTCGCCCTTTATATTTCCGACTCTGCCGTTTCTACCAGCACGTCTGGCAGTGGGCGGCGGATCATATTGTGCAGGTCGGCGCCCGCCGGGACCATCGGGAACACGCTATCCTCCTGCTCAATGCGGAAATCGATCACCACGGTGCCTGGGGTGGCTTGCGCCTGGCGCACAGCGGCTTCCACTTCCGAGCGTTCGGTGACGCGCAGGCCGGTCAGCCCATGGGCCTCAGCAATCTTAACGAAATCGGGAGACTTCATGGGTGTGGCCGCGTAACGGCGTTCATAGAAGAACTCCTGCCACTGGCGCACCATGCCCAAAAAGCCGTTGTTGAGAATGGCGATATTGACTTTGATGTCTTCCTGGGCGGCCGTCGACAGCTCGGCCTGCGTCATCTGGAAACCGCCGTCGCCAGCGATAGCCCATACTTCGACCTCAGGCCGGGCAAACTTTGCTCCAATGGCTGCCGGGAGCGCAAACCCCATTGTGCCCAGGCCACCGGATGTGAGATACGTGTAAGGTTTTTCGTGTTTGTAATACTGGGCGGTCCACATCTGGTTCTGCCCCACGTCCGAAACGACTAGCGCTTCGCCGTTGGTGTAGCGCCACAAATCATTAATCACATGAGCAGCGTATAGATGGCCGTTATCAGGCAAGTTTAGGATATCGCGCACGGCGCTATCGCCGCGCATCTCCTCGATGTGCTCAATCCACTCGGAGTGATCACCCGGCTGGAGGTGCGGCAGGAGCTGGGTGAGCGACTCGCGCAGGTCGCCGACCAGAGCCAGGTCAACTTTCACATTCTTACCGACCTCCGAAGGATCGATTTCGAAATGGATCTTTTTAGCATCAGGGGCGTAGGTCTTGAGGTTGCCGGTGACGCGGTCGTCAAAGCGCATCCCCATCGCCAGTAACAGGTCGGCTTGCTGGATGGCCTGGTTGACCCAGGCTTCGCCGTGCATGCCCATCATGCCCAGGTTGAGGGGGTGTCCGGATGGAAAACCGCCAATCCCAAGCAGCGTCATTGCTATGGGGACACGCTCCTTTTCGGCAAACTCGCGCAGCTCATCCATCGCGCCCGACAGCAACACCCCCTGTCCTGCCAGGATCACCGGTCGCCTGGCAGACTGTATCATCTCGACCGCCTGCTGCAAAGATTTGGAGAGCGGGCGCAGATCCGGGCGATAACCCGGCAGCCGGATCGGGCGATCGTCATACTCCCATTCCATGGAGGCTTGTTGAGCGTCCTTAGCTATGTCTACCAGCACCGGCCCCGGCCGGCCCGAGCGAGCGATGTAGAAAGCCTCTCGAAGCACGCTCGTCAGATCGCGCACATCGGTCACCAGGTAATTGTGTTTGGTGATCGGCAGCGTGATGCCAGTGATGTCTGTTTCCTGAAAGGCGTCATAACCGATAAACTTGCTGGCGACCTGCCCGGTAATGCAGACCACCGGAGACGAATCCATGTATGCAGTGGCGATCCCGGTGACCAGGTTGGTCGCGCCTGGCCCGGAGGTGGCTAAAGCCACGCCCACCTCTCCACCGGCGCGGGCATAGCCATCCGCGGCGTGCGCCGCCCCCTGTTCGTGCCGGACAAGGACGTGATGAACCGGATAATCGAGCATGGCATCATAAAGGGGCAAGTTCGCCCCGCCCGGATAGCCAAAAACGGTCTTGACCCCCTCGCGTACCAAACATTCCCAAATAATCTGTGCACCTGTGAGTTTCATGCGTCCTCCAAAATGGCTCCTTGATCTGCGCTCGTGACAAACCGTGAATATCTGCGCAGCCACTTGCTCTGTACCTGCGAAATGAAGGGCGGCAAGGCTGCCAGCCGCGCCTGGATTTCCATTTCCGATAAACGGACGTTGAGTGTCCGGGCGTCCAGGTCCATCTCGACTATGTCGCCCGGCTGCAGGGCCGCGATGGGACCGCGGGCGGCTGCCTCAGGGGATACGTGGCCGATGCAGGCGCCGCGCGTCCCACCCGAGAAACGTCCATCGGTGATAAGCGCTACCTTCTCCCCCAGTCCCATCCCCATGATGGCAGTGGTTGGGCTGAGCATTTCCACCATACCAGGCCCGCCTTTTGGACCTTCATAACGGATAACCACCACATCGCCAGGCTGGACTTCACCTGCCATAATGCCTGCCATCGCCTGTTCTTGCGATTCATAGATCCGTGCAGGCCCGGCAAATTTCTGCATGGATGAGGCGACCCCGCCAGTTTTGATCACTGAGCCCATCGGGGCCAGATTCCCAAACAAGACCGCCAGGCCGCCGCATGGGCTGTGGGCGTTCTCGCGCCGCCGGATCACTTCCTCATCCAGGATGTCTACACCCGCAAGTGAATCCCGCAGCGGCTTCCCGGTAACGGTGATGCGGTCGAGGTGTAATACCCCATCATCTTTCGCCACTTCGCTGAGAATGGCAGGGATGCCCCCGGCGCGGTGCACATCTTGCATATGCCAACGACCTGCCGGGCTGACCTTGCACAGATATGGCACCCGGTCGGCCACGGCGTTGATACGCTGCAACGGGTAGGTCAGGCCGCCCTCATGCGCAATCGCCAGGGCGTGCAGCACGGTATTGGTAGAGCCGCCCATCGCCATATCGAGCGCAAAAGCGTCGTCCAGCGCATCGGCGGTAACGATGTCGCGCGGCTTGATCTGCTCTTCGACCAGCTTGAGGATGATCTGCCCGGCGCGGCGAGCAAGCGCCTCTCGCTCAGGGGTGCCTGCCAGGGCTGAGCCATTATAGGGCAGCGCCAGGCCAATGACTTCCATCAGGCAGTTCATACTGTTGGCGGTGAACATCCCAGCGCACGAGCCGCAACCGGGGCAAGCGTAATCTTCCAGCATCTTTAGCTGCCGGGCGTCGATCTTTCCAGCCTGGTAAGCTCCCACACCTTCGAAGACGGAGATCAGATCCACGACCTGCCCATCAGGAGTCCTCCCGGCTGCCATCGGGCCTCCGGAGACGAAGACCGTCGGTATGTTGGTGCGCATGGCTCCCATCGCCATCCCAGGTACGATCTTGTCGCAGTTGGGAATGCACACCATGCCATCAAAACGGTGCGCTTCGATCATCGTCTCGACCGAATCGGCGATCAGCTCGCGCGAGGGCAGCGAGTAGCGCATCCCGATATGCCCCATTGCCACCCCGTCGTCCACCCCGATCGTGTTGAACTCAAACGGCACCCCGCCGGCTGCGCGCACCGCGTCTTTAATTAGCTTGCCGAATGCCTGCAGGTGGACGTGACCGGGAATGATGTCAATATACGAGTTGACCACCGCGATGAAGGGTTTGTCCATGTCAGCGTCAGTAACGCCGGTGGCTTTTAGCAAAGCACGATGGGGAGCGCGCTCAACCCCTCGTTTAATACTGTCGGACCGCATGAATGTCACC
>Ga0315273_10013200_pt1 | contig 10608 bp, 10 predicted proteins | sample YL17G02_0_MG_FD_205753 | JGI IMG/M metagenome (GOLD analysis project Ga0315273, IMG submission 205753) | Sediment microbial communities from Yellowstone Lake, YNP, Wyoming, USA - YL17G02_0 | ecosystem: Environmental > Aquatic > Freshwater > Lake > Sediment | place: USA: Wyoming | collected... | reverse complement strand
TGAAAGAAGTAAAAGAGCGGAATCTTCCAGAAGTGAATGATGATTTTGCCAAGCAGATGGGTTATGAGAGTCTAGTTTCGGCTCGCGAAAAGATGAGTGAGGGTCTCATGCTCAACAAGCAACAGCAAACACAAGCTCAAGTTGAGCAACAACTCCTTATGGGTCTTCTCCGGTCAGTAAACGTTGACCCAATTCCCGAATCTATGATTCAACATCAAGTTGGTGTCTTGATTCAGAACATGCTCGAAGGTGTTGGAATGAATCTTGAGGATTATCTCAAGAAGGCAAAGATTACAAAGGAAGAGCTTATTACTCAACATCAACAAGCTGCCATGACAGATATTCGCGCTCGCTTGGTTCTAAAGGCGATTGCAGAACATGAGAAGCTAGTTGTCACTCCCGAAGAGGAAGAACAAGCTCTAAAGATTGCCCAGATGACACAATTCAAGGACATGGATATTGAAACTCTGCGTAAGCAAATCGACCGCGAAGCTCTCGCAGTGAACATTTGTGTTAAGAAGGCAATGGCTCTTGTACAAGAGAAAGCAGTCCATAAGGTGAAGTTAGCAGGCGGTCCTGCTCTTCAGCAATAAAGAAGTTAATTGGAGTGAGTGGGCGTAGCTCAATGGTAGAGCGCTAGGTTACCAACCTAGCTGTTGAGAGTTCAAATCTCTTCGCCCACTCCACTTTTATAAATAGGAATTGTAATGAAAAACAAACATGTCTATATAAAAACAGTCTCCTTTGAACGAAACATAGAGACAGGACTCATGGAGCTAATTGTTGAGTCTAATCATGGCAGTTTCGTTCTCCGTGATGACGTTCTCGACCCGACTGTTATTGGGCGTGTTTATGATTACATCAAAGAAAAGGCAACAGAAGTAATCAGCTACCATGTTGCCGAGCAAGCCCAAAAGGCACTAGAAAAGACTTCAGCAGACCGTGCTCGAGAAGCCCTTGATAATGTTAAGCTCCCTGAAATTCCTGAAGAATAATCAGTTGGCCTTTCAAAACAACTTATCTGTATAAATCAAGGAAGATTCCTTGTATTCAGGAGGATTTTATGTATGTATTGCAGTGTCCAGTTTATGGTGAAGATTATAAAGAGGGTTATGTCTTCTTTTCCTATGTAACAAAAAATCTGATATCGTCAGGGATAGCATTGTTTCAATCTAGTGAAATGACATCAGGATTACCCATTTCACATTGTGGTGTTATTTGTGGCCCTGGTCATTGTTTGGAATCTATAATACCTGCAACAACAGAATCAGACTTTATTAAGAAGTATGTAGAAGACCCACATACAATAGTATTTCTGCGAAAGCCAAAGGACTGGACACCTGAAATGGCTCAAAAGATGATTGAAGAGGGGCGAAAACATATTGGTGAAAAGTACTCTTACTGTGGAATTATTGGCTTTATGTTTCGCACTGTTTTGAGTTGGGGATTTAAGTTGTTTTCCAAGCTTCGTTATAAAGACAACCTACTCAATACAGATAGTACAACCTTCTGTTCAGAGTATGTTTCTCTTTGTATGAGAACGGGAATGGGTAAGGTGGGATGTCTTGCCTATAACTCGGAGAACATTGGTCCAAGTACACTTTTCGAAGATAAAGAAATCTGGGCTGATTGGAACGCTAATATTATTCAGGAAAAGATGGCAAAGGGTAAGTTGGTCGTTCCAGTAATAGGAGTAGAAAGCTAAATAAAGTATGGGAAAGATACATCAATGTCATATGCATGTACATTCCGAGTTTTCAAGCTTGGACGGTTATATCAAGATTCCAGAGTTAGTTAAACGAGTAGTCAAACTTGAACAACCAGCAGTAAGCGTTACAGACCACGGATTCCTTGGTGGACTATTGGAATTCTTTAAGGCATGTGAGAAGGAGAATAAAGAAGCAGGTAAACTCGTTATAAAGCCCATTGCTGGAATGGAGCTTTATATTGTTAATGACAGAACCCAAAGAGTAAAGGGTGAACATAATAAACATCTCTTGGTTCATGCCCGTAATCAGGTTGGATATAAAAACTTGTTGAAGCTTCACTATGAAGGCTACGCAACAGGTGGTACCTTTGTTTATGATAGATTAGTTCCTCGCATTGATAGAACTCTTCTCTCACGAGATACTTGTAGAGGTTTGATTGCTACTACTGGTTGCTTGGGAAGTGAAATTCATCACTTTCTACGAGAAGACAATTGGCAAGAAGCTATAAAACTTGGTGAGTACTACAAGGGTATCTTCGATGCCTTCTTTGCTGAACTTCAGCCACACTATTTAATTGGCGAAGACCAAGCAATAGCGAACAGTAAGATGGTCAAGCTAGCTGAAATACTTGACATCCCACTAATCTGTACAACTGACTCACACTATCTCACCCCTGAAGAAAAGGATGAGCATCAACTCATTCTTGCTATTCAATCCAAAAAAGATATATACGATGATACGCGGTTTTGCTTCGATGCAACACCTCTTCTATCAACTGAAGATATGATTCACTATTTCAGTGAAGAAATCGTGTCTAATACCCAAAAAATGGCTGAAATGTGTGAGTATCCGGACTTCCTTCGGTTCAAGGGGTATCGTTTACCTAAATATCCAGTTCCAGTTAATGCTGAATATGAACAGTGGAAGCAGGATAAACTTGCAGAAGAGAAAGATGAAAGCTATAAGTATTGTATGTTCTTGGTTGAAAAGAACTGGACAAAGAAGCTTCATTATACACAGAACGAGCCAGAGCTTGCCAAGAAGTACCAGGAGCGTTTGGAGACTGAAATCAATGTAATTAAGACTATGGGGTTTATCGACTATTTCTTGATTGTGTGGGATTTCGTTGATTGGTGCAAGAAGAATGGTATCATGACAGGGTGTGGCAGAGGTAGTGCTGGTGGATGTTTATTGTCGTATCTGCTCGGTATTACAAAGCTTGACCCATTAAAGTATGATTTATTGTTCTCTCGGTTCTTGAACGCAGATAGAGTAAGTTTGCCAGATATTGATATGGACATCGACAAGGCAAGGCGTGACGAAGTAAAAGCCTATCTTGCTTCCAAGTATGGTCAAGACCATGTTGCTTCTATTGCTACTTTCTCAACTATGAAAGTGAGAGCTTGTATCAAAGACATTGTTCGTTCTTTGCGTTTAGGCGGTGATAAGGCGGCAAGCTTCGAGTTGGCCGATAGATTGAATAAAACTCTGGAAGACCAGAACGATGACATTTCTTTTGAAGAGGCAATGAAAATCCCCGAGTTTCAGAAGTTGATTGACTCAGCAGATTACGCAGAAGCCAATGGACATAAGAGTGTTGGTGATTATGCCGCGCGGTTTGAAGGATTGATAAGGCAAACGGGTATTCATGCTGCAGGTGTAATTATTGGTGCAGAGCCGTTGACTGACACCATTCCGCTGATGGTTGATAAGAATGGCGTTGTGGCTTCTGCTTATGATGGTGCCACTCTAGAAAAAGATGGCTTCTTGAAGATGGATTTGTTGGGCTTGAAGAACTTAACAATTATTACAGACACCTTTAATAATATAGAAAAAGTGCGTAATCAAAAGTTTGGTGGATTCTATACAAAAGGTATTGATGTCATCTACGATGAGCCTGATGTGATGTTCGAGCAGAGACTTCAAAAGGCTTCTGATGGAAAGAAAAAGGCATCTGCTGCATTCAAACTTCTGCGAGAAGGCAGGACCAACGGAGTATTCCAAGTAGAAGGTCAAACAATGCGTGAACTACTAAAGGGAGTTCATACAAATAGCATTGAAGATGTATCAGCAGTTTTGGCTCTTTGTCGACCAGGTCCACTAGCTTCTGGACTAACAGCGGAATATGGCAAACGAAAGCGAAGTGGTGAAGATAAAGACGAGTGGTATAAGCATCCAAGTTTGAAGCCTATTCTTGGTAAAACTTATGGTATCATTGTTTATCAAGAGCAGTGTATGCAGATTGCTGTTCGATGTGCTGGTTTTACAGAGCCAGAATCTGATACTTTGAGGAAAGCCATTGGTAAAAAAATCCACGAATTGATGATGTTATATAAAGAGAAGTTTATTGTGGGCTGTGGAACAAAGAGTGGTATGGACAGGCTCACAGCAGAAGCAGTATGGAAAGATATAGAAAGCTTTGCAGAGTACGGATTTAACAAATCCCATGCTGTGGGGTATGCTCATACGACATATGAGACAGCATACCTAAAAGCAAACTTCCCAGCCGAATTCACGGGTGCTCTTCTGTCGAATGAAGCTGACCAGCTGAAAATCAACTCTTATATTCGAGAGGCATCAAACAATGGCATTAGAATCAAGCCGGTAAATGTTAATAAGAGTACAACGCGGTATGAGGTCGAGAATACCAACACAATCCGTCGTAATCTTACAACTCTAAAGAATGTTGGAGCAGCAGCAGTAGAGGACATTCTATCAAAACGTCCATTTAAGAGTATGGTTGATTTTATGACTCGTACTGACTCTAAAAGAGTTACAAGTCGGGTCATTGAGGCTTTGATTAAGGCAGGTGCTTTCAATGAGGCATTTGCTGACGAGAAAATACCGCGGAAAACATACTTCGATTTCTATGATGATTGTCGTAAGAAGATTAAGCGTTTCATTAAGAGAGCCCAAGAAAACGATGAGAAAGAGGGCGTTCTAATCAGGTCAGAGGAAGAGATAATGAAAGATTTCCCAGCTTATGATTGGAAGAATCCAGTAAATATACGACTTCGTAAGCAGGGTAGTGAAACAGTAGAGATTGAGACACCAGTTCAGAGGTTCACAAAAGACCCACGAGAAGAGTGGCGAGCCAGCGAAATAGTGGCATTCGAAAGTGAAATCTATGGTGCTCCAGTGTCATTTAACATTTTTGACTTCCACCACGCAGCAGAGGAAGAGTTTAAAGAGAAGTGTGAACCAATCCATAAGTTCAGTCAGTCATTAGACGAATATGACGAGGATGAAGAAGTTTACATGATGCTTGTCGTTCAAGGATGCTTGAAGAAAAGCCCTTATAAAAAAGACCCAAAAAAGTTTGTTAGGCGATTTCAAGTAGAAGATAGAACAGGTGAAGGTGTCATAACAGTTTTTCACAAGGACTATGAAGTTAATCCTGATGCTTGGAAGAATGGAAGTACATTGGTAGTTGCGTGTGCTGTAAATAAGTTTATGGAGAGAAGGGGTTTAGTCATAAATAGAGTAATGCGAAACTGTGGCGGAATCGACGAAATAATATAGGGAGTAAGCATGGAAAATAATAGTCCAACAAAAGCAGAAATCATTGTGGGCGGAATATTTATCCTGGTAATCATTGTCCTATGGGCTATTTGTCCCGGTGGGTTGCCATAAATGGGGACTAAGGCAAAGTGCTGTAATGTAAAATGGTGTACAGAGAGAAGCAAGAGCCCTGTCCATAGATGAAGATTCAATTGAAATCTCATAGTGTCAGAATCTTGAATTCAGAGATAAATCAGAAAGAGTTTAAGTGAAAGGGAAACAATGAATTTTTGTACAGATTTTAATCCTGACAGCCTTCCACAAGCTGCAATAGTCAATCCAAAGTACATTCTGGACATTGGAGCGATTCGTCCTTATGAGGGTCGGCCAGTTATTATCACAGACCCAAAAGATGGTGAATGCGCTCTTCAACAGAATGGTATTGATTTGAGGCTTGATGAAGTTCAGGTTGCCGAGGGTTTCACAAGTTTTCATCTAAACAAAGTAGGTGATAACAAGTGTAGTTATTTCCCAGAATCACGTATCGACGAAGTTTTCCATCTCGAGGCATTTAAACAATATGCTTTTGATTTTATGGAGTGGGTAGAAGTTCCAAAAGATATGTTTGCATACATCTTTGTTAGGTCTTCAATGAATAGGTATTCGGGTATCTTTATGACCGGAGGATGGGACGGCGGATTTAGAGGAAGATTGGGTGGTATTTTTCGACCATTTATTGAGACATATATAGAAAAGGGATGTCGGGTAGCTCAAATAGTATTTTTCCATGCCGACAGCTTCCGACCATACGAAGGACAATACCAAGACCAAAAGGGACAGGTATAAGTAGTAGGAGAAATATATGACAGAAGAAAATAAGACACCAGAGACACCTCTTCAACCAGAGATTGAAATCAAGGAAGAGGAAATCATAGAAGTCCCAGTTGACATTGCAACATTTCAGTCGAGTATTGAGACTGCTCTTCGAACACTCGACCGAGCAGCAAAGACACTGGAAGGCGCTATTGCTTACGAAAAGTTCGTCGAGCAAATCAAGGCAGTAGTTGATACAACAAAAACTATTCGTGTCGAAGTATCGCAACTCAATGAGCTGGATAGCGTTCTGGCGGCAGCAAAGTTTACAAATAAGAGCGATGTTGATGCCAAGATTCGTAAGCGTGTGATTGATGAATTGTCAAAGCATTTCAAGTTCACAAAGATTGGCGAAGAGGTAGTGAACGCTGACGAGTTGGTTGTTTTGGATGTCAATTCCACTAAATCGTCCGATGGAAGATTGCCTACCATAAAAGTACGCTCTACATCACAGCCAGTCGTGGAAAAGGCTGGTTCTTCACGGAGCTTAGGCGAAGCAGCTGCTCGTGAAAAGCTGCGTCGTGAAGCTCGTGCAGAGGCAATGCAGGAGGCAGGAGTTCCTCAAAATATAATGGGAATCTATGAAAAAGCCTTTGAACAAGACACACAAGTAGTTCGAATGGAAGATGATGATGTCGAAGTAGATGATAATGTTTCACCAGAAGAGGCAGCTCAAATTTTTGGGAACGAATCAGATCCAGAAACAGCAGCTAAGATAGATGCTCTAAAGAGCAAGACACTTCCAAAGGTTTTAAAGAGTGGTCCAATCATACGTGGAAGTAATAAGGGCATTTCTAGGAGTAAGTAAATGGCAGATAATGTAGTTCGTCTTGGTGACCTCATAAAGGTTGAAGGCTTAAATCCAATGAATATTGATGTTGGTTATATTCAGGAAGTAAGTCACAGAGTTCCCAAGGATGGTTCTATCGATTTGAATGAAGCAGAAAGGTTGGCAACAATTTTCCTGCGGTGTGCTGATTATTGTGGCGAGCTAATCAGCCAGGCAGTTAGATTGGTTGGTAATAAAGATGCCGAAAGGAAGTCAAAGAAGGCAGATGCAATAGAAGGTAAGATTGCTAAGGGTACACCAGCAACAACAGCTCGTGAAACCTACAGTAATGACCCCAAGTATGTTGAAGCCACAAATGCTCACACAGAAGCAGAGGCATTTCTGGTATGGATAAAACAGAAGTATGAGAATCTAATCAAAGCCCATGTTCTTTGTAAGGACCTTTTAAAGTCTCATGTTGAGAATAGAAGTAAGAGTGGGTGGGAGGGTGTCGATGATTTCGACCCATTATCAGAAACAGGAAAGCAAGTGGGTCAAAGCAGTATAGAAAAATCACATGACAAATCCAGTTTAGATTCGATTAACATAGAAGACGATTTTAACATAGATGTTTAATTAATCGTCAATTCTTTTAACCCATTTTCACAATGGAGGATTCATATGACAAATGGTAAGAAGCTCGGCGAAGTCGGTTGGGATGAAGTTGAAGTCAAGCAAGCTGGTGGCAGTGGTAACGGAAACGGCGAAAGCATCTTCCTTAATATGAAGGAAGAGGGCAAGTATCGTATGCGTATCGTTTCGAAGCCCTATCAGTACTACTGCCATTGGGTAAAGACAACGAGTGGTAAGAATCGTAAGGTAAATGCCACACTTGATGGAACAGACCCAGTGTGTCTCAAGGAAAACAAGGGCCCACAGCTAAAGTGGCTCATTAAGGTCCTATTCCGCGACCCAGTCAAGAAGACAACATCTTTGAAGATTCTTGATGCTGGTTCACAGGTTATGGCTCAAATCAAGACACTCCATGAGGATAAAGAGAACTTTGGAAACATTTCGAAGTACGATGTCCTAATTATTAAGGGTCCAAAGAACTCAAAGTCTCCAACTTACACAGTTCAAGCTCTTGGAAGTGAGAAATCTCCCCAAGCCCTTACACCAGACGAAATTAAGTCTGTGAAGGATTCCGCAAATAAGGATACCGAGCATTTCATTGATGTTGAGAAGCTTTGTCAACCATGGACAGCAGAGCGCATCATGAACATTATCAATGAAGTAGATACCAAGAAGGCTCCAGAGAATATTCCTTCAGTATCGAAAGAGGAAAGCCAAGACCTTCTATCAGAAGATGATGAGAAGGATTTCCTTGACCTTGATAGGCTGTGATTTAGTATTCCCAATCCCAAGGGTACCCAATAAGGTACCACAATAAACCAGGGAGCCCTCAATAAAATGGGGGCTCCTATTTTTTTGCTGACAAACTGACAACTATGCCGATAGACCGATTAGACGAGGGCTATTATTATAGGAAAATGTTGTGACTCACAAAACATGCACAAGATGTAAAGAAGAAAAGAGCACAGACCAATTCTTCAAGGAAAAAGCGAAGAAGGATGGACTGCAACCTATTTGTAAGGAGTGTAACGTTGCAGGGTCTCGTCGTACACGACCACTTAAAACTATTGAAAGAAGAAGTCAATTTGCAAAGCAGATAGGGACACTTCAATGTGGTGTGTGTGAAATGATGTATGAAACAATAGGTAAGAACGGAATCACTTTTCACCATCTTGATCCAGCACAAAAATTGTTTTCGATTGGCAGGATGATTGGCAATCAACAGGAAACTATGGAGACTATTTTGAAGGAAACCAAGAAGTGTATTATGCTTTGTTGGCCCTGCCATATGATACTTGAAGGGATCAAAAAGCATGAATGTTTTAGGTTAGATATAATAAATAACATTGTTGAATTTTTAAGGGAACAGAACAATGCCTAGAAAAGTGAGAAGTGAATTTAAAAAGTGTGGGCGTTGTAAGGAGCGGAAAACAAGAGATCAGTTTTACAAAGATGCCAGTCAATGGGATGGCTTTGGACATCTTTGTAAAATATGCAAAGGGAAACAAGTGAGTGAAAAGAGGCCACAGAGAGTTGCAAAGAAAAAAGAAGATTTTATTAAAAGAGTAGGACCATTAACTTGTTCTATGTGTAATGGAGTATTTGATAAGTTGGGCCATGATGGAATTACTTTTCATCACAAAGATCCATCGAACGAGCTATTCTGTGTAGGTAGGCATTTAAATGGTGCAAGAAATCTTGATAAAATTATTGAAGAATGCCAAAAGTGTATTAAGGTTTGTTGGCCTTGTCATCTAATGCTTGAAGGTATATCTCTTCATAAATATTTTAATGCACAAAAAGTCACAACTAATATACTTAAAATATTGAATAAAAAAGAAGGTGCGGTATGAGTCCCGGTGGTGCGGTGCCCAAAGGAAGGGGCACAAATTATGAATACCGTTGCAGGGACTTCCTGCGGGGATTAGGTTGGTCGAGCGAGCGCAATCCATTATCAGGGGCAAGTGAGCAAGTTGCCGAAACGACTGGAAAGCATGATGTTCGAGCTAGTAAAGATGGCATCTTTTTACAGATTGAATGTAAGAAGACAGCCGAAGATGCGACTCATAAGCTAAAGAGGAAGTGGATTGGCAAAATAGACTTCAATAATGATGAATTTCTGGTGTTTGCCTTTGGAAGAAGTCCACATTACGCTTTAGTTACAGAGGTGTACTATAAGACACTTGACCCTACCTTTATAGCAGCTCCACGCTATACAGCAACTGGTGGTACTATGTTCACCTTTTATCGGAAATGGCTTGAAGAGGAGTCTCTTGTTTGCTTCCTATGGGAAGATTACAAAGAACACTTTATTGCTCTTCCACTTGAAACCCTAATTGAGATGATTATCAAGCGTGGTCCACTCAAAGCCCTTCAGCCTTTGGACTTTATCAACTCGCATGATAGTGTAGAAGAATTGGCTGTCTGGTACAAAGAAAATCAGTATAGACTTACCAATAAAGAGCGAGGTCATTATTATGGAAAGCTTCATAGGTTGGAAAACAGCATTCCAGATGTCGACCCAGTGGCGAAAGCTGATTCTCAATGGTGGAGAGATACCTCAGAAGATGTCATAATGAAGTGTCCACATTGTAAGGAGTTGATAACTCATAAAGACGTTAAAGATTCCAAAGAGGCTGCTCAGGAGAAAAAAGATGACAAACTATAAAAAGTATCTATACTTAAATGCAGAGATGTTTTTGGAGGAATAATGTTTGATTATAGGTGTAAGTGGGGATTGCTAAGATGCTGGGGTGATAAGAGCCTTGGTAAGTACGAGAATGAAAGACATATCACTTTTAAGTTAGGAAAATTGGGCTACCATTGGCGATTACAAACATTTAAAAGAGATAGAGACCTTAGATTTGGTATCGCTTTCGGTTGGAATCAGTGTGGTCTTTATGTTAAGTGTGCGTTTTATAAATGGGAATTTACAAAGATGATTTTTTGGGAGTAAGAAGTATGGGTAAAGCATTAGAGTCGGCCCTTTCGGCTATTAAGAAGAAGTACGGCGAAACATCAGTATTCAAGGGTAGTGAAAAGATAGCTCTTGAAGTAGAAACTATTCCAACTGGAAGCTTGGCACTTGATGCTGCTCTTCTTGTTGGTGGCTATCCAAAGGGT
>Ga0315273_10013199_pt1 | contig 10608 bp, 9 predicted proteins | sample YL17G02_0_MG_FD_205753 | JGI IMG/M metagenome (GOLD analysis project Ga0315273, IMG submission 205753) | Sediment microbial communities from Yellowstone Lake, YNP, Wyoming, USA - YL17G02_0 | ecosystem: Environmental > Aquatic > Freshwater > Lake > Sediment | place: USA: Wyoming | collected... | reverse complement strand
CACGCGAATCGCTCCTCAACTCCTGGAACCGCACGTACGACCAGACCGTCGCCTACATCAAGCTCTGCCGCCAGGTGCCCGGCCTCCTCATCACCGTCAACCCGATGGGCGACACCAACGACCGCAAGGACTACACACCGCTCGCTGAGAGGGTCGACATCCTCAACTCGCACTCCTGGCACGGCTCCGCCAAGCTCATCGCGCTGACGAAGAAGGCGGGCAAGACGCTCTGGGTCTACAACAACGGCTATTCGCGGCTCGCCTGGGGCTTCAGCGTCTGGAAGATCGGCGCCCAAGGCAACTGGCAATGGATGTACCCGGGCTGGAACGGCGGCTCCGACGCCTACTGCCCCATCCCCATCGGTGGCTTCGAGAATGAAGGATCGAGCAACACCGGCTGCTTCCCCATCTATGCCTTCAAGGACAGGCTCGTCCCCACCCCCCGCTATGAATGGACCCGCGAGGGCATCGACGACTACAAGTACCTCTACACGCTCCTCGCCCGGCTCAAGAGCACGAAGCTGGAGGAGACGTCCGAGGCCGTCGCCACGGCGAACAAGCTCCTCAAGGAGATCGACCGCGTCGTCCCCGAATACCCCGAATCCGGTCTCAAGAGCGGCGCGGATGCCGGCGCCTCGGGCGACCCCGTCCGCCTGCTCGCCTACTACGACCACTTCCGCTGGCGCATGGCCCTCGCCATCCTGGCCCTCGACGACGCCGCGAAAGGCAAGAAAGCGACCGACGCCGACTCGCTCACCGCGGCCTTCTCGCGCTTCAAGTTCGGCGAACTCCCCGCTGGGAATGTTGGTAGTGCGGGCTTTAGCCCGTTGGTACGGCCTGAAGGCCGCACTACAAACGCCGAGGCCGCCATTCAGGTCGAGGCGACCAAGCTCTCGCCAGGCGCCAAGCTCCTCTTCGACTTCGAGGACGACGCCTGCTTCAAGCAGATCGAGACCGACGCTATCGGCGACGAGCCCTTCGATCCCGACGTCATGCCCGCCAAGCGCGTGAAACGCGCTGCCACCCACGGCGAGTTCGCGCTCTTCTACGAGCCGACGCCCAAAGGCGGCGGGCTGCATCTGATCAACTTCGACGGCGACTGGAAGGGCTTCGACTTCCTCCGCATCGACTTCTATAACCCCAACGACAAGCCCATCACCGGCTCGATCTGCATCACCGACACGACCACCAAGCTCCCCGAGAATCGCCCGCGCGCCATGGGCTTCTACCAGGACCGTTTCGACACCGAGACCGGCTTCGCCATTCCGCCCGGCAAGTTCACCTACGAGCTGCGCCTCGGCGGCCTCTCGGCGAACAACGGCCGCGCGCTCGACCTCTCGAAGATCCGCAAGATCGCCATCGGCTGCGGCGCCAACAACGTCCCCTTCTACCTCGACTGCATCCGGCTGGAGAAGGAGTGACGATCCAGGGTCTCGGGACCCAAGGTCGGCGGGCATGAACATGAAGATTCTGATCGACACGAACGTCTTCATTCCCCTTGAACCTGCGGGGACAGCCCGCATCCATCCCGGCACTTCCCAGGCCACGGAGCTTGCCAGGGTCGTCGCAGAAGCCAAGAGCCAGCTTTACGTCCACCCTGCCGCGCGAGAGGACATCCGACGGGACCGCGATCTGGACCGGCGGTCACTCAGGGAGACGATGCTCCGGAAGTACCTGTGCCTGCCTGATCCACCGCCCATATCAGCCCAGATCGAAGCCGCGGCCGGCCCTGCCCAGCCGGGAACGAATGACTGGGTGGACCATTGCCTACTCGCTGCTCTGAAGGCGGACGCCGTGGACTTCCTCGTCACCGAGGACCACGGATTGCGGAGGAAAGCGGTTCGGCTCGGCCTGGGCGATCGTGTCGCCTCCATAGCCGAGGCGATCTCCATTGTCCGTGACCTTTTCGACACTACCCCTCCCCCGCCGCCGGCCGTTCGCAGCGTCAAAGCCCATGTGCTGGGCCAGTCAGACCCTATCTTCGACAGCCTGCGCACCGACTACGCCGGATTCGATGTCTGGTTGGCGAAGTGCAAGCGAGAGCACCGTCAGGCATGGATTGTTGACGTAGTGGGCGCCGGCTCCCTGGCCGGCGTCTGCATCGTGAAGCCGGAGGACAGCGTGACCTTCCTTCCACCGGGAAAGGCCCTCAAGATCTGTACCCTCAAGGTCTCGGAGAATCACAACGGATTCCGCTTCGGAGAGCTCTTGCTCAAGGCTGTCTTCACGTACGCTGACGAGAACCGGTACGATTGGCTTTACGTGACTGTGCTCGATCACCATTCCGCTCTGATAGGATTCCTCGAGGAATTCGGGTTTGGCGACACAGGGACAAGAACCGAACGGGGAGAGTTGTGCTTCGCCAAGCCCATGACTTTCACAGAGGCGGAGAGGGATAGGCTCGACGCACTCCGCTTCAACGTTCGCTTCGGCCCCTTCGCCGCGAATCTTCGGTCGGCCCCCACATTTGTCGTCCCGATCCAACCCCGCTACCACAGCGTCCTATTCCCCGAAGCGGAAAGGCAACCGGAGTTGTTTGCCGGCTTGCATCCCTGTGGGAACAGCATTAGGAAAGCCTACCTGTCTCTGGGCCCGATCCGAACAATCACGCCCGGAGCCAACCTGCTGTTCTACCGCTCCGAGGACAAAAAGCACATCTCGGTGACCGGAGTTGTCGAGGCCACCTGTGTCTCGTCCTCCCCTGACGAAATCGCTCGGTTCGTCGGGAAGAGAACCGTCTATTCCTTCGCCAAGATCGCCCAACTGTGCCGACGAGACGTCTTGGCGATCCTGTTCAGGCAGTCTCGCAGTGTCCGCAACCCAATGTCGTTGGCGGAACTCATCGAGAGAGGAGTGCTCTCGGCGGCGCCTCAATCCATCGCAACTTTGCCTGAGGAGGTAAAGCCATGGCTTCAAGCCCGGGTGCAAGGGTAGCCTTGTTGCCCATCCGCCCGAGGTTCGCACGGTCCATTATGGCCGGCGAAAAGAAAGTCGAGTTCAGAAAAGTCCGGTTCAGGGAGGAGGTAACCCATATCGTCGTTTACGCCAGCGGCTCCGTGCGCCGAGTTCTCGGCTATTTCCGGGTGGCTCACATTGACCATGCGCCCCCAAGCCGGTTATGGGCGATGCACGGACGTACCGGCGGGTTGGCGGAAGATGAGTTTTGGGCCTACTACCGATCTGCCCGATACGGCGTCGCGATCGGCGTGGGTGAAGTCAGGACGCTGAATGAACCACTTCCGTTGTCCACGTTAGGGGAGAACCTCACGGTCCCCCAGAGCTTCGCCTATCTCGCGGATGAAGCATTCGAGAAGCTTCAGGAGTTGATGGCTGCCGACAAGGCTCCCGGATCGAGGAAGACTGATGAGGAAAAAACGGCGCGAACCTGCCGATCCGCTCATTGACGAGGTCCGGGAACGGCGCGAGCGGCTGGTCCGCGAGCACGGAGGACTCCGGGGATGGGTGGAGTACCTGCGCCAATTGCAGGCTCAACACCCCGAACTGGTTGTCTCCCTGGGCAAGGCCGCCAACGCGAATCGTTCCGGGAAGGGGCTGCCGACACCTGCTGAGTCCGCGCAGGGCGCACCGACTCCGAAGAGGCGGAGACGAAAGCCGGGCTCCGCGAAAGGGCTGATCACCATCTCAGATGACTTCCACAAGCCGTTGGACAAGGCCACCCTGAAGACTTTCTTCGGACCTCTATTCCCGAGATGAACACTCGACGCGAATTCCTGAAGACCGCGGGGGTGACGGGGCTGGCCGCGCTCGGCACGGCGGGCGGCTTCGCGCAGGAGGCGCCCGCGCGGCCACGGAACGTCGTGTTCATCTTCACCGACGATGTGGCCTGGGGCGACCTGGGCTGCTACGGGTCGCAGAAGACGAAGACGCCGAGCCTCGACGGCCTCGCCAGCCGAGGCATCCGGTTCACGGACGCCCATTCCGCCGCGCCGCTCTGCTCCGCCAGCCGCTATGCCCTGCACTCCGGAGAGTACAGCTTCCGCCGGCCGTGCGGCATGGTCCTTTCGCCGCTGTCGCCGCTGATGATCCGCCGCGAGAGGGCGACTCTCGCCTCGGTGATGAAGGCCGCCGGCTACGCCACCGGCCTCGTCGGCAAGTGGCACCTCGGCCTCGGCGATTCCGCCGACGGCCCCGACTACAACGGCGACCTCGCGCCCGGGCCGCTCGAGTGCGGCTTCGACTACTTCCACGGCTATGCCACGACGAATGACCGCACGCCCTGCGTCTACATCGAGGACCACCGTGTCGTCGGCCTCGACCCGAAGGACCCCATCCGCGTGAGCCTGAAGCCGGGGCCGGGCCTCACGAACGTCATTCAGGGCGTCCGCCGCCACACCTGGCAGTCGGGCGGTACCGCGGCGCTCTGGGAGGACGAGGAGATGGCCGACCATCTGACGGGCAAGGCCGTCGCCTTCATAGAGCGCCACAAGGACAGGCCGTTCTTCCTCCTCTTCGCCACACACAGCATCCACCACCCCGTCCTCCCGCACCCGCGCTTCCGCGGGACGAGCCAGGCAGGCGCCCGCGGCGACGCCATCCATGAACTGGACTGGTCGGTGGGCGAGATCCTCGCGACGCTCGAACGCCTCGGGCTGGCGCGCGACACGCTGGTGCTCTTCTCCAGCGACAACGGCGGCTCCATCGACGACCAGTTCCGCACGCCGGAATGGGACCGCGTCTACCCGCGCGGCGACCAAGCGGGGCATCGCTTCAGCGGCCCCTGGCGCGGCCGCAAGGGCGAGCTCCATGAAGGCGGCCATCGCGAGCCGTTCCTCGCCCGCTGGCCCGCGCGCATCCAGCCCGGCGTCTCCGACGCCACCATCAGCCTGGTGGATCTGCCCGCCACGTTCGCGGCCATGACGGGACAGCGCCTCTCGGAAGACTCCGCCCCCGACAGCTTCAACGTCCTCCCCGCCCTCCTCGACGCGAGATACGGGAAGCCGGTCCGCGACCACCTCTTCGTTGTGGGGCCTGGGGGCTTTGCCCTGCGGGAAGGCCCGTGGAAGCTGATCCAGCGCCCCCGAGGCAAGAGCGACCTCTACAACCTGGCCGACGACCCCGGCGAGACCCGCGACCTCTTCAAGGAGCAGGGCGAGGTCGCCCAGCGCCTCGCCCGCCGACTGGCGGAGGTGACCTCCGCCCGCCGCTCTGCCCCGCGGTCGTGACCGGCGAGAACCAGAGAAGGAAGGAGCACCCACGTGAGCACGCTTCGCGACCGGCTCTGGCTCTGGGCGCACGAGGCGGGGGCTCAGAACGAGCACTGGGGGCTGCCGGCCCCCTCGCGAATGACGCCGACCGAGGCGGCGCTCTACCTCGGCATCCCGAACGTCATCATGGTCGTCTACGGGGGGAAGCCCGAGCCGCCCTTCGACCAGCACGTCCTGGCCATGAGCCCGCTCAAGCGCGTCGTCTGGTCCATCGTCGGCGACTCTTCGTCGAAGCGGAATGACGAGAAGACTGACCTCGAGGAGGTCGTCGGGCTGGCCGCCCGGTTCCCGAACATCGCGGGCGCGATGATGGACGACTTCTTCCACGAGCCGAACGCGGCAGGCGCCGTGGCCCGCTACTCGGTCGAGGATTTGGCTGGCTTCCGTGCGCGGCTCCGCGCCGCCGCGCGGCCGCTCGACCTATATGTTGTCCTCTACGCCAACCAGCTTCATCTCCCCGTCGCCCGCCACTTGGAGGAGTGCGACGTCGCGACCTTCTGGACCTGGCGCGCCGAGGACCTGGCGAAGCTGGGGGAGAGCTTCGCGCGCTTCGAGGCCCTCGCCCCGAAGGCCCGCAAGGTGCTCGGCTGTTACCTGTGGGACTACGGCACCCGCCAGCCCATGCCGCTGGCGCTCTTCCAGCAGCAGTACCATCAAGGACTGACGTGGCTGCGGGAGGGACGGATCGAGGGGATCATCTTCGTGGCGAGCTGCATCTGCGACCTGCGGCTCGACACCGTCGAATGGCTCCGCCGCGAGATGGCTGATCTCAGGGAGTGACCCCCATCGGGGCCGCGTCCGTCCGCCGTACGGCGGACGGTCGCCTTGGAGTGCGGCGGCACGACGCCGCCTTCCCAGCGGAGCACGACCCCGAATTGGCCGGCATCCTGAAGCTCAGAGCTGACTTGGTGAGAGATGCGAGCGGGAGTTCGCTCAGCGGGAATTCCTGGCGCCCGGCGGGTCAGGCGATGGCTTCCCGCGCCAGGCGGAGCATCTCGTCCAGGAGTTCGCGAAGCCTGGGACATTTCTCGTACGCCACGTTCGGGTCGAGACGGCTGAAGAGGTCCCTGCCGTAGACGGTTTTCTTGTAGCTGCGCCCCATCTCGCGCTCGTACAGCCGATCGAGCAGGTAGGACGGCGGCTCGTCAAAGTTGACGGCCTCGGGCATTCGGGCCTTCGCGGAAAGCGCCTTCCGGATGGCTGGCTGGAAAAGCCCCGGATCGCTGAGCAGCCATGCCTCCGTCTCGTGAACCGCAAAGAACGAGCGGAACCGAGGGTCCGCGACCCGATCCTCCAAGTGCTTCTTGCCCCACTGGTACCGTTCAGGTGCCGTCCGCACATCCGCTGGGTAGATCGTAGGACCGTATAAGTCGAGGAGGGCAATCACCGCGATCACGTCGGACTTCGACAGATAGAGCCGCGCGTGGTCGGGCGCGTCTTCGACGAGTTCGGCCCAACCTTCGAACTTGACAGGCTTGATCCCGACTGGCTTAGCCAACCGAGGGTCAAGCCACCGCTTGAGGAAGGCCGGAACGACCTGCTGCTCCGTCGCCCCCTCCACGAAGAGGACGAACTTCATGAGGCCATCCCCTCCAGTTCGCCCGAGCGAGCGAGCCGTCCGAGCGAGTACTCCTTGAGCCAGCGATCGAGTTCCGCTCCGTCCAACACGGTGAGAGATGTCTGCCCGTCCGCCCACTTCGCAACGGTCGTCGTCGGGCGCGTCTTGCCGAAGGCATCCAGGAAATCGGGGGAGTGCGTGGTCAGGATCACCTGCGAGCGCAGGGCCGCATCGACGGCGTACTCGGCCACGATGGGCATCATCGAAGGATGAAGCCCCGTCTCCGGCTCGTCAATGGCGATCACGGGGGCCGGCGACGGAGAGGCCAGGACAGCCAGCAGGAAAAGGAATCGGAGTGTCCCGTCCGACAGGTCCGCGGCCGATTGCTCCCGCTTGAGGCTCTTCCAGCGCACGCGGAGTTGCACCCTCTGATCCGCCGCCGGCGGAAACACGAGTTCATCGTAATCGTCCCCGAAGGCGGCGCGCATTGCCAAGTCGATTTCTTTCTTGAAATCGCGGTCCCCCGTGTACAGCGTGTGGAGCACCTGCGTCAGATTCTGCCCATCCGGGTCCACCCGCTTCTCAGACCTCGCCACGGCCGCCTGCCGAATGGGGGCATCCTTGCCCACATAGGAGTCGTGGTAGACGGACCATTCAGCAAGCTGCCTCCGGAAAGGCGGAATGTGCCGGTTGGCTGCAAACGGTCCCGAGGCGAGACTCAGTACCGTTTCTTCCTCAGATAGAGATTCTTTCGGCACATACCAATCTTTTCCTGTTTCATCAGCCACCGCGGCCGTAAGGCCCCGCCTGCGGAGCACGGGCACCATTCGACCCGATCTCGAGTTCTCTTCTCTGGTGGAATACTTCAGGCTCTCACTATGGATGCGGAACGCGCTCGTTGTGCCCAAACGTTCCATCCAGAAGTCGTAGTACGATGTGCTTCCTCCCGCACCGCGGTTTGGATCAACCGCGAGATCCATGCTGAACCGGATCCGGTCCGTGCGGCCGTCCCACACCAGAGGCTCCATCCCACCCCAGCTCTGAACGTACTTGCCGAGCCGTCCCTGCGCAGAGACGGAGATCATCTCCAGCGCGCGGAGGAGATTGGATTTCCCGGATCCGTTCGGGCCGATCACCACGTTCAGATCGCCCGGAGTCCAGGAGACCTCCTTGAGGGAGCGGAACCCTTTGATGTCCAAACGGAGGATTTTCATGCGGGTGTCTCCGCTAGGGCTGTCCTCGTCGTGGCCCATCATATGCGGCAAGCGCCCGGCAGTCAAGACGCGGGCATCCACCAGGCGTTTACGCCGGTTCCCCCGCCGCTCGGCCCCAAAGCGGCGAAGGAACCGCCGCAGTCCATCAGCCGGGTCGCCTCTTCGCCTGATCCGTGCTCTCCGTGCGATCCGTGGTGGCCCTCTCCTCTGCGGCGCCGGGCAGCGCGCCGCGCCGCGGGACGCGGAGGGCGACGAAGATGCTCGCGGCTGCGGCGACAGCCCCGACGAAGAACGGCGCCCGGTGGCTCACCGAGTCCCAGAGCAGGCCGGCGAAGAGCGGCATGGTCACTGCGCCCACGTGGTTCATCGCCACGCCCATGCTCAGCGTGGGCGTCCGCTCGCTCGGCGGCGTGATGCGGTTCACGTACGTCGTCAGCGCCGTCGCCAGCGACCAGCACAGGTTGTCCACCACGACGAGCGCGTAGAGCAACCACACGTGGCCGATGAAGGCATACCCGAAGAAGGCTGCCGTGACGCAGACGAAGTAGATGACCAGCGACCGCCGCTCCCCGATGCGGTCGATCAGCCGCCCCACCCGCGGCGACACGACGCAGTTGAGCGCCTGGACGACGGCCCCCAGGAGGAGCATGCCCTTGATCGGCGTCCCGTGGTCCTTCACGAGCAGGAGGCCGACGAAGCAGATGAAGATCTGCCGACGCCAGCCGTCGAGCAGGCACAGGACGTAGTAGAGGCCGTATCGGCGGCGGAAGACGAGCCGCGGGCCAGGTGTCTTGAGGTTGCGGGGAATCGCCAGGCAGACCACGGCGGCGAGGATGGCCGCCGCCGCGGCGACGAAATAGAGCGGCCGCATGGGCACGCCGCCCATGGTGAGCCCCAGGGCCACCAGGATCCCCGCCCCGAAGCCGATCGAGCCCGCCGCGCCCATCTGGCCCAGGCGGTAGCCCGTCCGCTCCGGCTCAGCGAGGGCCAGGGTCATCGAGCTGGGCAGCGGCATCCAGACGTGGAACCCCTGGCTCCAGATGACGCTGGCGATCAGCACCCACCCGTAGCTGGGCACAAACGCGTAGCTCCCCATCCCGACGGCCATCAGCACGAGCATCGCTGCCCCGACCAGTGGCTCGGTCAGCCCCGCGAGCAGGGCCAAGACCCCGAACGCGACGATCCCGCAGCTCTCCCGCACCACTTCCACCAGGCCCATCCGCGTCCCCGTGACGCCGATCTCCTCGACGAGGAAATTGGCGTTGAGCCCGACCTGGATCGAGAGCGCGAAGAGCGCCAGCGCCACCGCCGCGCCCACCAGGAAGAGGCCCCGGCGCCGGCGAGCTTCGATATCAGAGCCATTGGGACCAAGTCCGCAGGAGATAGAAGCCATGCTCATCTTACTTCGTCATTGAGTATTGGATGTTGAGTATTGGACATTGGGCTTTTCAACCCCGTGTGACGTGCGCGCGAGGCGCACACACGTTGCGACGGAAGGGTCTATGAGTCCTGCTTCGAACCCTGCGGCGCCGTTCGCCGCGCCGAGCCGCTATTATACCCGCTTCGGCCTCGCGTGCCAGTCGGCTTGACAGCGCCCCCTTCCCCGCCTATCATCCTGCGAGACGATTTGCGCGTCAGACCCCGACCCTGGCAAAGGAGACGACGATGATTGAACTGAGCATGCACACGGACAACTGGCGCTGCCTGAGCGGCAGCTTCAAGCAGGCCTGCGAGGCCGCGAAGCGCTTCGGCCTCAAGTGGATCGAGTTCGGCGTCATCGACGGCCAGGACTTCATCGAGGGCCTCGGCTACTCGCCCGCCGTCTCGCTCGACTCCAATCCCGTCCGCCTCCGCCGCTACCTCGACTCGATGGGCCTGCGGCCCTCGCAGATCGACGGCGCCTACCCGATCACCGGCCCGCTCGGCGCCACCTTCGCCGTCCGCTACGCCCAGCGCGCCATCCAGTTCGCCCACGAGATCGGCTGCCCCCGCGTCGACACCACCGACGGGCAGTTCAAGCCCGAAGGCTACACCGACGACGAAGTCCTCGCCATCACCAAGGTGAGCTATCGCCAGATCCTCGACTGGGCCGAGGACTACGGGGTCATCATCAACATCGAAACCCACGGCCCCTACACGACCAACCCCGAGATCCTCGACCGCATGCTCAACTTCTTCGACAGCCCGTTCCTCCGCTTCAACCTCGACACGGGCAACACCTTCATCTCGGGCCACAGCCCCGTCGAGTTCCTCAAGCGCTTTCTGCCCAAGCTCAGCTACATGCACATCAAGGACGTCAGCGCTTCCCTCGCGGCCAAAGTCCGCGGCGAGGAGACCGGCATTTCCATGTCCGAGTCGCCCATCGGCTCGGGCGTCAACGCCGACAACATCGCCGAGTGCATCAAGCTCCTCAAGAAGGCCAAGTGGGACGGCATCATCTCGATCGAGTGCTCCGGCACCGACGAGAACCTCGACGCCAGCATCAAGTGGCTCCGCAAGCAGCTCGGCAAGGCCTGATCGAAACGCGGAAGGCGGACCGTAGGGCGCGCAAACCCGCACGCGGAGCTGGCTCCGCTCGTCCCTACGCTCCGCGTGGGGACGGCCAATCGGA
>Ga0315273_10013198_pt1 | contig 10608 bp, 7 predicted proteins | sample YL17G02_0_MG_FD_205753 | JGI IMG/M metagenome (GOLD analysis project Ga0315273, IMG submission 205753) | Sediment microbial communities from Yellowstone Lake, YNP, Wyoming, USA - YL17G02_0 | ecosystem: Environmental > Aquatic > Freshwater > Lake > Sediment | place: USA: Wyoming | collected... | reverse complement strand
CTACGATCTGGTCGGCCGGCCGGAAAGCGTCGGCCGGCAGCGCGCTGCGGCCGAGGCTGAATTTCCTGATGGCCTGCCACGCCTGGGTGGGGGACCGGCTGGCGAGAAGTCGCTGCACCACTGCCGTCTGCATCAACGGGCTGTGCAGCATCACCGCCCGCCGGCTGATCTGGTAGTCGTCGTAGTCGGTGAAGCCCCGGGCCAGCCCCGACTCGTCGGAGGTGTAGAGCAGATTGGCGACGAAGCCAGCGGTCCGGTATCCCCGTGAGCGCAGGACTTCCGCGAGGGTGAAGCCATCGGGGTGGACCGGATGCAGGAAGTCGCCGTGAAGCCGGCTCGAGACCTCGCCGGTGAACAGCGTTCCGTGTGACGGCAGGGTCCAGGGAGCGCTTGCGACCGCCTGGTCGAAGACGGTGCTCTCTCCTGCCCGGCGGACCAGCGCAGGCGTGGTAGGCCAGGGGTAGCCGTAGAGGCTGAGATTCTGCCCTCGCACGGTGTCGAGGACGAGCAGCAGGATATTGGGGGTGTCGCGGTCGGGGGTGGGTAACCCGCCGATCTCGCGGCTCCGGCGGATGGCGATCCAGGCCCGCTGGCCGACCCCCGCCGCGGTCACCAGCGCTGCCATGACCAACGCGCTGCGCACCAGCCATCCGCGCCACTGGTCGTGGGGAGAGGTGAACCGGCGCGCGGCCTGCACCGCGACACCCAGAGCGAGGATCCCCGCTGCCCACCGGGCGATCTGGGTGAATGGGATCAGCAGTGATAATGTTCCCAGGAAGGCGAAGAGGCCGGCGGCGAGCGCGGGGAATCGTGGCGAAGCGATGACCAGCGCGAGCGGGGTCAGGGTCAGGGCCGCTGCCAGAAAGAGCACCACGTGCGCCGTCGGTGCCATCCAGACCAGTTCCCGGCTGTGCCACACGATCTGCCCGAGGAGCCGCTGGCGCACTAGCAGCACCGCCACGTAGGCCAGCCCGGTCGCCAGGCCGAACCAGCCGGCGATCCAGCCGAGGTCCATCACCAGGCCGGATCGGCTGGATGGTGCGGGGGTCGAGGAGTTCGGCACGGGTCCTGCGGCCATGGGCGCCTTGCGCTAGGTAATGATGAGGAAGCATGCCCGGATTGTCTCCCGGGCTGTCGACGTGAAGTTATCGTTGCATGAAGGGTGCGGCTACTGCCTCTCGATGCATGCCGACTTCCAACCAGCGGACCGCCGTGATGCCCGAATCGCACGACGCCATAGGGGGTCGCTCCGCCTGGCGCGCGGACATACTCGCCATCGTGGTACTGCTTCTGGTCGTCCTGGTCCCCCGCGTCGCTGCCCTTGGCGCGGACCCGCCGACCGGTGGAGACCTGGGAGGCGCCTTCTGGGATGAAGGAGTCTGGGCCCGGAACGCCCGTCAGCATGTGGTCTTCGGGCGATGGATCATCGACGAAGTCAACCCCGCCATGTTCGTCGCTCCGCTGTACACTGTTGCGCTCGCCGGTGTGTACCAGATCGCCGGTGTAGGCCTGGCACAGACCCGGCTGCTGAGCGGCATTGCCGGGTTCCTCACATGCCTCATCGTGTATGGTGTGCTTCGGACCCGCGGATCAGTCCGGTATTCACTTCCGGCAGCGCTGGTACTTGGCACCACGTACTTCGTGGTGACCAACGATCGCGTGGGATTCACCGAATCGTTCCAGCTGTTCCTGATCACCGCCACCTTCGCGGCGGCCGTGCTCAGCGTCGATCGGCCGTGGTGGGCCGCCGCGTCGGGGGTCTGTTTCGCCCTGAGCCTCCTGGCCAAGCCGTCGGCTGCCGTCATGGGGCTCGTTATGGCCGGGTTCTGGCTGGCGCATTGGGACCTCACTCGTCGACGGGCGTTTCAGCCGGCCTTCTCCCTTCGCCAGCCGGTGCTCTTCTGTGCCGCTGGCAGCGTCGTTCTCCTGGCTGTGCTGCTGCTTCTGGTCTTCCCCCACTGGGAGGCTGTGCGCCAGCAGCTCACCATCAGCCTGAAGGAGGCGTTCGAGGAAGCCAGCCATCCCGCGGAAGACCGGGTTTCGTTCTTCGGCTGGGGTGGGTTGGGGATGTCGATGAACGGCTTCTTCCGGGAGATGGTCATATTCCTTGCGGCCGCACTGGTCTTCCTGGTGTCGCGGGTGACCCGCATGGTCAAGCGGCCGGCCGACATCGTTGAGCTCCTCTGCTGGTCCTGGCTCGTGATCGGGTTGCTCTTTCTCGCCAGGCAGTCGTACCAGCCGGACCGGCGGTTCCTCTTTCTGGCACCCGCGGTGGCGATCCTCGCCTGCCTCGGCGTGCAGGAGGGTGGGATGGTCCTCCCAGGTGGAAAGGCGTTGACGGCGCTCGTGTGGTGGCGCCGGGTACTTGTCGGCGGCCTGGTCGGCGGTTTCATCGGGTTCTACATCCAGCCATATCTGTCGGGCCCCCTGAGTGCGCTCGCCGCTGGTCTGCCGGTGGGTGACGGCATCTCGCTTCCCCCCCGGGAGGCCAGGACGCTGATCTGGAGCGCCAGCGCCGCCGTCGGTGTGGGCGTGATCCTGGCCGGCGCCCGACTGCTGCCCCTCGAATCCCGGAAGGTCCCGGCGGTGCTCCTGGCTATCGCCTTCCTGGTGTTCAACCCCGGGCGCTTCGTCCTCTACGCTAGTCACCTCAGCTACACCGTCCGTGACGCCTCCCGCGACTTGGCGCGGATGACAGCCCAGTGGGACGAATCCGATCGCGTGATGGTGGGAGGTGCCGCCGACACGTTTGGTCTCGAGACACAGCTCTTCACGTTCGCAGTGCGCATCCGGAAGAACACCGGGGCCGCGCTCAACACCGATGGGTGGGAGCGGTACCGTCCCTCCCTGGCGATCATCTCGATGCCGGCGGATGAGGTTCCCACACGCAGGAGCCTCCAGATCGCCCAGGCCCACGGCCTGATTCCGGTGCGCGAGTATCCCATCATCCTCGAACCGGACGGAACGCCGAGGTGGAAGGCGATTCTCCTCATGCGACCGGACCTGTGTCGGGCTGGTTGCACCCCGCTGCCATGATGGCGGCCTCCACTTCGCAATTCTGTTTCTAGACCCTCGGCCCATCGAGCAGCAGCCGCACGATGCGCTCGCCGGCGTGGCCGTCCCCGAACGGGTTGTCCCAGGTCCGTGGGCGAGCCACCATTTCCCTTGCACATTCCAGGATGCGCGTCGGGGAGGCCCCGGCGAGGAGATTGGCGCCCGCGTCCAGGGACTCGGGTCGCTCCGTGTTGTCTCGCAGCGTCACGCACGGGACACGCAGGCAGCAGGCCTCCTCCTGCAGGCCTCCTGAATCGGTCAGCACGAGGGCGGCCCCGGCGTGGAGGCCGAGGAAATCCAGGTATCCGAGTGGCGGTAGCAGGCGGAGCGCGTCGCCGGAGGCAATGCCCATGGTGGCCAGACGCTCGCTGGTTCGGGGGTGCAGCGCCGCCAGCACCGGCAAATCGAGTTGACGTGCCGTGTCCGCCAGGCCTTGGAAGATGCCCCGCAGGCGGTTCTCGTCCCGGGTATTCTCCGCGCGGTGGACGGTCGCGAGCGCAAATCGACCGCGAGTGACACCGAACTGGTCGAAGATCCCCGGGCGCTCCGCCCGCGGCCGTTGAAGCAGCAACTCGTCAACCACGGTGTTGCCGGTGACGTGAATCCGCTCGGCGGCATGACCCTCACCGAGGAGGATGTCGCGGGCCCTGGTGGTCGGCGCGAACAGGTAGTCGGAGTACTGGTCCGCCAGGACCCGGTTGATCTCCTCAGGCATGCTGCGGTCGTAGGATCGCAACCCCGCCTCGACGTGCCCTACTCGGATTCCCAGCTTGTGCGCCGCAAGACCAGCGGCGAGAACGGAGTTGGTATCCCCCTCGACCAGGACGACATCTGGCCGGTCCCGTTCGAGGAGGGGCGTGAGGCCGCTGATGACCGCACCGATCTGGTACGCCTGCGAGCCCGAGCCGATGGCGAGGTTCTCATGCGGTACAGGGAGGCCCAGTTCCCGGAAGAAGACCCCGTCCAATTCGAAGGAATAATGCTGGCCGGTGTGATAGAGCCGCAGTTCCGCCCCCAGCGCCGTGGTCGCCCGGATGACGGGTGCCATCTTGACGATCTCCGGACGGGTCCCGACCACGACCGCGATGATCATGTGCTGGTGTCCGGGGCGCCGGCCAGGGCTGCCCGGATCGCCGCGGGCCGGTAGCGGGTGAAGCGTTCGAATCGACGGCGAAAGAGCAGGATGACTGTCGAACGGATCGTCCGGAGGACTTTCATTTTGCTCTGCCCGGCGCGCTCGCCGTAATTGAGCACGAAGCCGATCTCCTGGACCTTGACGCCGACCGTCCCCAGGCGGAGGAGCAGGTCCATCACCGCTTCGAAGCCACGTGCGGTGCAGAGCGATTCCCCGTAGACCCGGCGCGCACGTCGCAGCACCGGAACTCCGTAGGCACGGAAGCAACAGGTGTAGTCCCGGACGCCGGGAATCGGATAGAGCGCCTGAAACACGAACCGGCCGACATCGGAGAGCGCCCGCCGGTAGCCCGGCACGCCGTGCACTTCGGCGCCGGCGCGGTAGCGCGAAGCGATCGCCAGGTCGCAGCCGCTGCGCACCCGGGCGACCAGCGCCGGAATGAGCGCCGGTGGGTGGGTGTTGTCCGCGTCCAGGGTCACGATGAGGTCGCTGTCCTCCGCGCGTTCCAGGCACCAGTAGATCCCGGTCCGGAGGCCGGCACCCAGGCCGCGATTCACCTCGTGGCGGAGGATCGTCAGCGGCAGCTTTCCCGCAGTCTCCGCCACGGCGGCCTCGGCCTCCGCGATCGTTCTATCTCCGCTGCCATCATCCACCAGCACGGCGGTGTACCGGTCGTCCTGCTCCGCCATGGTGTGGTACAGCGCCAGGAGGGCGGTCCGTATGACCTTCTCCTCGTTGAAGGCTGGGAAGATCACGTAGATCATGCGGTAGTCCCCACAGCCCGTTCGGCGACGGCACGCGCGGACACTTCATCGCCGAGCGGGGCGCTCATGTCCTCGACCAGCTCGCAGCAGGAGTTCCAGGAATTGACCCGCGGGTACACCTGGGCGGTGCAGGAAAGGTATAGGCGGCCCGGAATGACTGCGCTCTCCGGGCGCACGCGGCTGTATCCCACGGTCCACATCGGCTCCACGTGCGGGGCGCGGAACAGGAACGCGTCCTCGATCGAGGCCCCGGCCGCCGGGAAGAGGCGCGCGAGGTCGTCACGGTAGCGACCCAGGACTACCCCATCATCGGCGCGGTAGATCTCGCTGTCGCGATGGGTGTAGTTGACGAGGTAGTTGATATGGAGCCCCCCGGCCCGCTCCCGGGGCACCAGGTTTGTCATCTCGATCGCCCCCTGGGAGGTGGCGCCGCAGTCCACCCAGGGCATCCAGTAGTAGTGGCTGAGCGGTTGGCGGGTCATGAACACTCCGCTCACTACGCCCTGGTAATCGAGTTTGAGCTCCGCGAGGCGGCCGGGTAGACGGAGGCCACTGGCGAGCTGCTGAAAGACCTTGAGCGGCACCGTCGAGACGACAAAGTCGAACACCTCGAGGCCGCCGTCGGGAAGGCGGAGCGCCATCCGCCCCTCGCTCTCGACGATCTGAGTGACCGGCTGCGACAGCCGGATGACGGTTCCCCGCTCGCGGAGCGTGGACGCGAGGGCAGCGATGAGACTGCGGTACCCCCCCAGCAGGTACCCCTTCCGCTCAGGCCCGCTGTTCTTCTCCCGATTCATCCGGCTCGAGAGCCAGAGGGCAGGCAGCGCGGCGTAATGATCACCGATCTTGGCGGCCAGCAGTGGTTTCCAGAGCACCTCGAACCCGCGGTCGCCGACCATCCCCCGGATCCACTCGGCGGCAGAGATTTCGTCCAGCGCCGGACTGAGTCCCCCGGTGCGAGCGCGAAGGCCCATCAATCCAAGCCGCAAGCGCTCGATCAGCGTGAGCGGGGTGAAGCGAAGGAGGTCGATGGCGTTGTTCAGCGCAAACATTCTCCCCTGGTACATGAACCCCATCTTGGTTTCGCGCCAGCGGAGATCATGCTCCAGGCCTACTTCCCGAACCAGTCGAAGGAGTGCGTGGTCCGTGGGGAGCAGGCAGTGGTAAAACTTTTCGAGGTGTCCCCCGCGGTAGGGGAATGTGGCGGCCAGCCCGCCCAGGTCGCTCGTGTTCTCGAACAGCGTGACGCGGTGCCCCATCCGGGTGAGGGCCATGCTCGTGGCCAGACCGGAGATCCCCCCCCCGATGACCGCGGCATGCTGCCTCATCGCGTGGCCCGCTCCATCGGGCGGGTTCCTGACCCCGGCTCGACGGTCAGCTGGCCAGTTGCCGGGGCGACGACGCGGAGCGGCTGTTCGCGAATCCCGCCACGCCTGACCAGCAGCCGTGCCTGTTCCCCGAGGGGTACGAGCCGAAACTCCCGCGCCAGGGTCCCGATGACCTGGCTGAAGATCCGGCGCTTCTCCCGGCCGTTCAGCTGCATTCCCGGGAAGAAACGGAGTGCGGGGACTTCGTCGCCACCCAACAGGTCGAGGGGATGGAGCAGGTAATTCGGCGAGACCCCACAGGCCCGACAGGCCCGCAGCGCAGCCCACAGGTAGGCCATCATCAGGCGTTCTGAGATGCTCCCCAGGTAGGTGAGGTAGCTGAAGTGGATCGGAGCCCGGACGATTGGAAAAGTCGTTACCGGCAGCTCGAGGAGCCGAGCCCCTGAAGGGAACACCCAGTTGTAGGGAGCGAGGGGCCGAAGGCCATCGCGCGCCTGGCCGAAGAGCTCGGCGCACTGCTCCCGCTCACGAGCGGTCAGACGCGCGGCCCGGAAGTAGTAAGCCCGGAGTAGCGGCCCGAAGAAGGTCGGAAAGGTCGAGGCGTCGTACTGGTAGCCGCGCTCTACGAGTATCTCCAAGAGGGCCGGGGTCCAACTGAAGCTCGGGGCCCGGAAGCCGACCGGGCGGTGTCCCGTGGCGGCGGCGATGACGTCCTCGGCTCGTGCAACTTCCTCCACTTGCCGCTCCCGGGGGAGGCGCCCCAGCCAGCTCTCGTGCGAATAGGAGTGATTGCCGATTTCGTGACCAGCTGCACCGAGTGCTTCGAAGGCCCGGGCATTATCTTCGCGCGTGGCATCAGCTCCCACGCAGAAGAACGTGATCGTGATACCCGCCTCGTCCAACGCCTCCAGCACCGCCGGGATGAAATGCCCGAGGTAGCTTGGAAACGTCTCCCAGGCGGGGTTTCCCTGGGTCCTGAGATAGGCCCAAAGGTCATCCACATCGAGAGAGAGGGTGGCCAAAGGGCGGGGATCGTTCACGAAGAAGGCCCTCGCGGCGCGCCTTTGCCCGGGTTACTTCGACATGGGCTGAGGTTCGCCAAATGGAAGACTGGCTTGAACTTCTGGTGTCTCGAAGTGGCGGCAAGAAAGAGGCCAACCTCCCTCTCATCTCGCTCCGGGGGCAGCTTCTCCCGGGCTCCCCTTTGGAGAGATGGCCCGGTCACTCAGTGTCGCAACCTGCCTCAGGTGGCGCGCAGGTCCCATCTCGGGCACGCCAAAGTGCCTATTGGTGGTAGGTGCACGACAGGCCTGTCGCGATCGGGCCACATATGTCATCGCCGCTACATTCCTTGGACTTGGTCCGCATGGTCACGGGGTCTCCCCACGGCCGGCGGTCCCCCTTGCCATCCCCAATCCAGCCGCGGTGGCAGCGGGACCTTTCAAACACTCCTCCTGGTTCGAGAAACCGAGATAAGATATTGCTCATGGCGGTCTTAGGGCTGCTGCGCCGGCTGCCGGTCCCGTCCTGGTCGGAGGGAAAAGCGGTTGGCACCGACATTGCTCTCCGATGCGCGTATGGAGAGCCGCAAGTTCCATCATGACAAGGCGATGAACGCTGATTTGGCCGAGGCTCCGGATGAGTCGGACGGGACGACGAAACCGATTCAGGCCGGCCCGCGGTTCTCCGTTGTCATCCTCTCGGGCGGCGCCCGGGAGGAGCTGGCCGGGGCGTTGAACTCAGCGGTGCCGTTCTGCCAGGATCTGGCAATCCGCGTTTTTGTGGTGGTTGAAAGCGAAGCCCTCGTGCGGGAATTCGGCATCGGTTATCCCGAGGTCCAGTTTCTAATGGTAGCACCCGGGCTCCCGCCCGCCGAACGCCGCGCCACGGGACTCCGGGCCGCCTCCGGCGATGTCGTCGTCTTCTCCAACGAAGGGGGCCTCCTCGGAGGCGGGTGGCGCAAGGCACTCAGCCGTCAAACGGGCACGTCGCACGAGCCGCCAGAGGAGCCCTCGCCGGAGTGGGCGGCTCGCCTGACCCAACGGGGCGTCCCGGGAGCCCTCGGTGACAGCTGAACCACCGCCCGCGGCGCTTTCAGTCGTGGTTCCGTCGGTGAACGGGTGGGACGATCTGCGAGGCTGTCTCGCAGCGCTGGATGGCCAGCGGGCGGAGGTGGATCTCGAAGTGCTGGTGGCTGACCGTGTGGGGCAGGCGACCCGCGCGGCCATCGCGGCTGAGTTTCCGCGGGTAAGGATCATCGAAGCGGCCACCGGAACGACCATCCCCGACCTGCGGGCCATGGCGTTCGAGCAGGCGAGCGGTACGGCGGTCGCGGTCATCGAGGACCATGTGCTGGTTCCCCCGGGCTGGGCCCGCGCGATGCTCGCCTGCCTGGAGCGGGGCGAAGACGTGGTGGGCGGCGCGGTCGAGAACGCGGCCACCGATCGGCTGGTGGACTGGGCTGCGTTCCTGTGCGAGTACCACCACCTGCTGCCGCCGATCGCGGCCGGGCCAGTGGACAGCATTACCGGGAACAACACCGTGTACCGGCGCAGCGTGCTGGCGTGCTACCGGGACGCCTGGCATGCGGGGCGGTGGGAGAGGCACCTGCACGATGCGATGCGGCGGGGCGGGGTGCGGCTCTACCAGCACCCTGAGATCGTGGTTGGACACAAAATCCACTACACCGTGGGGCGGTACGCCTCGCAGCGCTTCCTCTACTCGCGGGCCTATGCCGGGGAACGGGTCGGGGGGACGCCCCTCGCCCGGCGGCTCGCATATGGCGCTGCCGCTCTCTTGCTGCCGCCCCTCCTGCTCTGGCGGGTGCTGCGCACGGTCTGGGGTAAACGAGTGCACCGGCAGGAGCTGGTCCGATCCGTGCCATTGATCGGGCTGTTCACACTGGCGTGGGGTGCGGGTGAGATGACTGGCTACTGGTTTGGCGCGGGCCGTGCGCTTGCGCGGGTACGCTGAGGCTACCGGAGAAGAGATGAGTTCAGTCCCGACAAGTTCGCGCAGCGTCAGCCCGCTCCGCCCCGGCGACCGCACCGTGGTCATCGGGGCCGGCCCCGCCGGCCTGACCGCCGCCTACCTGCTCTCCAAGCAGGGGTACGAGGTCACCGTGCTCGAGGCGGATGACATCGTCGGCGGCATCTCCCGAACCGCGCAGTACAAGGGCTACCGCTTCGACATCGGGGGCCACCGTTTCTTCACCAAGATCAAGCCAGTAGAGGATCTCTGGTACGAGATCCTGGGTGAGGACTTCATTTCGGTTCCACGGCTCTCCCGCATCCATTACGACGGCAAGTTCTTCGACTACCCACTCAAGGCCCGGAACGCTCTCCAGGGCCTCGGCATTTGGCGCGCGATGACCATCATGCTGAGCTACCTGCGCTGGCACTGGTGGCCCAACCCGGTCGAGGAAAACTTCGAGCAGTGGGTGACCAACCGCTTCGGCAGGAAGCTGTACCAGATCTTCTTCAAGACCTACACCGAGAAGGTGTGGGGCATTCCCTGCACCGAGATTCGGGCGGAATGGGCGGCCCAGCGGATCCAGGGGCTGAGCCTCGCCAAGGCCATCCTCTCCGCCGCCCAGCTCAACCGCCGCTCGGACAACATCAAGACCCTGATCAACGAGTTCCAGTATCCGCGACTAGGTCCCGGCCAGATGTGGGAGACCTGCACCGAGCGCGTCCGGGAAATGGGGAACGAGGTGCTCCTCAGGCACTACGTGCACACCATAGAGCAGCGGGACGGCAGGGTAGTGGCGGTGCACGCCAGGACCGACGGCGGCGAGGTCCGCCTCGAGTGCCAGCACGTGATCAACACCTCCGCGGTGCGCTCGCTGGTCCGGGCGCTCGACCCCGCAGTGCCCGCCCCGGTCCGCGAGGCGGCCGAGGGACTCAAGTACCGCGATTTCCTGGTCGTAGCGCTGATGCTTGAAGCGGAAGACCTCTTCCCCGACAACTGGATATACATCCACACGCCGGGGGTGCAGGTCGGCCGGATCCAGAACTTCAACAACTGGAGCAAGGCGATGGTGCCCGTAGCGGGCCACACCTGTCTCGGCCTGGAGTACTTCTGCTTCAAGGGAGACGGGCTGTGGGAGTCGAAGGACGAGGAGCTGGTGGCGCTGGCGACCCGCGAGTTCCTGTCGCTGGAGCTGACCCCGCAGGACATCAAGGTGGTGGACGGCGCGGTGATCCGGATGCCCAAGGCCTACCCGATCTATGACGCCGCCTATCGCGGCCACCTGGACCGGGTGCGGGAGTTCGTCGACCAGATCCCGAACCTCCATACCGTGGGCCGAAACGGGATGCACAAGTAC
>Ga0315273_10013197_pt1 | contig 10608 bp, 13 predicted proteins | sample YL17G02_0_MG_FD_205753 | JGI IMG/M metagenome (GOLD analysis project Ga0315273, IMG submission 205753) | Sediment microbial communities from Yellowstone Lake, YNP, Wyoming, USA - YL17G02_0 | ecosystem: Environmental > Aquatic > Freshwater > Lake > Sediment | place: USA: Wyoming | collected... | reverse complement strand
GCGCGGTGCGTGGGGTCGGCGCGGGCGCCGAACGGAGCGCCGGGCCGCCGGAACGCGCCGCCCCCCAGAGTACACCCGCCGGCCGCGCTGGTTGCGGCCGGCGGCGCCGGGGCACAGGCGGCTTGCGCCGGTGATATGCTCGGTGAGTCATCGTCGATCAGCGAGGAGGTGGGCATGCCCGTCAAGCGCGAAACCAAGGCGACAAAGAGGCCAAAGGCGGTGGAGGCCGCGGAACCGGAAATGCTGCCGTTCGAAGAAACCGGCGATGAGGGCGGTGCGGCCGCGTTCGAGGAGGTCGTCGAGCGCGTGCGGGCGAAGGAGACATCGCCGGCGCGCCGGGCTGCGCAGGAGCGGCAGCAAAAGGAGGTGCTCGAAAGCACCGCTGCGACCACCGTCGAAGTGGTCATCCACTCGATCGCCGACCTGCGTCTCGGCGTCAACGGCGCGCTCGACACGCTGTCGACCGCGCTGGTCGAGCAGGCCAAGCGGCTGGCGCAGCTCGAGGAGGCCGAGCGGCTGCGCCGGATGCAGATCGAGGAGCTGTTCGACGTTCAGATCGGCGCCAACACGCTCGCCGACCTGGTCGCGCGCCACGAGCAGGAGCGCGCCGAGTTCGAGCGGGAGAAGGTTGCGGCGACGACCGCCTGGCAGGAGCAGCGCGCTCGCTTCGCCGCCGAGCTGGTCGAGGAGAAGGTGCAGCAGCGCAAGGTGTGGGAGCGCGAGGAAGAGGAGTACGGCTACGACCGCAAGGTCAAGCGGGCGCGCGAGGAGGCCGATTATCAGGCGAAGCGCCAGGCGATGCTGGCCTCGCTCACCGAGGAGAAGGCCCGCGTCGAGGGGGAGCTGGCGGCGCGCGAGCAGGCGGTTGCGGTCCGTGAGGCCGAGCTGGCCGAGCTGAGGGCACGCGTCGAGGCGCTACCGAAGGAGCTCGAGGCGGCGGTCGCACGGGAGGTCGCGCGGGCGCGCGCCGAGGTGGAGGAGCGGGCTCGTATCGAGGCCGCGTTGCGCGGCAAGGACGTTGATGGCGCGGAGCGGCTGTTCAAGCTGCAGATCGCCAACCTGGACAAGATCGTCAAGGAGCAGAACGGCCGCATCGAGGAGCTGCAAGCGGAGGTCAAGGCCGCCAACGAGAAGGCGCAGGCACTGGCGCTCAAGATCGTTGAGGGCGCCTCGGCGGCGACCGCGCTGGGCCGGGCGATCGAACAGTCGGGAAGCAAGGCTCGTAACGAGACGTAAACGACCCACGCCCCGCAGAAAGCGTCCAGAAACGGCTGGGGTCGCCCTACCGGCCGAGTAGCGGTCCGACGGTGCGCAGAAGGTCGTCCTTCACCTGCTGCCAGGCGATTTCGACGAGTAGCCGCAACGGCGGTTCAGCCTCCGCGTCGTCGAAATACACGAGGCTTCGCACGACATGGCCGAGATCGCGCGTGGCGAACTTGCGGGAAAAGGATGCGAGGCACTGCTCAGCGGACCGCCCATGATGCAGGATGAGCCAGAGATCGACGAAGTCCTTTCGGCTGCCGCGCGACGCGATCGCCGCCAGCTTCATCGCCGCGATGTCGTCGATGCTTGCAAGGGACAACAGACCAGGTCCTGCGGTGACGAGGGGTGCGACGAGCGGGTAGGAGTAGCCAAAGAAGCTGACCGGGACGCCTGCGAGCGCAGCTTCGACGGTACGGTGCGATGTCGAGGTTATCTCCAGCTCGGACAGGTCGCTGCGGAGACGCGCCGCAAGCGGCTCGGCGTCAGCCAGGCTGGGCGAGAACACGTCGAGGTCGACGGAGACTCGATGCCCGAATTGAAGCGCGAGCGCCGTTCCACCGGCAAGGTAGAAGTCACCCGACGTCAAGGCTCGCGAAAGCCGGCGAAACGCCTGCTGAACTTCAGGCGGGACGGCCTCCCAATGCAGTGTCACCCCCTCCACGCCGCCTCCCGCTCCCGGGCAGCGTGTACCCACGCATCGGCCTGCCGGACGGGGACATTGCACCACGTCGACCAGAAGCGCAGCTCGCGCGGCGGCAGTACGCGGGCGCCCCGGTCTTGGAGGTAGGCAGCAAGAGCGGGGCGATCGAACGTCGCCACGAGCCAGCGCATGTCGTCCAGGCGGCCCCGACTCATCACGCGCTCGACGATCGCCCGTTCCCACACCGGGCCACCAGGCTCCTCGGGCACGTCGTACTCCCAAAGGAGCGCGCGGATTGGGTCGGGAATCAGCATCAACTCATTATAGCAGAGAAGGATCGCACCACTGAGCGACACGGTCGGCGCACTCCATTCTCGCGTCGATTACCTGTCGCGGCCGAGCACGCTTGTCCTTCGTTGTGCGCCCTTTCTCGCTGCGCCCGAGCCTGGGGAGCGCGCTACAGAGAATCTGCCGGCGGCATGAACGCCGGGATGCCGGTGAGGTGCTCGCCGAGGATCAGGGTGTGCATGTCGTGGGTGCCCTCGTAGGTGTAGACCGACTCGATGTTCATCAGGTGGCGCATGATCGGGTACTCGTTGACGACGCCGTTGGCGCCGTGGATCTCGCGCGCGAGCTTCGCGCACTCGCGCGCCACCCAGCACGAGTTGCGCTTGGCCTGCGACACCTGAACGGCGGTTGCCCTGCCGGCCTCCTTGAGACGGCCGAGGCGCCACACCATGAGCTGCCCCTTGGTGATCTCGTTGGCCATCCACACCAGCCGCTCCTGAATGATCTGGTGCGACGCGATCGGGCGCCCGCCGAATTGCTTGCGAGTCTTCGCGTAGTCGAGGGCGGCGTGGAAGGTGGCGAGCGCCGAGCCGAGGGCGCCCCAGGCGATGCCGTAGCGCGCCTGCGTGAGGCAGGAGAGCGGGCATTTGAGGCCCGCCGCGAGCGGCAAGCGGTTGACCTCGGGGACGCGGCAGTCGGAGAAGGCGAGCTGCGACGTGACCGAGGCGCGCAGCGAGTACTTGCCTTTGTGCTCGTACGTCGCGAACCCCGGCGCTCCCTTGTCGACGAGAAAACCGCGGATGACGCCGCCGTCGTCCTTGGCCCATACCATCGCGACATCGGCGATGCCGCCGTTGGTGATCCACGCCTTCTCGCCGTTGAGCAGCCAGCCGTCGCCGTCGCGGCGGGCGCGCGTGCGCATGCCGCCGGGGTTGGAGCCAAAGTCGGGCTCGGTGAGGCCGAAGCAGCCGATCGCCGTGCCGTGGGCGAGCAGCGGGATCCAGAGGTCCTTCTGCTCCTGCGAGCCCCACGTCATGATCGGGTACATGACGAGCGCCGACTGCACCGAGACGAACGAGCGCAGCCCGGAGTCGCCGCGCTCGAGCTCCTGCATCACCAGGCCGTAGCCGACGTGCGAGAGGCCAGGCAGCCCGTACTCCGAGAGCGTCGAGCCGAACAACGACAGCTTCGCCATCTCGGGCACCAACTCGAGCGGGAAGCGGCCCTCCCACGCCCACGCCTCGATGCCCGGCATGATCCGCTCGCTCACCCATATCCGCACCGTGTCGCGCACGATGCGCTCGTCCTCGGACAGCAGCTCCTCAAGGTCGTACAGGTCCAGCGTCGCAGCCGCCATGACCACCTCCGCGCCCGGGTAACCGGGTAAGGACACCGTATCATCCCGCGAGCCCCGGGCCCATCTCGACGCAACGTGCTGCTGTCCGGTAGCATGGACGTGCACTCAGGGGGTGGCGATGAGCCCGTACATGGGTGGTTCGGCGCTGGGCATGGCGGAACAGATCCTCGAGGGCTACGTCCTACTCACGTCCGTGCAGCTCAAGCGCTTGACCGATCCGGAGATGGACCAGCTCCAGTTCGAGGTCGAGCGCAAGCTGCGCGACCTCCGCGGCGAGGTCGTGCCGCAGACCGACGTCCCGGCGATCCAGGCCCGCAACCGCAAGCTCATGCGACTCTCGGGTGCGATCCAGCAGATGCAGGCGACCCGCGCAAAAAGGAGGAGGGGGATTTGAGCGAGCCGCAATGGTGGCGGTCGCTGCGCGGCGACCCTGCCGCGTTCCTCCTCGACGAGTCCGAGCCCGGCGTGATCTGGCGGACGCTGATCGAGCTTCTCGGCAGGCCGCCGGATTCCCCGGCCGCGGTGCGGGCCCGCGTCGCCAGCCGCGAACGAGGCACTGCCGCGGCGCTGCTTGCCGGCCAGGACCCGCTCGGCTACTGGGGCTCGCCGGCGACGTACGGCGCCCGGTGGGGCGGGACGGCATGGCACGTCTTGGCGCTCGCGCAGCTCGGCGCCGACCCCGAGGATCCACGGGCGGCGCTCGGCGCCGAGACGCTGATCGAAGCGCTGCAACCTCGCTCGGCGGGGTTCGCCGCGGCCCGCAACAAGCAGCCGTCGACGTGCTTCACCGCCGAGGTGTGCGCCGCCTTGACCCGGTTCGGTTTCGGACACCACCCGCGGGTGCGCGAGGCGGTCGCGTGGCTGTCCTCGCGCCAGGCGGAGCGCGGCGGATGGGCGTGCCCCGATCTGCGGCACCTGGTCTCGGGCGGCTGCCCGGTGACCGCCGTCGCCGTGCTGCGGTTGGTCGGCGACACGCCCGTGGTCGAGAGACGGCCGCTCGAGGTTCTGCGGCAGCACGCGGCGACCTGGTTGGTGGGCCTGGGCCTGTTCCTCTCCGGGACCGCGCCGGCGGGTTGGTGGAGCTGCGCTCATCCGTGTCTTGGGCGGACGGACTTCCTCGATGCGATGGCGGCGCTGGCGCGCAGCGGCTGGCCCGCCGGACCCGCGCTGCATGCGGCGATGCGTCGAGGACTCGAGCGGCAGACCGGCGACGGACGCTGGCTGCAGCGCGGGTCCGTGCCTTTCGGCGAGCGCTCCGGCGAGCCGTCGCGCTGGTTGACGCTCAAGGCGCTGGTCGCTCTGGCGGCGTACCACGGCGAAGCGGCGGCTGACAGTGGAGGAGCGGCATGAGGCGTGTGCTCGTGACGGGGGCATCGAGCGGCATCGGGCTGGCGTGCGCGCGCTCGTTTCTTGCCGCCGGCGAATTCGTCGTGGCGCATTGCCGGGGCAACCGCGAGGCGGTCGAGCAACTCGTGTTCGAGCACGGCGCCGACCGCGTCCTGGCGCACGCCTGCGACCTGGCGAGCGAAGAGGGCTGCATCGACCTCCTCCACGCGGCCGGGGCGATCGACGTGCTCGTGCACTCGGCCGGGATTTGGAACGACGGGCCGATCCGCACGCTGACGCGCGAGAACCTCGAGAGGATGTTCCGCGTCAACACCTTCTCGGCGTACTACCTTTCCCGCGAGGCCGCGCGCGCGATGGCGCGAGGCAGTATCGTCTTCATCGGCTCCACGGCGGGCGAGCGGGGCGAGCCCCGCCACTCGCACTACGCGGGCTCGAAGGCGGCGTTGTGGGGGTTGGTGCAGTCGCTCGCGCAGGAGCTGGCGCCCGACATCCGCGTGAATCTGGTGTCGCCGGGGTGGGTGAGGACGCCGATGGCCGAGGCGGCGTTCTCGGTACCCGGCCGGCTCGAGAAGATCGTCTCCGCAATCCCGCTCGGCCGCGTCGCCGAGCCCGAGGACGTCGCCGCCGCGGTGCTCTTTCTCGCCGACGAACGGCAGCGGCACCTGACCGGCGTCGACCTCCCGGTCTCCGGCGGCGCCCTGCTGCCGATGCCACGCGGGTGATAGGATTCACAAGCGGAGGCGGCAGCGATGGACATAGGCATTCCCAAGGAGACAGGTGCACACGAGCACCGCGTCGCGCTCACGCCATCGGGCGTGAAGGCGCTGGTGCAGGCTGGCGCACGCGTGTGGGTCGAGAGTCGAGCCGGCATGGACGCGGGGTATCCGGACGTCGAGTACCAGCAGGCCGGAGCAACCACCGTGTTCAGCCGGACGGAGGTCTTCGGCCGCGCGGAGCTGGTGGTGTGCATCCAGCCGCCCGGCGACAAGAGTCGGGAGTTCCTGCAGCCGGGACAGGTCGTCGTCGCGAACTGGGCGCTGCCAGCCGCGCGCCCCGAGGACTTTCGGGAGCTGCAGGAGCACGGCGTCACCGCAATTGGCCTCGAGGTGATCGAGACCGAAGACGGCGTTGCGTCGGTGCGCGTCTGCATGGCGGAGATCGCCGGCAAGCTCGCCCTCACGATCGGCTCGGGCCTGCTGCTCAACGACTTCGGCGGCAAGGGTATCCTGCTGTCGGGGGCCCCGGGCGTGCCGCCCGCCAGTATGGTGATCGTCGGCGCCGGCGTGCTCGGCCGGGCCGCCGCGCAGGCGGCGCTCGGCATCGGCACCCAGGTCGTGCTGCTCGACCGCTCGGTGGAGCATTTGCGCTACGCGATGAACCATCTCGGGCAGTCGATTCCGACGATGCTGGCCACGCGCCCGAACATCGAGAAGGCGCTCGGCTTTGCCGACCTGCTGCTGCTCGCCGCCGCCAGGCAGGGCGAGCGGGCGCCGCTGCTGATCACCCGCGACATGCTCAGGCTGATGCGGCCGCGCAGCGTCATCATGGACCTGTCGATCGACATGGGCGGCTGCTGCGAGACCTCGCGGCCGACCTCGTTTCCGACGCCGACCTACGAGGTCGACGGAATCATCCACTTCTGCGTGCCGAACCTGCCGTCTGTTGCGGCGCGCTCGGCTACCGTGGCGCTCACCAACGCTCTCCTGCCGACCCTCCTGGAGATTGTGCACAAGGGCTTCGACAATGCGTTCCTCGAGAATCGGGGCCTGTGCACGGGCACCTACCTCTACCGCGGCGCCTGCTGCAAGGAGTCGCTGGCGCGGATCTTCGGCGTCGCGTTCCAGGCGCCGCCGTGCGCGGGAAGCTAGGGGGTGGCCATGCACTGGGTCGATCTCTACCGGCGTCGCGTCACCACGGCCGCGGAGGCCGTCAAGGCGATCTCCTCCGGAAACCACGTGTGGATCCATGGCGGCTGCAACAACCCGATCGAGCTGATCGACGCGATGGTCGGACGCGCTCCCGAGCTCGAGAACGTCGAGCTGATCCACATCCTCACCTTCGGCCGCGCCGACTATACCGACGCGAAGTACGCGCGCTCGTTTCGCCACCGCGCGCTGTTCACCGGGCAGAACGTCCGCCAGGCGGTGGCCGAGGGCCGTGCGGACTTCGTCCCCGTGCACCTTTCGATGATCGCGCGGCTGATCTACGACGGCCACATTCCGGTCGACGTCGCGCTCGTTCACATCTCGCCCCCGGACGAGCACGGGTTCTGTTCCTTCGGCGTCGGCATCGAGGTGACCAAGGCGGCGGCGGAGCGGGCGAGTACCGTGATCGCGCTGGTCAACAAGCAGATGCCGCGAGCGCTCGGCGACGCCTTCATCCACGTCTCCCGCCTGACCCACGTCGTCGAGGTGAACAGGCCGATCCTCGAGCTGCCGCAGGTCTCGGAGATCGGCGAGGTGGCGAAGGCGATCGGCCACAACATCGCCGAGCTGATCGAGGACGGCTCGACCCTGCAGATGGGGATCGGCGAGATCCCGGACGCCGTGCTGCTGTTCCTCAAGAACAAGCGGCACCTCGGGATCCACACCGAGATGTTCTCCGACGGGGTGGTCGAGCTGTTCGAGAGCGGCGTCATCACCAACGAGGAGAAGACGCTGCACCGCGGCAAGATCGTCGCCTCGTTCGTGCTCGGCTCGAGGAAGACTTTCGACTTCATCGACAACAACCCTTTCTGCGAGTTTCGGCCGTCGGACTACGTCAACGACCCCTTCGTGATCGCCCAGAACGACAAGATGGTGGCGATCAACTCGGCGCTGGCCGTCGACATCACCGGGCAGGTGTGCGCCGACTCGATCGGGCGGACGATCTTTTCGGGTTTCGGCGGCCAGGTGGACTTCATCCGCGGCGCCGCGCGCTCGAAGGGCGGCAAGCCGATCATCGCATTGCCAGCGACGGCGAAGCAGGGTACCGTATCGCGTATCGTGGACGCGCTCATCGAAGGCTCCGGTGTGGTCACCACTCGCGCCGACGTGCATTACGTCGTGACCGAGTTCGGCACGGCCGCGCTGTTCGGCAAGAGCCTGCGGGAGCGTGCCCAGGCGCTGATCGGAATCGCGCATCCCGACTTTCGCGAGGAGCTGCGCGCCGCGGCGCGCAAGCGCAACCTGCTCCAGTGATCGAGGAGGAGTCATGAGCGGCAAGAGCGAGTTCGGCATCAACCAGCACACGACCCCAGGCGAGGCTCTGCAGCTCGCCATGAAGCGCGAGAAGGTGGCGCACGACTTCTACATGGAGTGCGCGGTGGCTGTCGGCGACCCCGGCGTCAAGAAGCTGTTCGAGTTCCTGGCGCGCGAGGAGACGAAGCACTTCGACCTGATCGAGAAGGAGTACAACCGTTTCGTCGCCGGGGAGAACTGACCGTGGCCGGCCGGGTCATCCTCTTTGGTGGCCTGGAGGAGCGCTACGAGGCGGAGCGTTTGCTCGGCGAGCGCCATCCCGAGGTGCACGTCGAAAGCGCGAACCGCTCGTGGGACCTGGTGGAGCGCGCATGCACCGGCTCCTTCGACGTCGCCGTGGTTCTCAAGGGGCCGATCTGGGAGCACCAGCAGCGGATCGAGGTCGTCACCGCTCTCCGCCGGAACGATTTCGGCGGCCGCGTCGTCTGCTCGGGCTCGTTCCTCACCGAGAAGCACGACGCCCTCGCGGCCGGGGCTGACTACTGCTTCGACCCCGAGCATCACGCCGTCGAGGAGGTGGCTACCCGCGCGCTCTTCCGGCCGCGTCTCGCCGCCGACCACCCGTACCTCCGCCACCTGTTCCACGGGGAGTGGGCGCAGGTCGAAAGCTGGGCAGGCGATCCGCCGCAGGCGGCGCCGAGCATCCTTGCGGTGGCCACCTCGTGCCATGCCGCCGATGAGTTCTACAGCGCGCTGGCTGCCTTCTCGGGGGCCAATCCCAAGACTCACTGCATTCTCGTCGACGACAGCCCGGAAGGCGAGACCAACGTCGCCGCACTGTCCAGCGGCGTGCAGCCGCACATCATCCTTGCGGACGATGGGCTGCAGAAGGTGCTGCAGGTCGGCCGCCGCCTGCTCCGCGAGAGCTGGCTCGCCCACGTCGCCACCGCGTAAGTGATAGGATTTGCCAGTGAGGATTTACACGCGGAGCGGGGACGACGGCTCCACCGCCCTCGGTAACGGCCAGCGAGTGTCCAAGGCGGCACAACGGGTTGCGGCGTACGGCGACGTCGACGAGCTGAACTCGGCTCTCGGGGTGCTGCGCGCAGAACCGCTTCCGGCGCCGGCGGCGACCGAATTGGCGCACGTGCAGGACGCGCTATTCCAAATCGGCGCCTTCCTTGCCGACCCGTCGGGGCGCCATCGGGTACCGGCCGAGCTGTTGCACCCGGTCTGGCTTGAACGGTGGATCGATGCCATGGACGCCGAGCTCCCGCCCCTGCGCAACTTCGTACTGCCGGCGGGATGCCGGGCGGCGGCGGCGGCCCACCTCGCCCGGTCGATTTGCCGGCGAGCAGAGCGTGGTGTCGTTGCGCTGCACGAGAGCGGTGAGACACCGGTTGCCGAAGTGCTGCCTCTGCTGAACCGACTGTCCGACGCGTTGTTCGTCTGCGCCCGTTGGCTGAACCTGCATGCCGGCGTCGGCGACGCCGCGTGGAAAGGACGCTAGGGCCGGCGATCGCGATGTCCCGATGACCACGATCACCTTTCCCGAGCGCAGCCTGGAGACGCTCTCCGGCACCCTGGAGGAGAACTTTCGCTATCTCGCCGAGCGGCTCGGCGTCCGCCTCTCGGCGCGGGGCGATACGGTTTCTCTTGACGGCGACGCTGACTCGGTAGCGCTGGCACGCAAGGTGCTCGAGTCGCTGGGGCGGCTGGTGACGAGCGGCCACAGCGTCGGCAAGGAGGAGTTCCGCACGGCGCTACGGGTGCTCGAAGAGGATCCCCAGGTCGATCTCGTGGAGTTCTTCACCGATGCATCGATCCCGGAGGCGGTCAAACGCCTGGTTGCACCACGTAATCTCAAGCAGCGTCTATTCTTGCAGGCGGTGAGCCGATTCGATGTCGTCTTCGCCGTCGGCCCGGCGGGCACCGGGAAGACGTACCTGGCGGTGGCGATGGCGGCAGCCGTTCTGGCCGACCGGCGCGTGCGCCGAATCGTGCTGACGAGGCCGGCGGTGGAGGCGGGGGAGAAGCTCGGCTTCCTTCCCGGCGACCTCGTCGAGAAGGTCAATCCCTATCTGAGGCCGGTCTATGACGCGCTTTACGACATCCTCGGCTACGACACGGTCGCGCGACACCTGGAACGCGGAGTCATCGAGATCGCTCCGCTGGCGTTCATGCGCGGGCGCACCCTCAACGACTCGTTCATTCTGCTCGACGAGGCGCAGAACACCACACCAGAGCAGATGAAGATGTTCCTCACCCGCATGGGCTTCCACTCCAAGGTCGTGATCACCGGCGACGTGACGCAGATCGACCTGCCGGCGGACCGCGTCTCCGGACTGGTGCAGACGAGGGAGATCCTCGCGAACGTCCAAGGCGTCTGCTTTTTCGACTTCGTCAAGGAGGACGTGGTCAGGCACCACCTCGTCCAGCGCGTCGTCGACGCCTACGAGCAGTTCGACCTGCGGCGCAAGGCGGGCCAGTGAGCAGCAAGGACCACAAGCAGGTCGGCGACACCGCGACCCGCC
>Ga0315273_10013195_pt1 | contig 10608 bp, 3 predicted proteins | sample YL17G02_0_MG_FD_205753 | JGI IMG/M metagenome (GOLD analysis project Ga0315273, IMG submission 205753) | Sediment microbial communities from Yellowstone Lake, YNP, Wyoming, USA - YL17G02_0 | ecosystem: Environmental > Aquatic > Freshwater > Lake > Sediment | place: USA: Wyoming | collected... | reverse complement strand
CATGGGTCCGATCCAGACCCAGCTGCGGGCCAACAGGCGACAGCAGCAGTTCACGACGAACGAGGCGATCCCGGCTGAGGTGGCGTTCCAGTACGCCCAGCAGCCGATGATCGCGTACAACGATCCGCGCCTGCGGCCTAGCGAGAACGCACTCCCCGGCCAGAAGGGATCTCAGGGTCGCTACGAGAAGCAGTCGGCCGCGTACGACGCTGCGTTCAAGAAGTACGCCGACGTGGCGCTCCCGGCCCAGCAGGCGATCACCGCAGAGATCGACAAGGGCAACAAGGTGCTCGAAGACTGGGGCGTTCCCCAGTCGATGATCTCCGACCTGTCCAATCTCGGGAAGTCGATCCAAGACATCCAGCTCGGCATCGAGCAGCGCGGCCTGAACCTCACGGTCGCCTCGTTCAACAACGAGCTGCGCATGGCGAAGCGGTCGCTTCAGGACGCCAAGGATCTTCAGGCTGGCATCAAGGGCGAGGTCAGGGACACGGTCGGCGGCCTCGAAGGCGCGAACATCGCTCTCGGTCGGCAGCTCCAGCTGCTTGAGCAGGAACTCTCCCAGCGCCAGATCAACTTCAAGCTGGCGATGGCCGGGTTCACCGCTCCGGGAGACACCCCGGAGCAGCGTCAGGCACGCATCGATCAGGCCAAGATCGAGGCGAAGTACGCGCAGGAACAGCTGAACATCCAGAAGCAGATGACGTCGAACCAGTTCCGGTCGACGGGGAAGCAGGCTGGGCGTTCGGTCACCGACCTTCAGGCCCAGATCTCCCTACTCGAACAGAGTCGCGCACTCACCATCGCCACGTCGGTGGCCAACAAAGCAGTCGAGGCGCCGAGCGGTCAGAAGGACATCCTGACCAAGGAGATCGCTGCCCTCATCGATGAGGGCAGCAAGGCCAAGATGCTGGGCATTCAGGCGATCAACGACATGGAGGCGGCCACAGGCAAGGCCATCAAGAGGCTGTCACCGGAGTTCATCGCGGCGTTCTCTGACGCTGGCAAGGCGATGGGCGAGCAGATCAAGAAGTACCTGATGCCGGACACCTACATGAGCGGTGACGGGGGCCGCAATGACGGCGGTAACAACGGCCCGGGCAGCGGCCTGCGGCACGTCACCCCGACCACGGCGGCCGGGCGACGCGAGGTCGAGGACAACAAGGACTACAACTCCAACGGGATCATTGGTGCTGCCTCCGGGTTCCTCGGGACAGTCACCAAGCCGACCAACTTCGTGGCTGGCGAGGTCGCCAACGAGACGGTGGCCGTGCTGAAGAACCCGCGCTCGATGCCCATGTCCGGGCTCGGTGGCGGCGGCGGCGGCGCGTACACCTTCAACATCAACATCAGCGGCGGCGGCGGGGATCTCGAACAGAAGAAGCTCGATGCGTGGGCTCGGCAGATCACGATGATGGTTGAGATGTCCCTCAACCGGAAGACGTCGATGCTCGGCCTCCGCAACCCGTAGGGGCTAACCCATGCCCGAGATCAGCGCCAACCTCACGGCTGACGCTATCCTCCTGCGTTCGCAGGAGAAGGTAGCCCTGATCGACGGCGTCCTGATGCGGCGCGTCTTCTTCGATGACTTTGATCGGTCGGTGGCTCAAGGGCTTGGCGGCCAGTGGAGCTGGAACCACTACGACTCATGGCCGTCATACAGCTCCGACACCGCCATCGCCCGGGTCGACGGCACAGAGAAGGCCATCATTCTCGTCTCGCCTAATGCCGGGCAGTCCATCTGTGAGTCGTACCAAGGGTTCCCCGTCCCGCGAACGGGCGACCTGTTCTTCGACTTCTGGGTCGGGCCTGCCCCGTTCGTCAGCTACAGGCCGAACTACGGGTTCGCTCTCAACTCGAAGGATTACGACGGGGTCTACGTCTACCCGACATCGACCACGGCATGGCAGATGGCCTGCTGGGCGTCGGGCGAGACCCCGTACGTCTTCAGCCCAGATGTGTCCACGTGGTATCGGATCCACCTGCGATGGACCGACAACAACGTCTCTGGGAAGGTCTGGAAGCGATCTGACCCGGAGCCCGCCAGCTGGAACTCGCTGGCCCCTGTCGGCCTGAACATCCCGGGTGACACCGAGTCCACCCCGATCCTCGACTTCTACTACTCCCCCAACGGGCCTGAGCCGGGGAAGATCACGAACATCGAGGTCTGGACGACGCAGGCCAGCTGGCCGCTGTATCGCGGCCTGTTTCTTGATGCCGCCCTAGAGGGTGGCCTGTCCCGGACCCGGTCATTCACCGTCGGGGCCGAGATCTGGAGCCCGACTCACACCGTCGGGTTCTCGGCCGCAGCTGTCCTGTACCAGCCGCACGTCACCGCTGACGCGATCATTCTCAGGACGATCGATGTCGCTGCGTCCATGGCCGGTAGCAGGGACACGTTCACCGGAGCCCAGATCAACCTGTTCGACCACATCCCGGACCTCGGTCCCCGGTGGGTGAGCGGGACCGGGTATCAGGGCGGCGTCCTTGCCTTCGACGGCAAGTGGTGGGCGTACCAGTTCGGCTACTCCGAGATGGAGACCGGACAGAGCGACTACGACATCAGCTTCGACTACCTCGGATACGGGGCTGTCCAGCTCCACCTGCGGACCGACGGTATGAACGCCGTCGTGTTCATCATCGGGCAGGCTGGCGGGTCATGGGGATACGCCGGGATCACCGAGCTGGTCAGTGGGAGCATGAGCTACGGGTCGAACAGGGCCTCGTTCTCTGTCGCCACGCATCCGATCCGGGCCGTGCTCACCGGCAACGTCGCCAAGCTGTACGTGGACGGCGTGGAAGCGTTCACGTACACGGTCCAGCACAACCTCTCGTCCACCCGACTCAAGCTGGCGAACATCACCGTCAGCGGGACGGTCATCGACAACTGGAGCTTCCCGTACCCGTCGCCGGGGACGCGCCTCTTGGTCGATGCCTTCTTCAGGGACGGGAAGGTCTACGGAGCCTTTGCCGCTGGCGCACAGATCATGCCCGCCATCCCTTCGGGCGGCGGCATCGGCGGCACCGCCCACATGGAGACGAACGTCGTCATCAGGATCAACGGGGTGGACATCACCGATGACGTGATCTACACCGACGCGGAGTTCCAGACGTCTGCGTCAGGCTTGCCCGGCCTGTGCAAGTTCCGTCTCAAGGACATGAACTACGTCTACTCGATCGTGGTCGGCCAGACGCTCACACTCGATATCAACGGCAAGCGTGTCTGGGGCGGCTGGGTCCAGTCCGTCAGTCGGCAGTTCTTCTTCCCGTACACCGGGTCCCCGCTTCCCAAGCAAGAGCAGATCGGGCCTCCGGGAGATCCGTGCTTCGGCATTGAGCCGACGACGATGGTCCCCCGGGCACTGGTGATCGAGGGCGTCGACTACAACATCCTGTTCAACAAGCGGTTCGTCTTCGACAAGGCTCGCCCGGCGCGGTCGGAGATGAAGTCGTGGCCCGAAGACACGTGGGACTCGACCCAGATCCACTGGCTGTGCGAGAACAACCTCGACCTGACCGGGGACGGCATCGACTACCACAAGATGGTCGAGCATGTCGGAACCCCCAACCCTGATGCGCGCGGCAACCCGGCCGGTGCCGGATGGTCATGGGCTGACGCGATGCGGGCGATCGGCCGCTACCCGGGGGCGATCTACTACATCGACCCGGACAAGCGACTCGTCTACACCGACGTCGACGTCCAGAACGCCGGGTTCATCCTCACCGATGTGCCGGTCGGCGACTACGACTACGGCTACCGGGACATGGAGATCCTGTACAACGGGTCCAACCTCGTCAACGACGCCATGGTCTGGGGAGCCGGGCAGGGGGCGAAGAGGATCAAGTTCAAGCGGACCCGGGATCAGGCGAGCATCGACGCCCATGGGCTGTGGCAGGTCGGGGACTTCCGTGGCGACCTGTGGCGTCAGGGATCGATCGACAAGCGGTCACGGAGCTTCGTGTACGGGTCGCCGCAGAACAAGCGGGGCGGCAAGGACGATGCCGTGGCGGTCATGGTCACGATCTTCGCCCCGATCTTCCGGGTGGCCCAGAAGGTCGAGTTCCACTCCAACGTCTACGGGTTCACCGATGTGCTCCCCATCAGGCGGATGCGGATCACCTTCCCGACCAAGTACGACGCCCGGTTCGATCTCGTGCTCTCGCACTCCATCGATGAGCCGTGGAACACGTTCGAGTTCTGGTTCCCGAAGCTGCCGAAGCCGGAGCTGATCATCATCGACCGGGACCCGACCGAGAACTGCCCGGTCGTCAACTACCCGTACGTGTTCGAGCTTCCGCCAGAGACGGAGCCTGCCTCCCCCAACGTCAACCCGTACACCGGGTTCGTGATCCCGGAGACGCCTGACGTCAACGATCAGGTCGGGTTCGTCATGCCTCCCGATCAGACTCCAACGGTTGGAGCCCCGACGTTCGTCTCGCTCGGCGGGTACTTCGTGATCTTCGGAGATGACTTCGACCGGGCCTCTGGTCAGCCGCCCAATGGTGGCTTCTGGGCGGGCCCGTTGGGCCAGTACGAGCCGCTCCCGGACGGTCCGGTCATCAACTCCGACAACACCCTGACCCTGACGAACCATGCCAACCAGCTGGTCTTCTTCGACACGCCGATCTCAAGCGACTGGCAGATCATCTGCGCGCTCGACCTGACGGGCTGGGATGGAGGTTACGGGTCGTCGCTTGATGTCGTGAGCCCGGGGTTCGGCAACCGGTACTTCTACATCCACTCGAACGGGACGATCGCGACGGCGAACGACATCTACTACGGCATGATCAACCCATCGATCCTGCGCGGCAAGATATACGTCAGGGCGGTGCTGTTCAAGGGTTACTACGCCGCCGTCAAGGTCTGGCCGCAGTCGGCGAAGGAACCGTTCAACTGGACATGGACCGGGCCTGCGAGCAACGTCAACAACTTGGGGGGCCACTCCGATAGCTGGGCTCCGGGGGCGAACCCGAACCCGCCCACGATGTGGGGGATCCAGTTCTCGACGCAGTCGCAGGCCGTGAGGCTGATGGGCGTCTCCGTGTTCGCGAGCTTGGAGCGCACCCCGGCCTCGGCGGCCTTCCTCGAAGACGGTCGCGGGTGGGACAAGTCATGGCCGTTCACCGATCCCCATGACGGTCGCGTGTATGCCGTCGCTTGGCCTAACGAGTCGCACACGCAGCCCAAGCCCCCGGCAGAGTTCCCGTACCACACCGGCGGCATCGTGTGGGGCTACTTCGGCCACAACCCGGGCGGGCATGGTGTCGGCGTTCCGCACTACATGCACCAGCGGATCGTGTCGATCAGGACCAACCAGCCGCGCCTGTACGCCAGCTGGCAGGATCCTGAGACCGATCCTCTGCCTTCATGGAGGACAACACCACCGGTCACGATCAAGGTCAGTGGCACGATCGGGTTCAGCATGGGCAGGACACGGGGGTACGACCACCGGGGCGACTACCCGACGACCCACAACGTCTTCGTCTACTTCAACGTCTACAGCCCGTACATGGATGGTGAGCCATTCTGGATGGGCGATCCGTACTGGAGGGCGCTGGGGTCTCCGGTCCACTTCGGCTTCTTCGGGATCGCGGCCGATGGACCCAAGCAGTATCAGGAGTTCGAGTTCGAGGTCGGGGTGACCCCGTCGATGTCCGGGACCGGCATCGACACCCAGTTCGCGTGGGGTGTTGCGGTCGACATCCCGTTCAACAAGATGCAGGAGATGGACCCTCGCGGCGGGCCGTTCATGCTTCCGAACGGGGGCAACTTCAGCCTCACGACGAGTGAGGTCATCTACTGGGGCGTCTGGGACTCGACACCGTGCGGGTCGCACTTCTGCGTCCCGGTCGGGGAGTACGGTGGGTCGACCGACGCCAAGACTTGCGAGGGCGTGGCGATCAACATCATCCAGCTCCACGAGCTGTATCGGAACGGCGAGAAGTGGGCAGTCCAGCTCAAGAACGCCTATCAGCCCGGAAGCGTTGGGGTCACCGTGGATGGCACTCCGGCCAAGCCCGCCCTCGACTACATTGAGTCCAGCCCGCAGACAGGGGTCATCACCTTCCTGAACAGCTTCTATTCGGCCAAGGAGATGACCGTCTGCTACTTCCCGGAGATCTACAACGAGGTGGATGAGCCAACGCCACCCTATGTTCCGCCCGGTGGAGCGCGATAGCCATGGTGACCAGATCAGGATCCACAGTCGTCATCACGTACGACGGCACCGACATCACCAGCCACGTCATGTTCGAGACCGCCTCGTTCGAGGTCCAGTTCTCGGCGATCCCGGGGTCCTTCGACATCACGCTCAAGGACGAGGAGCAGGCGCTCGGACCCTTCATCACGGGCAAGGAGGTCACCCTCTCGATTGACGGCAAGCTGATGTTCGGCGGGTATCTGATGCAGGTCAGCCGGAAGTACGCCTTCGCTGCCGATCGGACGGACCCTGCCAGCGGCGGGGCGTCGGGCCTGAAGACCCGCCTCTGGGTCCTGCGCGGCGTCGACTACAACATCCTGTTCGACAAGCGCGTCCTGCGGTTCAACACGTCGCTCACGAACAAGGGCTTCCTCAAGCAGCTGCCCAGCTTCAAGGGGTCCCGCAAGGATGGCTGGCTCATCCGGAACGAGCTGTGTCCCAAGTACCTCGACCTGTCGGGCTTCGACTACACGACCGACGTCGAGGACGTCGACTACGTCTGGATCGATGAGGCGAGCCGCAACAAGAACCTCGCGTGGACCCAGCAGGGAACGCTGTGGCGCAAGCAGATGGAGGACTTCAGCCAGTTCTCCGGGGCGGTCTGGTACATCCAGCCGGACAAGAAGCTGTTCTACAAGGCTGTCGAGCAGATGCAGTCCCGGTGGGGGTTCAGCGACGTCCCTAACAAGCGCCCGATCGTCGGGTCCAGCCCGGGGTGGCAGGGGTCTACCTACGGCTTCCGCGAGATGGACGCGACCGAGGACGGCAGCTACATCACGAACGACGCCTTGGTCTGGGGCGGCTCGGAGTGGACCGGGTCGTCTGGCGGCACCGTGTTCTCCCGCCACCAGAACGATGCCAGCATCGAGAAGCACAATCGCTGGCAGATGGCCGAGACCCACTTCGGTGAGCAGGGCTATGGCATCCAGAAGGGTGTCACGCAGCGTGCCCAGCTGATCGTGGAGGGGAGCCCCAGCCAGCAGGGCGACCAGCTGTACGGGCTCAAGTACCCGCAGTGGCAGTTCAGGTTCGCGTGGTTCGGCCACGACGTGCCCGAGATCGGTGGCGTCAGGGACCACCTCACCCCGGGGCAGGTGGTGACCATCCACCTGTTCACCTTCGGTCTGGGCGTGAGCAACCCGCTGATCCAGTTGCTACCCCTGCGCCAGCTCAAGGTGACCTTCCCCGAGCTGGATCCCACCGGCAACGGCTACGTCCGCTTCGACGGGTTCTTCGGGATCCAGACCAGTGACCCGTGGACGCTGTGGCGCTATCTGCTCAAGGCCAAGACCAAGACCGCCATCTTGCAGGTCGCCTCGGTGACGAACACGTCTGAGCGCGCCCCGTACGGGGCGTTCGGGAGCTTCTTCCCGTCCGAGGCACCCAACGGGTCCAGAAAGAGCTTCTCGATCTTCATCGAGGTCGACGGGGCGCAGCAGTCGATCGGGTACATCGAGGGGACCACGTCGGTCTACGTCAACGGGCTTCTCCAGCGGGCGCAGGTCGACTATCAGGAGACCGACCCCGAGCACGGGGAGATCACCTTCCTGTCGGCCCCCATGGCATCTGACTGGATCTGGATCCAGTGCCGCACGATGGCGGGGTGATCCATGCCCTCCTCAGTGCTCACGGCCAATGCGATCGTCGCCAAGGAACGGTTTCGAGACGACTTCAACCGGGTAGCCGGTCCGACTGACCCATACGCCCCGACGGACTGGGGTCCGGGATGGATTGTCGGTCACGTGTCGACGGGCGGCGTGACGTGGGTCGACGGGTCGGCCGTCCGGTTGACGATGCTGAAGAGCACGCAGGCGAACCCGACCGATCCTGCCTCCAAGCGGGTCAGCTACGGCTTCGTCCAGTACGACTTCTGGGTCCCGGCCAACATCTCGGACACGCGCCCCTACTTCTGGGTTACGCAGGGTGGCGAGTACCCGGTCGCCATCGAGGCGTATCAGTCGACCGGGTCGACGTGGGAAGTCGGCGTCTACCACTACTACCAGTCGGTCGATGCCTATGCCACGTTCACGCCCGATCCTTCGACGTGGTATCGGGTCAAGGGCGTCTTCAACGGCGTTCGCGACGGGATCCTTGCCGTCAAGGTCTGGAAGGTCGGAGACCCGGAGCCGAGCACGTTCGGGGCGATCGGCGGGATCGACTCCAGCCAGCTCCCGCTTGACGATCCCAACGACTGGTACAACCTCACGGCCTACTTCGTCTCCCCGACGGCTGAGCCCGGCGGGTTCGACAACCTCATCTACGGCGACTACGGGGCTCCGTTCTCGCCGACGGTCTGGGGGAACCTGACGGCCGGGGCCATCAAGCGCAAGACCATGCCGACCCAGTACGCCGTGCTGGACGCCTTCATTACGGCTCGGTCGTTTGGGGCCGGGGCGTGGATCGTGGGCGGGCGATCAGGTCATTCCCGTCTGCATGACCATTACGGTACCCAGCCGGACACGGTTGTGGTCCTAGATGGGATGATTGGTCCCTACCCGACCGGGGCGACGGTCCACTTCGTGCTGAGCGACCTGCTGGCCCGCATCGAGGCGCTGGAGAGCGGCTGGCACCGGACGAACTTCCTCGTGATCTACGCATGGATCCTGCCGAACCTCCGGGCGTCCGCGATCCTCGCGAAGACCATGACGTACTACCCGTGGTACGCGAATGAGCCGCTCGACATGCGGGTCGATGCCCTGATCGTGGGCGGCAAGACGGACCAGTCGATCTCGGCCGACGCCGTCATCATCCGTTCTCCGGTCACGACCTTCTCTGCGGCGGCCTACTTCATCGACCTTGTGTGCTAGGCCATGATCTTCGGGCTGCGGAAGACCTTCAACGATTACGAGGAGGTGCGGGTCGATGACATGGCGACCCGGTACCGGTACTTCGGTGGTCCGGCGGCGGTCTCTGCTGACGGATCCACGGTCGCGCTGATCGAGGAGTGGATCGAGTACAAGTGGGTGGGTACGCCGGGGACGATGACCCTGATCGCAAGGCCGAGCGACGGCCGGGTGCATGTCAGGCACGGCTCCGACTGGAACACCGACACCTTCATCGGCTTCACGAGTGGCTTCGGTGGCTACTACCACGGCGCTCACGGCAGCGCTCACGGCGGCAAGATCGCGATGTCGGCCGACGGTAGTGTCATCGCCTATGCCAACCAGTGCGACAACGGGTCTGCTGGATCGCTGGAGATCCACTACGGGTCGTCGTGGGCTTCGAGCGCCGTCTTCCACGGGAACTTGAGTTATCAGGACACCGAGTGGGGCAACTACACGTGGTGGGGGTATGCAGTTGCCGTCTCCGGGGACGGTTCGACCGTCGTTGTCTCCGAACCGCTGTACGGTGGAATGGAACAGGGCCGGATCCATGTCTACTCCGGGACGAACTATGCGACTCATACGATCATCAACAGCCCTTCGTCGGCGTGGTTCTGCAACTTCGGACGATATCTAGCGATCTCCTACGACGGGTCGGTGATCTTCGCCGCATCTCGACCGTCTCAGGGAGCGGAGTCCACGTGGTACGGAACGCCGGGGGCGTCGGACCATGACGTAGATTACGGCTGGACCAATCACGTGTACGCCCTCACCGGGGCTGGGTGGGGAACCTCGACGGACATCTCCGGTAGGACCGTCGTCTTCGGCGAGCACTATCACTACAACGGCATCACGTCCGACTACCAGAACCGCACGTGGTACGTGTGTGACGGCCATCAGGTGGCTGGCAACTACCTCGTCCCCCAGTGGAGGGCGATCGATTGCTCTGACGACGGTTCACTCCTCTTCGTGGGCGATCCGTCCTATCAGGACGAGAAGGGGGCGGTCTTCCAGTTCTCCGGTGCCAGCTGGGCGACCAAGACCATCATCCAGTTGTCTGGGACAACGTCCAACACGTACGTCGGAGCTTCGTACACGACGGACATCCTGAAGCGCGGCAGTGGGTTCGGGGATGCGGTCAGGTGCGACGCCGATGGTGACAGGCTGTTTGCCTTCTCCGGGTTCGATAACCCGACCGGCGACCAGAGCGGGACGTACTACGAGTTCGACAAGTCGTCCGGCACATGGACGGCTGCTGGTGGGACCGTGCTGGACGACAGCCCGGAACACGAGAGCCAGCCAGAGATTGCCCGGGGCAACTACCCGATCATGGTCAACGCTGCTCAGTCGTCCGGGTTGTGGGGCGAGGCGTGGTGGCGGGTCGACCTGCGTTCGTTCGGGATGAATGCAGCAGCGGTCATCCGGAAGGTCCAGTCGAAGTCGGCTACGGCCAGCGCCATCGTCAGGCGCAACCGGACGGGCTCGTTCGCCATCGAGTCGTTGACGAGCTACCCGTACATCAAGGTGATGTCGATCCTGAAGCGGACATGGGTCGTCACGCCTGCGGCGAATGCGACGATCATGCC
>Ga0315273_10013194_pt1 | contig 10608 bp, 12 predicted proteins | sample YL17G02_0_MG_FD_205753 | JGI IMG/M metagenome (GOLD analysis project Ga0315273, IMG submission 205753) | Sediment microbial communities from Yellowstone Lake, YNP, Wyoming, USA - YL17G02_0 | ecosystem: Environmental > Aquatic > Freshwater > Lake > Sediment | place: USA: Wyoming | collected... | reverse complement strand
ATCTAGGACGGATTTGGAATTCGTCCTCAAGTACGCAGACGCCGCACTCGTCGGCACCGGGCTGATGCGCGCAGACGACATCGAGGGCGCGGTCAAGGGCCTTGCGAAAAAGTAAGGGCGAAGAAAGCGAAAATGGCCCCTGTCAAGATATGCGGATCGACCAATCCAGTGACCCTTGTCAAGATATGCGGATTGACCAATCCAGAGGATGCGCAGGCCGCGATGGAGCTGGGTGCCGACCTCTTGGGATTTGTCAACGCCGATAACTCCCCGCGCTATCTCACTCCTGACGAAATATCGCGCATAATCTCTGAGGTCCAGCCGATAGTCCCTACAGTCATGGTGACGCACTCACAGGACACGAGCGAGATATTAAACAGTTTCGATGCGGCAAGGGCGGACATCCTGCAGCTGCACGCCCCGCTGTTGCTAAGGGAGTATTCTGAGCTAAAGGAACGGGTCTCGACAATCATCGCCAATGTCTCGATAGAGGCTGGGCTCAAGTCGCCGACTGAGGAGCTCAAGAGGCGCGTCGCCAAAGTCTCTAAGACAGTAGACTATATACTCTTAGACACCAAGGTTGGCAAGGAGATCGGAGGGACGGGCGTCCCATACGACTGGTCAGTCGCCGCAGAGCTTAAAGCGTTCTCAAAGAAGCCTGTTATAATCGCGGGTGGGTTGAACCCATCAAATGTCGCACTTGCAGTGAAGCAGGTGAAACCGTTCGCAGTCGACGTCTCAAGCGGGGTGGAATCCGAGGTGGGCCTAAAAGACCGTACGAAGCTTGAAGCATTCATAAAACGGGCAAAACTCGCGCTGTTATGACTTAGTAATGGGTGTTATTGGCGGCCGTTAGGCAAACTAATTGCCAGGCAGACTAAATCTCCCTTATAAGATACCACTTGTCACAATTGGCCCCAGCTTGTATCATGAGCTCCTTCACGGTCTCGTTCAGCACGTAGCACGTGCGTGTGCCATTCACCTGCGAACCTGTTGTGATTGAGACGTTCTGTTCGGCCCCACTGCCCTTGTCCTGAATAGGCCGGTTTATGAGCGTGACACCAAGGATTATGACTATGGCTAGTGCGATGGCGGTAGTCACCCACCCCTTGTAGGGGCTCTTTTTCACCGGGGGCCTGCGCGCAGTTTTCTTCCTATCGACGTTGGCTAGCACCATGCGGATATCATCCTCGCCATACCCCGACCCCTTCATAGCCTTTCTCAGGGACTCAAGAGTCCTGCCATCCCTAAGGCCTGCTTCGACGGTCTCGGCCAATTTCTTGGCTTCGGAAGAATCCATCGCCTATTTTCCCCGTCAAGCCTTAAAAAACGCCAAAGCCTCTTTGCCGCGCATGTTTTTATTGCGCGCCCCTTTATACCCCCATGAACTCGCTCTCGAAGCTGCAGGCCCTGATGTGGGGTTTCCTGCTGCTGCTTTTCGCAGCCTTCCTGGTCAACACCCTGCTGCTGGCGCCAGCTGCGTTATTGTTCGCCCTCCAGCTCATAATAGCGAGGTCCGAACTGAAGAAGGACTACCCCGAGGACTGGGTGAAGTATACTATGGTCTTCCTCTTCTATGAGCTAGTGATACTGGTCCTTGTATACATCACTATGAACTCCGTCTCCAGGTCAATGAGCGTCGGGTCGCTGTATATGCTGTTCGGCGCGATACTTGTGATAGTAATCATCACCATGTCGCTGAAGTTCCTTATAGGGAGGCGCTACTGCTATGGCACCATCCTTTTCACATCAGGCGAGTGGGCCGGTGTCAGCGTGAAAAGCGATTTGTTCTCGAAGATAAGCGACGCCGACTATGCAATCAGGAACCCGCTGGGGCTGAAGCCCAGGAAGGGCGCCCGCGTGAGGGTCAGGGTCAAGAGCGGCTTCGGCAAGTCCGTTCCTTATGAGCTTGCAGAGGTGCTCAAATAACATTATTCGCTCAAATCATAAACTCGAGGTGTGCTGAAGATGTCTCTATTCGGGGGCCAAAAGGTCCAAATGTATGTGGTGACGAAGAGCCTTTACGAGCAGCAGAGGGACGCGAACGCGCTGTACCACCTCAAGCAGAGGCTTTCCCCGACAGGCGAGACTAACCTTTATGTGGCTTTCAAGAACCCGGAGCCGTTCCTGACCGAGACTGAGATGTCCAAGAAGGACAGGGATAATGCGGTCAAGCTGGCCAAGAGCCTTGTCATCCCGGTTGAACAAGCCGAGGAGCTGATATTGGCCAAAAAACTGGGCTGCCCATTGATGCTCAGCCAAAGGCAGATATGGCTAGTCGCCGCTGCCAAGAAGGCGGGCGTCGCTACAGAGGTCTTCAAGTGACCCAGTTATCATAATGGACGCACAATCCTGCAACCTTGTACTTTTCTCAACAGCCATCGGTTTCTCTATCGCCGCATCCTACTTTGACATTAAGACGGGTGAGATACCGGACAAGTTCACTGTCGGCCTCGTTGTGGTCGCACTCGCGCTGCGCGCGGCATTCTCACTCGAGCTTTCCGACTTCAACTACCTGCTCGACGGTCTGATAGTCGGCGGGATTTTCTTCGGCTTCGGGGCTGCGCTCTTCTACACAGGCGGGTGGGGCGGAGGCGACGCGAAGCTGATAGCAGGCATAGGCGCGTCGATCGGCGGCTTTATGGGGCCGTCGATAGTGGACTCTTCTTTCCTCTACTTCCCAGCCTTCTTCGGGTTCTTCGTGGCGCTCTCGATAGTCGCGATACCTTACTCACTGCTCTACGCAATAGTGCTTTCACTCAGGTCCCCAAAGGTCTTCAGCCTGACCAAGCAGAAGCTGGCGGCCAGTTGGTTATTGCTCGCACTCGCAGTGGCGGGTTCCACAACGCTGTTCATCCTCATCAAGCCCTGGAGCGTGCTGATGGTGTTTGCTATAGTGTCCCCACCCCTTTTCTATCTGCTCATACTCTTCACCCGCAGCGTGGAAGAGGTGGCCATGCAAAAGGAGATCGCCCTTAAGGACTTAAGGGAGGGCGACATGCTGGCTGAAGATCTAGTGATAAACGGGAAGAAGCTGGCCAGCAAGCGGGACATGGACGGTGTCTCTAAAGAGGCGCTGAAGAAGATAAAATCCGCCAAGGGCGCGCCGAAGAAGGTCCGGATAAAGTGGGGCATCCGATTCGCGCCTGCGTTCCCTTTAGCTTTGTTGGTCTCCCCCATATGGGGCGGATTAGTGGCCGCGCTTATCTGATTTTTTAATCCCACAACATTACTTACTTAGCGTTGCTTGCGTGACATGGCCTATGACGATGCCCTATGGGCAGTCCTTGAAAAGCTGAGGTTGGCGAATCTCTTCGAGCGGCATCACATACCGCCCATAGTCTTTCCGTTAGCTATTGTAGGGATATTAGCTCTCTTAGCCTTCTTGCTGCTGGCTGCGCCAGCACCCGTGTCCGTAAAGCCATGCGGCAATGGCTCATGCGACTCAGGGTCAGGCGAAGACTTATTATCCTGCCCAGAAGATTGCAAAATCATCGAACAAGGCTTGCGCCAGGTTTCAGTAGAGCTCAAGGGCGAAGTGAAAAGCTCTGTAAAGGTCCGCCTAGACGACCAGGATCTAGTCACATCCGGGGCGATGTCAGGCAAGAAGAGCCAGTTCGAGTTCACAGGATTAAGCGCACAGAGCGTCATAGCCACAGTCACCAACCCCTCCAACGGGAAGAGCATCCCCTCAGGTGCTATACCCCTGCGCGAGCAAAAGACTGCAATCGAGATTCAGCTGCCCTCCAACTTCTTCGACGTCTCGGACATCCCGCCAGAGAAGGGCAGCCTTAAAGTCGTGGTGCGCGCCGACGGCGCGCCTGCGCGGGCAAAAGTCACACCAGTTCTGATAAAGGATTCCTCAAAGATACTCCTTGAATCACAAACCATCGACAGCCTCGGCTACTTCAGTGTAGAAGCCAACCAGTTTTATGCGGTTATAGCGGAGGCAGATGGTTACACTACATACGACAGCCGGGACGATCCAATCATGATAGGCCCGAACCAAGAGGGCACAATAGAAATCTCCTTAGAAGCCACCCCACCAATACCCGCGTCATTGAGGGTCTGCTCCAACGCGATGGGTATGATAACATTATCTACAATCACTGGCGTGGTCATCTCCGAGCAGCCGCTCATCAACGGCTGCGCAGAGTTTGAATCCACCGCAGGCCTGGTCAAGCTCTCTCTCCAGCCCTTGGGTAACTGCCTCCCAGCCAGCAAAGAAACCCTGCTCGAGCCAGGTGAGAACAACATCAATTTGGAAACCACTTGCGGCCAGGCCGCGCGCGCCAGGCTCAAAGTCTCCAACGAGGACGACCTCATCCTCACACAGAACGCCACGATAACCGCATGGTATTCTAATGGCGAGCAGATAGGCACACTCTCAGCAGCATCAGACGGCTACACTGAGTTCATAACTGTCTCTCCTTCTGAGTCCTTCTACTTCACAATAACCGCACCAGGTTACACTACACAGAACACCCCCGAATACGAGCTTTTGCCAAACGAGAACCGCTCGATAGATTTCGTCTTGCAGCCCTCTTCAGAATCGCTCTATGACTTCGCCTTCAACGGAGTCGCCTACCCGAGCCAGGTGAAGACAAATTCCAGTTTCTCTGTCTCAGTCTCCAGCATCCACTACGGGTCCACCGACGTCACGGACTTCGCCAATCTGTCAGTCGCGATCGCCGGGAAGCCATGCGCCGTGGCAAAGGCCCGGGCATGGACAGCTGTTTGCACAGCCCCAGCACAACCGGGCGAGTATGACATAGCATTCATTGCCAACTACGACGGCGCAGTCGGCACGCACACCGGACAGATAATCGCTCTCACAACCGGCTCAGGCCAGTACTTCACCCTTACCCCTTACGGGCTCACAGACACTGCGCCGCCCATAAGCATGAACTTCGACATAAAGTTCAACAACACCCCACTCGACTCGCTGACTGACAGCATAGTCACAGTCTACTACGGCGATTACTTGGTCGCATCAGGTTTGAAACTGACAGGCTCAAACGGGTTGTACTCCCTGAACATAGACACGCCCTTCCCCGGGAACCACCGGGCCGAGATAAAGCTGGTGAAGACGCGAGGCGCTGTCTACGAGCAGGACTTCACCCTCACCTTCCTCTCAGAGCCGAGCAGCCTCATGCTGACTGCGCAGACACAGGTCTCTCCCAAGATAGTATCACCAGGCCAGGCGTTCAGCGTATACGCCACCCTAAAGCGCGGCGCATTAGAGGTCGCAAACCTCACCAATGTCTATGCGACCATCAGCGGCGTGCGGACGCGCCTCCTTTGGGACAGCAACAACCACGCCTACATCTACTCATTCACAGCCCCGCCCTACGAAGGGATTTACCCAATCTCCTTCGAGCTCGAGTACCAAGACCTTCCCGAAAAGAAGGTCTACGTCGTTGACACCACCAAGACCCGCTCATCCGACTGCCCGATAGCCGCCTGCACGAACGTGCTTGAAGTGCGCCAATGCGTCTACAAGCACAGGAACGAGAACTTCTACTCAGAGGCGGAGACCATAAGCTGCATAGAGGACGGCTTGTTCAGCGGCGCTGATATATCCCATTGCCTCGCGGCAGACGCGAACCGCGGTGATTGGGCTAAGGACTGCAGCCTCACCCAAGAAGACATACCCCTTATGTCCGACTTCCTAACGAGCTTCGTTGCGCAGGAGGAGAGGAACATGTATGCAGGTTGCGGCGACATGGACAATGACGGTGATGTCGACGACACTGACAAGACATGCCTGACGAACGTCGTCGCGACTAAGTGGTATGGAGATGTCGGCGACCTCACTTGCTCAAGGCCTATGCGAGGCGCCTTCTGCATGGACATCGAGAGTGACCTCCCCGGCGACTTCAACGGAGACTCACAGATAGATTCAACGGATTTAGGAATAATGGGCAGCATAGTGCGGTCGGCTTCAGCCGGCGTGACGCCCCCCGAAACCCTTTTGGACCTAGCTGATTTTGAGCAGAACGATGCCATAACAAACAGCGACATGACCTGCCTGCAGGGCATCACGGGCAGCGGGCCCATAAGCACTGCTTGCTTGGCGGTCTATGGTTTTGGTTGTGAAGGCACCCCTGGAGATCTAACGACCGATGGTTCGCTGGACCGCACTGATCTGCTCATAGAATCATGGATAGTCGGCGGGCGTTTAGAGTATGAGACGGTCTTCGAATGCGTCGATGTCAACGATGATGGTCTCCTAACACAAGATGACTACAGCTGCCTCCAGGCCACCGTCGACAGTGACTACTTGGCTATGGAATCCTTCTGCAACCCCTGCTGGTTGGAGTTGCAGAGGCTCGGCAGGTACGGAGATGAGATATGCCATGACGGGCTGGACAATGACTGTGACAATGCAATCGATGAAGACTGTGCGTGCAACCAGCAGCAATCCTGCTCAAGGCTCTATGACATAGATGGCATACCCGACACTAATGACTTCAAGCTCTGTCGGGCATTCAGCAGCAGACGCGAGGGTTCTTCAGGCTGGTATTCTTCGACTGGTTCCACTGGAACATGGGAAGAGCCGCACGACTACGGCTGGTACACACTTAGCCAGATATGGGACTCTTGTGGGCAGCCGGAGGAATGGGGCAATACCATGAGTTGCGGCGGCGCGACTGCGACATGTTTGTACAAGTACCATGCTGGGTTCTCAATGCGGCCCGGGACCACAGAGCTGTATGTGTTCGCGCAGTTGTACAATGAGCAGGCTACAGAAGACATGAGTCTGTGGGATAGCATAGTCTTGGCCCTTGACCTATTAGGTTCGGATGAATATCAGGAGGGCTTAACGGATGCTGCCAAGTTCTATTTTGAGTGGCTCATCGCCGAGGGCAACGTGGGCCCAGCTGGTGTGGCATACAACTGCAGCCAGTTAGCCACCGCCCGTTGCCCGAGCGATTGGCATCAGGTTGCCCAACTGCCAAAGGGCGAGGTGTGTGATGCCTCATCAGGCAACTCCAGCTACTGCGTGGTCTGCCGCTACGACTATGACATCTGCACCTCCAAGACCTGCGAGTCGAGCGGCGGCAGCATACCTGCGAGCTGTAATAATACGTATCCAGCTGCCTACACTGAGGTCTGCCCGGCCAAGCACGTGTGCCTGGGGATGATAAACGAGGAAGAGCCGGGCATCGGCATGTACGACCCGCGCTACGGCTCTGAGCTCAACTGGATACCCATCTCCGACATGGCAGGTGGCCGTTTGCGTGTGTATGTTTCAGGCCCAGTTTCCAGAGTGTATCTCACAAAAGACCCGATAGCGCATTTTGGAATCCTGGACGAGGGTACGTCGATAGGTGACGGGAATTACGCGTTCAGCAAGGTCGGCATAGACTACGGCGCATGCTATGTGATAGCAGAGTTCGCTGATGGTTCCTCAAAGGTATACCACATACCGACAGGTGCAGGAAAGTATGCGCTCTCTGTGGGGACGCTGCGCTTCTAAGAATTCTGGGACGGGACTTATGGTATAACCACTATTGGAAGCCTCGCGGGTTATAACCTCTCGAGCGCCTTCAGCAGGCCCTCGTTGACCTTCTTGCCGCCTATTGCATCCCTCATGCCACTGGTTTCAGGAGCCTCCGGCCTTTTCCTGAGCTCCTCCTGGATGGCCTTGACGATGTTGTCCATCTCGTGCTCGCTGGCTTTCAGCCGGCCGAGAACATACAGGTACGCCTCTACTAAGCCCTCGATGTCTAGCATCCTCTTGTCTTTGCGCTCTGTGAGCTCCTTGACATAGAGGTCGACGAGTCGGTAGGCTACGTCGTATTGCCATTGGCTTTCGACGGGCGCTTCGTTTTCCATGTTTAATTAAAGGCTACTGGTAAAAAAGCTTGCTGGGTGCTGCCCAGCGATAAAGCCTCAAATCTTGAAGTCTATCCCCAGGCGTTTGACACCGGGCTGAAGCTTCCTCAGCTTGACTCTAGCCATCTTCAGCATCTTCTTAGACGCCATGACTGAGTCGGTCTGCGCATACTTGTCGCTGAGGTAGACTATCTCTTTTATCCCCGCCTGAATTATCATCTTCGCGCACTCGTTGCAGGGGAAAAGAGCAGCATACATCGTGGCGTTGTCGAGCTTGACCGTGGAATTGAGTATGGCATTAACCTCGGCGTGGACGACATAAGGGTATTTCGTGTCTTTGACGTCAGGAGCTTTTCTTGCCCAAGAGAGCTTGTCGTCCGGGCAGCCCCTGGGGAAGCCATTATAACCAATACCGACTATCTTGTTGTTCTCATCGACTATGCATGCGCCCACCTGGGTCGACGGGTCCTTGCTGCGCTGCGCCGACAAGAGGGCGATGCCCATGAAGTAATCATCCCAGTGGAGGTAACCCTCCCTTCTCTTGTTCGAGTCTTTGCCCTCAGTCTCGTCCACAAATTCTTTATCCACGCACCCTATGAAGTCAGCCATCTTAGAATGGATTATTTTAAGCACTACCTACAAAAATATCATGGCCCTCGTTATAGGCCTCACCGGCCGGATGGGCGCAGGCAAGGGGACTGCGGCTGAGCATCTAAAGAAGAAGTACAAAGCTAGGCAGTTTGTCTACTCTGACATACTAGCCGACGCCCTTAGGCGCCTGCACATCGAGGTCACAAGGGCGAACCTGCAAGCACTCGGCAAGTGCCTGCGCGAGGGGATGGGGAAGGAAGTCCTGGTCGATGCGATGAAAGGGGACTTGGAAACTGCAAACGACAAGGTGCTCCTGGTGGACGGATTGAGATATATTAATGAAGTGGAGATGCTTCGGAAATTCAAGGACAACATACTGATTTTCGTGGACGCCCCGGCAGAGCAGCGCTACGAGCGGCTGAGGGCGCGCGCGCAGAAGGGTGAAGGCTCGATGACGCTTAAGCAATTTAAAGAGCGCGAGGGAGCGGCTACTGAAAAAGAACTGGGCGCGCTTAAGAAGATGGCTGATTGCGTGATCGAGAACACGGGCTCAGTGAAAGAACTGTGTGATGCGGTAGACTCGGCGATGGCCGGTTAGACCTCTGGCCGTCTTCTGCGTTCTGCAGCGACCCTTGCGAGCTCGTCCCTTAGGGCTGCTTGGGCCATGAGCTTGTTGAATGCAGCAGAGTTCATCTGGGCTATCTGCTTTGTGGACAGGCCTTGTGAAAGGATCTCAAGCTGTTTCTTCGAAGGCTGCTTTTTCTTGCCTCCCAAATCCCTTGCGAGCCTGAAAGCTTTTCTCCTGTCTGCCAGCGGAACGCCATACTTGCCTAGGGCGCCTTTCTTCCGGACCGGCTCAACAGGTTTCCTTTCCATGATAGTTTCTGGGTTTAAAACATAAAAACTGGTTTTTCAGGAGACCAGTATCATGAACGCGGGCCTCACGTGCCCCCATTCGTACTCGTCGCGGATGCCCACGCAGTCCTCGCCAGCTGAGTTAGTCATGCTTACTATATGCAGATTCTTGTTAGTCACCGTCCCCTCATGCACGCCGACTACGACTATGGCATCTGGTCCAATCTCTTTCTCAGCCCCGTTGGCGACGTGCTCTATCGACTTTATCGCCGGGACTGAATTGATCCGTTCTAAGGCCTTTAGGCCGACTGGCTTCTCGAACCATATTATCGCGCTGCCTATATCACTCAGGTCGCGGTATCTGACTCTCCCGTCCATTCCGACAGAGACCTCGCCATGAGTTGCCCTCTGGAAGCCCAATCCCCTGTTCCTGAACGGGATGACTATGTCCGACTTCGGGTCTGTGCCCAGCATGTAAGCCTTCCCCGGTTTCAGCACCTTGACTTTTCGCTGGTCAAGCATCTCGTAATCGTCGCCGCTCGGGATGTGGGAAAAGATTATGAAAAACTGCTTGCTCACCTTGACCAGCGAGCTGAGCCTTGGGATAGTCTTCGGCTCCTTTTTCACCCTGAGTTTTACGAGCATTTTGGCGTCTTTAGAATTAGGTGTAGGGCGATATAAATGTTAATGGCCAGCTTTCACTGCTTTTGGGCAATATTGGCAGTCCCGCAAGCCTTTTATCCCTTTAATCCTTAATCTAAATGACATGCCTAAGAAGAGCAGATCCTTTGCCCTTAAGGGGAAACCTAACTCTGGCATAACGCTGCTTGTCGCAATATTAGTCATAGCCTCGCTTTCGCTATTGTTCCTCTGCGGCACAAACTGCTGCATCTCGTGCGGCCTAACACCTACCGGTGCGGCTGCCGGCAGCACGCAAGGCGGCGGCGTATATGAATATTTCTACAATGGGACATCGAGCGAAGGCCTGCCGGGCACGGGCACGGGGATTCTGAGCGGCGGCGACGGCTCGCCGGGCAACCCTTATCAGATATCCACATGCGCAGAACTAAGTGCTATCAGGAATAATCTGAACGCCAACTACATTATAACAAATAACATAGTCTGCACCGGTTTATGGAGTCCGATAGGGGAGAATCCATTGGGCACCTCAAATGACTGGTTCAAGGGTGTCCTGGATGGCCAGGATTTCACAGTGTCGGGGGGGGGGGAGTGAGGGGGGGGGAAAACCCCGGGGGGGGGGGCGGGGGGGTGTGCGGCAACCGAAAGCAGCGGCGCCCGGAGGGGGGATATTTTTAGAGA